>Ga0182740_1001362_pt1 | contig 16748 bp, 14 predicted proteins | sample eDN5th37CKraftBY_FD_128872 | JGI IMG/M metagenome (GOLD analysis project Ga0182740, IMG submission 128872) | Enriched backyard soil microbial communities from Emeryville, California, USA - eDNA 5th pass 37_C Kraft BY (version 2) (version 2) | ecosystem: Environmental > Terrestrial > Soil >...
CATACGGCCTGCTGAAGGGCGAGGGCGGCTCGCATCGCCTCGTGCGCCTCTCGCCGTTCGATTCCGCCCATCGCCGGCACACGGCCTTCGCCCTGGTGGAGGTGCTGCCGGAGATCGAATCCGACAACGAGATCGATCTCAACCCGGACGATGTCCGCGTCGATACCTACCGTGCGTCCGGCGCCGGTGGCCAGCACGTGAACAAGACCTCGTCTGCGGTGCGCCTGACCCACCTCCCGACCGGAATCGTCGTTACCTGCCAGAACGAGCGCAGCCAGCTCCAGAACCGCGAGTCCGCGTTCAAGATCCTGCGTTCGCGCCTGCTGGAGATGAAGCTGAAGGCCGAGGCCGAGGAGCTGTCGAAGATCAAGGGAGACATGCGGGCGGCCGGATTCGGCAATCGCAGCCGGTCCTACGTCCTCCAGCCCTACACCCAGGTGACCGATCACCGCACGGAGACGAGCGTCGGCGACGCCCAGGGCGTGCTCGATGGCAACCTCGATCCGTTCATCGACGCCTACCTGCAGGCGCAGATCACGCCCGACACCCAGGAAGCGGCGTCCGCATGAGTGTCGCGGGGCGATCCGGTCCGGGAGGCGTGCGTTGGAGCCTCGTGCTCCTGGTCGCCGCGCTCTGCCTGATGCTGGTCGCCCCGTCTGTCACCGCTTGCGCCGTGGCCGCCGCGGCGGCCACACCGGAGGCATCGCCCCTAGCGACCGCGTCCATCGTGGACCGGACGGCGGTCGCGATCGACTTTCCGGTCGGCCTGCGGTTCACCGGGGACCTGACGCTGCCGGAGGACGCGACGACGCTCTCGTTCCTCTACCAGGCCGGCTACGACGATGGCTGGAACCTGATCGACGTTCCGGCATCCGACATCACGCGCCACGGCGATGGCACGGCCACCATCGACACCACGTTGGATTTCCAGGTGCTGCAGGTGCCGCTCGGCATCCATCTCGCCTATCGCTGGACCGCCGGGACCCCGGAGGGCCAGGTGGTTTCCGGAATCGCGGAAACCGACTGGTACGACAACCGGCAACCGTGGCAGGTCCTGACCAGTGACCAGATCGTGCTCCACTTCTACGGCATGGACGCGGCATTCGCGCAGACGATCCTCGAGTCGGCGCAGGGCACGGTGACGGACCTCGAACGCCGCTACGATCTCGCCCGCAGCGAACGCCTCTCGCTCTGGATCTATCCGGAGGCCTCCGCATTCCGGGACGGTCTCCCGGCGAACTTCCGGGAATCGGTCGTCGGGGGATCGGTCGTCGGGTATCCGCTCATCGTCGCGGTGATCCCGCCCGGGTCGGATTCCGAAGTCGGGCGCATCATCCCGCACGAGATCAGCCACCAGGTGCTGTTCCAGGCAACGCGCAACCCGTTCAGCCTGCTGCCCACCTGGTTCGACGAGGGCATGGCGACGCACATCCAGATCGGCGGCACCAGCGGCTACCTGGGGATGGCGATCGCCGCGGAGAAGCAGGATGCGCTCTTCGACCTCGCATCGCTGGCGGGATCGTTCCCCTACACCCCGTCGCAGGCGAGCCTCGCCTACGCCGCCAGCTGGACCGCGATCGCCTACATCGAGGAGCGTTGGGGCGAGGGGGGAATCGCCGCGCTGATCCGGGCCTTCGGCGAGGGACTCCCCGAGGATGAAGCCATTCCCCAGGCGCTGGGGGTCTCGATGACACAATTCACCGCCGACTGGAAATCCTGGCTCGCGGCCCAGGGCTGAACCTCGGGAAAGCCGCCCCTGCCTCACTCGACAGACGTCGGGATCGAACCGATCGTACCTCTCGCCACAGCGGCACGCTCATGAAAGGGCACGAGACCCATGTACTGGACGAAGAAGCATGTGCTCGTCTGCACCTCCAACCACTGCAACCAGAAAGGCGCGATGGATGTCATCGGCCGCCTGCGGCTGGACATCGTCCGCAAGAAGCTGGACGCCGAGATCCTGGTGAACAACTGCGGCACGATCGACCTCTGCGACATCGGGCCGAACCTGGTCATCTATCCGGACAACATCATCTATCGTGGCGTGACCGTGAAGGACCTCCCGGAGATCGTCGAGCACCTGAAGGGCGGCCCGGTGGTGGAACGCCTGGTCGTCAGCGCCACCGCGCCCGAGGAGCAGGTGCGACGAGGCTTCTACGAACGACTGATCGCCATTGACGGCGGCCTTGAGCCAGGTCCGACCGACGAGCTGGCTGTCGAATCCGGCCTGGATGACGCGTTCGTGGCCGAGCAGTTGCGACGCGGGTTCATGGCGCGGAAGCCGGACGCCGACGGCGTGGAACGCTGCACCGCCACCAAGAAGGCGCTCGACCGCTACCGCCTGCGCTGACCGGGCCCCCGCGGCGGAGCGCCTCGGTCGTCCCCGCCGTCCAATCCGTGGTATACACGCGCAACGTTTCGCGTGGCGCATCCTTCGGGTGCGCCAGCATCATGCCGATGCATTGAAGATCGGACTCCCGTGACTACGACAGCGCCGTCATCGTCCCCACACGAACCGGAGGGGTCCCCGTCGCGGTCGCGGCGCGTTGTCGCCCTGCTCCGCAAGGTGCCCGCCGCGTCGTGGTCCGCACGCGCCTGGGCCATCGCCGCCGCCCTTGCGGCCGTCCTCCTCGTGGTCTCCCTCTTCTCGAATCGCGGGTTCCTGGGCTGGGGTCTCGTCGTGCTCGTCGGGGTGATGATCTTCCCCCGATCCCACGCGAAATCGTTCGTGGCGGCCGTCATCCCCTACGCGGCGCTCTGGTTCATCTTCACGCTGCTCCGATCCTTCGCCGACGAGACACTTTGGGCGAAGAAGGTGAACCTGAAGGTCTCCGAGCTGGAACGCTGGCTCTTCGGCGGGGAGCTTCCCTCCATCCGGCTGCAGGACGCCCTGTATACGCCGGGGCACATTCATGTCTGGGATTACTACTTCGTCTTCATCCACTGGTCCTACTTCCTGGTGCCGCACGCGGTCGCGCTCTGGCTCTGGTGGCGGCATCCGGACCGCTTCTGGCGGTTCCTGCTCGCGCTGACGATCCTCCTTTCACTCGGACTTGGCCTCTACTTCGCCATTCCCAGCAATCCCCCCTGGATGGCGCCGGAGTCGGTCAACACACCGAGTGCGCCGGTCGTCCTGAGGATCATGGAGCCGATCGCGAAACAACTGGGCGGTGGCCTCTACCAGGCTGGCTACAAGATCGTCGGCGAGTCGAACCCGATCGCGGCAATGCCATCGATCCATTTCGCCGTGACCTTCCTGCTCTTCTGGCCCATGCGGCTGCAGGGCAAGCGCTGGGGCCTGCTCTTCTTCGTCTATGCAATGTCGATGGGATTCGGCCTGGTCTATCTCGGCGAACATTATGTCGTAGACGTGACGATGGGCGGCATCATCGCCACCATCGGCTGGTTCGCCGCCGGAGCGATCCTGCGCAAAGTCGCGGAGCGGCGGGCTGGCTCCTCCCGCCACAGCCACGCGGAGGTCGCCGCAAAGCCGGCCAGCATCCCGCGCCCAACCGATCCGGTCGCCGGCGTCTCCCGCTGACGATGCATCAGGAGGACCGGACCTTGCAGACCGTCGATCTGGAGATCGGCTTCGCCGGTTCCTGGCGGAGCCGATCTCCCGTGGCAGGTCGCACAGCCCGGCTGACCGGTCAGCTGGATGAGGATGATCCCGCCGAAGCGATCCACTTCGCGAAGACCGGATTCAGCCGCTCATAGAAGGGGAGCATCGCCGGCAGGTCGAGCAGGTCGCGATACATGAGGGCGTCGCGGATGTCGTCCGCCAGGGATGGTGGCATGCCCGTGTCCCGCGCGAACCATGCGTCCAGCACGCGGCTCCAGCAGGCACTGAACCGCTGGATCGTGCCCTGGAGTTGCTCCTGCGGCATCCCCTCGAGCCGCTTCGGCGGCCACTCGCCGAGGCGCGGCGGCGGCCAGCTTTCCGGGTCGAATCCGGGGAACTCCCCGACGCCGACCGGCTCCCGCGTCGTCCAGTCGATGACCACCACGCGCGGCGGCGCGTAGAGACCGCGTTGCCCCAGGCCGTCCAGCGCCAGCACCGGCATCGGGAAGGCAACCGCATGCGCATAGGCCGCCGACGGCACCGGGTATCGCGCCAGCGAACCGGGATGATGGGGCGGATTCTGCGAGGCGAATCCCGTGGCCTTCTCCATCAGCTCGTCCATCAGGCCAGTGCGGTCCTCGGGTTCTTCGCCTCCGAATGGATCGTCGGAGACGGTCGCCGGCACGAAGCGGATGCGCACGGTCTCCCCACCGGGGGTGACGATCTCGGCGATCTCGGCCTCGCCAGCGTCCGGATCGTCGGCATACCCCTGCGACGCGACGCTCCAAGTGCCCTGCGGCCCGAACGTCGCGGTCAGGAAGGCCACCTGCTCATCGCCGGAATCGACCCAGACGCGAATCTCGGAACCGGGCGTGGAGACGCGGTCGCTCACGATGCCACCTCCCGAGATGGAGTTCCATCCGCCTGCTGGATGGCGCGGTTCGCATTGCCGAGCTCGCGGAGATACGACAGGCGCGCCATGAACGCATCCAGGTCCGGAATGTCTCGCCGGGTCTGCATGGGAGAGGTCAGGCGGACGAAGCCGCCTTCGGGGTCGTATTCCAGCCAGAACCAGTGCCGCGACGGGTTCGCGATCGTCTGCAGTTTCCCGATCGCGAACTGGGGATCGAGCGCCATGCGCAGGTCCGGTCGGGTGCTGTCGAACTCGCTGGTCGGATCGGGGCTGTCGCGATGGGCGATCGAGCGGTAGCGCCAGCGCGTGCCACCGGCGGCATCGATGATGTCGATCTGGAAGACCCGGCCCGCGCCTCCCTCGGCGCCAGTGACGCGCGCCTGGGCGATGGTGCCGTCGTAGCGCCCCTCGATCGTTGCCTCGTCGACGTCCACCGTGCCATCGATCGCCTCAGCGAGCGGTGTCAGGGTGGCTTTCATGTCGGCCTTTGCCCGCCGGTTGAAGAAGACGGCGAGGTAGGCCGTGCCGACGACCGCCACGAACACGATCGCGCACATCACGAGGCCGGTCGCAAGATAGGGATTCACGCGGCTCCTCTGGTGAACTGGGGAGGGAATCGGCCGTCAGATGGCGGCCGCTGCTCGCCAAAGCCTACCAAGGCCTCCGGAATTCCTCCAGCGCCGAGAAGTGCGGGGAGAGACCTGAGGACCGGGCAGTAACCCGTTCGTGAACCGACCGGCCCCCCTGTCACCGGCCAATCCTGGGCACGTTCTCTTTCCCCACGGCTCGTTTCCTCTTTTCCCACGCTGCTGCGTTCTCTCCTCTGGCGGCCATCGTGCTACTATCCCAACGGAATCACGCGCCTGCGCGTCCCCCTCGAGCGCGGCCTCCCGCGCCTCCCCGGTTCACGATCGAGTCATAGCAGCGGAGAACATCCCGGATGGCTGTCGAGCCCCTGATCTTCGAGTTGAGCAAGTCTGGTCGCCGCGCAATTACCTTCCCTGCCGCCGATGTGCCCGAAACCGACCTCCCGGCGGACCTCCAGCGCGAATCGCTGGACTGGCCGGAAGTGAGCGAGATCGACGTCATCCGCCACTTCACGCGGCTCAGCCAGAAAAACCACGCGATCGACATCAACATGTACCCGCTCGGGTCGTGCACGATGAAGTACAACCCGAAGATCAACGAGGCCGTCGCCCGGCTTCCAGGCTTCGCCCGCCTGCACCCATACCAGCCGGAGAGCACCGTCCAGGGCGCCCTGGAGCTGATGGACGAATTGCAGTCGATGCTGGCGGAGATCTCCGGCTTCGACGAAGTCACCCTCCAGCCGGCGGCAGGCGCTCACGGCGAGCTGACGGGCTGCCTCATCATCCGGGCCTATCACCGGGAGCGGGGCGATACTGCCCGCACCAAGATCCTGGTCCCGGACTCCGCCCACGGCACCAACCCGGCGACCGCCGTCATGGCCGGCTTCCAGGTCGTCACCGTGCCGTCCGACGAGCGCGGCAATGTCGATATCGAGAAGCTCGCGGCGCTCGTCGGGCCGGATACCGCCGGCCTCATGATCACCAACCCGAACACGCTCGGCCTCTGGGACGAGCACATCCAGCAGGTTGTCGAGCTGGTGCACGGTGCCGGCGGCCTCGTCTACAACGACGGCGCGAACTTCAACGCCATCCTCGGCATCGCGCGGCCGGGCGACCTCGGCATCGACATCATGCACTACAACCTGCACAAGACCTTCTCCACCCCGCATGGCGGCGGCGGCCCCGGCTCCGGCCCGGTGGGCGTCCGCGCCGAGCTCGCCAAGTACCTCCCCGGCCCACGCGTGCGCAAGGTCGAGGATGGCGACGAGGTCCGCTACGAGTGGTTCCAGCCGGATGACAGCATCGGCAAGCTCCACTCGTTCAACGGCAACTTCGGGATGCACGTACGCGCCTACACCTACATCCGGATGCACGGTGAGGAAGGCCTGCGCCAGGTCAGCAAGGATGCCGTCCTGGCCGCGAACTACCTGCTCGCCCGCCTGAAGGATGCCTACGATCTCGCCTACGACCGCACCTGCATGCACGAATTCGTGCTCAGCGGCAACCGGCAGAAGGCGAATGGCGTGAAGACGCTCGACATCGCCAAGCGCACGCTCGATTTCGGGATTCACCCGCCGACGACGTACTTCCCGCTGATCGTCTCCGAGGCCCTGATGATCGAGCCGACCGAGACGGAGTCGAAGGAGTCGCTGGACTACTTCGCCGACACCTACCTCCAGATTGCGGAGGAGGCGAAGACGAATCCGGAGTACGTCGCCCACGCGCCGTACACGACCGAGACCAAGCGCCTCGACGAGGTCGGCGCCAACCGCACGCTCAACCTGCGGTGGACCGCGCCGGTCGCGGAGGCGGAGGCCATCGCCGCCGACTGACATCCGGACCACAACGCATCGAACGGACGACGGGGTCCGGCGCAGCACAGGCTGTGTCGGACCCCGTCCGTATCCCCGCGCTCCGCAGAAAGGCGATCGCATGGCGCTTCCCATCCACGACCCGTACGCCAACGATCCTGTCGTCGTCATCGGGATGGGGGCGATCGGCAGCACGATCGCCGCGAAGATCGCCAGGACGGGACGCCGGATCGTCGCCTGCGCCTGTTCGCCGATCGAGTCGATCACCCTCACCGACGACACCGGGTCCATCAGCGCGCCCGTCGAATGGATCGAGGACCCGAAGTCTGTCCCATCCTCGCGCTGGGTCCTGCTCGCGACCAAGATGCATCACATTCAGACGGCATCGCCGTGGCTGCGCCGGGCCGCGCACCCGGACAGCCGCGTGCTCGTGCTGCAGAACGGGGTGGAGCACCGGGAGCGCGTCGCCCCACACACGATCGGCTGCATCGTGCCGGCGCTCGTTTACATCAACGCCGAGCGGCTGGGACCGGGGGTGGCGAAAGCTAGGATGACCCCACGCGACCTCGTGCTGCCGAACGATCCGCAGGCGACGGATGTCGCGACGGGCTTGCTGGCGGGTACCGGCCTCCGCGTCGACCTCAGCGACGACTTCCTGACCGAGGCGTGGGTGAAACTGCTCACCAACCTCGCCGCCAATCCCATCACGGCCCTGACCGAACGCCGGGTAGCGGTGTTGAAGGAGCCGCTGGTGGAAACCCTGGCGCTCCGCGTGCTGGAGGAGGCCGTGACCGTCGGACGCGCGGCGGGAGCGACGCTGCCGGAGGGCCAGGCCCGCTCGACGCTGGCGTGGCTCCAGGCCCTTCCGGAGGGCAGCACGAGCTCGATGCTGCAGGATCGCCTCGCAGGGCGGTCGCTGGAATACGACGGCCTTACCGGGGTCGTCGTGCGCCTGGGGCAGGACTACGGCATCCCGACCCCGGCGAACAGCGGCCTGCTCGCCCTCCTGAGCGCCCTGCAGACCGGTGCTCCGCGCTGAGGCATTCTCCGGAACGGATCGCGCGAAACAGCCCGTCGATGTCCGGCGCCATGCCAGACGGCCCGGCTCCTCGTGAGGAGCCGGGCCGTCTGGCATCAGGGTCGGCACGAAGCCGATGCGTTACTTGACGACGAGGTTCACCATCCGGCCGGGCACGACGATCTCGCGGACCGTCGCCTTGCCCTCCAGGAACTCCTGGACCTTCGCGCTCGCCCTGGCAATGGCCAGTGTCTCCATCTCGTCCGCCGACCGGGAGACCACGATCTTGTCGCGGACCTTGCCATTGATCTGGACGGGGATCTCGATGCTATCGACCACCGTCAGGGCCTCGTCGTAGGTCGGCCACGGCTGGTGATGCACCGAGTACTCGTTGCCGAGCCGTTCCCACAGCTCCTCGGCCACGAATGGCGTCGCCGGGGCCATCAACAGGGTCAGCGTCTCGGCTGCCTCGCGCCAGGCGGCGGTCCCGGCCACCGCCGTCTCGCGCAGCTTCATCAATTCGTTCGTGAACTCGATCAGCGCCGCGATCATCGTGTTGAACTGGAAGCCGTCAATGTCCTCCGTCACGCGCTGGATCGTCCGGTGCGTCAACGCCCGCAGCGCCGCGACATCGGCTTCCGGAGCCTCGCCGCTCAAGTGCTGCGTCCCGACCTCGGAGACGATCTGGAAGGCCCGGCGCAGGAACCGCTCCATGCCGGTGATGCCGCGATCGTTCCAGGGGCCACCCTGCTCCCACGGGCCGAGGAACATCAGGTGCAGGCGCAGCGCATCGGCGCCATGCTGGGCCACCAGTTCGTCGGGTCCGACCTGCGTGCCACGGCTCTTGGACATCTTCGTGCCCTCCGCCGCCAGGATCATCCCCTGGTTGCGCAGGCGCTTGAACGGCTCGTCCTGCTCCACCAGCCCCATGTCGCGCAGCGCCTTGGTGAAGAAGCGCGCGTAGAGCAGGTGCAGGATGGCGTGCTCGATGCCGCCGCAGTAGAGATCGACCGGCGTCCACGCCTTCGCCGTCTCGTGGGAGAAGGGCGCGGAATCCTCGTGCGGGCTGGTGTAGCGGAACCAGTACCACGACGAATCCATGAAGGTATCCATCGTGTCCGTCTCGCGCCGCGCCGGGCCGCCGCACTGCGGGCAGGTGGTGTTCAGGAACTCCTGGTGCGAGATGAGCGGACTCTGGCCGGTGGGCGTGAACTCGGCGTCCAGCGGCAACACGACGGGCAGCTGATCCTCCGGCACCGGCACGATGCCGCAGGAGTCGCAGTAGACGACCGGGATCGGCGTGCCCCAGTACCGCTGGCGGGAGATCAGCCAGTCGCGCAGCCGGTAGTTGACCTCGGCCTTGGCGCGCCCCTGCTCGGCCAGCCGCCCGATCACGGTCGTGATGCTCTCCGGCACGGTCAGGCCATTGAAGTCGCCGGAATTCACGATCCGGCCGCCCCCGTGGTACGACTCGGTCATCGTGGCCGGGTCGAGGATCGGCGCATCGTCCGGCTGGATCACGACCTTGACCGGCAGGTCGAAGGCCTTCGCGAAGGCAAAGTCCCGCTCGTCGTGCGCGGGAACGGCCATGATGGCGCCGGTCCCGTACGTGAGCAGCACGTAATCCGCGATCCAGACCGGAATCCGCTCGTCGTTCACCGGATTGATGGCGTACGCACCGGTGAAGACACCGGTCTTCGGCTTCGATTCGTCCGTGGAGAGCCGCTCGATCTCGCTCTCCCGCTTCGTCGCGTCGATGTAGGCCTCGACCGCATCGCGCTGTTCCGGCGTGGTGATCTTCTGGACGAGCGGGTGCTCCGGCGCCAGCACCATGAAGGTCGCCCCGAAGACGGTGTCCGGGCGCGTGGAGAAGACCTCCAGCTCGTCGCCGGTCTCCAGGGTGAAGACCAGGCGCGCGCCCTCGGAGCGACCGATCCAGTTCCGCTGCATGGTCTTGACGCGATCCGGCCAGTCCACGGTGTCGAGGCCGGCCAGCAACTCCTCCGCGTAATCCGTAATGCGGAAGTACCACTGCTCGAGGTCGCGCTTGTAGACCTCGGCCCCGCACCGCTCGCAGATGTTGCCGTCGATCACCTGCTCGTTGGCCAGTACCGTCTGGTCGTTGGGGCACCACCACACCGCGCCGTTCTTGCGATAGGCCAGGCCCCGCTTCAGGAACTGCAGGAAGATCCACTGGTTCCAGCGGTAGTACTCCGGAGTGCAGGTGATGACCTCGCGCGACCAGTCGATCATCGCCCCCATCAGGTCGTACTGACCCTTCATGACGGGGATGTTCTCGGAGGTGTAGACAGCAGGATGCACCCCGTGCCGGATGGCGGCGTTCTCCGCCGGCAGCCCGAAGGCGTCGAACCCCATCGGGAAGAGCACGTTGTAGCCACGCATCCGCTGCAGCCGGGCGAAGACATCCGGCACCGCGAAGGCGTACCAGTGCCCAACGTGGAGCACGCCGGACGGATACGGATACATCGTCAGCGAGAACCACTTCGGCGCGGGATTGTCATCGTCGACCTTGTAGAGATCGGTCTCGTCCCACCTCGCGCGCCACTTCGGCTCGATCGCGGAGTAGTCGTATCGGTGCTCGTCTCCGGGACGAAACGATGCATCCTGGAGGTCGGCCTGCTGGCGCTGGACCGGGTCTACCTGAGTGCTGGTGCTCATCTGCTGTTCCTTCCCGGCTCGCTGGCGGGACTTGGCGCTCGGCCCTGGATGGCGGAGCATCGGTCTCATCTGGCGCACGAAAAAGCGCCCCCATCCCTGGATCAGGGACGAAAGGCGCTTGTGACGCTTCCGCGGTACCACCCTGCTTGGCCAGCAGGACATCCGGTTGGCGATCCTTCGGGTGGAGCTGAGGGGACTCGAACCCCTGACCCCAACACTGCCAGTGTTGTGCTCTCCCAGCTGAGCTACAGCCCCAAGGGATCTTCGCCGTGCGGAGGCCGGTCAGGCCCGCTCGTCGCGCCATGTAACGGTGGCACCCGGATCGGCTAGCCCAGAGGGGTTCACCGGATCTGCTCCCGAGCGAGTTCGGTTCCCGAATCGACGCCTCGCACCAACCGGCGTCTCGCTGGGGATGGAACCTACTACTCTCGTTCATCGCGGAGGTCACTCGAGACCTCGTGCATCGCGGCACACGTCGCCCTGAGGCTTCGCGTTGCGACCTGGCAGAGTATAGCGCCTCGCCTCGCGTCCTGCCAAGCCCCAGCACCGCTAAGATTCGCCGTAGGCCCGTCACATGCGCGGCGCCCCGGTTTCCCGACGCAGAAGGACCAATCCCTGTGACCACCCACGACTCCGCCGCCGCCAATGAAGCCGCCTCACCCGATCCCGACCGCCTGCTGGCCACCGCCGTCGACGCGATCGTCACCCGCTTCGAGGCTGTGAACGCCGTGCGCGATCATGCCGTCGGCACCGGGCGCCAGATCGTGCGGCTCTCGGCCAATTCCGTGCGCGCCCTCCACCGCGAGGACCATGCCGACGCCCGGGCGTTGCTCGCGCAGGCGGCAGGGCTCCTCGCGGAGGTGCAGGCTGCCTCAGCCGCCTACCCCGCTATCGCGCTGGCCGGCTACGTCCAGGATGCGGCCAAGGAGTATGCGGAAGCCGCGATCACGGCGGCCCTGCTCGATGACCTTCCGATTCCGGGACCGGATACGCTCGGGGTCCAGGACGCGGCCTGGCTGAACGGGCTGGCCGAAGCCGGCAGCGAGCTCCGGCGGGACGTGCTCGACCGGCTTCGCGCCGATCGCACCGCCGATGCCGAACGCCTGCTGGCCAGGATGGATGCCATCTACGCGGTGCTCGTCTCGGTCGATTTCCCGGATGCGATCACAGGCGGGCTGCGGCGCACAACCGACCAGTTCCGCGCGGTGCTGGAACGGACGCGCGGAGATGTGACGCTCTCGGTACGCCAGCAGCGCCTGGAGCGGGCGCTGGCCACGCACGAGCGTTCGATGTCTTCGGATCGGGATGACTAGGAGATTCCGGGAGGAAAAGGTCGGCCGCCCCGCTGTGGGACTGGGGCGGCCGCTGGGAGTGGGAGAAACCGATCTGGACCTTCGGAGTCTCCACATGTCCGCCGCTCTTGGGAGCGACGAACACGATTGATTCTGGCGTCGTGGGCGTCTCACGACATGGTAGAAACAGACCATTTCCGTTCGGGTCGTATAGTACGCGGCCACCTGAACGAGCTACCGGTGCGATGGCTGCGCCTGCCTCGGGGCGCCGCTAGAGTGCCGCGACTTGTACGGATTCCGGATGAGCCGGCGCAATCGGTCGTCGGGGACGACGACGTGCCCCGCGCTATGCTTCCGGCAGGTCCGGGATGACGACCACGGTGCCCGCGCCGTAACCATGCTCCTTCAACCATCCGGCAGGAACTTCCAGCACGTCGGTCACCGGCCCGGGCGAGGCGAAGGTCGCGCGATCGGCGTCAGCGGTGCCTTCCGGGTCGGGGCAGACACTCTCGGCGGCGCCGGTGATGACGCCGTCGTCGATCCAGACGATATCGAGGCAGAAGCGCATCCCCTTCATCCAGAAGGTGCGCGGCGTCGCCGTGTCGCTCGGGAAGAGCATGCCCGTTCCAGGCTCCAGCCCGTTCCGGTACCCGAGCCCGAGTTGCTGCTGCCAGCCTTCCAGCGCCAGTTCGACATCGAGCGGAGTCTCCCCCACCACGATCTCGGCCCGCTGCAACGGCGCTTCCGGCGTCACGCGCCAGGGCGGAACATCGGTCGATTGCGCGGCCACCAGCGACGATGCGCCGAGTACGACCGCCATCGCGACCGTCACGAGCGCCGCCACCGACCGGCGGCCAATCCGGATCCGGGTCATGCCTGGTCCTCCTTCGCCGGATCGCGATCCGGAAGCCGCGCCGCGAGTTCGGTGAATACGGCTGCCACCTCGTTCACATCGCGCACGAGGACATCCGCCGTCTCCACGATGGCGGGATTGGTGTCCGCCGAGAGGACACCGACCGACAGGCCAGCGGCCAGCGCGCCCGAGTCCCGGAGCCGCGTGATGGCGAGGAAGGCATCGACATCGGTCACATCGTCCCCGAGGAAGACCGCACCCCGCAGGCCGCGGCTGGCGACGATCTCCTCGACCGCGCTGCCCTTCGAGACCCGTGCCGCCGGACGCAGCTCCACCATCATCTTGCCGGTCGTCATGCGCAGGCCGAAGGCATCAGCATGCTTCTGCGTGATCGCGGCGAGCGGCTCATCGAAGGTTTCCGGATCGGCGACGAGCCGGTAATGGATGGAGGCCGACAGCCGCTTGTTCTCGAACACGATGCCAGTCAGGTCGCGATCGAGACCCTTCAGATCCTCCTCGATGCCCGCGATCGCATCGACGATGGCCTGCTCCGCCGCGAGGCCGGCCGGATGCGCGCGATACTCCCCGCCGTCGAACCACTCCAGGCCGTGATTCCCGACCACCAGCATGCCCTCGGCCCCCAGCTTGTGCCGGGCGTCCGCGACCGCGCGCCCGGTGATGATGCCGAAGAGCGGCGCCTTCTGCTCGAGCGCGGGCAGGATGTGAACGAGGTCCGGATGCAGGAAGGCGGCTTCGGGCGTCGGCGCGATCGGGCTGAGCGTGCCATCGAAATCGGAAAGCAACGCGGACGGTTCGTGGCCGAGCACCTCCAGGATGCGAGCCACGACATCGGGTACCGGGGTCAGCGTGGCGATGATGGGCGTGGGCACAGGCGGACACTTCCTTTCGGGAGGCCGGCGCATCACGAAGACGCCGGCATCAGACTTCGTAGCGGTAGACCGTCCCATCGACCGCGTCGACCCAGACATCCTTGGTCTCGTTGCGGTCGATGATGGCGAGATGGACCAGCACCTTGTCCTTCGGCGCGTTCGACGGCCCGAACGGGATCGCGGCGGTGTTCTGGCGCACGGTCACGCCATTCGCGGGGTCGATCTCCATCGAGCCATCGAACCCCGCCTTCAGGAGGGATCGGTAGATGTTGCCGAACGACAGCCCGGCGGGATCGAGCGTCGGGATCACGGACGGGTCGAACTCCGCTGCCGAGAGTTCGAGTGTGTCGGTGCGATAGAAGGCCTGCGCGGTCTGCGAGAAGAAGACCCCGTTCCAGCTGTAGCCGGTCTGGAGGAGCGGGCAGGAGAGCTGGACGCTGTAGAGCCGGGCATCCTTCTCCCAGGCCTGCGCCAGCTTCGTGGCAGTGGCGAGTCCCTGCTGGTAGGAAGCATCGGCGCCCTCCAGATCGCGCACATGGAGAACCCCCTCGGCGCAGGGCTGCGACGGATCGCCGATGATGAGTGCCGGAGGCGCGGTCGGGGTGGGATCGGCCGCGCGGACAATGCCGCGTGCCGGCGCGACCAGCAGCATCGCCAGGAAACAGGCGGCGACCAGGTGGAGGATGGCATCGCTCCTCCGGTGGAGCGGGCGAGAGGGCGGAATCATGAGGCAAACCCGAATGCGAGCATCCGGCAAGCCACATCGCTTGCCGGCCAGCGGATACCGTCGCGATCTTAGCATGCGCCCCTTCGCCGGGTTCCGGAACGACCTCCGGATTCCGGGAACCCTGCGATATACTTTGGGACGTTCCTACTCACGCGGAAGCACTGCGTTCCGTGTCGGTCATCGCCGGCCCCGTCCCGAAACCCTGGAACCGGCCCCGACACGGACCTGCCCATGCGCGCGAACCCGATTCCCGACCGTGTTAACGGTCCCATTCCCCAGCGGAGCAGGTGACGATGCGGCTCTACAACACGCAATCGCAGCAGGTCGAGGAGTTCTCGGCCGTCGATAATCATGTGGGTATCTACGTGTGCGGCGTCACGCCGTACGACACGACCCACGCGGGCCACGCCTTCACCTACATCACCTACGATGTCCTGATCCGCTACCTGCGCTTTCAGGGATACGATGTCACCTACGTCCAGAACGTGACCGACATCGACGACGACATCCTCCGCAAGGCGAAGGAGGTGGGCCTGGACTGGCAGGAGCTCGGGCGGCGTGAGATCTCGCGGTTCCGCCAGGACCTCCACGACCTCAACGCCGTCGATCCCGACCACTACACCGCCGCCACCGACCACATCGGCGAGGTGATTGCCCTCACACAGAAGCTGGTCGATCTCGGCCTCGCCTACGAGTCGCAGGGCAGCGTCTACTACTCGGTCGCTGCCGACCCGGACTTCGGCAAGCTCAGTCACCTCGCCCCGGACGAGATGCTGCCGATCGCCAACGAGCGTGGCAACTTCCCGGACGACCCGAAGAAGCGCAACCCGATCGACTTCGTGCTGTGGCAGGCGATGGCGCCGGGCGAGCCGTTCTGGGAGTCGCCGTGGGGTCCGGGGCGCCCCGGCTGGCACATCGAGTGCAGCGCGATGTCCATGCGCTACCTCGGGCCACAGGTCGACATTCACGGCGGCGGGTCCGACCTCATCTTCCCCCACCATGAATGCGAGATCGCCCAGTCGGAACCAGCCTCCGGCGTCGTCCCGTTCGTCCGTTACTGGGTCCATGTGGGCATGGTCGGCTACCAGGGCGAGAAGATGTCGAAATCCCTCGGCAACCTCGTCCGCGTCGCCGACGTGCTGAAGACCCACAAGGCCGATACGCTCCGGCTCTACCTGCTTTCCAATCACTACGGCGCTCCCTGGGAGTTCCAGGACGATGCCCTGGACGAATGGGAGCAGGTGGCGGACCGCCTGATCGCGGCGGCCTCCGCGACATCCGGCGACGGTGACGCGATCGAGAGCACGGACCTGCGCGGCCGCTTCACGGCGGCGCTGGACGACAATCTCGACACGCCGAACGCGATCGCGGCGCTCCAGGCTATCGCGGGCCGCATCCTGGACGCCCCGGATGGCGCTGACGTGAGCGCCGCCCAGGCCGATCTCCGCGAACTGGGCGGCGTCCTGGGCCTCCGCCTGGACGCCTGACCCGCGTCGCACTCGACCCCGTGTCGTTGAGACACCGGCCATGTCCGTTGCAGGACATGGCCGGTGTTTCGACGTCGCCGGCGATCGGAAGCGGCATGGTATACTCTCCCTTCGCGGGCCGGAACCGATCCGGCCGTTTTGGTGTGCGTGGTTGTGGTTGCGGTTTCTCGTCCCATTCACGCCCTTTCTCCTCCGGCGTCACCGCCATGCGGGCAACCGACCGGGGGAAACCCACAGAGAGGGGTACATCCGTTGGCAGCGTATATTCGCGATCCTCGCGCGTACGAGCTCATGGTCATGATCGTCCCGGACATCTCCGATGAGGAGATCGCCGAGGAGCTCACGCGCATCCAGGGCTTCATCGCCGACATCGGCGCAGAGCTGACCGAGGTCCTCACGGATTCCCCGTGGGGCCGCCGTCGCCTCGCCTACACCATCCGGTTCAACAGCATCGACTACCGCGATGGCTTCTATGCGGTCATCCACTTCTCGGCCCGCCCGGACACCCTCGGCGACCTGGAGCGCGAGCTGAAGCTCGACACCCGCGTCATCCGCTACCTCCTGGTCCACGACGACCCGAAGGCCGGTATCCGCGAGCCGAACAACCCGGATCGCGCGGCTGAGGCCGAGGCGGCCCCGGCAGCCGAAGCGGCGCCCGCTCCGGCCACCGCTCCCGCGCCAGCGGAGGCGGCTCCCGCCGAAGAGACTGCGCCTGTCGAGACGGCTCCGGCCGCTGAGGCGGAGACCGAGGCTCCGGCAGCAGATGAGACCGAGTCCGCATCCACCGAACCGGTGGCCGTCGCGGTTGCGGCGGACGCTCCCGCCGAAGAAGCTCCCGCGGAATCCAGCGAGGAGGAGTAAATGGCCAGTTTCGCCAAGATCACCGTCTTCGGAAATCTCGGCGCCGATCCCGAGACCCGCTACACGCC
>Ga0182740_1001364_pt1 | contig 16726 bp, 18 predicted proteins | sample eDN5th37CKraftBY_FD_128872 | JGI IMG/M metagenome (GOLD analysis project Ga0182740, IMG submission 128872) | Enriched backyard soil microbial communities from Emeryville, California, USA - eDNA 5th pass 37_C Kraft BY (version 2) (version 2) | ecosystem: Environmental > Terrestrial > Soil >...
ACCCGCGCGATAGAAAGCCCGGTCAAATTTCCAAGGGTGCGCTCGGGGGCGCGCCACCTTCCGCGAGGAACGCCTATACCATGACCAGCGTAAACGACATCCGGTCGAGCTTCCTGAACTACTTCGCCAGGGAAGGGCACGAACCGGTGGCATCGAGCCCGCTCGTGCCCCGGAACGATCCGACGCTGATGTTCACCAATGCCGGCATGGTGCAGTTCAAGAACGTCTTCACGGGCGTCGAGAAGCGTCCCTATTCGACGGCGACGACGGCACAGAAATGCGTGCGCGCCGGCGGCAAGCACAACGACCTCGACAATGTCGGGTTTACCGCGCGTCACCACACCTTCTTCGAAATGCTGGGCAATTTCTCGTTCGGCGACTATTTCAAGGAGCGCGCCATCGAGCTTGCCTGGAACCTCCTGACCAAGGAATGGGAGCTCCCGCGCGAGCGCCTTTCGGTCACGATCTACCAGGACGATGACGAGGCTCACGCGCTCTGGAAGAAGGTCGCCGGGCTCTCCGACGACAAGATCGTGCGGCTGGGCGCCAAGTCGAACTTCTGGCAGATGGGCGATACGGGGCCGTGCGGCCCGTGCTCGGAAATCTTCTACGATCACGGCGATCACGTCTGGGGCGGCCCTCCGGGTTCGCCCGAGGAAGACGGCGACCGTTTCATCGAGATCTGGAATCTCGTGTTCATGCAGTACGAGCAGCAGAACGACGGTTCGCGCTCGGGCCTGCCGCGTCCCTCCATCGACACCGGCATGGGCCTGGAGCGCATTGCCGCGGTCATGCAGGGCGTTCACAACAACTACGACATCGATCTCTTCAAGACGCTGATCTCGGCAGCTGCCCAGGCGACCGGCGCGCGTGTCGATGGCGACGGCAACACCTCGCTGCGCGTCATAGCCGACCACCTGCGCTCGATGTCCTTCCTGATCGCGGAGGGCGTGCTGCCCTCCAATGAAGGCCGCGGCTACGTGCTGCGCCGCATCATGCGCCGCGCCATGCGCCATGCCACGCTCCTGGGCTCGAACGAGCCGGCGATCTTCAAGATCGTGCCGACGCTGGTGCGCGAGATGGGCCAGGCCTATCCCGAGCTCGTGCGCGGCGAGGCGATGATCGAGGAGACCATCCGGCTCGAGGAACACCGTTTCCTCAAGACCCTGGGCCGTGGCCTCCAGATCCTTGCCGACGAAACCAAGAACCTGGGCGAGGGCGCCGTGCTTGATGGCACCACCGCTTTCAAGCTCTACGACACTTACGGCTTCCCGCTCGACCTCACCGAGGATGCGCTGCGTACGCGCGGCATCACCGTCGACCAGGCCGGGTTCAGCGCCGCCATGGAGGCCCAGAAGGCCGAGGCGCGCAAGAGCTGGGCCGGTTCGGGCGAGAGCGCCGACGATACCATCTGGTACACGGTCGCCGACAAGGTCGGACCCACCGAATTCCTCGGCTATGAAACCGAGAATGCCGAGGGCCAGGTGACCGCGCTCATCAAGGATGGCGCCATCGTGGATGCGCTCAAGACCGGCGAGGAAGGGTTCGTGGTGCTCAACCAGACCCCGTTCTACGGCGAGAGCGGTGGCCAGGTCGGGGATACCGGCGCCTTCAAGGGCGAAGGTGTCGCCGCCGAGGTTGTCGATACCTCCAAGCATCACGGCGTTTTCACGCACAAGGTCAAGGTGATCGAGGGCGAAATCCGCAACGGGCAGTTCCTGAGCCTGGACGTCGATCATTCGCGCCGGTCGGCCATTCGCGCCAACCACTCGGCGACCCACCTGCTGCACGAGGCGCTGCGGCTGATCCTGGGCGATCACGTGGCCCAGCGCGGTTCGCTCGTGTCGCCCGACCGCCTGCGCTTCGATTTCGTGCACACCAAGCCGATGAGCCCGCAGGAACTCGCCGAGGTCGAAGACCTCGCCAACGAGATCGTGCTGCAGAATTCGCCGGTCGAGACGCGCCTGATGGGCGTGGAGGAGGCCAAGGCCTCGGGCGCCCGCGCGCTGTTCGGCGAGAAATATGGCGATGAAGTGCGCGTGGTCTCGATGGGCGACCCCACCGGCAATGCCGTGGGCTGGTCGGTGGAGCTGTGCGGTGGCACCCATGTGCGCCGGACCGGCGATATCGGGCTCATTTCGGTGGTCAGCGAAAGCGCCGTGGGCGCGGGCGTGCGCCGCATCGAGGCGCTGACCGGCAAGGCGGCGCGCCATCGCGGCAACGACAATGCCGCCATCGTTTCCAACGCTGCAGCGCTCCTGCGCTCGGGGCCCACCGAGGTGCTCGACCGGATCGAGGCGCTCCAGGAGCAGCTCAAGCGTTCCGAGAAGGCGCTGTCCGATGCCAAGCAGAAGCTCGCGATGGGCGGCGGCACCGGCGGGGCGCCGGCGGCGGCCGAGACGGTCAACGGCTATAATTTCGTCGGCCGCGCCGTCGATGGGCTTCAGCCCAAGGATCTGCGCGGGCTCGTGGACCAGGCCAAGAAGCAGGTCGGCTCGGGCGTCGTCGCCATCATCGGGGTCACCGAAGATGGCAAGGCGGGCCTGGCGGTCGGCGTCACCGAGGATCTGGTGGGCAAGGTGTCCGCCGTCGATCTGGTGCGCGTCGGCTCGGCAGCGCTGGGCGGGCAGGGCGGCGGCGGCCGGCCCGACATGGCCCAGGCCGGTGGGCCGGATGGCTCCAAGGCCAGCGAGGCGCTGGCGGCCATCAAGGGCGCCCTGGCGGGTTGATCCGAAGAACACGAAGGCCGGCGGAAACGCCGGCCTTTTTCTTTTGTCCGATCAGGGCTCGGGGCCCTGGACCTCGACAATATTCTTGCGCGCCCCGTCGCGCCGGGCGCGGAATTCGGCAAAGCGCCCGGCAATGCGGGCGCTGGCGCCGTCGGCAAAGACGTTGAGCAGGCCGGCGACCACCACCACGACGATGCCGACGATGGCCACGCCATCGGGGAATTCCGAAAAGAACAGCGCGCCGAAAAAGATACCCCAGACGATCTGGCTGTACTGGATCGGGGCCACTGCGCTGGCCGGGGCGTGCTTGGTGGCCAGCACGAGCATGAGGTGCCCGGTGCCGATGACGGCGCCGGCAATGATCAGCAGCGCCATTTCCATCAGGTTGGGCATGTGGAAGCTTGGGATCATGGCCAGGCCATTGAAGACGATGGCCCAGAGCGCGGGGATGGCGATGAGCGTCGTGCGCTGCTCCTGGCTGGCGATGAGTCGCAGGATGGTGGTGGTGCCGGCCGAAAAGCCGACACAGAGGAAGGCCGTGAGGTGTCCGAGTTCGAGCTCGCGGAAGCCGGGCCGCACGACCACCATCACCCCGGCGAAGCTGAGCAGCACCAGCACCCAGCGCTGCAGGCTCACATGCTCCTTGAGCACGAAGACCGAGAGAATCGTGATGCAGACCGGGATGAGGAAGACGATGGCGTAGGTTTCGGCCAGCGGGATGGTGATGAACGAATAGGTCACCAGCACCGCGCTCGCCAGGCCGAAGAAGGCGCGCAGGTGTACCAGGCCCGGGTTCTTCATGGCGAAGATGCCGCGCCAGCTCTCCTGGGGCGGCTTGGTCAGCAGGGCCGGGATCAGCGAGAAGATGTAGGTGAAAAAGCCGATCTCGAAGATGCCCACCGAGCCGCCGAGCGCCTTGATGAGGGCGTCGGCGCACGAGTAGACGGCGTAGGCGACAAAGGCGAACAGAACGCCGATCGGCATGGGCAACTCCCTGTCGGTCAGGCGGCCTTCTTGCTGGGCTGGGCCGGTTTCACGTCATTGGCTGCGGGCGGGGCGGCTGCGGCGGCGGGGCCGCGCAGGATGGCGAAGCGGGCGATGGCGCGCCGGCGCGTCTCGGCGGGCACCACGTTGAGGATGCCGGCCGCCGCGACGATCACCAGGCCCACATAGGCGATGGCGTCGGGGAACTCATGGTAGAAGGTGGCCCCGAAGATGATGGCCCAGAGGATCTGGCTGTATTGCGTGGGCGCCACAAGGCTTGCCGGCGAGAGGCGAGTCGAGCTGATGAAGCAGAGGTGACCCACCCCGCCGAGCACGCCCATCGCCACGAAGAACGCCCACTGCTGGAGGCTGGGGACGACGAAAGTCGGGATCATCATCAGCCCGTTGAAGACCAGCAGGTAGGCGGTGGGCACCCCGAAGATCGAGACGCGCTTTTCGCGCGGGGCGACCGTGCGCAGGATGGTGGTGGTCATCGAGCCGAAAAGGGCGCTGCCGACGGCCGCCAGGTGGCCCCAATGCAATTCGCGGAAGCCGGGGCGGACGACGATCAGCACGCCCACGAAGCTCGCCATCAGCAGCAGCCACTTCTGGAGCGGCACGTGCTCCTTGAGCACCACAACCGAGATGATGGTGACGAAGACCGGCGCCAGGAAGGCGATCGAATAGACTTCGGCCAGCGGAATGGTGGTGAAGGCAAAGATCACCATGGTCGCGCCCAGCACGCCGGTGACGGCGCGCACGTGGAGCAACCAGGGATGGTTGAGCTTGAAAGTGTCGCGCCAGCGTTCGGTCTTGGCCTTGCTAAGGACCGCCGGGATCAGCGAGAAAAGGGCAGAAAAAAAGCTGATCTCGAACACCGACAGGTGCCCCGAAAAGCTCTTAACGATGGCGTCGCTGCACGAATAGAAAGCGTACGCACCCAGCGCAAATAGCACGCCGACCGGCATCTGGGATATCCAATCATAACAGATATCGCACCGCTGCGCGGGGGCTGGGGAGGCGCGTGGAGGAGGCAGGGGCCGCAGGGAGGTGGCGGCGCATTCCTCGGAACTACAATACGCACACTATGCCGAAATTGTGAGCGCTTTCTTGCCACAGCGAAAAGAATTCGTTGCCGCGGGCAGGAAGATGATTGTGGTGGAGCGCCGGAGGCTCCGGGGCTAGCCTGCGCGCAGGAGGAACACCCGATGAGTCCACAGGAAATGCCCGCGGGGCTGCGCCGCGCGGTTATCGTCGTCGCGCTGCTCAATCTCGCCTATTTCTTCGTCGAGTTCGCCGTGGCGCTCCATATCGGGTCGGTATCGCTGCTCGCCGACAGCGTCGACTTCCTTGAAGATACCTCGGTCAACCTGCTGATCGCCCTGGCGATGGGCTGGTCGCTGGCGGCGCGCGCCAAGGTAGGCATGGCGCTCGCCGCGGTTCTGCTCATTCCCGCGCTTGCGTTCCTCTGGGCGCTCTGGGGCAAGTTCAGCAATCCGATCCCGCCCGAGCCCTTCGCCCTTTCGGCCACCGGGCTCGGTGCGCTGGCGGTGAACCTCACCTGTGCCTTCATCCTCGTGCGTTACCGCCATCACAGCGGCAGCCTTACCAAGGCGGCGTTCCTGTCGGCGAGAAATGACGCCTTCGCCAATGTGGCCATCATCGCTGCGGGCCTGGTGACGCTGGTCTATCCTTCGGTGTGGCCCGACGTCATCGTGGGCCTGGGCATTGCCGCGCTCAACGTGGATGCCGCGCGCGAGGTCTGGGAGGCGGCGCGGGGCGAACACGAGGCGGCGGCCTGAGGTCATGCGCCGTCGGGCGTGCCCTTGAGCGCCGGGCCGATGACCTCGATCCTGTTGGTCCAGATGTACCCGTCAAAGCCTTGGGGAACCTTGGCCAGTTCCTCTAGCGTGTCGATGCCGGAGGTGCCGGGGTCGCCCGCCTCGAAGGCGCCGAGCAGGATCACTTCGCTGCCGGCCGCGTGCATTCGCTCGAGCAGGAGGTTGGGCCAGCCCCAGAGCCAGGGCGCAACGTTGATTGGCAGCATGATGCGCGTGTTGCGGCAGGGGCCCGGCACGTAGCCGGTCCAGCCGAGGCCCGCATACTGGGTAACGCAATCGATGGTGGCCTTGCGCGTCCATGCATTGTCGATGCCGAGAAGTTGCTGGGCCCGCATGGTCGGGGGATCTCCGCCATAGACGCCCCAGATTTCGGCGCGCCACACCGGATCGTCGTTCACGACGGCGGCGAGCATGTCGGCCTCGCGCAGCTCGTTGCTCTTGAAGTTGACGAGGAACCGCCCCTCGGGGAAGGCGGCCAGCACGTCCCTCAGTTCGGGCATCATGCCGACGCCTTGCCCGCGGAAGGGAAAGGTCTTGCCGCCATCGGCGGTGTAGCCGTAGGCGATGTCGAGCGTCTTGAGGAACGCCATGGATTGTTCGCGCGTGACCCCGCTCGCCTCGGTGTGGCAATCGAGCGTCCAGTCGTGGAGCACGGCCAGCTGGCCATCGGTGGTGGGGTGGATGTCGAACTCGACGATATCCGCGCCGGCCGCGAAAGCGGCTTCCATCGAGGGCAGGGTGTTCTCGAAGAACCCGTGTGTCGGCGTCTCGATGCGCTCGGCGCTGCAGCCGTCGTTGCCCAGCCCGTTATTGTCGAAGGTCTGGTGGACGCCGCGATGGGCGATGAGTGCCACCTTCGCGTCGGCGGGTGGGGTAACCCGCCAGCTTGCGTTCCACACGAAGACAAGCGCGATGAAAACCGCGAGTCCGATCAGAATCTTGCGCAGCATAGTTCCAGTCTTCTCTCAGGATGCCGTCAGGCCGGGCGGGAGCGCTCGTTGAAGCGCGGCCACTTCTTGCGGGGCGTTGCCCGCGCTGTGGGTTCCCTGATGAGATAGAAGACCTGGGTCTGGCGTTGCGCCGGGTCGTCCGGTTCGCCCTGCGAAACTTCCCAGTGGACGCCGGCGAGCTTGCGCTCTCCCTCGGCGGACCAGGAGCGGATGCGTTCGTGGACGTGCGGCAGGAGGTGATCAGGACCGGTATGGGTGGCAGTGACGGCGCGCCCGGTGGGCACGGCGACGCATTGCAGGTCATCGTCGCCGCAGAACGGCTCGGTGACCTCCACCCCGATATCGACTGTCACTTCCTCTTCGCCGCCCCAGTAGATGACGACGTTGCGGCCGCTGTGCTGGAGGCCACGCTCGCGCACGCGCTCCCAGACGGGGGAATTGCTGATGGCGTCGGAAAGCGCCGATAGCGCGACCCTGTCGCGGACGGCGGCCAGGAGCAGGGGGGCAACCTCGATGATGCCGATGTCGAGCAACGGGATCATCGCAGTTCGATCCCGGCGCCGCTCGATGCATCCTTGGTGACCGAGGCCGGGTTGCCGTGGACTTCGATGTCGCTGCCGCTCGAGGCATTGGCGACGAGGCTCTTGCTGGCGAAGACTTCGGCGTCGCTGCCGCTCGAGGCGCGGATGGCGACGTCCTGGCACTTGAGGTCGCGCCCGTCGAGGTCGGAGCCCGACGAGATGTCGAAGGTTGCGCTCCGGCAGGTGCCGGAGAGGCGCAGGTCCGAGCCGGACGAGGCGGATGCGACCATTTCGCCTGCCTCGACGCTGGTCACGGTCAGGTCGGCGCCGCCCGAGGCGTTGGCTTCGGTGCGCTGGCCGGCGAGGCCCTTGGCGGTCACGTCCGCGCCGGCGCTGGCCTGGAGGAAGTCGAGCCGAGGGGTGGTGATGTGGATGGTGATGCGGCGGTCGCCAAAGCGCAGGTCCAGGATACTGCGCTCGATCCGGGCGAAGAGCCGGTCATCGCGAACTTCCACGCGCAGATCGTCGAGATCGCGAGGATCGCGCGCTTGCGCGGTCACTGAAACAGTCGGGCCGACAGTAATGTCGGCATTGAGTCCTGAAGAAATATCGACGCCCGAAAATGGGGCGACCTCGAATGTCTTGGACTGTGCGAAAGCGGCGCCCGATACGGCGACGACCATTGCTCCGGCTAGCCCCACGGCAGCAAACACGCTCATCTTTGTCTCCATGTCCCGATGGATGAATTCAAAGCTGGGAGGTGTGTTACTAGCCGTTCAAGGGGCAGCCGGATAATTCTTTTCAATGATGAGGTCATCACGCCGGAGAGGGTTTTCCGGCGCGAAGGTGGGGGAATCAGCCCTGGCTGTAGCGTGGCGCGGCGCTGTCGCGCGAAACGAAACGGCTCAGGGATTGCCGCGCGGCGTCGAAGCGGGTCCATTCCTCGGGGTCGGGCAGGGAGGGGATGGTGACCAGTTCGCCCTGGTCGAGTCCGGCAAGGGCTGCATCCACCAGTTCGGTTGCGTCCATGAGGATGGAGGTTGGCATCTTCTCCATGTCGACGCCGGCCTTCTCCCAGATCGCAGTGCGCGTGGCGCCGGGCAGGACCGCCTGGACACGTACGCCGTGCGGGCGCAGTTCGAGGTCGAGCGCCTGGGTGAAGGTGAGCACGAAGGCCTTGGTGCCGCTATAGGCGGCGCTGGTGGGGTTGTGGAGCACGGCCATGGCCGAGGAGATGTTGATGATGGTGCCGTGCCCGCGCTTGACCATGCCGGTCGCAGCGGCGTTGGAGAGTAGCGTCAGCGCGTCCACGTTGATCGCCAGCATGTCGGAGAGCCGCGCCGGGTCGGCATCGACCAGCCCGGTGGAAAGGCTGATGCCGGCATTATTGACCAGCATCTCGATGGCCGGTTCGGCCCTGAGCCGTTCGGCGACCGCGGCCTGGCCGGGGCGGGTCGAAAGGTCGGCAGGCAACACCTCGACCTGTCGGCCGGTGGCTTGGCGGATCGATGCGGCCAGGGCTTCGAGCTTGTCGCGGTTGCGCGCGACCAGAACCAGATCGTGCCCGCGGGCGGCAAGGCGTTCCGCATAGAGAGCGCCAATCCCTTCGGAGGCGCCGGTTACCAGGGCATAGCCCGCGTGGTCTTGGACGGTCATCTTGTGTTCTCCATTGTAAGGCCGCTCGCGGGCGGCGATGGCAATTACATGATGATCATAATGTAAAACGTCAAGCGCAGGCGCGACCGAAATTTCGGCTCAGCGCGGCAGCAGGGCCTTGCGCGCCACCTCGAGGATTTCATCGGAGAGGGGAGAGCCCTCGGTCGCCCGCGAAAGCAACAGCGCGCCCACAAGGGTGGAATAGCTGGCCAGCGCCTGGCTGCGCGAAGCGACGGCGAAATCGTCGCGCAGGATGTCGAGGATACCCTCGATGCCCTGGCGATAGGCTTCGCGCACCGGGCTGTCCGCCGGCTCGCGGCCGACATCGGCGCCCAGCGAAATGGCCGGGCACCCGTCGCCGGGGTGATCACGGTGGTCAGGACTGAGGTAGTTGTCGATGAGCTCAGCTCGGGCTGCCGCCGGGTCGCCGGGGTGGCGGGCGGCAATGTCCTTGAAGTAGTCGTCCAGCCAGGCAAAGGCGCTCTGGCAGGCAGCGGCGGAGAGCGCCTCCTTGGAGGCGAAGTGGCCGTAGAAGCCGCCATGGGTCAGGCCGGCGGCCGCCATCACCTGGGGCACGCTGGTCTCCTTGAGGCCATTGGCCCGGAAGAGGTGGGAGGCCGCCTCCAGGATCTGCTTATGGTTTTCGTCCGCCTGCTGGCGCGAGACACGGCCCATGATCGGCTCCTTTGCTGCGCAACATATATATGATGAGCATCCTTCAACGACAAACGGCGCCCAGGAGGGCGCCGTCAATGGTCGAAAAGGATTCAAATTTTATCGATTGGAGGGCTTACGCCATGGCCTTCTGGAGGTTGGCGTCGATGGCATCGAGGAAGCCCAGGGTCGAGAGCCAGGGCTGATCCGGGCCGACCAGGAGCGAGAGATCCTTGGTCATCTTGCCGCTTTCGATGGTGTCGACGGTGACCTTTTCGAGCGTGGTCGCAAAGCGCATCAACTCGGCATTGTCATCGAGCTTGGCGCGGTGGGCGAGGCCACGGGTCCAGGCGAAGATCGAGGCGGTGGAGTTGGTCGAGGTCTCCTTGCCCTGCTGGTGCTGGCGATAGTGACGGGTCACGGTGCCGTGCGCGGCTTCCGCTTCCACGATCTTGCCATCGGGCGTCATCAGCACGGAGGTCATCAGGCCGAGCGAGCCGAAGCCCTGGGCCACGATGTCGGACTGCACGTCGCCATCGTAGTTCTTGCAGGCCCAGACGTAGCCGCCGCTCCACTTGAGGGCCGAGGCGACCATGTCGTCGATCAGGCGGTGCTCGTACCAGATCTTCTTCTCGTCGAACTTGGCCTTGTAGTCCTTCTCGAAGATCTCCTGGAAGATATCCTTGAAGCGGCCGTCATAGGCCTTGAGGATGGTGTTCTTGGTCGAGAGGTAGCACGGCACGCCGCGGTTGAGGGCGTAGTTGAACGAAGCGTGCGCGAAGTCGCGGATCGAGTCGTCGAGGTTGTACATGGCCATGGCCACGCCCGAGCCGGGCGCGTCGTAGACGTCGTGCTCGATGGTCTGGCCGTCTTCGCCCACGAACTTGATCGAGAGCTTGCCCTTGCCCGGGAAGCGGAAGTCGGTGGCGCGGTACTGGTCGCCGAAGGCATGGCGGCCGACGATGATCGGCTGGGTCCAGCCCGGCACGAGGCGCGGCACGTTCTTGCAGATGATGGGCTCGCGGAAGATCACGCCGCCCAGGATGTTGCGGATGGTGCCGTTGGGCGACTTCCACATCTTCTTGAGCTTGAACTCTTCGACGCGCTGCTCGTCGGGGGTGATGGTGGCGCACTTGATGCCCACGCCGAATTCCTTGATGGCGTTGGCCGCGTCCACGGTCACCTGGTCGTTGGTGGCGTCGCGGTTCTGGACCGACAGGTCGTAGTAGCGAATGTCGAGGTCGAGATAGGGCGTAATGAGCTTGTCCTTGATCGCCTGCCAGATGATCCGGGTCATCTCGTCGCCGTCGAGATCGACCACCGGGTTAGCGACTTTGATTTTGCTCATCGATAACGCTCCATAGGGGTTTGAAGGCCCGCGTGGGCCTGTTGTTCGGCGCCCCTATAGCATTGGTGATGCCGCGCGCAAAGGCCGCAGGGAAGATCAGGCGTGAAGGGTTGCGCCAGAGGCCGCGCGGGGCCGCTTTGCACCGCTCCGATTGCGCTCGCGCTCGAGGATTCGGTCGGCATCGAGCGAGCGGATGGGGATCGAGCGATCGTGCGGGATGTCCTGGCTCAGCTGGAGCGAAAGGTAGCGCGCGCAGCATACGCGCAGGAACGAGGCGAAGTTCTCCAGGTCATGCCCTTCATCGAGGGATTCCTGGTAGAGGCGGGCGATGAGCTGGCTCACGCTCAGCCCGTCGCGCGCGCCCAGTTCTTCGAGCACATTCCAGAAGAGGGTTTCGAGTCGAACGCTGGTTGCCATGCCGCCGATGCGCATCGAGCGGGTCTGGCTCTGCCAGAGGTTGGGATCAGCGTTGATGAACAGACGGCACATGGCTGGCGCTCCTCCCCGAGCGGGGGCCGGTCGGGAAGACCGGCCCGTCTCAATCAGGCAGCCGCCTTCCTGCTCTCATGTTCGATCCGCGTGCCCAGGACCGTGAGGAACTGGCCGATCCAGGCAGGGTGAGCTGGCCAGGCGGGAGCCGTCACCAGATTACCATCGGTTACCGCGGCATCAATGGCGATGTCGGCATAGGTGGCCCCGGCCAGTTCGACCTCGGGCCGGCAGGCGGGGTAGGCCGAGCAGGTGCGGCCCTCGAGCACGCGCGCCGCAGCCAGGATCTGGGGGCCATGGCAGACGGCCGCTACCGGCTTGTCGGTCTCGAAGAAGTGCTGGACCATGGCAATGACGCGGGCGTCGAGCCGCAGATATTCCGGCGCTCGCCCGCCCGGAATGACTAGCGCGTCGTAGGTTTCCGGCCGGATGTCGGCGAATGTGGCGTTGAGGGCGAAGTTGTGCCCGCGCTTTTCGCTGTAGGTCTGGTCGCCCTCGAAGTCGTGGATGGAAGTGGCGATGGTGTCGCCGGCTTTCTTGTTGGGGCAGACGGCGTGAACCGTGTGGCCGACTGCCGTTAGGGCTTGGAAAGGCACCATGGTTTCGTAGTCTTCGCCGAAGTCGCCGCAGATCATGAGTAAGCGCTTGCCGCTCATCGTATCCTCCTCGTTGTGGCGGTTTTGCCTTGCCCGGCACTATGTCACGCACGAGGAGGGGGTGGGTGTTAGCGGGATACTACACTTGACGGCCGTGTATATGCACGGCACCATTTGCGCATGGAAGACGACTTTTCCCAGTGCCTGGTGCTCAATACGCGAATGGCGGCCCGGGCCGTCACGCGGCGGGCGAACCGCAAGCTGCGCGGGTTCGGCGTAACGGCCACGCAGTTCTCGATCCTGACCGCGGCGCGGCAGAGGCCCGGGCGTTCGATCACCGAGATCGCCGAGAGCATCGCCATGGAGCGCACGACCCTGTCGCGCAATCTCGACCTGATGGCTCGCAAGGGCCTGGTCCGGCTCGAGGGGGCGGAGAAGGGAAACGGGCGGCTGTGCTCGCTCAGCGAGGAGGGGCAAGTGCTGCTGGACAGGATCGTGCCGATCTGGCGTGCCAGCCAGGCGGAATTGCGCGAACAGCTCACGCAGCCGGACTGGCCCTCCACGCTCAAGGCCCTCCAGGAGCTGGCAAGGCTTTAGGCCCAAACACTATTTAGCCCGATTTGACGGGCACCCGTCGATCACCACAGGAGACCAATGCAATGCTGAAACCCGATCCGAACGATCCCATTGTCGTGACCGGCATGGGTGTCGTGAGCCCGCTTGGGGTCGGCGTCGACAAGGTCTGGGAGCGACTGATCGCCGGCAAGAGCGGCATCGGCCCCAATACCCGCTTCGACGTGAGTGAATTCGCCAGCAAGATCGGCGGGCTGGTCAAGCGGACCGAGGAGGATCCGGAGGCCGGGTTCGACCCGCTGGTCGCGGTCGACGGCAAGGACGTCAAGAAGATGGACCTCTTCATCCAGTACGGGCTGGTAGCGGCCCAGGAGGCCATCCGACAGGCCAACTGGTTCCCCGAAAGCGAAGAGGACAAGGAAGCCACCGCTACGATCATCGCCTCCGGTGTCGGTGGTTCCCCGATCATGGCCGAAACGGCCAAGATCATCATCGAGAAGGGTCCGCGGCGGCTCTCGCCGTTCACCGTGCCCGCATTCCTCGCCAATCTCGCCGCCGGCTGGATTTCCATCCGCTACGGCTACAAGGGGCCCATCGGGACGCCGGTGACGGCCTGCGCGGCCTCGGCCCAGGCAATCGGCGACGGCATGCGCCTCATCATGACGGGCGAAGCGGAAGTGGCGGTGGTGGGGGGCGCCGAAGGTTCGGTCGATCCGATCTCCATCGGCGGCTTTGCCGCCTCTCGCGCCCTCAACACCACTTTCAACGACGAACCGGAGAAGGCCTCGCGTCCCTTCGATAAGGGCCATGCCGGGTTCGTTCTGGCGGAAGGCGCGGCGGTTCTCGTCATCGAAAAGCTCAGCCATGCCAGGAAGCGCGGCGCCACGCCGCTGGCCGTGGTGGCGGGCTATGGAACTTCGGCCGACGCTTATCACCTGACGGCAGGCGAACCCACCGGCGCCGGGGCGCAGCGCGCCATGCGCAATGCCATCAACATGGCGGACGTCTCTCCCGACGCCATCGGCTACGTAAGCGCGCACGCGACCTCCACCGAGGTAGGCGATGCGGCCGAGATCGAAGGCATCAAGGCGGTGTTCGGGGATCGCGGCAAGGACCTTTCAGTTTCCGCGACCAAGTCCTCGACCGGTCACCTGCTCGGCGCAGCCGGAGCCATCGCGACGATCTTTACGGTGCAGGCCATCCGCAACGGCCTGTTGCCCGCAACGCTAAACCTCGACGATCCAGAGCCGGTTGCCGATGTCTTCGACCTCGTGCCGAAGGTGCCGCATGCCAAGGCGCTGGACTACGCCCTGGTCAACGCTTTCGGCTTCGGTGGGGTCAACGCATCGCTGGTCCTGGGCAAGGCCCCGGCCTGAGTTCGTTCGAGCGGGTGGCTGGTTCGTCGGCCACCCGTTTCTCTACACCGGTACCTGGCTTGCCGCATGCCGCTCGGAGGTGGCGATCCAGTCGCGCAGGTCGTCATCGTCCTCGATGACATCTGGATCAACCCAGATGAAACCGCGCATGGCCTTGCCGCCATGCACCATCTGGGTGGTGCCCGGGCGGGCCAGGGCCTCTTCGTTTGAGGTTTCCTTGCCGACCTTGACGAGGATCCGCCCATCCTTCTTTGCCGCCACCAGAATGTGGCCGTTGAGCAGGAAGGTGTACCCGCCGAACATGCGCTTTTCGGTGATGCGCGGGTCGCCATCGAGGATGGTGCGGATGCGGTCGCAGAGATAGGTGAGCGTTTCGTTGTCGCGCGTCATTTGAGCGGCAGGGTCCTGACGAAGGTTTCGCAATAGGCGATCCAGTCGGCGAGGGCGTCGTCGGTCTCGATCCCCTGGTCGGTGACGGAGAGGAAGCCCTTCATCGGCTTGTCGCCCATATGCATGATCGCGGCGCCGGGGCGGGCCAGAGCTTCTTCGACCCGGTCGGGGGCGACGCGGGCCATGAGGGCGCCCTTGGCGGTCGTGCCCACCAGCATGTTACCGTTGAGCATGAAGCCTACCCCTCCGAACATCTTCTTTTCGACGATCTCGGGCCGGTTCGCGAGGATGGCGCGAATGCGTCCAGCCATTTCGTCTGAAGCTGCTGACACGTCAGATTTCTCCACTGTCGCGGTAGCGGACATAGCGGGGCAGGTCCGGCGCGATGGTATCCCATTGGTGGTGCGAGCGCGCGAAGATCAGTTGATTGGGTGCGAACCAGCCTGTGTCGGCGCCGAACAGGCCAACCGGCAACATGATGGCGTCAGGCGCGCGGCTGGAGCGCCCGGCGATGGGCGTGCCGCAATGCGGGCAGAAGCTGCGCGTGAAAAGCGCGCCCGAGTCGGCGGGGCGCTCGAAGCTCGAGACGGGGCCGGTGATGCTCACGTCCGACGGGGCGGCGAGTGCAACCGTGGCGTGGCCGGTGCCTGTGGCCTTCTGGCAATCGAGGCACGAACAGATGAGCATCGCAAAGATCGGGCCGTGCACGCGGACGGCGACCGCGCCGCATGCGCAGCGCGCCGAAAGATCGACCGATGGCTTTGGCGCTTTGGACATGCCGGAGGCTGGCACGGGCCAGGCGAACTTGCAATTGCGGCCAGCGCGGCTTACCACCGAAAGGTTGCCGCCAATCCGGATATTGCCCATGGTCTATGCCCCGGATTATCCGATCCTGACGCACCGACTGCGGTTGCGTCCGTTCACGCGTGGAGATGTCGAGGCGGTGTTCGCCTACCGCCAGCGCGAAGACGTGGCGCGCTTTCTATTCGATAGCCCGATGTCCCACGAGACGGTCACCGAGGCGATCCAGCAGCGGATTTCTCAATCGGCGGTAGAGCAGGAGGGCGACAAGCTCGTTCTGGCCGTGGATCTGCGCGAGACCGGTGAACTGGTGGGAGAGATTTCCCTCATCTGGCGCAGCGAGATCGCCCGGCAGGGGGAACTCGGATACATCTTCAATCCGCTGTTTCACGGGCACGGCTACGCCACGGAGGCGAGCGAGGCGCTCCTGCGCATAGGATTCGAGGATCTTGGGCTGCACCGGATCATGGCGCGATGCGATGCACGCAACCGGGCGTCATGGCGCGTCATGGAGCGCCTGGGCATGCGCCGGGAAGCACATTTCCGCGAGCATGCGCGCTTCAAGGGCGAGTGGGACGAGGAATTCGTCTACGCAATTCTTGAGGATGAGTGGGCGGCTCGCCGCGTCCCCGCGATCGCCGTTGGCGAAAGCACGTAGGTTGGCTTTCGATTGATTCCACGGGCAGGGCGGCCTAGTCTGAAAAGACGAGCTGCGTACCGGCTCGCACATTCAGCATAGCGTCATCGGACCGGTGTATAAGCCGGGTTGTTGCAGCGTTTCGGTCACAAGGCCGACGCCCGGCGAAGCTTGGCCACGATCTACCAAGCCACCGGAAATTAGCAGGTTTTTTCACTTGCATAGCGGGAACCGAGCGGTGCGAAGCGCCGTTTGGACTGTGGGCTTGGAGCGGCGGGGCGCATAACGAAACACTCGTGTTGTCGGTGCGATCGCTGTCGTATTTTTCAGCGGAGGAACGCGACGACATGACTCAATTGCAACTTCCGGTTGAAACAGACCGGCTCGTTCTCAGGACATTCGAAAAGGCAGATATCGAGGCCGTCATGGCCTATCACGCCTTGCCCGAAGTGCAGCGCTACCTGGATTGGAAAGCGCGCGACAAGGTGGAAGTGGTGGCTGCCGTAGAGGCCATGCGCGGGCAGATCACGCTGCAACGCCCCGGAGACATCCTGAGCCTGGCGGTGGTGCGCAAGTCCGACGACCAGTTGATCGGCCAGGTTTCCCTGCGCTGGGTCGACGCCACGGCGGGGCAGGGCGAGATACGATTTGTCTTCAGCAAGGTCTATTCCGGTCAGGGCTACGCGACCGAAGCGGTTTCCAGGCTTCTGGACGTCGCCTTCGACAATTTCGGCATGCACCGGGTGTTCGCCCGCTGCGACGCGCGCAATACGCGCTCGGCCAAGCTTCTCAACCGCATGGGGATGCGGCTTGAGGCTCACTATCGCGAGCATGCGCTTTTCCAGGGCGAGTGGGACGAGGAACTGCATTTCGCGATACTCGATCGCGAGTGGCGCCGGTCCAGCAAGGTTAGGGAATTGACCCACCGGGTGGCCTGACCACCGGGTATGCGCAGCGAATCGTAATGAAGGTTGCTGCCTACGTCGATATGCATTTTTGGAAGGCCTGCCATGAACTAGGCGCTGACGTTCGCCTTTTTTTGTGCTTGGGTGAACGGACCGCGTACAGCTGACGTGAAGAGGGGCTCGTCCAGTGTTCCAGCGCGGTGCTCGAACACTTTGAGGGCCCTATGAGTGAGACTTTGTCCGATCCCGCACCGGCGGGACGCGGCGCGTGGAATG
>Ga0182740_1001365_pt1 | contig 16724 bp, 16 predicted proteins | sample eDN5th37CKraftBY_FD_128872 | JGI IMG/M metagenome (GOLD analysis project Ga0182740, IMG submission 128872) | Enriched backyard soil microbial communities from Emeryville, California, USA - eDNA 5th pass 37_C Kraft BY (version 2) (version 2) | ecosystem: Environmental > Terrestrial > Soil >...
GCTCGCCCCGCGCCCGATCGAATCGATCGCGATTGACGAGCCGGCGCCCGCCGAACCGGTGTCGAATACGCCGGTGCCCGGCACGATCGACCCGGCGCTGGATGAGGCGGCGGCACGGGCGCTGGCCTCCGCCGAGGCGGCGGTCGCGCCGTTCGATGCCCAGCTGGCGCGGGCGCGCGATGCGGCCAACGCGGCCAAGGGGGCGGCGGCGGGGAGCGAGCCCTGGATCGTCGCCCAGCAGGCGATCAGCCGGCTCGTCGAACTGCGCGGTCCGGTGGACGCGGCCACGGCTACGCTCGACCGGATCCGCGTCGAGGCGGCCGGGCGCCAGCCGCCGGTCGACACGCGCCGGATCGACGAGGCGGCGACCCGCGCCGCCGCGATCCAGCAGCGCCAGAACGACGCCTACCGGGCGGTGGCGCGCGCGCTCACGCCCGCCTGAGCGCCTCGGCGTGGCGGTGGGCGAGCGCGACATAATGGGTCACGGCGGCACGATGCGCCGCGATCTCCTCCGGCGTCAGATCGCGGACGTGGCGGGCGGGCCGCCCGGTCCATAATTCGCCGGCGCCGATTCGCTTGCCGGGCGTCAGCATCGCGCCCGCCGCGAGCATGCCGTCCGGCTCGATCTCGCATCCGTCCATCACGATCGCCCCCATGCCGACGAAGGCGCGGTCGTGGAGCGTGCAGCCATGGATGATCGCGAGATGGCCGATCAGGCAGTCGGCGCCGATCGCCACCCCATATCGGCCGCCGGTCACATGGACGATGGTGCCGTCCTGAATATTGGTGCGGGCGCCGACCGCGATCGGCTCGCTGTCGCCGCGCAGAACGCAATTATACCAGACGCTCGCCTCGGCGCCGAGCGTCACCCGGCCGATCAAGCGCGCGCCCGGCGCGACGAAGGCGGCGGCCGCGATCTCGGGCGCATCGCCTTCGAACGCCACGCCGGCGCTCATCCCAGCAGCCGCGCCGCGTGCGCCGCATGGTAGGTGAGGACGCCGGAGCAGCCCGCCCGCTTGAACGCGGTCAGCGTTTCGAGGACGAGCGCGTCGCGATCCCCGGCGCCGGCCGCCGCCGAGGCTTCGAGCATCGCATATTCGCCCGACACCTGATAGGCGAACACCGGCACTTCGAAGCGCGCCTTCACGCGCCGGACGATGTCGAGATACGGCAGGCCCGGCTTGACCATCACGCTGTCCGCCCCCTCGGCAAGGTCGAGCGCGACTTCGCGGAGCGCTTCCTCGGCGTTGGCGAAGTCCATCTGGTAGCCGCGCTTGTCGCCCTTGAGCAGCCCGCGCGAGCCGACCGCATCCCGGAACGGGCCGTAGAAGGCGCTGGCATATTTGGCCGAATAGGCCATGATCTGGACGTTGCGATGCCCTTCGCGTTCCAGCGCGCCCCGGATGGCGCCGACGCGGCCGTCCATCATGTCGGAAGGGGCGACGATGTCCGATCCGGCCTCGGCCTGGACCAGCGCCTGCTCGACCAGCAACGCGCTGGTTTCATCGTTCAGGACGTAGCCGGCCGCATCGACCAGCCCGTCATGCCCGTGGGTCGTATAGGGATCGAGCGCGACATCGGTGAGCACGCCGACCTCCGGCACCGCATCCTTCACCGCCCGGATCGCGCGGCACATCAGGTTGTCGGGATTGAGCGCCTCGCGGCCATCGTCGCTGCGGCGTTCGGGGGGCGTGTTGGGAAACAGGGCAATGCAGGGAATGCCGAGATCGCGGGCCTCGCGGGCCCGGTCGACGAGGCGGTCGATCGACCACCGCGAGACGCCGGGCAGCGCGGCGATCGGCTCCTCCACCCCCTCCCCGCTGGTGATGAACAGCGGCCAGATGAAATCGGCGGGGCTGAGCATGGTTTCGGCGAACAGCGCGCGGCTCCACGATGTTGCCCGGGTGCGGCGCAGGCGGAGGGCGGGGAAAGAGGCGTGTGACATGGATCGGCTTTAGCGCCCGGCGAACCGCGCTACCAGCCTCCCGGCGGTTGATCCCCGTTCGTGGCAGCAGCCTCCAGAGTGGTTTCGAGGCAGACGGCGTCATCTGCCGATTCGGAAATCGCGGCAAACACACAGAAAACCGGAGTCGATCCGAGTCGATCCGAAGCCGATCGCCTCTCGCGAATCCCCCGGAACGACGCGGTCGGGCCGGCCCCGGGCGTCACGCGTCCGGCGCGCTGGCGAGCGCGGCGTCCCGCCGGGCCAGCGCGACGAGGCGGAGCCCGGCGGCCGCGGCCCGTTCGACCGCCAGACTGGTCGGCGCCGACACCGTCACCAGCATCGGGCAATCGGCCAGCACCGCCTTCTCGACCAGCTCATAAGAGCAGCGCGCCGAGAGCAGCGCGAACCCGCCGTCCCAGCCCAGCCCGTCGCCGAGCATCGCCCCGATCAGCTTGTCGAATGCGTTGTGGCGGCCGACATCCTCGCGCGCCAGCCGGATTGCCCCATCCGCCGCGCAGAGCGCCGCCGCGTGGACGGCGCCGGTCTCGCGATTGAGCGGCTGGTGCGCGCGCAGCCCTTCCAGCGCGCGAAACAGCGCCGTGTGGGTGGCGCGGGTGGCGGCGGCGACGCGCGGCAGCGGACGCAGCGCCTGTTCGAGGTTCTCGATCCCGCATAGCCCGCAGGACGATTCGGACACCCGGTGACGAACCCGCTCGGCAACCCGCCCGATCCGTTCGGGGATCAGCGTGACGCGCAGGATCAGGCCGTTGCCGGTCTCGTGCGCCTCGATGTCGAGCATGTCCGCGGCCCCGTCGATCAGCCGCTCGGATCGGCAGAAGCCGCGCGCGAAATCGCCGAGGTCGACCGGCGTCGCCATCATCACCGCATAGCCGAGGCCGTTGATCTCGATCGCGATCGGCGCCTCGACGGCGAGGGCGCGACTGATCCGGTCGGTCGCGCCATCGGGCGTCAGGCGATCGAAGCGGGCGGGGACGGTAGGGTCCATCACCTTACCCTACCCTAGTCCGCGCCGAAGTTCAGCCCAGCCGTTCCGCATGCCAGCGCAGATGATCCGCGAGATAGGTCGAGATGAAATAATAGCTGTGATCGTAGCCCGGCCGCATCCGCAGATCGAGCGGGATGCCCGCCGCCTTGCATGCCTCGGCCAGCAATGCGGGTTTCAGCTGGCTTTCGAGGAAATCATCGTCCTCGCCCTGCTCGACGAGCAAGGCGGGCACGCGCGCGCCGTCCTCGATCAGCGCCGTCGCGTCATAGGCCCGCCACGCCGCGCGATCCTCGCCGAGATAGCCGCTCAGGGCCTTCTCGCCCCACGGGCAGCGCAGTGGAGACACGATCGGGGAGAACGCCGACACGCTGCGGTAGAGGCCCGGATTCTTCAATCCGATGGTGAGCGCGCCATGCCCGCCCATCGAATGGCCGGTAATCGCCTGCCGGCCGGGATCGACCGGGAAATGAGCGGCGACCAGCGCCGGCAGTTCCTTGGTCACATAGCTCAGCATGCGGTAGTTGCTGGCGAACGGGGCAACCGTCGCATCGACGTAGAAGCCGGCGCCCAGCCCGAAATCATAGGCACCTTCGGGATCGTCGGGCACGCCCTCGCCGCGCGGCGAGGTATCGGGCGCGACGAAAATCAGGCCCAGTTCCGCGCAGGCCCGGCGAAATTCGCCTTTCTCGGTGACATTGGCGTGGGTGCAGGTCAGCCCGGACAGATACCAGACCACCGGCAGCTTCGCGCTCCCCGGGTTCAGCCCCTGCGGCGGCACGAAGACCGAGAAGGTCATATCCGTTCCCGTCTCGCGCGAGGCATGGCGGTATACGCCCTGAACGCCGCCATGGCTGCGGTTCGTGGAAAGGGTCTCGAGGGTCAAGGCATGGCTCCGAGGCAGAAAGGGACGAGTCCGCCGGGGCGCTCACCCCGGCGGACAGCGGGGGATTATTCCCCGGCGAAGCAATAGGCGCAGAGCTTGTTGCCGTCGGGATCGCGGACATAGGCGCCATAGGACGTCGGCGTGACGTTGCGCGGGCCCGGCGCGCCCTCGTCCGTGCCGCCATTGGCGAGCGCGGCTTCGTGGAAGGCGCGGACCGCCGCGCGGCTCGGCGCGGCAAAGCCGATCGTGCCGCCGTTGGCGAAGCTGGCGGGCTGGCCGTTGGCGGGCTTCGTCACCATGAACTCAGGCCCGTCCTTGCCCCACATCGACCGGGTATCGCCATCGTCCACCAGACGCTTCACGCCCAGCGCGCCCAGCGTCTTGTCGTAAAAGACCCGCGCCTTTTCCAGATCGTTACTGCCGACGACCGTGTGCGTTAAAATGCCCATCTCTTCCTCCTGTATGAAATCCCAGCCCCGCCCGGCGATCCTGGGGCGAGCAGCGCCTTCCGGCCCTGCCCGGCGGGCAAGCCTTGCGCCGGTAACCTTCCGATGTGTAGAGCGGCCCCGGTCCCGATCGGTCTCGCGCATCCGGGGCGGGCGGGCGCTGACGCGATCGCGGCGCTCGTCATCATTGCGCGCTCCCCTCCAGAAACCGGACTTTCGCCACGGCTCTAGGCCGAGCCCATTTGACAAGTCAACGGATGCCCGAAACTATGTGCCATGCCTCATAATCCCCCAAAGACCGAAGCTCCGCTGCTGGTCGTGCCCGCCGACACCGCGCCGGGGAAAGCCGGCCGGCCACGGCTCGATTTCGCCTATTACGTTCCGTTCGGGCTCACCGCGATCTCGAACAAGATCGCGCGCTCGGCGAGCCGCGTCTATCTCAAGCTCTACCATGTCGGGATCAACGAATGGCGGATCGTCGCCAATCTCAGGGTGCGGCCCGGCATCACCGCCAACCTGATCTGCCAGACATCGGGGCTCGACAAGGCGGCGGTGAGCCGGTCGCTCCGGCTGCTGGAGAATCACGGCTATATCGCGGCCGACAAGGAGGTCGCGGACACCCGCGGCCGCAGCCTGCGGCTGACGGCAAAGGGCGATGCGCTCCATGACGAGTTGATCGTCGTCGCGCTCGCCCGCGAGGAGGAACTGCTCCACGGGTTCACCGAAACCGAGCGGCGCCAGTTGCTGAATTTCATCGCCCGGATGCACGCCAACGTCAATCTCGTGAGCCAGGTGACCGGCCCGCCGCACAACGACGGCGCGTAGGCGATCGCGGGCAACGCGCCCGCCAGATGGATCGTTCAGCCGGACGGCTGGAGCCGGCCGCCGGGCTCGCCATCGGCCAGCGTCCGCTCCTCGCCTTCCGTGGCGATGATCGGCGCGATCAGCTTGATATCGCGCCATTTCCCCCACCGATAATAAGCGACGGTCAGGATCAGCGACACGACCGCCCCGGCCGGGAAGCTCCACCAGATCGCTTCTGCGCCCATCACCGGCAGCAACGTGATCGCGACCCCCAGCCGCGCCGGGATCGCCGTGATCGTGAGGATGACGAGCGGGACGAGGACCGCGCCGTTCGCGCGCACCACGCCGGACAGCACCAGCGTCGCCCCGAACAGGATGAAGCTCCAGCTCACGACCAGATGGATATGGCGGCCGATCTCCACCGCCTCGCCGCCCGACGGCAGGAACAATTCGAGCACCTGACGATCGACCAGCGTCAGCAGCCCGACCATCGCGCCGGTGAGCAGGACATTCATCGCCACGCCCGAACGCGCGATCGCGCTGACCCGTCCCCATTGGTCCGCCCCGATATTCTGCGCGGCCATCGCGCTCACCGCGCCGCCCAGCGCCAGCGCCGGCATCTGGATATAGGTCCAGAGCTGCGAGGTGATGCCATAGGCCGCTGTCGTCGCGACGCCCTCGCGGTTCACCAGCCCCATCACCGCCAGCGCCGAAAGCGACATCACCAGCATCTGCAATCCCATCGGCAAGCCCTTGGTGACGATCAGCTTGAGGAGTTGCGGATCGGGGCGCAGGTAGCGCCATTCGGCCCCGCGCAGGCGAATGCTCAGATTGCGCGCCTGCATATACGCCACCAGCGCGATCAGGCTGATATAATTGGCGCCGAGCGTGGCCGCGGCGGAGCCCGCGATACCTAGCCGGGGCGCCGGGCCGAGGCCGAGAATCAGCACCGGGTTGAGCGCGACGTCGATCGCCGCCCCGAGCGCCATCACCCACAGCGGCGTCATCGAATCGCCGGTGCCGCGCAGCCCCATCATCAGCAGCACCGCCAGGAAGCTCGGCGGCATGCCGAGGAAGATCACCCGCAGATAATCGAGCGCGAGCGGAAAAACCGCCGGGTCGGTCTGGAGCAGATGGAGCAGAGCCGGCGACCAGATCCAGCCGCCTATCGCGATCAGGATAGCGAGCAGCACGAACATCCCGATCGCGCTGCCCATCACCCGCCGCGCGCCGTCGATGTCGCGACGCCCGACGCATTGGCCGACCAGAATCGTCGCCGCCATGCCGAAGCCGAAAACGCCGGCAAACATCAGGAACATCACGAGATTGGCGTTGGACGTGGCGGCAAGCGCCTCCTCGCCGAGGAAGCGCCCCACCCATACCGCGTTGATCGATCCGTTGAGCGACTGGAGAATGCTTGAGCCGAGCGTCGGCAGCGCAAACAGCAGCAGGGTCGAACTGATCGGTCCGGTCGTCAGATCCTTGCCATGACGCGCCGGGGCCTTCCCGGTTTCCTGATTCACCCGTACCCCTTTGCCTTCGCCCACTTGTTGCCTTTATCAACTATAGCGGGCATTTCAATCGCGAAATTGCTCAGCCGAGCCGCGCGATCGCGGCTTCGAGGCGCGCGATCTCCGCGCCGAACGCCTCAAGCCGCGCGCGATTCTCCTCGACCACCTCGGGCTTGGCCCGTTCGACGAAGGCGGGATTGGCGAGGCGCTTGCTCGTCGTGGCCTGCTCCTTTCGCGCCGCGTCGATCGCGCGGGCGAGACGCGCGCGTTCGGCGTCGAGGTCGATCACGCCGGCGAGCGGCACCACGAAGGTCGCTTCGTCGACGACGATCTGGGCCGCGCCGCCCGCCGGCGCGGGGCCGTGGCTGATCGTCTCGACCCGCGCCAGCCGGGCGAGCGCGGCGGCCTCGCGCCGCAGCCGCTCGCGGGTCTCCTCGGAGGCGTCGCGGACGTGCAGCGGCAGCCGCGCGCCCGGCGGCACGTTGAGTTCGGTGCGGGCCGCGCGCAGTTCCGAGACGAGCCGGATCAACCAGTCGATTTCGCGCTGGGCGTCGGGGTCGATGACGCGCGAATCCGCGGTCGGCCACGCCGCGACGATCAGGTCGCAACGCCGCTCCCCCATCGCGTGCCACAGTTCCTCGGTGACGAACGGCATGAACGGATGGAGCATGACCAGAATCTGATCGAGCACCCAGCCCGCGACGGCGCGGCATTCCTCGCCGCCCTCCCCGCCTTCGCCGCCGGCGAACGCCGGCTTGATGAGTTCGAGATACCAGTCGCAGAACGTCGCCCAGACGAACTGGTACAGCGTGTTCGCCGCTTCATCGAAACGCAGGTCGGCAAGGGCAAGGTCGAGCGCCTGCACCGTTTTCACGGTTTCGGCGACGATCCAGCGGTTGACCGGCTGAACCGCCGGCGGCGGCGCGATCGTCTGCGACGCGCCGATGCCGTGGCCCTGGCAGAAGCGCGCCGCATTCCAGAGCTTGGTCGCGAAATTGCGGTAGCCCTCGACGCGCTTTTCATCGAGCTTGATATCGCGGCCCTGGCTCTCCATCGCCGCCAGCGTGAAGCGCAGCGCATCGGCGCCGTAGCGCTCGATCAGGCCGAGCGGATCGACCGTGTTGCCCTTCGATTTGGACATTTTCGAGCCGTCGGGCGCACGGACGAGACCGTGAAGATACAATGTCTTCCACGGCACTTCTTTCATGAAGTGCAAGCCCTGCATCGCCATGCGGGCATCCCAGAAGAACAGGATATCGAAACCGGAAACGAGCACGTCCTGCGGATAATGGCGGCGCAGGCGGACGGTGTCCTCGGGCCAGCCCAGCGTCGCGAACGGCCAGAGCGCGGAAGAAAACCAGGTGTCGAGCACGTCCGAATCGCGCGTGAGCACGACCCCGGCGCCGGCCTTGCGCTGCGCCGCCGCCTCGTCCTCGGCGACATGGATCCCACCCTCGGGATCGTACCACGCCGGAATCCGGTGCCCCCACCAAAGCTGGCGGCTGATGCACCACGGCTGGATGTTTTCCAGCCAGTTGTACCAGGTCTTTTCCCACATCGGCGGGACGATGCGGATCGCCCCGTTCCGCACCGCGTCGATCGCCGGCCGCGCCAGCGCCTCGGCATCGACGTACCATTGATCGGTGAGCCACGGCTCGATCACCACGCCGGAGCGGTCGCCATAGGGCGTCTGGATCACGCGATCCTCGATCTTTTCGAGCCGCCCCGCCGCGTCGATCAACGCGATGACCCGCTCCCGCGCTTCGAAGCGATCGAGCCCGATCAGATCGTCCGGGATCAGGCCATCGGCGGTCTGGGTCACCCGGCCGTCGCCGTCGAGCATGTTGAGCATTGCCGCCGGTTTGAAACCGGCGCGCTTGCCGACCTCGAAGTCGTTGAAATCATGGCCGGGCGTGATTTTCACCGCGCCCGACCCGAGGGTCGGATCGGCGTGCTCGTCGGCCACGATCGGCACCAACCGGCCGGTGATCGGCAGCCGCACCTCGCGGCCGACCAGCGCCCGATACCGCGCATCGTCCGGATTCACCGCGACCGCCATATCGGCGAGCATGGTCTCGGGCCGCGTCGTCGCCACCGAGATCGCGCCGGAGCCGTCCGCCAGCGGATAGCTGAAGTGCCAGAACTTCCCCTGAACCTCGCGGGTCTCGACCTCGAGATCCGAGATCGCGGTGCGGAGCCCCGGGTCCCAGTTCACCAGCCGCTTGTCGCGATAGATCAGGCCCTGTTCGTGCATGGCGACGAACACCTTGACGACCGCCTTCGAGAAGCCCTCGTCCATCGTGAAGCGCTCGTGCGCCCAGTCGCAACTCGCGCCGAGGCGGCGAAGCTGGCGCGTGATCTGGCCGCCGCTCTCCTCCTTCCACTCCCACACCTTGGCGATAAACTCGTCGCGGGTGAAATCGGTGCGCTTCTGCTGGCGCGCGTTCAACTGGCGCTCGACCACCATCTGGGTGGCGATGCCGGCGTGATCGGTGCCGACCACCCACAGCGCGTCCTTGCCGCGCAGGCGCGCGTGGCGGATCAATATGTCCTGCAGGCTGTTGTCGAGCGCGTGGCCGATATGCAGCGATCCCGTCACGTTCGGCGGCGGAATCACGATCGTGAACGGTTCGGCGTCGGGGCGCTCGGGATGGAAGCGGCCCTCGCGCTCCCAATGCTCATACCAGCGCGCCTCGATCGGCGCGGGGTCGAAGGTCTTGTCTATCGTCATGATAGACCGGCTTTAGCGTGCCTGCCGCCGATCGCATCCAAAATTTTGGCGATGCCGGTCCAGAGCCATGTCCCGGCCGGCGGGATTCAGAGCGCGCGGCCGCTGATCCGGGCGATCTCCTGCGCCACCATCGCCTCGACCATCTCGGGCAGCTTGGCGTCGAGCCATTGCTTGAGCATCGGCCGCAACATGTCGCGCACCAGCCCTTCGAGGCTGTTGTCGGTGCCAGCCGACGGCTTGACGATCATCGCCGACAGCGCCGACAGCGCCTGCCGGCTGGCCTGCGCCGCGTCGTCCGACACGATGCCGGCGTCGAACACGGGTTCGGCGGCGACGTGTGGCACATCCTCATCGGCGACGTCGGACGGATCGCCGGCTGCATCGGGCATAGCCTGGGTCAATTCGAGTACCTCCGCTTGCGCAATTCCGGGCTCCGCCTCGTCCTCTTCGGCGGCTATTGCCAGGGGCGTCTTCGCCATCGCACGCTCCTTCCGTCTGCTCGACCGAACGAGGCGCGCCCGCGCGGCAGAGGGGCCGGGCGGACCATCCTCGGCGATGATACGTTTGATGGAAGCGAGAATCTCTTCCATCGATGGCTCGTTGCGTGGGTCCATGGGCATCCCTTATCGCCTATTCCGCCGGCTTTGTCACCAGCCCCGGATCGGCCGCCTCCGGCGCGTGAATGCCGACCGTCCGCGTCGCGACCGGCTGCGGCGCCGGGTCCTTGCTCCAGTCGTTGATGCTGCCGCGCACCCGCCGATAATTGATCGCGGGATCGTAGAGCGCGCCGCCGTCGAGGCCGAGGTCGCGCGCCTCCGCCCGGCCGATCGCCGCCAGCAGCGCGAAGCCCGCGACATAGGCGTCGCGCCGCGCGCCGACCAGCGTGACCCGCGCGTTGAGCAGTTCCTGTTCGGCGTTCAGGACGTCGAGCACGGTGCGCGCGCCGACGCTGTTCTCGGCGCGGACCCCTTCGAGGGCAAGTTCGTTCGCAGCCACCGCGCGCTCCGACGACGCGATCACGCTGTTGGCGGCAACGTAGCGCGAGAACGCGGTCCGCGCCTCGGCAATCACCGCACGCTCGGCAAGCGTGACCTGTTCGAGCGCCTGCCCCTTGCGCGCCTGCGCCTGGCGGACCAGCGCGCCGGGCAGGCCGCCCTGAAACAGCGGCAGGCGCATCTGGACTCCCACCGTCGCCGTGGTCTGCGATTGCGGAAGGACGATGCCGGCGACGCCGCCACTGTCCAGCGTGTCGAGATAATTGGCATAGTCGCCGGTCCCGAACGCCGACAGCTTGGGCAGGCGCTGCGCCTCGGCGGAGCGGACCTCATACCCGGCCGCCTTGCTCGCCTCGCGGGCGCTCTCCAGCGCCGGATTGTTGGCCACCGCGACATCGACCGCGGCGTCGGGCGACGCCGGCAACGGCGGCAGCGGCGGCGGCGGTTCGAGATTTTCCGGGAATTTGCCGATGATCTGCAAATAGGCCTGCCGGCTCGCGTCAAGCTGCGCCGCCGCGGTCTCGGCCTGGCTCCGGGCGACGGCGAGCCGCGCGTCGGCCTGGGCCACGTCGGTCCGCGTCAGATCGCCCACCTCGAAGCGATCGCGCGACGCCTGAAGGTCGGTCTCCAGAACCTTTACGTTGCCGGCGTTGAGCGCCACGATCGACTGATCGCGGATGACGTCCATATAAGCGACGACGGTCTGCACGAAGAGATCCGCCTCGGTCGAACGCAGATCGGCGCGGCCGGCCATGACCCGGGTTTCGGCCGCTTTCACCGAATTGCGCACCGCGCCGCCCTGATAGACCGGCACATCGACCGACACTTCGCCCGTCACCACCCGCGCGGGCGACGTAAAATTGACCGCCGAACGCTTGACGAATTCGTTGAAACCGCCGGTGGCGTTGACCGACGGCAGCCCGCCGGCGCGGGCGATCGGTACCCCTTCGTCGGTCGCGCGCAGGCCGGCCCGCGCGCCGGTGAGCGCCGGATTCGTCGTATAGACCCGGACGAAGGCTTCGCGCAGCGTATCGGCCTGCGCGCCCGGCGCCGCGAGCAGAACGGCCAGTGTCGCGCCCGCCGCGCGCGCCGCTGCCCGCCGCAGCATCAGAAGCGAAAAGCCGGAGGCGGCGCGAATCCGGGAAGCGAGGCGGCCTCGGCGTCGGCGAAGCTCGACGTACCGAAGCCCGCGGCGACCCGCCGTCCGATCACGAGCCGGATCACGCCCTGATCGACCAATCCGGTGACGAGCCGCCCCCCCTCCGCGAGTTGCCCGACCAGCGAATCGGGGATCGCCTCGATCGCCCCGTCGATCAGGATCACGTCATAGGGCGCGCGGGCGCTCCAGCCGTCCGCCAGCGGCCCTGTCACCCACGCCACGCGCTCCAGCGCCGGCGCCCCGGCGCCGAGCGCGGGATCGACCTCGAGCGCCACCACCGACGCCACCAGCCGCGCCAGCACCGCGGCGGCATAGCCCGTCGCCGCGCCGACGACGAGGGCATGATCGCCAGGGCGAAGCTCCGCTGCCGTCAGCAGGCGCCCGGTCACCATCGGCGGATTGAGCCAGCGTCCGCCGCCCAGCGGCACCAGAGTATCGACATAGGCCAGCGCGGCGCGCTCGGCGGGCACGTAGCGCTCACGCGGGACGGCGCCCATTGCCTCGACGACGCGGGCGTCGTTCACCGCCGTCGTCCGCAATTGACTGGCCACCATCGCGCGGCGCATCGGTTCGAAATTCAGTTCGCTCACAGTCGCCTCATTGGGCCCCGCCCAGCGGGGACGCTCGGAATGCGCGCTTCTATCCGCTCGTTGGAGATGCGCCAAGACGCGATCTGCCGCCCGCGTGCGAACTTGACGGACCGCTCCGCGGACTCTAGGGACGCCGGGCCGCGAAATCCGCCGAAACATGCGGTCTGGCCCGATGGCGGAGTGGTTACGCAGAGGACTGCAAATCCTTGCACGCCGGTTCGATTCCGGCTCGGGCCTCCAGAATCCTGTCAGCCAACGTGTGCTGATGGTTGAAAAAATCCCTGATTTCCGCTAGTTTACGGTCATTCGCTGGTTGTCAGTGATGGCCTCTGTTTGCCTATAGCCGCAGATGATGGGGGCCTTTTTTGGGGGCCTCGCGAGGCCCCCGCAGAAGCGAGGCCCCCAAATGGCGCTGACCGACACCGCAATCCGAAACGCCAAGCCCAAGGAAAAACCCTACAAAGTCACGGACGCGCAAGGGCTTTATCTGCTGGTCAATCCGAGAGGCAGCAAACTCTGGCGCGTCAAATATCGGATCAACGGCGTGGAGCGAAAGCTGGCGCTGGGATCGTATCCCGAAATTACGCTGGCCGAGGCGCGTTCGGCGCGTGATGCGGCCCGAAGGCAACTTGCCCATGCGATTGATCCCAACACCGCCAAGCGTCAGGCGCGCATTGAGGCGAGCATCCGCGCCAACAACAGTTTCGCCAGCGTAGCCGAGGAATTGATCGAGAAGAAAACGCGGGAGGGGCTGGCGAAGCCGACGCTGGACAAGATGCGTTGGTTCGTGAAGCTGCTTGGCGGCGATTTCGGAAAGCGTCCCATCACGGAAATCACGCCGCAGGAACTGCTGCACGAACTGCGTAAGCATGAGCGGCGGGGCCGATTAGAGACGGCAAATCTTCTTAGGGCGTTTGCCAGCCGCGTGTTTCGCTATGGGGTCGCGACAGCGCGGGCCGAGCGTGATCCGGCCCAATTGCTGATAGGTGCGCTGACCACAGCAAGGGTCAAGCATTTCCCCGCGATCACCGATCCAGTGGCTTTCGGCGCGTTGCTCCGGGCGATCGAGGATTACGAGGGCGATCCCGCCGTCATGTATGCGCTGAAACTCACGCCTCACGTTTTCCAACGCCCCGGTGAAATCCGGCATATGGAATGGAAGGAGGTGGATTTTGAAAAGGCGGTCTGGATCATCCCGGAAGGGAAGATGAAGATGCGCCAGCCCCATTCAGTGCCGCTTTCCCGGCAATCGCTGACGATCCTCACCAATATGCGCTCCCTATCCGGTTCCGGGCTTTATGTGTTCCCGTCGATCAGGACACGCGAAAGGCCGATCAGCGAGAATACGATCAACGCGGCCTTGCGCCGCATGGGCTTTGCCAAGGACCAGATGACCGCCCACGGCTTCCGCACGTCCGCATCCTCGCTGCTAAATGAATCCGGCAAATGGAACCCCGACGCCATCGAACGGGCGTTGGCGCATATGGTCGCGGGCAGCGTTCGGCGCATTTACAACCAGTCGGCCTATTGGCGCGAGCGTGTCGAGATGGCGCAATGGTGGAGCGACTATCTAGATGAATTGCGGGATGGAGGTAACGTCAATTTCAATCGCGCGGGAGATAGGTATGGATGATCGAAAGGAAGTTCTACGCCTTAGAATTATCGCAGCGCGATTCATCAGCACTAATGAGCGGGAGGGGCTGGATGAAATCGACCGCATTACAGCCGATGTATATCGCCGTGTTTACTGGCAATATCTTCGCTTGTGGTCCGCTTTCACGGCAGCCGCTTTCGCCACTGTCCTAACCTTCCTTCCGGGGATCGGTTTCACCCTTCTCGGTGTCGAAGGCGGCGAGGTTGTGGCGATCATAGGCTTGATCCCTTTGGGACTTTTGTTTGGGGTTCTTTGCCGCTGGCGCGCTCTCCAATATGGCGGCATGATCGCGCGCAGGCCACAAACAGCGATATACGCAGACCCCGACGATCCCGCCGCGCGCAATCTGGAACGTTTCTTTGAGCTGCTTCAACTGGAAACCACTCCTCGCAGTTTCTACCGGTTGAAGAACGGAGGAGAGCGATACATCGACGAACGCTATTTCTTTGGAACCCTACGCGCGGCGCTGGTGTCCAAGGAGCAGCCCTTGCGGGATATGTTCTTCTCCCCGGCGGGTGTCTGGTTTTCCCGTGAACTTTTCATGGAGGCCGATGTCGCCGCCTTGATCGCGCAGGCCAAAGCTAAGCCGAATCGGGCCGGGCCGAAAAAGACATACGAATACACCGATGCTGTTATGTCCTTGATCGAGCATCCGGTGATTCGCCGCATCGACCCACGCAAGCATGGCAGCAAGACCAAAATCGTTGGTCTCCTGCGAGATTGGTATATCGGAAAGCGGCAGACGCCTCCGAGTGACGGTCAACTGAGCGAGTATGCGTCGATCATTCAGGATGTCATTGCGAAAAATCGTGCGGCGGATTCCTGATCCCGATTACCGACAAATGGCGAAAATCAGCCATTCCCAATACCGGACAATTACCGGGGAATCTTCGTTACCGCTTGATTTTCGAGACTTCGGCGCACCGTTGGAAATGTTCGCGGGCGTCTGCAAACGGGTGTGTCTCTCGCCGCTGGTCGGCAAGCAAGGAGACGCACATGGAACCCATAGCCATATCCATCAATGACACCGCCAAGGCGCTCGGCGTCGGAAGATCGTCAGTTTACGCGCTCATAAAATCCGGGGGCCTCGACTCCATCAAGATAGGCAGGCGAACCCTGCTGACGACCGAGTCCATTCGGCGTCTGGCGCAATCCCGATCGGCCCCCTGACCCGCAAACCCTACGCGGCCCCAGCCTTTTGAGTTGGCGGGCCGCTCCGCGCCTGCGGGCGCAACCCCGAACCCTATCACCCATCGCAACCCGTGTTTCACGGGAAGGAGTTTCTATGTCTGTTTTTCACCGCATTCTGGACCGGATCGCCGATTGGCGCTGGACGGGCCGCAAGGTCAATCTGCGTTTCGTCGCCGAGTATCGCACCGCTTGTTTCGCCTTGCCGATCATCAACGCCATTCTGGCCGAGGACGAGGACGGCGTGACCTACCGCGCCGCGCTGACCGACTGGCGCAGAGCCGAACGCCCGCCGCTCGCCCTCTATCATGGCGACACCAGTTTTTGCCGGATCGACGGCCCGCGCCAATGGGTGAAGGACCGTTCCTTTCCGCTGGGCGGGTTGATCCTCTCCCCCGGCGTCACCGCGCATCTTGATCCGTTCGAGGCGCGGGAACTGCAAGAGCATATGGAATGCGCCATCGAGCAGGCTATCCGGCAATGGGTCGCCGACCATGATCTTCACGATCTTGCCCCGGTCCCGGAGACGTTCGACCGCCGCAAGGCCGACCGCAAAGCCAAGGCGAAAATTGCGGCATGGGCCACGCGAGGGGAGCGGCTTCGCGCGGTTCCCGATACCGACGCGGAAGGGCCGGATCATGGTTGAGCCGGAGCGCCGAAAGGCAGTGTTGCGGGGCTGCGATGCTACGCATCGAGCCAGCAATTCAGATACACACCTCACGCACGGGTGCATCCAGCTTTTCCGCCGTTTTTCGAGGCGGCGATCCGACAGCGCCTTTTTCCAACCTTTCCAGAATGGCGAATTTCCGCCATTTGTCGAGACAGCGGATCGCTGTCTCTGGGGAGGCGGGCAATGAAGCTGGTCCGTCACACCATCCGCTTGCCGGAATCGCTCGACAAGTCCCTTCGAGTGCTGGCCGAACGGCACGGCATCAGCGTTTACGCATTGCTCCCGCGCGCCGTGAAGGCTGGCGTTGTTGTGCTTACGAATCCGCCCGCGCCCGACACCTTGCCGCGCGAGATCGTCGCCGAATTGGCATCGGTCAGCACCCGCATCGTGGACGTGGAGCGGATGCTGGACCGGGCCTTGTTCACCGCCTGCGCCGCCTATTGCTACGCCCGCAACGCGGCACTGGGCGCGCGCACGAACGATGAAACCATCACCGCCGAGATCAACGCGGCCTATGACCGGCAGCGGCGGCTTTCACAGGAGAAGCGCCGATGACCACGCGCACCCAGCCCCATGACCGGCGCATCCATGCCGATGCCTTGCGCCAGCAATATCGCAAGAGCCAGTGGGACCGCTTCAAACGGCATTGCGTAGTCATGGCATCATCGGTCGCCCTGGGCGCGGTCGCCGTCCCCTATGTGATGCTGGACGAGGACCGCACGGACGCCATAGCCGCCTATGCCACGGCAAAGGCCAAGCTGGCCGTCACGTTCGGCAGGAACGCCGATGCTCCCATCAGCATTCGTTTCCAAGGCCAGACCCTTGACGGCAAGTCCGCCCACGCGACCATCGCGCATCCCTATTACCGGCAGTCGGTCAATCTCACCCTGTCATATATAATACGCGGCGCGCAGTTCGGTTTTGCCGCATGGCTGTCCGGCCTGTTCCTGTTTCATGGAGCCATGCGGCGGCGGCGCGAACGCGCCTTGCGGGATCGCGTCATTACCGGAACCTTGGTGACGACCGAGAAGAAGCTGGCGAAGCTGACCGCCGGGAAAGCCGGTCCCCATGCGCTCGCCATCGGCAAGGTGCCGATCCCCGCGAAGCTGGAAACCCGGCACATGGCGATGATCGGCACGACC
>Ga0182740_1001366_pt1 | contig 16724 bp, 14 predicted proteins | sample eDN5th37CKraftBY_FD_128872 | JGI IMG/M metagenome (GOLD analysis project Ga0182740, IMG submission 128872) | Enriched backyard soil microbial communities from Emeryville, California, USA - eDNA 5th pass 37_C Kraft BY (version 2) (version 2) | ecosystem: Environmental > Terrestrial > Soil >...
GACGCGCTCGATTACGGCGGCAAGTCCGCAAAGCTCGGCAAGAATGTCGGCGACGATTTCCGCGAGGGCAAGATCACGTTGCCGGTGGTGCTGTCGTTCCGCCGCGGCACCGAGGAGGAACGCGCCTTCTGGACGCGCTGCCTCGAACAGGGTTCTGCGACCGACGCCGATCTTGATCGCGCGATTTCGCTGATGACCAAGCACCGCGCCCTGGAAGACACCATCGGGCGCGCCCAGCATTATGGCGCGATGGCGATCGACGCGCTTGCGCTGTTCCCGCCGTCGCCGATGAAGTCCTCTCTCGAAGAGGCGGTCGCGTTCTGTCTCGCGCGCGCTTACTGAAGCTTCATTGAGCGAAGCGGATTCCGGTTCGCGTCTTCAGGAAGCGGCGTCAGCTTGAGCGTTGAAACGACGTTTCTGCCGCGCCGAGTATTGTGTTCTGCGCCCACCAGCCGGGATGATCGCGCTTGAGCCGCGCCGCTGCGTCTTTTGCATCGCCGGCGGTCTCGAACAGTCCGAAACAGGTCCCGCCGGATCCGCTCATGCGGGCCAGCCGGCATGAAGGCAGGCCCCGCAGCGCCGCGAGTGTTTCGTTGACGGCCGGAAATAAAGAGAGCGCCGGAGCTTCGAGATCGTTCGACGATGCTGCGACCGCATCCAGCAGCGCATCGAAGGACGGCTTTCCGCTTTCCACGCATCGCGATGCCGGGTCGCCTTCGATAGCGGGTGCCGAGCCGGCCCGCGCCGCGGCAAGGGCACCGAAGACCGCGCCGGTCGGCACCGGCACGCCGGGATTGACCAGCACCGCATGGAGCACCGGAAGGTCGAACGGCTCCGAGAGAATTTCGCCGATCCCGCGCATGATGCGTGGCTTCGGATCGAGGCAGACCGGCACATCGGCGCCGCTCGCCTTTGCGGCGGCCATGACGCGCTGATCGTCCGCCGGCAGATTGTTGAGGCGTGCGATCAGGCGAAGCGCGGCCGCTGCGTCCGACGATCCGCCGCCAAGTCCTGCTGCGACGGGCGTCGACTTCGTCAGATGGAAATGTCCCGTCCGCAGGTCAGGGATATGGGCCTGAAGCGCTCGCGTCGCTTTCACAACGAGATTATCGTCGGCAGGCCCCGCCTGTGTGCCGGTCGGGCCATCCACATCGAGGCTGAGCGAGGCCCCCGGCACGAGCCGCAGGGTGTCGCCGATACCGGCGAACACCACGAGGCTTTCGAGATCGTGGTAGCCATCGGGACGCTTTCGCCCGATGCGGAGCGTCAGATTGATCTTGGCCGGAGCAAACGCGAAAGGCTCCGTCGAGCCTGCTGTCACGACCGCATCAACCGCCGTTGCCAGGCTTGGTCTTCTGTTCGGCCGTCGCGCCGGGCCCCTCGTCGGGGAGACCTTCCTTCAGCTTCTTCTCGATCTTCACCAGCTCTTCGGGCTCAGGCTTGAGCGAGGCTGCGTGCGACCACTGGAACTGCGCTTCGAGCTGACGGCCGACCTTCCAGTAGGCATCGCCTAGATGATCGTTGATGGTCGGATCCTCCGGCCGGATCTCGACGGCGCGCTCGAGATGCTTCACCGCCTCGTCGTAATTGCCGATCCGGTAATAGGCCCAGCCGAGCGAGTCGACGATGTAGCCGTCATCCGGCTTCTGCTCGACGGCGCGGCGGATCATCTTCATGCCTTCGTCGAGATTGACGCCCTGATCGACCCAGGAATAGCCGAGATAATTCAGCACGTCGGCGCGATCCGGGTAGAGCTCCAGCGACTTCTTGAAGTCAGCCTCGGCAGCGGCCCAGTTCTTGTTGCGCTCGTTGCAGATGCCCCGCGAATAGAACACGTTCCAGTTTCCGCGGCCCGGCTTTTCAAGCTGGTCGATCACGCGCGTATAGGTCTTCGCGCAATCGGCATATTGCTTGCGGGACCGCTCGATATGACCAAGCATCATGATCGCTTCCGTGTCGGAAGGATTTTCCTCGATCAGCTTGCGGAGATGTTCCTTCGCTTCCTCCGTCTTCTCGAGCGAATCGAGATTGGCGGCGAGCTGGATTTCCGAATTCCGGTGCAGCGGCGAATCCGCCGGCACGCGCCGATACGCCTCGATCGCGAGCTGCGGTTTCTTCATCGTCTCGTAGAGATCGGCCAGCGAGAGCAGCGCGAGCGGATGTTTCGGCTCGAGATAAAGTGCGAGCTGCAGATAGGCGAGGCCGAGTTCCTCGCCGCCGCGGCGGCCGACGACAGCGCCGATGCCGTAAAGCACTTCCGCGGCGCCCGCTTCGGGGGTCTGGATCATCGGCGGAAGCTTCTGGCCGGCCTCGATCTGCTTGACCGCATGCGTCACCAGCGGATGCCGCGGCAGGGCCTTGTCGAAGGTGCCGTAAACCTCCAGCGCCTCGTCCTTGGTGCCGTGCCGCGACAGGAAGCTGCCGTAGGATTCGACGACGCGCAGGTTGGTGCCGTCGAGCTTGTGCACCTTCTCGAAACGCTTGGCCGCTTCTTTCTTGCGGTTCGCGATATCGAGGATCAGGCCGGCATGCTCATCCTTGAAGATGTTGTACCAGTCGGGGCCCTGCAGCCGGTCGATGGTCTCGATCGCTGCCTTGGAGTCCTTGGCGCCATACTGGGTCCAGGCGATCAACAAGGCGGCGGTGAGGTCGGTGACCGGCCCGCGTACCGATTGCGCGATATTCTGGCGGGCGGCCTGCCATTGCTTGTTCTTGATGGCGCGAATGCCGAGCACGAGCCGAGCGTCGCGATCGTTCTTGTTGATCTGGGTGATCCGCTCCGCGAGCCGGAAGGCTTCTTCCATATCGCCTTCGGTCAGCGCTGCACCGAATGCGCGTTGCAGCAGATCGGGATTCTTCGGATCGGAGCGAAGCGCGGCTCTGAAATAGGTCGAGGCCGAAGCCGAGTCGCGCTGCTGAACGGCATGGCGTGCGGCGAGATAGTTTCCCGCGGCGGAGGTTCGCGACGCATCCGGCTTGGTCGGCGCTTGCGCGGCCAACAGGCTCGGCAACATCAGGATACCGAACGCGGTGGCCGATACGGCCACGGGCTTAATCAGGGTCGACAGGTTCACGTCGAAAATCTCCATCGCGGGACCTGCGAAGCGGTCCCGCCGGCTCGGATCGAGGATGGCCTTTTTGCGCTATTGCCGCAAGGACAGCCGTTAAGCCCCACCTGAGGCTGTAGGCCGCAATGGGGCTTTATCGTGACGTTTCTGCCGGCGGGGTCTCACATATTAAGTCACATATTCGGGTAGTTCGGACCTCCGGCGCCTTCCGGCGGAACCCAGGTGATGTTCTGGTTCGGGTCCTTGATGTCGCAGGTTTTACAGTGAACGCAATTTTGCGCGTTGATCACGTATTTCAGGTCCGCGCCTTCGCCGACCCATTCATAAACGCCGGCCGGGCAATAGCGGTTCGAGGGGCCCGCATAAACATCGTGCTCGGATGATTTCTGGAGCGCCATGTTCGCCACTTTCAGATGCGGCGGCTGGTTTTCCTCGTGGTTGGTGTTGGACAGGAACACCGAGGACAGCCGGTCGAAAGTGATCTTGCCGTCCGGCTTCGGATAGGCGATCGGCGTGCATTCGCTGGCGGGCTTCAGTGCCTGCCAGTCGGGCTTGCCATGCTTCTGGGTGCCGAACAGCGAGAAGCCCAGCGTGTTGGTCCACATGTCGAGGCCGCCGAGGGCGACGCCGACGATTGTTCCGAATTTCGACCAGAGCGGCTTCACGTTGCGCACCGGCCAGAGGTCCTTGCCGACCGGTGAGCCGCGCCATGCGGCCTCGTATCCAGAGAGTTCATCGTTGGAGCGGCCGGCCGACAGCGCCTGCGCGACATGCTCGGCAGCGAGCATCCCCGATGAAATCGCGTTATGGGAGCCCTTGATCCGCGGCACGTTGACGAAGCCGGCGGCGCAGCCGATCAGCGCGCCGCCCGGGAAAACGAGCTTCGGCACCGACTGATAGCCGCCTTCGGTGATCGCGCGCGAACCATAGGCAAGGCGCTTTGCGCCCTCGAACACGTCGCGCACCGCCGGATGCGTCTTGAAGCGCTGGAATTCCTCGAACGGCGACAGATACGGGTTTTCGTAGTTCAGGTGGACCACGAAGCCGACCGCGATCAGGTTGTCATCGTAGTGATAGAGGAACGAGCCGCCGCCGGTCTTGTTGTCGAGCGGCCAGCCGAACGAGTGCTGCGCGAGGCCCGGCTTGTGCTTCGCCGGATCGACCTGCCAGATTTCCTTGAGGCCGATGCCGAATTTCGGCGGCTCGCGATCGCTCGCGAGTCCGTATTTCGCAATCAGGATCTTGCTCAGCGATCCGCGCGCGCCTTCCGCGAACAGCGTGTATTTGCCCAGCAATTCCATGCCGCGGGTAAAGGCGTCGGTCGGCTCGCCGTCCTTGCCGATCCCCATGTCGCCGGTGGCGATGCCGCGCACTTCGCCATTCTCGCCAAAGACCAGTTCGGCGGCCGCAAAGCCCGGATAGATTTCGACCCCGAGCGCTTCCGCCTTGGCCGCCAGAAACTTCGTGACGAGCCCGAGCGATCCGATGAAACAGCCATGGTTGCTCATCAGCGGCGGCGCCATGAACAGCGGCACCTTGATCGCGGAGCTTTGGGTCATCCAGTAAAAGCGGTCGTCCGCGACCTCGGTCTTCAGGGGACGAGCCGGGTCCTCGCGCCAGTCGGGCAGCAGGCGGTCGAGACCCGAGGGGTCGATGACCGCACCGGACAGGATATGCGCGCCGACCTCGGAGCCTTTCTCCACTACGACGACGCTGATATCCGGTGACACTTGCTTGAGCCGGATCGCGGCGGCGAGGCCTGCTGGACCTGCGCCTACGATGACGACGTCAAATTCCATACTTTCGCGTGGCGGCAACTCAGACATTAGACTTCCTCTGATCGAGCCCTGCTTTTTTCATGTTTAGGGAAATCCGACAATCAGTCTGGCGATATCATCGTGCTAAAGTCCGGTCATGACCCCCGTCGAGGCCAATTCCGTCCGTGATCTGCTGACGTTCTATGTCGAATCCGGCGTGGACGTCGCGCTGGACGAGGCGCCGGCCAACCGGTTTGCGGATCAACTTGCCCCGGCGCCGGCGACCGATCCTGGCGCGGCCGCTGCTGTCCGCCCCCTCCCGGAACTTCGGCCCGCTGCACCGGCCGCCGTGGCGGCGCCGCCGCCGCCGTTGCCCGAGGAGGCGATCATGGCGGCACGTGCGGCCGCGCGTTCGGCGGCCTCGCTAGAGGCGCTACGCGAGATCATGGCCGCCTTCGAGGGCTGCGCGTTGCGTACCACGGCAAAGCAACTCGTGTTCGGGGACGGCAATCCGCAGGCGCGGCTGATGTTCGTCGGCGAGGCGCCCGGATCCGAGGAGGATCAGAAGGGCATTCCCTTCGTCGGCCGCTCGGGACAATTGCTGGACCGGATGCTCGGCGCGATCGGGATCGCACGGTCCGACGTCTATATCGCCAACATCGTACCCTGGCGGCCGCCCGGAAACCGCGACCCGTCGATCCACGAAACGCAGATCTGTCTGCCGTTCATCCAGCGCCAGATCGAGCTCGTCGGTCCGCAGGTGCTGGTCTGCCTCGGCAAGCCGTCAACCGCGACGCTGCTCGGCGTCACCGACGGCATCCGCAGGACGCGCGGGCGCTGGTTCACCTACAGGTCCGAAGCGCAGGAGATCCGGGCGATGCCGACCTATCACCCGGCCTATCTGTTGCGCACACCGATCGAGAAGCGGCTGGCCTGGCGTGACTTCCTCGCGATCAAGAAAGTGCTGGCGGGCTAGAGCGCGACCAGTATCGCACCCGCCGCGATCAGCGCCACGCCGAGCGCGTTCAGCGCCGAAAGCTTCTCACCGAGGAACACCACCCCGAAGATCGCTACCAGCACGACGCTCAGCTTATCAATGGGAGCAACCTGCGACGCCTGCCCGATCTTGAGCGCGCGGAAGTAACAGAGCCACGACGCGCCTGTCGCGAGGCCGGACAGAAGCAGGAACAGCCAGGTTCTCCCCGGCACCGATGCCGGGTTCTGGAAGCCGCCGGTGGCGGCCAGGATAGCCGCCAGCAGGCAGATCACCACGATGGTGCGGATGAAGGTCGCAAGGTCGGCGTTAATCGCCTCGACGCCGATCTTGGCGAAGATTGCGGTCAGCGCGGCAAACAGGGCGGACAAAACCGCCCAGAATTGCCACGCTGAAAGGGCGTTGCTCATCCGCCCGGCACAAGGATCAGCTTGACCGCGAAGATGATCGCGAGCGCGGCAACGGCAACCGATACGTCCTTGTACTTGCCGGCGATCAGCTTGATCAGTGCGTAGGTGATGAAGCCAAGGCCGATGCCGGTCGCGATCGAGTAGGTCAGCGGCATCGTGATTGCGGCAATCACGGCCGGAGCGGACTCGGTGATGTCGTCCCAGTTCAGTTCCGCCATCATGCTAGCCATCACGGCGGCGACAAACAGCAGCGCTGCCGCCGACGCATAGGCCGGGATTAGTCCGGCGAGCGGCGAAAAGAACAGCGCGAACAGGAACAGGATGCCAACGAACACCGCGGTGAGGCCGGTCCGGCCGCCCGCTTCGACGCCCGCCGCGCTTTCAATGTAACTCGTCGTGGTTGAGGTGCCGATCGAGGCGCCGAACATGGCGGCGAAGCTGTCGGAGATCAGCGCCTGCTTCATGCGCGGCAGGTTGCCGTCCTTGTCGACGAAGCCGGCTTTCTCAGTCACCGCGATCAGGGTGCCGGCATTGTCGAACACGTCGATCATCAGGATCGAGAACACGACGATCAGGAACGACAGTTCGAAGATGCGTGAGAAGTCCAGTTGAAGCAACGTCGGCGCGATAGAAGGCGGCATTGACACGACGCCGGTGAATTTCGACAGACCGAGCGGCAGGCCGATGATGCCGACGATCAGGATGCCGATCAGGGTTGCGCCGTGAATCCTGCGTGAATGCAGGGCCACGATCAGGATGAAGCCGAACAGGCACAGCAGCGGCGCCGCGGTGTTGAGATGACCGAGCGTCACCAGCGTCGCCGGATGATCGACGATGATGCCCGCGTTCTCCAGGGCGATGATGCCGAGGAACAGCCCGACGCCGGCGCCGATCGCGTATTTCAGGTTACGCGGGATCTGGTTGATGATGTATTCGCGCAGCCCGGTCACCGACAGCAGGAAGAACAGCACGCCCGACAGGAACACCGCCGCCAGCGCCTGCTGCCAGGAATATTTGTAGGTGAGCACCACGGTGAAGGCGAAGAAGGCGTTCAGCCCCATGCCCGGCGCGAGCGCGATCGGGTAATTCGCGTATAGCCCCATCACGATCGAGCACACCGCGGCGGCGATGCAGGTGGCGACGAACACCGCGCCCTGGTCCATCCCTGCTTTGGTCAGAATGCTCGGATTGACGAAAATGATGTACGCCATGGTCAGGAACGTGGTCAGGGCGGCAAGCGCCTCGGTCCTCACATTCGTGCCGTTGGCCGTTAGGCCGAAATAATTGTCGAGAAAGCCGTCCGCCTTCGCGGCCGGCTTGTTGTCCGTGGCCATGGTCACCCCCTGCATGCCCCGTTTTCGACCAGCGAGATTAGCGGTTTGCCGCCGCCATTCCCGGCCGATTGTGACGTTGTCCACCGCAAGAAATGCCAGACTCATGCCAACCGCATCGCGGGGCAGCCGCGGGAAGACCGCGATGCGTATTGATCGCTATTGCGATGCGGGTGCGGTGGTCTGCGGGCGCACGACGCCCCAGCCGATGCGCAAGACCGGTGCGCGGCCGGGCAGCGCTCGGTCGAATGCGCGCGGCACCTCCGGCACGATGTCCGGGAACTGCGCCTTGATGTCCGCCGGCGGTGTTCCGGCGCTGTCCGTCGCGCGCCAGAGCACGACCGCGCCCTTTTGCATGATGTCCTGTCGGGTCGCGAGCTGCGGCCGGCCGGAATCCGGAGCATGATGGACGCGCGGGCGGCTTGCGGATGCGACTGAAACCAGCGAGGCAAGCCGCGGTTCGCCGGCCACGACCTCCAGCCTGCGCTGCGTGCGCCGCTCGAAATTGTCGGTGAAGAATCGCGCGATCTCATCGGCAGGTTGTGCGGTCCGCAGATCGACCGCGAACACCGACGGCAGGAGCAGTACGCCCGCCGCCATCAATATTGCGGGCACGAGCAGCAGGCTGATCCATGCGATGCTCAGCAAGCGCTGATGATGCAGCATGATCGTCTCGCCGGCCACGGTGACGATCGCAAGCCCGGACAGCACGAGGAGCGGCGGGATGCCGGAGAGATCGGATTTTCCGGACATTACCGCGAACGACGTGACCACGATCAGGGGTGCGAGCGCAAAGCTAAGGATGAGGTTGCGCGCATAAGGGTCCGCTGGATAGCCAACCACGGCCGCCGCTTCGACATTCCTGGTGCGCGAGAGGTTGCACGCCAGGACCACCAGGATGACAGCGCCCGCATGTGCGACGGCGATAAGCGCAAGCAGCCGTAACCAGGCAATGATGTTCTGATCGACCACTTCGAAACTGCGAAGCCGCGCGACATTTGGCGTGAGACCGAAGCCATATTCGCGGATCAGCACGATGTTCGGCAACATCATGCAGAGCACCGTGATTGCCGCCATTCCGGTTGCGGGATTTGCGGCCGTCTTGCGTGCACGCGGGTTGATCAGAACGAAACCGACAACGACCGCGAACAGCAGCAGCGCAAGGTGCGAGGTCAGCAGCATCAGCCAGAAATCGACGGCCAGCGCGAACCAGTAGAGCGACTTGTCCTCACCGGTGGCGCGCCACAGATGCAGGATTGCGAACGCCCAGAGCGGCATCATCAGGATGTCAGAGCCGAAATCCGGCGAGGTGATCGTGAACACCGAAATGCCGATCATCAGCAGCACCGCGAGTACCGCGTGGCGCTCGCCGACGGTCGCGCAGCCGAGCTGGTACACAGCCCAATAGGTCGCGACGATGCAGATCTGCGAGAGGATATAGACGCCGATCATGTGCCCGCCGGTGACTTGCAGTGCGATCTCTGCGAGCCAGAAGGCGAGGGGCGGACCAAGCTCCGAGCCGAACTTCAACTCGTGGCCAACGGCGATGACATCGGCCAGCTCGCCGGGTGGCGCCGAATAGAACAGCGTCGGGACCACAACCCACAACAATGCCTGGGCTAGCGTTGCCAGCCAGAAAATCAGGCTCGGCCTGGTACGCAGGATTTCGATGGGGAGGGAAACTGTGAGCATGGACGCCGCTGGCATGACGCCCCGCCCCGTGAGACCGGGTGGGGCGGCCAGAGATAAGCCTGCCTGCGTCAGAGAGGCAACCCGAGAGCCGGTTCGGCCGCGGGCGGCTGCTTGAGCCCGTCTGCGATGGCGACCGGCGAGAAGCTGCGCCGATGGTGGATCGTCGGACCGAGCCGTTGCAGGGCCGCGAAATGCTCCGGCACCGAATAGCCCATGTGACGCTCGAAGCCGTAGCCGGGATAGGCGGCGCCGATCTGCATCATCAGCCGGTCGCGCGTGACCTTGGCGACAATCGATGCGGCAGCGATCGAAAGCACCAGCGCATCGCCAGAGATTACCGCCTCGCAATCGCAGGGAACTTTGATGCGATCGCGGCCGTCGACGTAGACCAGTTTCGGCCGGCAGGGCAGGGCGGCGACGGCCTGTGCGAGCGCCCAGAGCGAAGCCTGCAGGATATTGTCGCGATCGATGCGCGCCGGCGACGCAAAGGCGACACCGACTTCGGCCGTCGCGCAAATGCGGCCGTAGAGCTTCTCGCGCTCGGCATGGGTCAGTTTCTTGGAGTCATTGAGGCCGCGCGGGATCCGGTTCGGGTCGAGCACGACGGCCGCCGCCACGACAGGGCCTGCCAAGGGGCCGCGGCCGGCTTCGTCACAACCTGCGACCGGCCAGATTCCGTTGTTGTAGGCACGCCGTTCGCGCCGGAACGTCGGGCGGACGATCTCGTCTTTCAGCGGCAGGCGCGCGGGCGCTTGTGTTCGACTCATGGAACCGACATTGAGCGGGATGCCGGCCCGCGCGCAACGGCTAATCTGGAAGGGCGGGGCGTCCGTCGGGGACAGTGGAAGTTGGGGATTGTGCGCCACTTCCCAGATGTGGCCATCCGGATCGGCGAAATGGCCGTGATAGCCGCCCCACGCAGCCTTCTTGGCCGGGACGAGTTCCGTCGCGCCGGCCTGCCGCGCGAGTTCCATCACTGCGTCGACGTCGGCTTCACTCGCACAGTTCCACGCGAGCGACGCGCCGCGAAACGCCGAGGACCCGGTGTCGGGAGCGAAGCCGGCATCGCGCGCGAGCCCGCTGACTGCATAAAGGGACAGCGCCACGGTGCCGGCATCGAAGAACGCGACCTCGCTTTCCGGTGCCGCCTTCATCTTTCGTTTGAAGCCTAGCGCTTCATAAAAGCGCGCTGCGCGCGGGACATCGGTTACGCCGAGTGTCACGAGGCTGATGTGGGGATGGGGCATCTGTTCGGCGCTCTACGTCGTCCCCGCGAAAGCGCGGACCTACATTCCAGAGTTGCGGTTATGGTCCCCCCCTTTCGCGGGGGCGACGAACTCAAAACAAACTCAGCTGTTCGCTGCCCTTTACGGGCTTCTGGAAATGTTCGGTGGTAAGCTTCGCTCTTTCCTTGTTCAGGCCAAGCCGATCGCAGGCGGCCTCGAAGCGCCGTCCGACAAGCCAGGCATAGGGACCTTCGCCGGTCTGCCGCTTGCCCCAGGTCGAGTCGTAGTCCTTGCCTCCGCGCATCTCGCGCACGAGCTTGATCACATGGCGGAAGCGGTCGGGGTAATTCGCCATCAGCCATTCCTTGAACAGGTCGCGCACTTCGAGCGGCAGGCGCAGCATGACGTAACCTGCGCTCTTCACGCCGGCGAGCGCGACCGCATCGAGGATGCGCTCGATATCGGCATCGTTGATCGCGGGGATCACCGGCGCGATCATCGCTGCGGTCGGGATGCCGGCGTCCGACAATTGCCGCAGCGCTTCGAGCCGCTTGGCTGGTGTCGAGGCGCGCGGTTCCATGGTGCGTGCGAGTTTGCCGTCCAGCGTCGTCACCGAAATGGCGACCTTCGCGAGATTGCGCTTCGCCATGCGCGCGAGGATATCGATGTCGCGCGTGACTAATGCGGATTTCGTCACGATGCCGACCGGATGGCCGGCGCGTTCCAGCACCTCGAGGATGCGGCGCATGATCTCGTATTGCTTCTCGATCGGCTGATAAGGATCGGTATTGGTGCCGATCGCGATCGTGCGCGGCGTGTAACCGGGCGAGGCCAGTTCGCGCTCCAGCAGCGTCGGCGCGTCCGGTTTCATGAACAGCTTCGACTCGAAATCGAGCCCCGGCGACATGCCGAGATAGGCGTGTGTCGGTCGTGCGAAGCAATAGACGCAGCCGTGCTCGCAGCCGCGATAGGGATTGATCGAGCGGTCGAAGGAGATGTCGGGCGAGTCGTTGCGGGTGATGATCTTGCGCGTCGCGTCGACCTGGACGGTGGTCTTGAACGGCGGCAATTCGTCGAGGCTCTGCCAGCCGTCGTCGAACGCGATGCGGGCCAGCGGCTCGTAGCGGCCGGAAGCGTTCGAAAGGGTACCGCGGCCTCGCCTGCGCTGTCTGTCAACGCCGACGCCAAGGAGCCCGGACTGGTCGGAAGCGCCTTCCGGGGTATTCCTTGCAAAGTCACCCGCAGGCGCGGAGGGCACATGCGCCGGCGGGTGTCTCAGGGCTGCGGATGGACGTGCCATAGCGAATATCTAGGCGCCGGCAACGAACAAAACAAGAACATATTCGAAGTTGATCGGCATGGCTGAATGTCGTGGCATCGGATATTCACAACCCCACCATATGGGCCGGCTGAAACAATACGGGGCCAACCGGGACCGCCGAATCCAGTTCCATGCTGAGTGTGATCATCCCCACCCACGAATCAGAACGTATCCTGGTACGGACGCTGGCCTGTCTGGTGCCGGGGGCGACGGCCGGACTGATTCGCGAGGTGATCCTGGCCGACGGTGGTTCGACCGACGAAACCGCCGAGGTCGGGGATATCGCGGGCTGCCGCTTTCTGGCGAAGCCGGGGCCCCTTGGGCCGCGCCTTGATTTTGCTGCGGAATCCGCCCGCAGCGAATGGCTGATGGTGATCGCGGCGGGCGCCGTGCTGGAGCCGGGATGGGTCGCGGACGTCCAGCAATTCGTTGACCGCGCGTCCTCGGATATCGCGGCCTGTTTCAGCGAGGCCGCGCGTCCGCAGGGACACGAGTCGATGCTGCGCGCCGTGATCGCGCTGTGGCGAGCGCGCCGTGCGAGTCTCGATCCGGCGAAAGGCCTTGTCATCAGCAAGGCATTCCTGCGGACGCTCGGCGGCTACCGGGACGGCCCGGATCCGGAGGGTGAATTGCTTCGCCGCATCCGCAAGCGCCGGCTGGCGACATTGCGGACCGAGATCATGACGGCTGGCGAGCTCTGACAGTTGCTTGATCTTCGTTGACACACATCGATCCCGCCCGCGGAAGCGGGATTCGATGTGATGTTCGCCACCCGATACCGGGCGAGCGAAAACGACCTTACGCCGTGAACGGCTCTTCTTGAGTCGTCTGGGTCGTCTCTGTCGTCACGCTCGGCGCCGCCGGCTTCTGCTCCGGGTCGGCGGGCAATTGCAGCACGGTCGCTGTCTGTCCCTCGCGCAGCATCGTGACAAGCACGATCTGCCCGTCCGGAAATTCCAGCGCATCGTGATGCACGTTCGGCCGATGCATGTTGATCTGCCGGAAGCGCGCCACCCTGTGCGGGATCGTGGCATAGCCAAAGCGCGGCGGTAGCAGGCCGAACCCCTGCGAATAGACAACGTCGTTGTCAAACGCGATCTCGGTGCCGGGCCGCATGCAGATCGCCACATCCGGCTCGCTGGCGGTCGCAAAGCCGCCAGTGATCGAGGCTTCGAATGTCACGCTTCTGACCTTGTCGCCCACTTTTGCCGGGCGCGAGGCAACCTGGTGCAGACTATAGTCGCACATGGAAGACATCCTTCTTGCTGCGAACAGCCGATGCGGTTGTCCTACTGGATCGATGGTAACCGTCGAGCGCGGCAATCGTGTGATTGTGGAAGCCGCGCGAAGCGGTATCACCGCTTGTTGAAGTGCGGAGGGGCCGCGAAAGTTCGTGCGGCCGAAGCAAAATCCGAACGCGCGGCGGCGACGAAATTTGCCGCTTGCAAACCTGCGTTGTTGCCGTTCACGGCGCGTTGATGCGAAACGGGCTTTTATTTGTGCGATGCGATCCCCAATCAACCTGGCCGGGCTGAAACAGGAACCGTCTTATGAATATCGATCTGAGCGGCAAGCATGCGGTGGTGACCGGGTCGACCGGCGGAATTGGTTTTGCCATTGCGAAGGGTCTCGCGGGGAGCGGCGCCTCCGTCGTGATCAACGGGCGCGCCGATGCGAAAGTGCAACAGGCGGTCGAAACGCTGAAGAAACAGGTGCCGCAGGCAAAGGTCGAAGGTGTTGCGGCGGATCTTTCGAATGCGGACGGTGTCGCAGCCTTCACCAGGCGGGTTCCGCAGGCGGATATTCTCGTCAACAATCTCGGCATCTTCGAGCCGAAGGCCTTCGAGGACATTCCGGACGAAGACTGGATGCGCTTCTTCGAAACCAACGTGATGAGCGGCATCCGGATGTCGCGCGCCTACATTCCCGGCATGAAGAAAAAAGATTGGGGGCGGATCGTCTTCATTTCCTCGGAATCGGGCCTCAATATCCCGCTCGAGATGATCCACTACGGCATGACCAAGACCGCGCAGATCGCGGTCGCGCGCGGTCTTGCGGAATCACTCGCGGGAACGGGAGTCACGGTCAACTCGGTGCTTCCCGGACCGACGCGATCGGAGGGCGTGGTCGAATTCTTCGGCAAGATGGCGAAGGAGCAGGGCGTTTCGCACGAGCAGATGGAGAAGGACTTCATCGCGCAGCATCGTCCGACCTCGATCATCCGAAGACTCGCCACGGTCGACGAGGTCGCCAACATGGTAGTCTACGCGTGCTCGAAGGAGGCGTCGGCAACGACAGGCGCAGCGTTGCGCGTCGAGGGCGGATTGCTGCGAAGTATCGGGTGATGCGCCGCGCGTGCTGACTCAGAGGTGCCACGACCTCGTGGGTGCGAAGCGCCTCGCGGGTCCGGCATGATGAGGGTTAGACCGTCGCCCCGTGTGCCTTCGGCCGGCGCAGATGCTCGTCGAGCCGCGGCATGATCTCGACGAAGTTGCACGGCCGGTAACGGTAATCGAGCTGATGCACGAGGATGCCGTCCCAGGCATCCTTGCAGGCTCCGGGCGAGCCGGGGACGCAGAAGATATAAGTCGCGCCCGCGACGCCGGCGGTTGCACGCGTCTGGATCGCCGATGTCCCGATCTTGGCGTGGCTGATCATCAGGAACAGGGTCGCGAAGCCGTCCATCCGCTTCTCGAACAGAGGCTCGAGCGCCTCCGGCGTCACATCGCGCCCGGTGAAGCCGGTGCCGCCGGTCGAAATCACGACATCGACGCCCGGATCGGCGATCCACGCCTTCACCTGGGCGCGAATCTTGTCCACGTCGTCGGTGACGATCGCGCGTGCGGCGAGCTTGTGGCCCGCCGCTTCGATCCGTTCGACGAGAGTCGTTCCGGATTTGTCGTCGGCAAGCTCGCGCGTATCGGAAACCGTGAGCACCGCAATATTGAGCGGGATGAAGCTTCGGGATTCGTCGATGCCGGGCATGCTATTTTTCCTTTTCCCTCCCCTGAAAGGGGAGGGTCGATTGTCATCGTGTTGCGATGACAATCGGGGAGGGGTCATTGGCGCAATCCCAGAATAGCTGATTGCCGTATTGACCCCCACCCGGTCCGCTTCGCGGACCGACCTCCCCCTTTCAGGGAGAGGTCAAGTTGAATTACAAAGTCGCCGTCCGGAAGGTGTCGCAATCCGAGACGCGGCCGCTCTCGAAGCCACGCTTGAACCAGCGCACGCGCTGTTCGGACGAACCATGAGTGAAGGAATCCGGCACGACGCGCCCGGTCGCCTGCTTCTGCAGCCGGTCGTCGCCGATCGCCGACGCAATTCCGATCGCGCCTTCGATGTCGCCCGGATCGATGAAGTCCTTCTTGCGCCGCGCGTGATTGGCCCACACGCCGCCGAGGCAATCGGCTTGCAATTCGACACGTACCTGAATGTTGTTGGCTTGCGCCTTGCTGCCGGCCGCCTGCTGCATCTGCTGTGCGCGCGGCAGGATGCCGAGCAGGTTCTGCACGTGATGCCCGACCTCGTGCGCGATCACGTAAGCCTGAGCAAATTCGCACTGCTTGCCTCTGCAGGCGCGGAATTTCTGCTCCATCTCGCGGAAGAACGCGGTGTCGAGGAAGATGCGCTTGTCCGGCGGGCAGTAGAACGGCCCCATTGCCGATTGCGCCATGCCGCATGCGCCGCCCGGGGTCGCTCCGGAATAAAGGCGAAGTCGCGCCGGCCGGTAGGTCTGCCCGTTGGCGCGGAAGATGTCGGACCACACGTCTTCGGTTGAGCCGATGACGGCAGCGACGAAATCGCCCTGCTGATCCGAAGGCACACCCTTCTTCGCAGCTGGCGCCTGGCGTTGGGTTTGCTGGCTCGGTCCCTGGAAGACTTCGGCGCCGCCGATCAGGATTCGCGGATCGATTCCGAGAAACCATCCGATCAGGCCGAGGACGATGATGGTGCCGATACCAAGACCGCCGCCACCACCCGGGATCGGGAAGCCACCACCGCCGCCAAAGCCACCTTCGCCACGCACATCTTCGATGTTGTCGCTGCGGCGGAAATCATCCCAACGCATCCGTCCCTCCTGAGACCGGCAGTGTTGCCGATCGAATCGCGTTCGTCCACGGCTCTGAACGCCGGAGGCGCTCACATGTTTCGTTACCAAATGGTTGTTGCCGGAGGTAAAAGCTAGCCTCTCAAAGTCATTGCAATTTAAGGAGATTTTTACTTTGGGCCATCAGTATCCGGAACGTCGGTTGTAGGTCCCGCGTCACCGACAGCGTCGCCAGGGTCAGAGTTCTGTATCATGGTAGAGTCGCGTCGCGGGGCGTCCAAGCGGACGCCCCGTATGACTCCAGAAGTTGAAAAAGGTCCACGTGTGCTCGTGGGCGATTGCGTTGCACAACTTGCGACGCTGCCGGCCGAGTGCGTCGACCTCGTCTTCGCCGATCCGCCTTATAATCTGCAGCTGCAGAGCGATCTGAAGCGTCCCGATGACTCGAAGGTCGACGCCGTCACCGACGACTGGGACAAGTTCTCCTCGTTCAAGGAATACGATGAGTTCACGCGCGCATGGCTGACCGCCTGCAAGCGCGTGATGAAGCCGTCCGCCACGCTCTGGGTGATCGGCTCCTATCACAACATTTTCCGCGTTGGCTCGATCCTTCAGGACCTCGGCTTCTGGATCCTGAACGATGTGGTGTGGCGCAAGTCCAATCCGATGCCGAATTTCCGCGGCCGGCGATTCACCAACGCGCATGAGACCATGATCTGGGCCGCGCGCGATCCGGGCGGCAAAGGCTACACGTTCAACTATGAGGCGCTGAAGGCCGGCAACGACGACGTGCAGATGCGCTCCGACTGGACGCTGCCGCTCTGCACCGGAGAAGAGCGGCTGAAGGGTAACGACGGCAAGAAGCTGCATCCGA
>Ga0182740_1001367_pt1 | contig 16717 bp, 19 predicted proteins | sample eDN5th37CKraftBY_FD_128872 | JGI IMG/M metagenome (GOLD analysis project Ga0182740, IMG submission 128872) | Enriched backyard soil microbial communities from Emeryville, California, USA - eDNA 5th pass 37_C Kraft BY (version 2) (version 2) | ecosystem: Environmental > Terrestrial > Soil >...
ACGGGGCAGGACGCCATGCGCGCCTGTTTCGAGGCCGTGACCACCACGCCCGCGAAGATCCTGGGCCTGGACGAAACCGGCCTCGCGGTCGGCAAGCGCGCCGATCTGGTGCTGCTGCAGGCGCGCGATGCCGTCGAGGCCCTGCGCTTGCGCGCCACGCGCCTGATGGTGCTGCGCGCCGGCCAAGTGGTGGCTACCACGCCGCCCGCCACGGCAACGCTGAATCTGCCCGGCCGTCCGGCGCAGGTCAGCTTCCAGACCCCGGCCCGCTGAACGCACCAGGCGCGGCGCGGCCGCGCCTCACTTCAGCGGCAGGCAGATGCGCGTCTGCAGCTGTGCGGGCGGCGTCGTGCGGGGATCGTTCAGGTACTGCTCGAACATGGGGAAGTCCGCCGGCACCTCGCCGCTACCCGGCAGCCATTCCGAAAACATCCAGTTATAGGGCTTGTCCATCTCGTTGTATGGCCCGGTGTAGGTCAGTATGGCGCAACGGCCTTCTGGAATCTCGAAGCGTTCCAGTTCGCTGCCCAGGTCCGCATCGGGCGCCACCGACATGCCGGCCATGGAGCGCAATTGGCTGGCCGGCACTTGCTCGGGGTCGTCGAAGTACACGCCGTAGCCAATGGAATCCGGCTGTGCGATACCGCGGCTGATGGCGAGCATGAAGGCTCGCGAAAACAGCGGGCCGATTTCCTGATAGCTGCCCCGATGCGGCAGAACCGCCAACGTCGCGCCGGGAAAGGTTTCGATCTTGATGGGATACATGCCTAGCTCCTTTGGGTCGAAGGGACGGGAGCGGGCCGCCCGGTAGCGCCCCGGCGAAATGCCGAAGGTCGCGCCGAATGCCCGGTTGAACGCCGCGTCCGACTCATAGCCGGCGCGCTGCGCCACCTCGCGCAAGGAAGCCTCTGAATGCCCCAGCGCCACTGCCGCGCGGTGCATGCGGATACGCTGCACGGTGGCGTTCACCGTTTCTCCCATCATGGCGCGATAAACGCGATGGAAGTGATACGGCGACAGGCAGGCCAGCTCCGCCAGCCGGTACAGATCCGGATCGGCATCGGGATGGCTTGCCAGCCAGCGCAGGACGGGCTCAAGGCGCTGGCCATAGTGATTCAGGGTTGCGGGCTTCATGCGGTCTCCTTGGAGGGCAATGTAGCGGGCCGGCCTTTGCAGATTTTGCGCTTTTTAGCGCGTATCCTCGGCGCGGCCCTCAGCGTCCGATTTCCCGATTCCAGCGAGCGTTGAACGCAGGCCGGGATTCATTGATCTGATCCCAGTTCGGGATCCTGGCGTTCGACATATAGCCCTGGAAGCGCTGCAGCGCATCCGCGTGGCCGGCGGGCGCCAGCACATTGCGGTTGGACGGAAAGTGTCCACCCATCTCCAGCGCTTTCGTCTGCGCCTGCGCCGACAACAGGTACAGCGCCAGCTTTTGCGACAGTTCCGGTTCGCTGTTCCCGGCGACGACGCACTCGCCCACCATCAGGATCATCGCTCCCTCCCTGGGTTGCGCGTATTCCACGTGCACGCCCCGCCTCTTCAGGCGGGAAATGGCCGTGGGCGTCCAGGGAAACAGCGCAGCCCGGTCCGCCTGCACCATGTCCGCCAACCGCGCCGAATCCGGGATGTATTCGCGCACATTGGGTCCGATGGTGGCCGGCCATTGCGCGAAACCCGGTTCGTAGTTCCGGTCGTCGCCGCCCAGGATGCGGTTGACCATCAGGAACGCGTGCAGGCCGAAGGTGCTGCTGGCAGCCGACTGCACCACGACCTGGCCCTTGTACTTCGGGTCCGCAAGATCCATCCAGGAAGTGGGCGGGGCCCAGCCCCGCTCCGCGAACACCTTGGTGTTGTAGCCCAGACCGGTCATGCCGATATCGATGCCCGCGGCCATGCGGTCCTTCTTCAGCGCGGTGGGATACAGCTCTTTCAACACCGGATCTTCATTGAGCGGCGCGCACAGGCCCATGGATATCGCGCGCGCCATGATGCCGTCGTCCAGGAACATGAGGTGCAGCCGCGGCTTGTCCTTGTCGGCCTGTGCCCGCGCCAGCACCTCCGTGGACATGCCCGGCTCAACCACGATCCTGACGTTATGGGCGCGCTCGAATTCCGGAAACACGTGCTGCGAGAAGGCGCGCGCCATGTCGCCGCCGTTCATCCCGACGTAAAGCGTCTTCTGTTGCGCCACGGCTGCGGCCGACAACAACATCGCCAGTACAGCGCCCAGCAGCGGCATGCCCGCGCCCAGACGGCGCGGACCAACTTGTTTGTTACGCGTCATGGAGCTTCCGCATTTGCTCATGTGTCCTCCCAGGCCGGCGCGCCAACGAAAAAAGCCTGGCACTAACGTGTCCAGGCTTTTGTCCATGGCCCGCGGAACCATTCAGTTCGGGTAGGTTCCGGGCAGCAGGATGCTGCGGTCGCCGGGCTCGATCGAGCGACGGCCGCACAGCGCCATCGTCGTGTCCATTTCCTTGTACAGGATCTCCAGCACGCGGGTAACGCCGGCTTGACCGTATGCGCCCAGGCCGTAGAGGAAAGCGCGGCCGATCATGGCGCCGCGCGCGCCCAGCGCCACGGCCTTAAGGATGTCCTGGCCGGAACGCACGCCGCCGTCCATCCACACTTCGATCTTGGAGCCCACCGCATCCGCAATGCCGGGCAGGGCCGCGATCGAGGACATGGCGCCGTCGAGCTGGCGTCCGCCGTGGTTGCTGACGATGAGCGCATCGGCGCCGCTATTGGCGGCCATCTGCGCGTCTTCGACGTCCAGAATGCCCTTGATGATGAGCTTGCCGCCCCAGCGCTGCTTGATCCACTCAACGTCGTCCCAGCTCAGGCGCGGGTCGAATTGTTCGGCGGTCCACGACGACAGCGAAGACAGGTCGCTCACGCCCTTGGCGTGGCCGACGATGTTGCCGAAGGTGCGCCGCTTGGTGCCCAGCATGCCCATGCACCAGCGCGGCTTGGTGGCCAGGTTGATGAGATTGCGCAACGTGGGCTTGGGCGGCGTCGACAAGCCATTCTTGATGTCCTTGTGCCGCTGGCCCAGGATCTGCAAGTCCAGCGTCAACACCAGCGCCGAGCAGCCAGCCGCCTTGGCGCGGTCGATGAGGTTGGCGACGAACTCGCGGTCGCGCATCACGTAGAGCTGAAACCAGAAGGGCTTCTTGGTCGCAGCGGCCACGTCCTCCAGCGAGCAGATGCTCATGGTGGACAGCGTGAAAGGGACGCCGAAATCCGCCGCGGCCTTGGCCGCCAGGATTTCTCCGTCGGCGTGCTGCATCCCGGTCAGGCCGGTAGGCGAAATCGCCAGCGGCATGATGACGTCGTGGCCCACCATGGTGGTGCGCAACGACCGGCCTTCCATGTTCACCGCCACGCGCTGGCGCAGCTTGATCTTCTGAAAATCGCTTTCATTGGCGCGGTACGTGCCTTCGGTCCAGGCGCCGGAATCCGCGTAGTCGTAGAACATGCGCGGCACGCGCTTCTGCGCAATGGCGCGCAGATCTTCGATGCAGGTGATCGTAGAAAGGTTAGCGGTCATGGAGTGGTCTATGGAGTGTTGGGGCGCCAGCTGCGGCTCGTTATTTTTAGACGCCGGGCCGCCAGCTGCGGGCAGCTCCAGCGATTGCGCGGGCCTCGCAGGGCCCGCAACGCCGCCCAGTATACGCGCCGAGGCCGGCAAGCGTCGCTTGCCGGCCTCGTTCGCCCCCCTGTCGCAGGGACTCTTGCGGCCCCTGCGCCCCCTTATCGCGGCCAGACCTTGGACACGGCCCGGATCGTCGCCCATGCCACCCAGCGCGGGCTTGTCAGTCGCGCTCCGGGCAGGCGCCGCATCACGTCCACGGCCAGGCCGCCGCGCTTGTGCCACTGCTTCTTGCGCGTCTGGCTGTCCGTCCAGCGCCCCTCCAGCCACGGGAACTCCCGGCGGCCCGGCTTGTAGACCGGCGGCGTGTTGTAGATCAGGATGTACGCCAGGCGCGGCGACTGCGAGGTATTGGGCCCGGTAAAGTGCAACGTGCGCGCGTCGTGAACGGTGATGCCGCCCGGATCCAGCGGTTCCGGCACCGCCTGGTCACGCGGAAAGTCGCCGCAGCACTCCAGCGGATGCAGGGTCTTGTCGCCACCCGGCGAGCGGTGCTCCAGTACATCCCATTTGTTGGACCCGGGGATGAACTGCATGCAGCCGTTCTCCGTGGTGGCCGGCTGCAGCGCCAGCCAGATGCTGAGTTCGTTATAGATGAAGTCCGGCGAACGGAAGGCCTCGTCCTGGTGCCATGGCGTTTCCGGCCCGTGCGGGCCTGGCTTGAGCAGGGCATGCTCGCCGTACAGGGCCGCCTCCGGTCCCAGCAGCTGGCGGGCCAGTTCCAGCGTGCGCTCGTGGTACTCGGTCTTCAGAAGACCCGGGGCATAATGGCGCGGATCGTGCAAACTGGGAAACTTGGCGGGTTTGGACGGGTCGTCGCGGCTTACAAAGTCATACTGCGCGCCCTCGTTGTAGCCGGTTTTGTTCGCGAACAGGTCGAGCAGCGTCCTGCGGATGTAACCCACCTCGTCCTGCGGGCACATGTCCTTCAGGGCCAGGTAACCCTGCTCCCTGTAGCGCGCTGTCTCAGCTTCCGACAACAAACTGGTCTCTTCCATAATGGCTTCTCCAAGCTCTGGTAACGGGTGTTCCCGCTGGCACGTTTTGACATGAGCTCTAACGTATCGCCAGGGGCCGCCCGGGCCTATAGACCATCCGCCGTAGCCATTACCGCCTACGTACATCGCCGCGTGCGGCGCCTCATCCGAGAGAGAATCGATGCAAGACCCTAAAGCCGATACCCATATCGAGACCGTGCACGTCACGATCACCGGCACCGTGCAGGGTGTGGGATACCGCCACGCCACGGTCCGGCGCGCCCATATGCTGGGCGCCAAGGGCTGGGTGCAGAACCTGCCGGACGGCACGGTCGAAGCCATGGTGCAGGGCACCGCCGACCAGGTCGATCACATGCTGGAATGGCTGCGGCGCGGCCCGCCGGGAGCCAACGTGCAGGAAATAACCACCCGCCGGGAGTACACCGATAAGCGTTACATCCGTTTCGAGCAATTGTGAGCTCGACGCGTCTGTTCGCCGTTATGGATTAGTCTGCTCGGTCGATACGGGCGGAGGGCTCAGCGCGTGCGCAGCCAGCGGCCGCCCAGCTGATTGAAAAGCAGGCCCGCCAGCACGCCGGCCACGCCCAGCCATTGCATGGGCTCCAGGCGTTCGCCGAAGGCCACGGACGCGGCCCACAAGCCCACCACGGGAACCAGCAGCGAAAACGGCGCGATCTTGGCGGCGGCGTGGCGCGTCAGCAACTGCGTCCACAAGGTGTAGGCCAGCAACGTAGCCAGCCCCGCCAGGTACAGCACAGACAGGATCTCGCCCCAGCCCATGCCGAGAATCATGCCCGTTACTGGCTCCCACCCGTCGATCAGCACGGCCAGCAACAGGAACGGCAGCACCGGTGCGGCGCTGCTCCAGGCAATGAAGGCGAACGGGTCGTAGCCTGGCGACTTGCGGCTGGCCAGGCGCACGATAATGTTGGACACCGCCCACATGAACGCGCCGCCCAAGGTCAGCACGAAGCCCAGCATAGTCATCTGGCCCGGCCCTTCACCGCGGCCGCCGGCAATGACCGCCAGCCCTAGCGCCGCCACGCCCAGCCCGATCCAGTGATGGCGTTGCGCGCGCTCATGCAGGATGGGGGCCGCCAGCAGCAGCGTGAAAAAAGCCTGCGTCTGGATGACCAGCGAAGCCATGCCGGCCGGCATGCCGAATTTCAAGGCGGTGAACAACAGCCCGAACTGGCCCAGGCCCTGGACCAGCCCATAGGCCGCGACCCAGCGCCACGGCAAGCGCGGCGCGCGCACGAAGAGAATCAATGGAAAGGCCGCCAGCGCGAACCGCAGAGCGCCCAAGAGCATGGGCGATAAGCCCCGCATGCCGACTTTCATTGCGACGAAGTTGGTGCCCCAGATGACCACGACCGCCAGTGCGCAGAGATAGTCTTTTCGGGAAAGATGGGTCGTGGTCATGCGGCATTATCGCATCGGCGCCGCCCGGGGAAAGGAGCAGATCAGCGGCCGTTCAGCACCGTTTCGAAGGCCAGCACCGCCGCGTCGATGTCCGCGTCGCCGATGTGGCGATGAGTCACGCAGCGCAGCCGCGTGCGGCCCCATGGGCGCACCAGCAGGCCCGCCGTCTGCAGCGCCGCTACCCACTCCGTATTGCTCAAGCCGGTGCCCGCGGTTTCGACCTGCACGATGTTCGTCTGCGGTTCGGTCGCCGAGATGGCCGGTCCCAGCCGGTTGACGCCCACGCTCAGGCGGCGTGCGCGCGCATGGTCTTCGGCCAGCCGGCCGCCCATGGTCTGCACGCCTTCCAGTCCGGCCGCGGCCATGATGCCCGACTGTCGCTGCGTGCCGCCCAGCATGCGGCGCAGTACGCGGGCACGAGCCATCACGGGTTGGCTGCCCGCCAGAACCGCGCCCACCGGCGCGCTCAAACCCTTGGACAGACACAGCGACACCGTGTCGGCATGGCGGGCGATTTCCTCCGCCGCCACGCCCAGCGCCACGGCCGCGTTGTACAGCCGCGCGCCATCCAGATGCACGGGCACGCCGGCCGCCTGCGCCAGGCTGCGGACCGCCTGCATGTGATCCAGCGGCAGCACCGCGCCGGCGGCATTGTTATGCGAGGTTTCCATGGTCACCAACGCGGTCTTCAGCCTGTGGCCGCCGGGCAGCAAGGTCTCTTCCAGCCGGTTCAGGTCCATGGCGCCGTCCGTCCCCGGCACGCCCAGGTAAAACACGCCGGTGAACGTGGCGGCGCCACGTTCGGACGTGTACATGTGAGCGGCCGACTCCAGCACGACCTGTTCATTGCGCTGCGTCTGCGCCAGGACCGCCAGCAGATTGGCCATGGTGCAGCTGGGCACGAACAGCCCGGCTTGCTTGCCCAGCTGCGCGGCCACATAGGCCTCGAGCTCGCGCACGGTGGGGTCGCCGTCCAGGCCGTCATCGCCAATGGGGGCGGTGCGCATCCGTTCGTACATGGCCGCGGTGGGATGGGTGACCGTGTCGCTGCGCAGGTCGACGGGTGCGTGCGCGGCGGCGGAAGAGGTCTGGTTCATGGCTATCAGTGCTGCAGGATTTTGGAAAGAAACTGGCGCGTGCGCGGCGCACGCTCCTCCACATCGCCGAAGAACTGCTCCTTGTCGCAGTCCTCCACGATCTTGCCGCCGTCCATGAAGATCACACGGTCGGCGACGCGGCGGGCAAACCCCATTTCATGGGTCACCACCATCATCGTCATGCCTTCTGCGGCGAGGTCGGTCATCACGTCCAGCACTTCGTTCACCATCTCCGGGTCCAGGGCCGACGTCGGCTCGTCAAAGAGCATGACCACTGGGTCCATGGACAGCGCGCGCGCGATCGCCACGCGCTGCTGCTGGCCCCCCGACAATTCCCCGGGATGCTTGTCTTTGTGCGCCGAGAGGCCCACGCGCTCCAGCAACGCCAGCGCGCGCTGGCGGGCTTCTTCCTTGCCGCGCTTAAGCACCTTGAGCTGGCCCAGGCACAGGTTCTCGGTCACCGACAAGTGCGGGAACAGCTCGAAGTGCTGGAACACCATGCCCGCCACCGCGCGCAGCTTGGGCAGGTTGGTTCGCGGATCGCCCACCGAAATGCCGTTGACCAGGATCTCGCCCTTCTGAAAGGGCTCCAGCGCATTCACGGTTTTGATCAGCGTGGACTTGCCGGAACCCGAAGGGCCGCAGACCACGACGACCTCGCCGCGGCCGACGGTGGTGGAGCAATCGTCCAGCACCTGAAAATCGCCGTACCACTTGCTGACCTGCCTGATCTCGATCATCGAGGGAGTGGAAGAGAGTTGCATCGTTGAAACCTGTGGATAACTGGAAGGTCCGCGCTAGCGCAGCACCCGCGTGCGCTTTTCCAGCAGCTTGACCAGGCGGGACGCCGTGAAGCAGATCACGAAATACACCACCGCCACGAACAGATAGAGCTCAACCAGGCGCCCGTCGCGCTGACCGATCTTGGCGGCCGCGCCCAGGAAGTCGGTCAAGGACAGCACATACACCAGCGAGGTGTCCTGGAACAGAATGATGATGCGCGTCAGAAGCGCCGGCAGCATGTTGCGAAACGCCTGCGGCAGCACCACGTAGCGCATGCCCTGCCAGTGGTTCAGCCCCAGCGCCATGCTGGCCGACACCTGGCCGCGCGCGATCGACTGTATGCCCGCGCGCATGATTTCGCAGAAATACGCGGCCTCGAACAAGGTGAAGGTGATCACGGCCGAGTTGAACGCCCCCACGCGCAGCGGCGTGGGCGAACCCACCACCCAGGCGGCAATGTAGGGCACCAGGAAATAGAACCAGAAGATCACCAGCAAGAGCGGGATCGAACGCATCACGTTCACGTAGATGCCCGCCGGCACCGACAATATCCTGAACCGCGATAACCGCATCATGGCCAGCAGCGTGCCCAGCGCGAGGCCCATTACCGCGGCCAGCACCGTCAGTGTCAGCGTGAACGTCATGCCCGTCTGGAACAGATAGGGCAGCGCTGTCCATATCACGTCGAAATCGAATTTGCCCATGTCGCTTCCCTAGGGCCTTTTCGCCGAACCGATCAGTCCGGGCACCGCGACATGGCGTTCGAGCATGCGCATGCCCAGCACCACCATGCCGTTGATGATCAGGTAGATCACCGTGGCCGCGGAGAATGCCTCGAAGATGTGGAAGCTGAATTCCGCCATCGAACGGGCCTGGCCCGTCAGCTCCAACAGCCCTATCGTCAGTGCCACCGACGAATACTTGATGGTGCCCATGAACTCGGAGGTCAGCGGCGGCAGCACGATGCGGAACGCCTCCGGCAGAATGATGTAGCGATACACCTGCGCCTCGGTCAGGCCCAGGGCGGTGCCCGCCTGGAATTGGCCCCGCGGCAGGGACTGTATGCCTGCGCGCAATTGCTCGGCCACGCGTGCCGACCCGTAAAACCCCAGGCACAGCACGGCGGGCACGAACTGGCCCCAAGGCTGCGGCATCTGCTTCATCGCCAGGCCCCAGGCATGCGGCAGCAATTCCGGCAGCACGAAATACCACAGGAACATCTGCACCAGCAGCGGGATGTTGCGAAACACCTCTACATAGGTTGCGCCCAGCGCATTCATCAGGCGCGAACTGGCCGTGCGCATCACCCCCAGCCACGACCCCAGCAATAGCGAGAACACCCATGCGCTCAGGGCCAGCGCCAATGTCCAGCCCACGCCGATGAAGATCGTCTCCAGGAAGGTATGCACGCCGTCCGGCGACATATCCAGGAAGACGCTCCAACTCCAGTTGTAATTCATGCCCGTCCCTTGATGGCGATGCCGGCCGCGCGGCTGGCGGCCGGCGTCTGGCCCGGAGGCAGCGGGACGCCCCGCGCCCCGCCGCCAGCCTGCTTACTCGTACGCCTTGGGGTCGCCGGAATCCGTCGGATTGGCCAGCGCGCGCTTCAGGGCATCGCTCATGGGGTACTTCAGGTTGATCTGCTTGGGCGGGATCGGCGAATTGAAGTACTTGTCGTAGATGGCGGCTACCTTGCCCGACTTGATCAGGTCGCGCACGGCATCGTCCACTACCTTCTTGAAGGCGGGATCGTCCTTGGGTTCCATGATGCCGTAGGGCGCCATTTCCAGCCCCTTGGTACCGATCACGAAGGCGTCGGGATTCTTCGACGAAGCGACCGCGCCATAGGCAATGCCGTCGTCGTTGGCCGAACCCGCGGCGCGGCCCGACTCCACCATCAGGATCGTCTCGGCCGTGTCCTTGGTGGGCGCCATGGTGATGCCCAGGTTGCCCTTGGCATTGAGCTGCGAGATCAGGCGGAAGGTCTGTCCGCCGGCTTGCGCGGCAATGGATTTGCCGCGGAACGACTCCAGGTTGTTGGGGTCGACGCCGCCGTCCTTGCGCGCCACCAGCACCACCTGTGCCACGAAGGTCGTGGGCGCGAACGACACCAGCTTGTGGCGTTCGAGGTTGTTGGTGGTGTTGCCGCATTCCAGGTCGATGGTGCCGTTGGCCAGCAGCGGGATGCGTGTGGCCGACGTGGTCGGGTTGTAGCGAACCTCAAGCTTCGGCAGCTTCAACGCGGCCTTCACGTATTGCGCGACTTCCTGGCAGATCTCCACCGTGTAGCCGATCGGCTTCTGGTTGCCGTCAAGATAGGCGAAGGGGACCGAGGTCTCCGGATGGCCCAGCGTGATCACGCCGGTTTCCTTGATCTTGTCCAGGCGGCTGGGGCCTTCGGCGTGGGCGGATGCGGCGCTGCCAAGCAGGGCCGCGGCGACGGAGATCGCAGCAAGTGCTTTCATCTGATTCCCTTGGCGCCGTTCGAGCGGCGCATGCTTATGTTCACGATCAGCGGCTCCAGCGTGGCTGAAGACCGCCTCGTCCCGCGATGAGCCCCGCGGCTGGCGAAAAGTATCAACTAGCGGTATGGTTTTATCCAGTTCCAATCGAGTATTCCTCTATACGGATTTGACATGGCCATTCCACGGATGGGCCTGAGGCACATCGAGGCGTTCCGCGCCGTCATGATGACCGGCTCAATGACCGCCGCCGCGCGGCGCGTGCACACCTCGCAGCCGCACGTTAGCCGCTTAATTGCGCAATTGGAAGCCATTACCCAGTTCGCCTTGTTCGACCGCAATGGCAGCCGGCTGACCCCCACGCAGGACGGATCGCGCTTCTTTCAGGAAGTGGAGAAAACCTTCATCGGCCTGGCCGGCCTGGAATCGGCGGCGGCCAGCATCCGTTCGTTCAGCGCCAGCCGCCTGAGCGTGGCCGCCATGCCGCGGCTGGCCGGCGGCCTGCTGGCGCGCATCGTCGCCGCCTTCAAGACGGAGTATCCGGACGTGATGGTGTCCATCCATTCCGGCAATGCCAGCACGGTGCACAACTGGATCAGTTCGGGGTTCTGCGACACGGGGCTGGCCATGCTGTCGGGAGACTCCCCAGGCATCCAGGTCGAACCCGTGCTGACGATGAGTTGCGTGGCGGTGGTGCCCAAGGGCCACCGCCTGACCAGGCTGAAGAAGCTCAAGCCCGCCGACTTCGCCGGCGAGCCGTTCGTGGCCTTCACCAGCGGCACCCCCCTGCGCGAAAAGATCGACGCCGTGTTCAAGTCGGCCAAGATCGAACGCCAGATCGTGGCCGAAGCCGGCCTGGGTTCGTCCATCTGCGCCCTGGTGGGCGCGGGCCTGGGGGTGGCGCTCATCAACCCGCTGGCCGCGCGCGAGGAATACGCCGCGCACAACGTTGAAATCCGCCCTTTCAGCCCCGCCGTGCCCGTAACGGTGGCGCTGTTGTATCCGCCGTACCACACCCGCACACGGCTGGTCAGCGTGTTTTCACGCTACGCACACCAGCTCATGCTGGAAGAGATGGGGGACCTGAAGGCGCGGCCGGGGCGGTGACGCCCGCCCGGGCGTTTCCCGTTCTAGATCTTGCCTTGCTCCAGATACCGCTCGGCCTCCCCGGACTGCTTCAGCGCTTCCCATTGCGCCAGCGTCAGCTGGGGCATCTGGAAGTCCGCCTGCGGCCGACAGTACCAGCCCGGGTTGTGCAGGCGCGCCAGCAGGTCCATCGCCGGGCCATTCAAATACAGGTGTTCCCGGTCCGCCACCACGTCGTCACGCACGTGCATGGCCGCCACCTGCGCGACGATCAGGCTGCGGCGGTCGATGCGCATCAATTCATGCACGCGGCATTCGAACGCCACCGGAGACTGCGCCACCCAGGGCACTTCGATACGCCGTGATGGTGACAGCTCCAGGCCGGCTTCGCGGGACTCGTCCACGCCCGCCGGAAAATCCACGGCGGTCACATTCATGCGTCCTGCCTGCGGCGCGGAAACCAGGCTCACCGTGAACTCCCCGCGTTCGGCGATGTTGCGCGCCGTGTCCTTGGGCGCGTCGCCGCGCACCCCGATGCCCACGCAGATCAGCGGAGGATCGCCGGACATCAGGTTGAAAAACGAGAACGGCGCCACGTTCGTCGTCCCTGCGGCGTCGCGCGACACGATCCAGGCAATGGGCCGCGGCACGATGGCCGCAGTCAGCAGCTTGTAGCGCGCCGGGCCCGCCAGGTCATTCAGATCGATGAACATGGCTTATCCCCAGGCCCCTCAACCCCGGCCCTGCGTGGGCGCGGCGCCTTGCGCGGCCTTGGCGTCGGCAAAGGCGCGGTCGCTGCGCTTGCAGCGGCAGCGGCCAATCTGATGCAGCTCGATCAGGTTGCCCACCGGATCGCGCAGGAACAGCTGCATGAGCTCGGGCGCCGCGACGTTATCCAGCTTCCAGTAGTCCACGGCGAGGCGCTGCAGTTCCGTCTCGGCCGCCGCGATATCGCGCACGGCCAGCGCCACGTGGTTTTCCACAGGATCACAGCCCGGGCCTTGGGAATAGGGCGAGGGGCCGTCGCTGCCCAGCAGGTGGATCTGGCAGTCATTGCCCATGTCCAGGAAGTACCCGGCGATGCCCGGAATCTCCCAGCGGCCACGGTCCGTGTCCAGTCCCAGCACGTCTCCATAGAACGCGCCCATGGCCGCGACCTTGTCCAGCGACATGCGCACGGCGTGATGATGCAGTTCCAGAACTTCCAGCGCCATTTGTCTCTCCTTGGTTTTCATCGGCCCGCATCCACGCGCGGCCACGGCTCGAATCTTGGTCCCGGACGCAACGCTGGGGAATGCCGCCCGGCGCAATCCAGAAGTGCATAAGACGCAACCCTGGAATGGCCGCCTCGTTTGCCCGCCGCGCTATGCTTGGCCACATGAAACCGCTAGACCTGAACCTGCTGTTGACCCTGGACGTGCTGATCGAGGAAGGCAGCGTCGTCGGCGCGGCGCGCCGGCTGAACCTGAGCACTCCCGCCATGAGCCGCAGCCTGGCGCGCATCCGGGAAGCCGTCGGCGACCCTGTCCTGGTGCGCTCCGGTCGCGGCCTGGCGCCCACGCCCCGGGCGCTGGCGCTGCATGCCCAGGTTCGTCACGTGATCGAACAGGCGCAGGCCGTCTTTACCGCCTTCGGCGAGGACGTCAATCTGGCGACCCTGACGCGGGTCTTCACCTTGCGCGCCAATGACGTTTTCGTCGGGGGCTACGGCGGCCGGCTGCGCGAGCACCTGCGCCGCTATGCGCCGCGCGCCGTGCTGCGCTTCGTCTCCGAGGGCAATCATGACGCCGACGCGCTCAGCGGCGATGCCGACCTCTATATCGGCTCTTCCCAGAAATTCGGCGCCGACATCAAGGTGCAGACCCTGTTCACCACCGCCTTCTGCGGTCTGGCGCGCAAGGAGCATCCTATCTTCAAGGCGCCCATCACCCCGCAACGCTTCTGCGCCTATGACCATGTCAGCGTGTCGCGCCGCGGACGTGCGCGGGGACCGATCGACGACACCCTGGAAGAACTCGGGCTGGCGCGCCACGTCTCGCTGATCACGCCCACCTTCCATGCCGCCATCTTCGCCCTGGCCGATTCCGACCTGGTGCTGCCATCCATGCCCGAAAACCTCATGCCCGGCGTCGAACGCCTGGGCTTGAAGCTGCACGCCTTCCAGGTCCCGGTGCCGATGCGCCCGGTCACGCTCGTGCAGGCCTGGCCCCCGCGGCTGGACAGCGACCCCGCGCACCGGTGGCTGCGGCAGACCATCAAGCAGGTCTGCGGCACGCCTCCCGAAGCTCTCTCGACCCCATAAAAAGAGGGTTCCCGGCCTGTTTCTCTCCTGTATACTGCCTCACAATTGTTCAACAATCCTGGCATCGGATCCAGGAGCGTTTTCAGGAGGCAGGACATGTCGAATTACCCCGCGGCGTACCAGGTGAGCAAGGGTTCGGTATTGAATGTGGACCGGGATTTCTACCGGACACTCGTCGCCGACCCAGCGCAACGCAAACTCGTTGAATCGCACATCGTTCCCATCCGCAGCGGATTTGCCTGGAAGGTTCCCGCGGGCCATGTCTTTCGCATCGTCACGCTCGAAGGCCCGCAAGTGGCGGACTTCAATATGTGGAACCTGCACAATCCGCGCGAACGCATGTGGGCGTCCCGGACCCGCCAATTGCAGCAGGCACATGTCAGCACGCACGACCGCATCTGGTCCACGCTGCCGTACCTGCGCCCCATGGTCACGATCACCGATGACACGCTGGCCGGCTACGGCAAGGACAGCGATGGCGGACGGGTGCACGATCTGCTGGGCACACGTTGCGACCCCTACGTCAACAAGCTGCTAACGGGCGAAGACTTCCACTTCCATTGCCATTCCAATCTGACACGCGCCGTGGCGCCGCATGGCCTGACGGAATTCGACGTCCATGATGTGCTCAACGTGTTCCAGGTCACCGGACTGAACGACGACGACAAATACTTCATGAAGGCATGTCCGGCCAAGCCAGGCGACTACCTGGAGTTCTTTGCCGAGATGGACCTGCTCTGCGCGATGTCGACCTGCCCCGGGGGCGATTTGTCCGTGCCAATGTGGGGCCCCGATGCGCGCGATCCCATCGACGTATGCCGCCCTCTGGGCGTGGAGGTCTATGCGTTGGATCCAGCCCTGCTGCAAGGCTGGACACCGCCCGAGGTTTCACCGTATAAGGGCGTCCACGGACTGCACCCTGAAAAGGTCGAGTGGAAATAACAACAAGAGGCGCCCGGCCACGCCGCGGCGCCTTGCAAGGAGCCCATGCCATCATGCCCGCCGAACGCGACACCGGAATCTCGATCGCCGAACGCATCAGCCACCAGCTGCGCGATGACATCATGGAAGGCAAGCTGCCCCCGGGCACGCAATTGGTCGAAGTCGATCTGGCCGCTGACTATGGCGCGTCGCGCAACACCATCCGTGAAGTCCTGCACCAGCTGGGCCGCGAAGGGCTGGCAACATTCATCCGCCATAAGGGGGTGGTGGTCCGCCGCATGGAACGCAAGGATCTGCGCGAGATCTACGCGGCCCGCCGCGCCCTGGAACTGCAGGCCATCTCCGGCAGCCTCCCGTTGCAGCCTGCGTTGCTGGACAAGATGCTCACAGCCATTGATGCGGCCGAACGCGCGCTTGCCAGGAAGAAATGGCGCAATGTCGGCACGCTGAGCCTGCAGGTGCACCAGCATATCGTCGCGCAGCTCGGCAGCCGTCTGCTGGACGAGTTCTTCCTCACGCTTTGTGCACAGCTACGCCTGGTATTTGCATCGGAGGTCGATGAAAGCCTTATCCAGACCCCCGACTGGATCGAACGCGAGCGCCGCATCCACGGCCTATTGGTGGAGGGCCGGCGCGACCTGGCCGCACAAGCGCTCGCTGACTATCTCGACGACTCCGAACGCACGCTGATGGCCGTACTGACGCGCCTGAAGCAGCAGGCCAAGTAGGACGCGCCGCGGGCCGACAAGGCCCTAGGCGCGCGCGTCTGCTACAGGTTCGGCATAGCTGCCGTCCTCCCGGTGCGTTTCCTCTCCGCTCAACGGTGGATTGAACACACAAACCAGGCGCAGATCGCCCTTCACTGCCCGAAGCACATGTTGATCGTTCTTGTCCAAGGCGTATAAGGTGCCCGGCCGTATGGCGTGCGTGGCGCCCGTGGCCACGTCCAGCACCTCGCCTTCGCCTTCCATGCAATAGTTTGCCTCGTAATGGTGCTTGTAGTGCAGGTGCAGCTCTGCACCTTCGAAGACTCGCGTTTCATGCACTGAATACCCGATGCCGTCGCGCTTGACGATCATGCGTCTGCTTTCCCAGCCCGGCCCGCGGGCGTGGCGTTCGGTGTTGGTGAGTTCGTCGCTGTGGATAACTATCATGGGTGGGATCCGGGAACGGTTGGATGAAAGTCGATGTCTGCGTCACGAGGATCCGAGGGAATCCTCAATCTGCATGGCTGCCAATAACAAGGCTCGGTCGCCGCGACGCAGGCCGGTCGCCATCAGGCCCACGGCCTGCGGCGTCGCCAGACCGCCTGGCAAGGAAATGCTGGGCAGGTCCAGGCGATTGGCAAATTCCGTCAGGCTGAATGCACGCGCGTTCTCGCGTAGATAGATGTCGTCGTCAGCCAGCAGCGCGACCGGCGGAGGCAGCATGGGCACCGTCGGCGTCAACACGGCGTCCGCGCCTGCGACAGCATCGTCGTACTCCCGGCGCAATTCCGCCAGCCGGCGTCGCGCAGCGATATAGACGTGCGCCGGCACTTGCGCCCCCAACAACATGCGTGGTCCCACGCGAGGATCGTAGCGAGCAGCGTCCGCCGCCAAACGGGACGCATGCAGGGCGTAGGCGTCGGCCGCGATGATCCCGCCGTCCCGCGCCACGCGGCCAGCTTGCGCCAGACAAGGCATCGGTATGCGGCGCAGCACAGCGCCGGCATCCATCAGGCGCTCCAACCATATGGCAAACGCGGTCCTGACGTCTGCGTCCAGCAGCTCCTCTAGGTGGTCCGGCACCACGAACACCCTGCCTGTCAGCGGCTTCGCGCCGCAGTCGCCCGATGCAGACGCCGCGGTATCCCATGGCGCCAGCACCTTGTCCACACGCAGGCATTGAGCGGCGCTTGCAGCGATGATGCCGGGCACATCGAAGGTAGGCGACAGATACATCATGCCCGCGTCCTCGTATCGCCCTCG
>Ga0182740_1001368_pt1 | contig 16688 bp, 7 predicted proteins | sample eDN5th37CKraftBY_FD_128872 | JGI IMG/M metagenome (GOLD analysis project Ga0182740, IMG submission 128872) | Enriched backyard soil microbial communities from Emeryville, California, USA - eDNA 5th pass 37_C Kraft BY (version 2) (version 2) | ecosystem: Environmental > Terrestrial > Soil >...
GGAGAGCGCGGCGTAGCTCGCGAAGAGCGGCTGGGCGGCGCCGTAGGAATTCACCGGGCCGGTGGCGACGTAGCGGATGTTGTTGTTCACCGCGGTGAGCGGCGTCGTCGGATTGGTGACCGTGGGCGTGCTCCAGTAAGGATCCTCGTCGTCCCGGCCGACGCGGAAGAACGACCGGCCTTCGCTGGGGCTGTTGTTGAAATAGGACGGCAGAGCGTTCGTGATCGGAATCGCGGAGCCGGCCACGAGTTGGTTGCCGCTGGCGGTGTTCTGGCCGTAGGTGACGCCGTTGAGGGTGATCAGGCGGGTGACGGGATCCCAGGACGGTTTGCCGGCGGCGATCCAGCCGCTGATGTTGTCGCGGGGTGTTGTGAAGTTCGGCCGTTGCGCGAGGTTCTTGTAGTTGAACCACGAGGCCGAGACGGTGGTGTTTTTGAACGGCTGCGCCTTGAACTGGAGGCTGAGCCGCCGGGAATCTTCGCCGGAGGGTTTGCGCTGGAACGCGGTGTGTTGATACGCGTAGCTCGCGCGCACCGACAGCTTCTTCGCCCAGAGCATGCGGTTCACGTCGAGCGAGGTGCGCCAGCCGCCTTCGCTATCGCCGCGCACTTCGGCGCGCGTGAAGTTGCGCGTGAGATTGGCCATCGCGGGCACCTGGTTGACGGTGCCGCCGGCGTTGCCCAGGCCGAAGATGTTGGCGTTGGGACCGCGGCTGACCTCGACCGAGTCGAGCCAGAGCGGATCGATCGGCACGCGGCCGGTCGTCTGGATGTTGTTCAACGCGATGTTCGCGTTGCTCAGGCCGCGCACGCGGTTCGCGTTGTTCGGATCGAGCGAAACATTGTCGGTTACGGCGCCGGTGCGATCCACCTCGAAGGCCGAGTAACTGTGCGTGCCCTCGGTGCTCGCCATGTAGTCGAACACGTCGTTGATATCGAGCATCCCGAAGTCGTTCATCTGCTCCTTGGTCATCACCGTGATGGACTGACCCAGGTCTTCGATCTTCGAGTTCAGGCGTGTGCCCGACATCGCGTTTTGTTGGAAGTAGCCGGTCGCCTCGCCCTTCACCTCGAAGGGCGAAAGGGTCAGGACCTCGTCCTCTCGGGTGGACGCCGGTTCGCTCGGGGCGACTTGGGCGAGCATCACGGTGGAACTGAAAGCGAGGCAGGCTGAGGCGTGCCATCGCGCGAGCCGCAGGCAGGGTCGGGCAGGTTTCATGACGGTTTTGGGTTGGGGGAAAAGACTCGAGCCATGAGGCCCCGAGCCGGACGGCGCCGTTGCCGGCGCGAGGGGGGAACCGCGGGGGAAGCGCGGCGCTGAACTGAAAGCCGCACCGTGGCGCGCGCTTCAATGCGCCTGGTGCGCGCATTGTTGAATCAGGCGTCGAAATCCGACGACTTGATCGGAAGCCTCAGAGACGCGGCGGCAGCGTTTCGCCTTCGCGCCATTCGCCGGTCAACGAGATCTCGTGGCGCAACGCCGGCACGCCGAGCTCGTTGCGGTGCATCAGACCGATCAGCATTTCCACTGCGAGTCCGCCGATCTTCGCGGGCTCGCAGGCGACGCCGGCACAATTCAATTCCGGATGATCGCCGGCGAGATCGACGAGGCCGACGTCGCGCGGCACGGATTTGCCGAGACGTTGCAGCCACGACAGCACCGGCCGTGCGTGCGAAACGAGGAGAGCGTCGGGGCGCTTCGCCGTGAACCAGCGGGCGAACTCCGCTTCGTTGGTCGCGCCGGCGGCACAGATCGGGATGCGATGTGCCGCGGGCAAGCGGAGTTGCGCGCCGACGTAGGCGCTGAGCCAGCGTTCGCCGACGTGCGGACTGTCGTTGGCTTCGGAAAAGACGAAACCGATCCGCCGGTAGCCGCGGGCGACGCATTGCTGCATCGCCCGGGCCGCAGCCTCGAAATGATTCTCCGTGACGTGATGGAGCAGCGGCGCGTGCAGCGTCATGCCGAGTGCGACGCAGGAGAAGTGCTCCCAGTCGAGGTTCAGCTCGTGCTCGCCGGGAGGCAGCCGGCCGACGATGAGGCCGTGGATCCCGCGGTGGCGGAGAATTTCGCAAAAACGCGCCGGCATCATTCCCGGTTCGCGCAACCAGAAGTGTTCGACCCGATAACCGAAATCGCGGGCGCGGCGCTCCGCACCGGGGAAGTAGTCGGGCCGGTCGTGATGTTCGGGACGCCAGCCGTAGCGCGTCGGATAATTCGTCACGTAGGCGAGCGTGACATGTTTCACCGGCTTGCCGCTGCGGCGACTGCGCATCAACGCCGCCACGAGCGGATTCAGCCGGTAGTTCAACTCGCGCGCGATCGCCTGCACGCGGCGGCGGGTATCGGCGGAAATCCGTCGATCGTCGCGCAGGGCCAGCGCCACCGTGGACCGGTGCACGCCGGCGCGCTCAGCGACATCCTGCAGCGTGGCGGAGGAGGGCACGGGCAACGATTACCGCGGTCCAGGCGGCGGTTGCAAACGGGCATCGAGCGCGACGCGACCGCCGGCGGGCACTACGACCGCCGTGTGAAGATCGCCATAGCGCACGCGCGCTTCGCCGCCGTTTTCCGAACGCAATTCCAGGCCGGCGAGGCGACCGTCGCGCCACGAGAAATCGATTTCGAAACCGCCGCGGGCGCGGAGCCCGCGCACCGAGCCGGTGGGCCAGGCGCGGGGCAGCGCGGGCAACAGTTCGATCTCGCCCGTGTGCGTCTGCAGGAGCAGTTCGGCGATGCCGGACGTGCCGCCGAAATTGCCGTCGATCTGAAACGGCGGGTGGGCGTCGAAGAGATTTGGATACGTGCGCTCCGGGCTGAGCAGCGCCTGGAGGATCCGGTGCGCGCGATCTCCGTCGCGGAGTCGGGCCCACAGGTTCAGGCGCCAGGCGATGGCCCAGCCGGTGGAGAGATCGCCGCGCGTCTCGAGCGTGCGCTGGGCGGCGGCCGCGAGAGCGGGCGTCGTGCGCGGGTCGATCTGCTCGCTGGGAAACAAGCCGTAAAGATGCGAGACGTGGCGGTGCTGTTGCTCGGGCGCGATCGCGTCCCAATCCTCGATCCACTCCTGGAGTTGTCCCTGCGCGCCGATCTGGTTCGGCGGGAGCTTGGCGCGGGCGGCGGCGAGTTGCGCGCGGAGGTCGGCGTCGATCCCGAGAATTGTGGAGGCCTCGATGCAGTCGGAGAAAAGGTCACGCAGGATTTGCGCGTCCATCGTCGGACCTTCCGCGAGCGAGACGCCGGGATGGTGGGCGTTTTCGGGCGAGACGGAAGGATTCGTGACGAGCCAGCCGTGGCGCGGTTCCGGGACGAGCGTTTCGAGAAAGAACTCGGCGGAACCCTTCATCAGCGGATAGGCGCGGGCGAGAAATTCGCGGTCGCCGCTGTAGCGGTAGTGTTCCCAGAGATGGCGGCAGAGCCAGGCGCCGCCGGTGGGCCACATGCCCCAGAAGGCGCCGTCGATCGGGCCGGCGGCGCGCCAGAGGTCGGTGTTGTGGTGCGCGACCCAGCCGCGCGAGGCACCGTAATGTTCCTGGGCGAAGCGCCGGCCGGTTTCGCTGAGATCGCGGATCAGGCCGAACAGCGGCTCGGCGCATTCGGCGAGATTCGCGACCTCGGCCGGCCAGTAGTTCATCTCGGTGTTGATGTTGATGGTGTATTTGCTGCCCCAGGGCGGCGTGAGATGATCGTTCCAGATGCCCTGCAGATTGGCTGGTTGCGTGCCGGGGCGGGACGAGCAGATCAGCAGATAGCGGCCGTAGTTGAAATATAAGGACGCCAGCGCGGGATCGGGTTCGGTAACCGCGCGACGAACGCGTTCGTCGGTGGGCTCGGCCGCGAGGGCGGTGGTGCCGAGGTCGAGGGCGACGCGACGATACAGGCGCTGGTGTTCGGCGATGTGACGCTGGCGCAGCGCCTCGTAGGTTTGGCCGGCGACGGCGGCCAGGGTGGCGGCGTTGAGCGCGGACGGGTCGCCGCCGACGTCGTCGTAGCGGCGGAAGCTCGTCGCGGCGGCGACGACGATGGTGGCGGAGTGGGCGCCGCGCACATGGATGTGCTGGCCGTCGGAGGTGACGCTTCCGCCCTCGGTGGTCACGCGCGTGCGCACCTCGAACTTGAGCTGGCCGGGGATGTTTTCGGCGGAGCTGTTGGTGCCGCGGAGGACCAGGTCGCTGTTTTCCGCGGTCGAGGTGCGGGCGTCCTGGGGCGATTGCAGCGCGAGCGTGAACGAGAGCGAGCCGCCCCATTCGGGCCGCGGCGGGTTGCGTTCGGTGGTGAGGCGGATGATCAGCGCTTGGTCGACCGGGCTGATGAAGGCTTCGCGGACGTGGCGGACGCCGCCGATGACGAATTCGGTGCGGGCGATGGCGGTGTCGAGATCGAGCTCGCGGCGGTAATCGGTGCAGGACTCGGAGCCGGGGAAGGTGAGGATGAGGTCTCCGGTTGTCTGATACGGCATTTGCCGCATGGGGCGGGACATGAATTTTTCCTGCACGAGCGCCTGGGCGGCGGCGTAGTCGCCGGCGTTCACGAGTCGGCGGATCTCGGGCAGCGCGGCGCGGGCGTCGGGGTGGGCGGGATTGTAGGGACCGCCGGCCCAGAGGGTGTCCTCGTTGAGCTGGAAGCGTTCGGTCTGCGGGCCGCCGAAGACCATCGCGCCGAGGCGGCCGTTGCCGAGCGGGAGTGCTTCGACCCACTGAGCGGCGGGCTGGCGATACCAGAGGACATGGGTGGCGGGGTCGCCGGCGCGAGCGAACGACAGCGGCAGGGCGAGAGACAGGACTGCCAGCAGACCGCACTGACGGAGAACGGAACTTCGGAGGAGGGGCATGGGGCTGAAGAGATCGGTGGGTATGGCCGCACGGCCGGGCGCTGCGCGGGGGATTTCGACTCAACGCGCCGGGGGAAAATGTGAAAGAAAAAAGCCGCCCGGAAACCGGGCGGCTTTGAGAAGAGATCCGTGCGGGACGGGCGTCGTTTCTAGAACGAGCCCTTCAGGCCGACGGTGATCTGAACGCCGAACTCTTCGCGCTGATACTGCGAGGCGTAGCCGGGCGTGTTCGCGTTTTCGCGCAGGAGATCCTGCGGCTCGTCGAACAGATTCCGCGCGTTGGCGAAGAGCGCCAGGTTGCGGTTGATCCGGTATTCGGCGTTCACGTCGACGGTGACGCGCGAGTCGAAGTATTGGTAGAAGCCGGCGGCGGCGCCACCGAACGCTCCACCCGTCTGTGCGCCCTGCGCCTGCTTGCCGCGGTAGTTCACGTTGAGACGGAGGGTGACCTTCTTGTCGCGATAGGTGACGCCGGTGTTGCCGGCCTTGTCGATGAAGCCGTTGAAGTCGGCCGGCGTGCCGCCGTCGAGATCGAGCTTCGTCGCGTTGAAGAAGAACTCCAGCTTGTCGCCGATGCCGGGGATGAACCGGAGCGGCTGGCGGAAGTTGATTTCGCCGCCGAGGATCTTTGCCTTCGTGGTCAGGTTGCGCTGGGTCTGCAGCGCGTAGCCGACGTATTCGCTGCCGAGGCCGAGGAAATCGAGATCGGCCTGGGTGGCGGTGCTGGCGACGCTGCTGAAGAAGTTGTCGATGTCCTTGCCGAACACGCCCACGGCGAAGAGGCCACCGTTGGGGAAGTAGTATTCGGCGGAGAGATCCCAGCCCTTCGCTTCCCACGGCTTCAACGCCGTGTTGTTGTAGATGATCGTGTGCGGATCGATGTTGCCGATGCCGTCATTGATCTGGAGATCCGTGTCGTTGATGCGGACCAGCGGCAGGATGTTGCCGAAGTCCGGACGGCCGACGGTGAACGCATAGGCGGCGCGGAGCACGATGTCCTTCGTCGCGTTGAAGTTCACGTGCACGCTCGGGTAGAAGTCATCGTAGGACTGGTCGACGGAGAGGCCGCGTTCGCGCCAGTTGGCGGCTACGTTGGCGAGCGTCGCGCCCGGCGTGGGCGTGAGCGGGCCGCGGCCGTCGTCCTCGGTCTTCTCGTAGCGGACGCCGGCGAGGACGGAGAGACGGTCGTCGATGAACTTCGCCTCACCCATGATGTAGGCCGAGGTGATCGTCTCTTCGAGGAGCTGGGAGTTCTGGATCCGGAAGCGCTCCGTCGCGAGCTGCTGGGCGGTGGTTTGCTGGAAGTAGCCCGGGTTGCTCTTGAACAGGTCGCCGAGGAGGAAGGGATCGATCCACTGAATTGTGGGCAGGCCCCAGTGCGGGTCCGGCGCGTAACGCGAGTCGCCATAGAGCGCGGCGTTGTCGTCGGCCGTGTTGGCGATGCCGTCCGGCCCGACGAAGTTCCACGTGCTGGAGCGGCGGGTGATGTCGCGCTTCTGTTTCGACTGGTCGACGCCAGCGCGGAGCGTGAACGGCACGGCGGCCTTGAAGTCCTTCGCGACGTTCATGTGGCCGGTGGTGAACTCGTCCTTCGCATCGAGCGGCGTGGAAGTCACGGTCGTGAGGCGATAGTTGATGAGTTGGGACCAGTTCAACTGCTGGCCGGCGGCGTTGAGGGCGCGAATGACGTTCGGGCGCTCGACGGTGTAGTCGGCGAACTGCACGCTGGAAACGCCCTGCATGCTGGCGTTGGCGCCGTTGAAGTGGCCGCGCTCGATGTCGCGATACCACGTGCGGGACGCGGCGTAGGACAGGCCGGCGTCGAAGTCCCAGTCGGTGCCGTTGTAACGGTATTTCGCCATGAAGGCACCGGTGGCGCCGAGCTTGTCGCGGAACGAGGAGCCACGGTTGACGGAGCCGCGGCCGGTGGCGCCGTTGGTGAAGTCGGAGCCCCAGCTCAGCGGGCTGCCGGAAGCCGGCGAGGGCACGGCGTTGGTGCCGACGTTCCAGGTGATGTTACGATTGCCGAAGAAGGATTTGTAGTAATTCGCCTGATACCCGATCCACATCGCGGAGCGGGGCGAGATGCGCCAGTCGGCCTTGAAGCTGACCGAGTCGCGGAACGAGTTCTTCGGCCCGTCCTGCATGACATAGGACATCAGGTAGGGATTGGTCTCGGTGGCGCCGGCTTGGGCGAAGTTCCAGTTCTTCTGCGAGCGGTGCTGCTCGTTGAACTGGTTCGAGGTGAGGCCGGTGATGACGAAGCCGAGATTATCGTTGATCGGCAGGGTGTAATCGAAGTCGAAGCCGGGAAGAACCTTGTAGGTTTCCTTGCGGCCGGGGCCGGGCGTCTTCGAGAAGAAGTCGAGATCCTCGTCGTTCATGTTGAACGAAAGGCGGTAGTTGAACTGCGCGCCTTTGCGTTCGAACGCGTTTTTGCCGATCAGGTTCACCGCGCCGCCGAGCGCCGAAGCGGGCATGGCGGGCGTGGGCACCTTGGTGACTTCGACGCGGGACGCGTTGTTGATCGAGACCTGCTCGAATTCGAACGCGCGGTTGCCGGCGCCGGACGAGGCGCTGGCCATGCGGAAGCCGTCGACCATGACCGACGTGAAGCCGGGACCGAAGCCGCGCACGGACACCGTGCGGACGTCGGCGGCGACGTAGTCGACCGTGATGCCGGGGAGGAACTTCAAGAACTCGCCGACGTTGCCCTCGGCGACGTCGCCGAACGCATCCGTCTCGATGACGTTTTTGATGTTGGGCGAGAAGCGCTGTTCGTTGACCGCGATGGAGGCGACGTTGGTGTCGCGGGCTCCGGCGACGGTGAACGTTTCCAGCACGACGGGACCCGTGTCGCTGCCGAACTGGAGGTCCTGCGTCACCGACTGGCCGGCGACGACGGTGGCGGCGGCGGTCTGGCGGCCGAGACCGCTGTAGAAGGCCTCCACGTTCACCTCGCCGGCGGGCACGTTGTCGAAGTGGTATTCGCCGTATTCGTTGGTGCGCGTGGTGCGGTTGGTGCCGGCGATCGTGACCTGGGCGTTGTTGAGGTAACGGCCGGTGCTCGCATCGAGCACGCGACCGGCGATCGTGCCGGTCGCGGCGGGCTGCGCCTCGGCGGAGGCGAGCACCGACAGGCCGGTGATCAGGGCGATGAACAGACGGAACTGCGATAACCAGCGGGTCCAGGCGAGACGCCGCGGGAATCGAACAGGGACAGGTAGCCTATGGCTGTTGTATGGTATCATGTTTGGTGACAGGGCTTGGGACTGACCGCCGCCACCTTCCCGAATCTCAAACCGCCCTGCGCCACCGCCGGGTCGACCTCCGGCTGCGCCGTGAAAGCAGCAGCTCGGAACGGACGACAAAGTCAGAGGCAGGAGGGGACTTGGGGTATTTGGGGCGATGGCGGTGGAACGCCTTTTACTCGGCGCTCCAAAGGGGGAGCTGAAGGGGAATCGAACCCCTCAGCGACCTCAAGGGGGTGTTTAGGCACATCGTTGACCAAAGCGGCGTCGCGCGGTGCGCGGACGACGACGTGTAGTGGCCCGATGGTTACGTGGCCGGCGGCGGCGCGTCGGTGCGCCAGGGCAGCATGCAGTTCTCCCGCCACTCGCCGGTGAGCAGGATCTCGTGCTGCACGGCAGGAACGCCGGTTTCATTGCGGTGCATGAGGCCGACGAGCATCTCGACCGCGAGGCCACCGATCTTGGCGGGATCGTAGTAGATGCCGGTGCATTCCATCTCGCGCCGCTGCTCGAGGGCCACCACGCCCACGTCGCGCGGCACGGTGCGATCGAGATTCGCGAGCCACTGCAGCAGAAGTTTCGGATTGTTGACCAGCAGGGCATCGGGTCGGTGGCGGGCAAACCACTGCCGGAACACGCCTTCGGTGGTGGGGTTGCCCGGGCAGACCGGCAGTCGGTCCTGGGGCGGAAATTGGAGTTGCTGCGCCATGTAGGCGCCGAGCCAGCGGTGGCCGACACGCGGGCTGTCGTTCACATCGGAAAACAGCACGCCGATCCGGCGATAACCGCGCTCGCGACAGCGCTCCATCGCCTGCCAGACGGTGTCGAAATGATTCTCCGTCACGTGGTGGAGCACCGGCGAACGCAGCGTCATGCCGAGGGCTACGCAAGAAAAGCGCTGCCACTCGAGATCGAGCGAGTGCTGGCCTGGGGGGAGGCGGCCGATGATGAGGCCGTTGATGCTGCGCGCCGACAGCATGTCGCAGAAGCGCCGCGGTGTCATGCCCGGCTCCGCGAGCCAGAAATGCTCGAGCTTGTAGCCGAAATCCTGGGCGCGTTGCGCGGCGCCGGGAAAGAAGTCCGGCCGGTCGTGATGTTCCGGCCGCCAGCCGTAGCGCGTGGGATAATTCGTGACGTAGGCGAGCGCCGCGTGCTTCACCGGCTTGCCCGAACGCCGCGACTGCATCAACGCGGACACCAGCGGGTTGATCCGATACCCGAGCCGCTGCGCGATGGCTTTGACGCGGCTGCGGGTTTCGGGAGGGATGCGAGGGTGGTCGCGAAGCGAAAGCGAAACCGTGGTGCGGTGCACTCCGGCGGCGCGTGCGACGTCTTCGAGCGTTGCCTTGGCCTGCACGCACGCCAGACACGCAAACGGCCCGGGGCAGTCGAGCAAAATGTGCTCGGACCCGCCGTCGGGCGATTCACCGGCGAAAAAACCGTTCTATTTCACTCGTCAGCGCCTTCGTTCGCTTCGCGCAACGCGGGTGCGAGAGCGGGCACCACGCGCCGCAGTTCGTCCGCCACCAGCCGCGCGAACACCAGACTGCCGGCGCCGTCCAGGTGCGTCGTGTCGCTGGTGCCGTCCGCTTTCTTCGGATCCAGCTTCGCGACTTTGTCCCGGCCCCAAGCTTCGCACAACGCGACGCTGCGTGCGTGCAGATCGAGCACGGGCACGTGCTTTTCGCGGGCGACCCGCTTGGTCGCTTCGACATACGGCGTGAGCGTCGAGACGATCCGGCCGTCGGCGTCGAAATTGCGCCGCGTCAGCGAGGTGATCAGCACCGGCTGGGCGCCGAGCGCCCGCACGTCGTCGACGTAACGCCCCAGGTTCTCCGCGAACGTCATGTCCGGGGCGGTTTCGCGTTCCGGGCCTTTCCCCGGCTGGTCGTTGTGACCGAATTGAATCAGGTAATAATCGCCGTGCGCCGCGAGCGCGGTCTGCCAGTGGCCCTCGTCGCGATAACTCTTCGAGCTGCGACCGCTGCGGGCGACGTTCGTGACGGTCACGCCGTCCGTCACACACTGGCGAAAGCCCGCGCCCCAACCGGAATTGTCCGTCACCGTGGAGTCGCCGACGAGCACGAGATGCGGCTTCGTGTCGGCGGCTTCGCGGGAGACGAATTCGCCCAGGACCGCGGCCGGCGTGAGCGCGGCGGCTTCGGCGGGCGTGAGCGTTTTGGCCCAGCGCACGCGCGTGGCGGGCAACGCGCCCGGGCCGGTGCTGCCGTATTCGGCGTAAAACGTCGTTTGCTCAGCCTGCGGCTTGTTCCAGTTGTGCCAGCCTTCGGGCCGCACGACCTCGCTCATTTCAGTGCGGAGAAACACCGTTTTCGCGAAATCGCGCCACGGCCGGCCGAGATAGGTTTTCGCTTCCGGTGCGCCCGTGATCGTGCAGTCGGCGAACACGAAACCGTGCGGCTGCTCTTTGGGCGTGGCGGCGGCGGTGATGTAGCCGTTGCCCACGCAATGGATATGGCAGCGTTCGAAATACGCGGTCGCGCCGCCGAAGATGAAATCGACGTGTCCCTCGATCCGGCAGTCGACGAAGTAGTGCCGGCCGCGATTCAGCAGAATCGTGTCCTGCCAGCCGAGAAAGCGGCAGCGCCGAAACACGAGGCGGTCGCCATCGGCGCGCAGCGCGAGCGCCTGGCCGACGGGGCCGGCGGAGTTCGCGAGCGTGAGGTTTTCCCAGATCATGCCGTCGCCGTCGATCTGCACGGTCGGCGTGCGAAAGGTGCCGATCGGTTTCCCGTCGGGGCCGGGCAGATTCGCGTTGAGGTCGAAGGTGACGATCGTCGTCGCCGCGTCCTCGCCGCGCACGAGCATGTGTCCGCGTTCGCGCTGGACGTAGATGCGTTCGCGATACGTGCCGGGTTTGACGAAGATCACCCAGCGCGGGCCGGCGGGATCGGTCTGCATCGGCGCGGCGCTGATCGCTTCCTGCAGCGACGTGTAGTCGCCGGAGCCGTCGGCGGCGACGATCGCGTTGGGTTGGGATGCAGCCGCGAGCGAGGCGACAAACGCAGCAAAGCAAAACACGAACGACAGGATGGATTTCATGGCGGGAAATCGGACGACGGGGGCGGTCGCAGCAGACGGAAAACCGGGCGCAAGCTGACGCGTTCGTGCGGTCGGGACGATGGAGGAATTGCGCGCATCGTTGAGTTTTTCTCCTCAAAAAAAACGCCCGGCTCACGAGTGTGAGCCGGGCGTCGGATAAAAGGCGCGGGCGCCGATCAGGCTTCCAGATCGATCTGCTTAAACTTCGGCACGAGCAGGTGCATGAGGATCCAGGCCACGAGGTAGGCCGAGCCGCAGATCATGAAGAGCAGCGCGTAGCCGAGCTCCGTTTTGCCGATGGCCGCGAAATGCGCGAGCAACTCGCCGGCGATCCGGGCGATCAGCACGCCGCCGACTGCGCCGGCCATGCCGCCGATGCCGGTCACGGAGGCGACCGCGCGTTTCGGGAACATGTCGGACACGGTGGTGAAGATGTTGGCCGACCATGCTTGGTGCGCGGAGCAGGCGATCGCGATCGCGGCGACGGCGAGCCAGGTGTTGATCGCGCCGAGCTTCGACGCGAGGAGGACCGTGAGCGGCAGCAGCGCAAAGATGAACATCGCCGTCTTGCGCGCCTTGTTGGCGTCCATGCCGCCGTTCATGAAGCGCTTCGGCAGCCAGCCGCCGAAGATCGAGCCACCGGTCGCGATCGTGTAGATGATGGCGACGGCGAACGTCCAGCTGATGACGCCGGGAATGGTCGACGGATCGCCGGCGAAATCCGGATTTGCGGCCTTGTAGGCGGCGATCTTGCGATCGTTTTCGCCGGTGAGGAACGACGGCAGCCAGAAGAGAAAGAACCACCAGATGCCGTCGGTCATGAACTTGCCGACGACGAACGCCCAGGTCTGGCGGAACGTCAGCAGGCGGAACCAGGAGACGCGCGGCTTGACCTCCTCGGCGTTGGCGGTGACCTGCTCGTCCTTGTCGCTGTGGATGAACTCGTATTCGCCCTGCGTGAGGTGGCCTTTCTTCAGCTTTTCCGCCGGGGTGCCATACATCGTATACCAGAAGAACAGCCAGACGAGGCCGACCGCGCCGGTGAGAATGAACGCCCACTCCCAACCCCACGCCGCGGCGATCTGCGGGACGCAGAGCGGGGCGACGATCGCGCCGACGTTGGCGCCGGAATTATAAAGACCGGTTGCGAAAGCGCGCTCCTTCTTCGGAAACCATTCGGCAATGGTCTTGTTGGCGGCGGGGAAGTTGCCCGATTCGGCCAGGCCGAGCGCGGCGCGCCAGAAACCGAAGCTCCAGGTGTGATGGCCAAACGCGTGACCGATCGCGGCGATGCTCCAGCCGATGAGCGAATACGCGTAGCCGGACTTCGTCCCGAGCCAGTCGATCAACCGGCCGGCGAGCACCATGCCGAGCGCGTAGGCGAAGGTGAAGCAGATGACGACCGTCGAGTAGTTCAGCTCCTGCGCGGCCGGATCGTCGCCGAACACGCCTTGCTCCGCGAGCACGGGCTTGAGCAGGCCGAGCACGTTGCGATCGAGGTAGTTGATCGTCGTCGCGAAGAAGACGAGGGCGCAGATCGTCCAGCGGTAGCGGCCGATCTGTTCGTTGGTTTGGGCGAACTTGCTCATGAGTTGGGGTTGGAGGTGGAGGATCGGGTTGAGCGTCGGACGGGGTCGGTCAGATCCCGCGCTGGGAAGATCGCGGCGCCCGGGGGCGCGCGGCGGGACCGGCAGAAACCGCCCGACAATTCAATCGGGGGCGAGCTATTTCGTGGCGGGAACGGAGTTGAGGCTGCGCGCGCCCTTGGCGGGCGTGATCGTGACGTTCTGCAACGTGATCGTGCCGGCGTGCTGCACGACCTCGGTTTCGGTCACATTGTTGAAGGTGGAATTACGGATGCGGATGTTTTCGATCACGGCGCCATCGAAGCCGCGGATGAACATGACGCGCGGGCTCGCGGAGCTGGAGATATTTTCCATGAGAACGTTGCGAACGACCGGCTTGAACGCGCCGCGCGCACCTTCCTCGTAGAGCAAATCGATCGTCAACACGGCCTCGCCGACGCGGCCGATCTTCACGTTGCGCATGAAAACATTCTCGAGCACACCGCCGCGCACGGCGTTGTTCTTGAACCGCAGGCCGCGATCCAGGTCGGGGCTGTCCATCTCGCAGTTCTCGACGAAGACGTTGCGGATGCCGCCGGTGCACTCGCTGCCGAGCACGACGCCGCCATGGCCGTCCTTCATCACGCAATTGCGGATGACCACGTTCTCCGTGGGGACGTTGACGCGGCGGCCGTCGCCGTTGCGACCCGACTTGATCGCGATGCAGTCGTCGCCGGTGTCGAACACGCAGTCCTCGATCAGCACGTCGCGCGAGGATTCGGGATCGCAGCCGTCGTTGTTGCCACCGTGCGAGTTCACGGTCACGCCGCGCACGGTGACGTTCTGCGAGAGGACCGGATGCACGATCCACATGGGCGAGCGAAGAACCGTCACGCCCTCGATGAGGACGTTTTTGCAGCGATACGGCTGGATGAAATTCGGGCGCAGATAATGTCCGTCGCCGAAGACGCGTTCGGAAACGGGCGTATTGGCTTCGGCCAACTCGATCAGCCGGTCGCGCGCGGCTTTCTGTTTCTGCGGCTTGTCGCCTTTGCGATTCCAACTCCACCAGTTTTCCAGCGACGCCTGGCCGTCGAGCGTGCCCTTGCCGGTGACGGCGATGTTTTCCTGTTCGAACGCGTAGATGAGCGGCGAGTAGTTCATCAGTTCCACGCCTTCCCACCGGGTGAACACGATCGGGTAGTCGGCGGGATTCGTGGAAAACTTCAGCGTCGCGCCTTCGCTGACGTGGAGGTTGACGTTGCTCTTCAGATGAATCGCGCCGGTGAACCATTCGCCCCGCGGAACGACGACGCGACCGCCGCCGGCCTGATGGCAGGCGTCGATCGCCGCGCGAATCGCGGCGGAGCTATCGGCGCCGGCCTTCGCGCCGAAATCCGTGATCGGAAAATCGCGATCCGGAAACGTCGGCGCCTGGATCCGCGCGAGGACCTTTTCGTAATCAACCCAGCCGCGCACGGTGAACGGCGCTTCGTCGGTCGAGAGCAACTGCTGCAGCTCGATGCCGGCCATGATGAACGGGCCGACGCCCTTCAGGTCGTTGTCGATGATCGGCTCGCTGATGTAGTAATCGAACGAACCGTCGCGTGGACGGCCTTTCGACGTCGTGTAGCCGAGACCCGCGACTTCACAGCAGCGCGTGAGGCTGATGCGGTCGGTGCCGTCGGGCCGAATGAATTCGCGGATCAAGCCCTCGTAGCCGCGACGCAGCGCGGGGAGATATTTTTCGCGCGAGAGGTAGCCGCGGTTGATGCCCTTCGCGAGGGTGTAGACGAACATGCTCGTGCTCGTCGCCTCGAGGTAATTGCCCTGGCGATCCGGCTGATCCATCACCTGCCACCAGACGCCGGTCTTGCGATCCTGCCAGCGCACGATGCCGTCGGCGCCGCGGCGGAGGATCTCGTTGATGTGTTCGACTTCGGGATGCGTCGGCGGGAAGAAATCGAGGCAGTCGACCAGCGCCATCGCATACCAGCCTTCGGCGCGGCCCCAGAAGTTCGGCGAGGTGCCGGTCTTCTTGTCGGCCCAATCCTGCGCGCGCTTCTCGTCCCACGCGTGATAATGCAGCCCCGTCTTCGGATCGTAGGCGTGCTGATCCATCAGGATGATCTGCCGCGCGACGTCATCGAAGAGCGCCGGTTCTTCGAAAACCTGCGCGTAATGCGCGAGGAAGGGCGAGGCCATGAACAGGCCGTCGAGCCACATCTGATACGGATAACGCAGCTTGTGCCAGAAACCGCCGTCGCTCGTGCGCGGGTGCTTCTGCATCTGCTCGCGCAAGGTCTCGATCGCGGTGCGGTATTTCGCGTCGTGCCGGCCGTTTTCCCAGAGGTAAAGGAGGACCTTGCCGGGCGGGATCAGGTCGACGTTGTAGTCCTCCATCTTGTAGGTCGCGATCGTGCCGTCGGGCTGGACAAACGACGTCGCGGTCTGCGCGCCGTAGTCGGCGTAGCTCTTGTCGCCCGTCGCTTCGGTCAGCTTCAGGAGCGAGAGGCCGAAGAGCGACGTCGTGTAATTCCAGTTCGCGCGCGCACGGCTGCCGCCGTGGAACATCGTGTCGCCCTTGCGGGCCATTTCGGATTTCGCGAGTCGCTCGGACCATTCAAGCGGCGTCGCGCCGCCAAACTGCGGGACGCGGGTCGGCTCGGCGGCGCGCAGCGCGCTGAACGAGAGGGCCGACAGGACAAACGACAACAATACAGTAACCTTGGGCATCGTCATGGGATCAGGGTAGGGGTGGGCGACCAGGGGGCCGCAGGAAACACGTGGGGACGGGCGCGTCAACCTGCGGACGCGCGAATCCGCTGTCGACGGATCCGCTGCTCGCATCGTTGCGCGCATGAGAGGTTCAGCGCACGAGCGTCGCCGCCATCAGACCGACGACGACTTCGTTGGCGAGTGTGCGGACCGTGAGCGATTGCAACGGCTTCGTTGGATCCAACGGCAACGCGAGCACCGTCGCCGCGCCGCCAGGAACCGTGCGTCCGCGACCTTTGAACGCCGTGGCGTCGAGCTCACGGATCGCGCCGGTTTTCAAATCGACGCGGGTCGGCAGCGGGCCGGGCACCTGGAACTGGAAATCGTCGATGAAGAAATCCTCTTCGATCGGCCACCACGTCGTGGGATTTTCCAACGCGAGCCGCTGCGTCGAACCGTCGGCGTAGGTGACGACGATCTCGCCGTTTTCGAACCGGCTCTGCATGTGATTCGTCGAGCCGGCCATCAACAACACCACGCCGCGCGCGCGACCGGTGAGCGGGAGCGTCACGTCATCCGGATAGTTGTCCCAAAGTGACGTGAACGCGATGTTGCGCGCGTCGGATTCGCCCGGCGTGGCGAGCGGCACGCCGTTCGGCAGCACGAGGCGGCCGCCCTGACGCGCGGCGACCGCGCGCAAGCCGGAGTCGTCGATCTCGGCGGTGTCGTTGACGCCGCCCGCCCAGCCGCCGATGCCTTGTTTCGGAATCGCGAGCGAGACGAAGGGCGAGCGCGGCGCACGATACTCGTTGCGAAAGATCTGCGTGACGCGGTCGTTGAACACCTTGGTGAGATCGACCGTTTCGAAACGCGCGTCCGCCGGCATGGCGAACGTCGGCAAAAGCGTGGGCGGCAGCGGCGCGGCGGGCGCGGGCGGTTGCAGCCAGCGCATTTGTCCCTGTGCGCGCGGCGTGAAGTCGTCGGTCGTCGGTTGCTCGTTCGCCGCGATCCGTTCGCCGCCCCACGTGATCAAAATTTCATGCCGTCCGCCGGCGGGACTCGTGAGCACAATCTGTGGCTCGCCGACCGAATCCTCGACGACCTGCCAGGAGGCGGAGTCGCCGTTGATCGCGAACGACGCCACGCGATCGCGGGGCGCGACGAGCTTCATGCGCAGGCGAAGTTGTTGCCCGAAACGTTGCGTGATCACGTAATGATCGGTGTCGCCATCGCGCGTGAACCGCAGCGAGACGTTCGGATGCCGCA
>Ga0182740_1001369_pt1 | contig 16668 bp, 13 predicted proteins | sample eDN5th37CKraftBY_FD_128872 | JGI IMG/M metagenome (GOLD analysis project Ga0182740, IMG submission 128872) | Enriched backyard soil microbial communities from Emeryville, California, USA - eDNA 5th pass 37_C Kraft BY (version 2) (version 2) | ecosystem: Environmental > Terrestrial > Soil >...
TCGGCCACCGGTTGCCGCGGCAGCCCGAACAGCCGGGGATGCGGCCCCGGCGGCGTCACCACGGCATCGAAGAATGCTTCATCCACCGTTGCCGAGCCGCCCAGCCAGGGCAGCTCGGGATCGACCTCGGCGACCAGCAGCGGCCGCGGCAGGCCGCGCGCGGCGATGGCGTCGAGCGTGTCCTGGGTGATGTCGTTGTTGCACGACAGCGACAGCCGCGTGCTGCCCTCGCGGCGGGCCACCTTCTGCACGATGGCCTGCGGCGCGCGCTGCGCCACCGCGTCGGCGGCATGGGTGTAATTGAGGCTGGTGTAGCCGCGTTGCGCCTGCGACGAGCCGAGCAGGGCGCCGGACTGCATGTAGAACTCCTCCACCTGCACGTGCGCGGGCAATGCGTCGCGCGCCATCGCATCGGCATAGGCCAGGCGCGGGAAGTCCGCGCCGAAGTGGCGCGCGCCGAACGGTCGCATGAAGCGCGCCTGCAGGCCGTCGCCGGCGGCAAGCGGTGGGTTGAGCGACAGCGCGGTGTAGAGCTGCAACGGTCGGGTGGCGTCATGTTCGAGCCGCGCGTACAGCGCATTGAGCAACCGGTGTGGCTTGCCCAGCGCCAGCGGCGCGGCGATGCGCAGCGGGCCGTCGATGCGTTGCAGCAGCCAGTCGACGGCGGCGTCGGTATCGGTCAGGTGATGGGGCATGGCGCGGTGATGTGCACGGGAGCGGGCATTGCAGCATGGCGGCCATGAAGCCGGGATCAGGTGCTTGACAGACGTTCCGTTTACCCGTGTAATCAATAAAAATTACGGACGTAAACGATGATCCAGATCAGTGCTGCCGAAGCCGTGGTGATGGAGGTGTTGTGGCGCAACCATCCGCTTGCGGCCGATGAAGTGGTCGCCGCGCTGGCCGGGCGCGACTGGGCCGAGCCGACCATCAAGACCCTGCTCAACCGCCTGCTCAACAAGGGCGCGATCAGCGCGGAGAAGGATGGGCGGCGTTACCTGTACTCGCCGCAGGTCGCGCGCGAGGACTGGGTGCTGGAGGAAAGCAGCAGCCTGCTCGAACGCCTGTTCGACGGCCGCGTCGCGCCGCTGGTGGCGCACTTCAGCCAGCACCGGAAATTGAGCCGCGACGACGTGGCCGAACTGCGCAGGCTGCTGGAGGAGCTCGACGATGAACGCTGACGTCCTGCGCCTGCTGCTGGAAACCACGCTGGCCAGCAGCGCGGCGATGGCGCTGGTGCTGGCGCTGCGCGTACCGGTGCGGCGCTGGCTGGGCGCCAGTGCCGCCTACCTGCTGTGGTTGGCGGTGCCGGTGGCGCTGGTGGCGGTGCTGTTGCCGGCGCCCCGCGTCGAGGCAGTGGCGATGGCGGCGGTCGGCAACCTGATGCAGGCCGACGTGTTGGCCTTGCAACCGGGTGCGCGGATGCTGCCGTGGCCGCTGCTGCTGGGGGCGTTCTGGCTGCTTGGCGCAGCGTCGGTCGCCCTCTGGCTGCTGCGCCAGCAGCGTCGTTTCGTGCGCGGGCTCGGCCGGTTGCGGCGCCGCGACGACGGCCTGTGGCAGGCGCGGAGCACCGCGGGCTTGCCGGCGGTGGTCGGCCTGTGGCGGCCGCGGATCGTGCTGCCGGCCGGCTTCGAACAGCGCTACAGCGACCGCGAGCGGCAACTGGTGCTGCTGCACGAACGGGTGCACCTGCGCCGCGGCGACATCGCCATCAATGCGCTGCTGGCGCTGCTGCAGTGCCTGTACTGGTTCAACCCGCTGCTGCCGCTGGCGTTGCGCCGCTGCCGCGAGGACCAGGAGCTTTCCTGCGACGAGCGCGTGATCGCCCGGGGCGATGGCGCACGCCGCAGTTATGCCAACGCCATGCTCAAGACCGGGCTGGCGGAGTCTCCCCTGCCGGTGGGTTGCCACTGGCAGGACCAGCATCCCTTGAAGGAGCGTATTGCCATGTTGAAGCGTCCGGTACCGGGAAAGAAGCAATGGTTCGCGATGGTGATGGTGGCGGCGGGGCTGTCGTCCGCCGTGGGTTTTGCGGCGTGGGCGACGCAGCCTGCGCAGGCGCATGAAGCTGCGGGGGATGCGGCGCACTACAGCATCAAGCTGCATGTGGACGTGGATGGTGAAGCTCGTGATTTCGAGTTGCGCGAAAGGGCGGGCAAGCCGTTCGCGTTCGCCCTGAAAACCGAGGCCGGGCGCGAGTGGGCCGGAGAGTTCAAGCTGGACAAGCTGGATGCCGACATGTCCACCTTGTCCGGCACCTTGAGCGAAGGCGGCAAGGTGGTTGCCTCGCCATCACTGACGGTGAAGAACGGCAACGAGGCGAATATTGGAGTCAGCACCCGTGATGGCAGCTCGCTGTTCAAGATGGGGGTGTTGATCGCCGACATGCAACCGGAGGCCAGCCGGCCGGCCCGACAGGGGCGCATCAGCGTGGAGCCGGCGGATGCACCGGCCAGTACGGTGGGATTTGCCAACATGTCGCCCCCGCGTTATCCGCCCAGCATGAACACCGGAGAGGTGATGCTGAAGGTCAATGTGGCCGCGGATGGTACCGCCGCCAATGTCGCGGTGGAGCGCAGCTCGGGGCATGCCGATCTGGATGAGGCGGCGATGGAAGCGGCGTGGAAATGGAAATTCAATCCCGGCCGCAAGGATGGCGAGGCGGTTGCGGGGCAGGTACGCATACCGGTGCGTTTCGACATGGACGAGACGACTTCCGAAACCGGGGGCAGCGCCTCGTGACGAAGTGCCAACGGGCGGTGATTCCGGCATGGATGGCTGGCCTGTTGGCTGCGCTGGCCGGCTGCGCGACGTCGCCGGTGGTGGAGGAAGCCGAACCTGTTTCCTCCATCGGCCAGCGCCTGCTGGCGCCGGAATCCGCTGGCGGGCAGGCGGGGCAGGTGCAGCCTTACGAATTGTCGGGGAGGGAGGTGTTCCGCATGCCCGAGCCGCTGCATGCACCGTTGCCGGAATTGCCGGCCACCGCGTCGCGGCAAACATTGCCACCGGTGACGGTATGCCTGAACGTCGTCGTCGATGCGCAGGGGCAGGTGCAGCGCGGTTTCCCCTTGCTGGCGCACAGCCAGTGCGGCGCGGGCAACGATGCGCGTAACGCGATGCTGTTGCAGGCCGCGGCCGATGCCGTGCGCGGCTGGCGCTTCCGCCCGGCGGCGATCTGCCGTTTCGCCCCGGGCACCGTGCCGGTGATGGCAGGGGATTGCACCGGCGCCGCGCAGGTGGAGGAAGTGCCGGTGACGCTGCCCTATGCGTTCACCTTCGAGGTGGTGCAGGGGCAGGCGCAGGTGCGGGTGGGCAGGCCGCCGCGTTGATGGGGCATGCGGCCGCGGGTGCCCGGTAAGGACTTCAGCGGGAAAGCTTCATGCCGGGCGAGCCCCGCATCCACGAGGAATCTGCGCTTGTCGCGCTGGGCAGGTGTGGGGCTTGCCCCACACGGGGCTTTCCCGGCAAGGCCACATGCGGGGCAAGCCCCGCATCTACGGGCCGAGCAGCTCGTTCAACAGCGCCGCCAACTGTTCGCCGGCCAGCCGCAACTGCGCTTCGGCAACCGGGCGCCAGTTGTCCGCGTAGGCATCCCCCACGGTGTGCCCGGCGGGGTAGACGCCCGGCCGCATGGCGATGCGGCAGCTCTGTTCGGCCCAGCGTGCCGGGTCGCGTTGCAGGTCCGGCACGGCGATGCCGGCCGGGGCAGGCAGGGCCAGCAGGCGTTGCAGGTAGTGGTCGTCGTCCAGCTTCTGCGTGTTGAGCATGCCGCTGTCCCACAGCGAGTGCAGGTTGGTGCCGCGGCCGCTGAACTGCAGCTGGTAGGTGTTGCCGCCCTTGTCGTGGCCGTAGCCGGCGTGCATCGGCTGGTGCATGTCACCGACCAGGTGCACGACGAACTTGAGCGCCTGCAAGCGCTCGGCGTCGGACAGGCTGGGGTCGGCAAGGCGGGCGCTCTGCGCCTTCAACGCCTCGATCACGCAGTTGCCGTCGCGGCAATGCTTGGGCGGGTCGTAGATGCAGTCGTCCTCGGCCATGTTGACGTAGTGCCAACCGGCCGAGCGCTTGCCCAGGTCGGGGTCTTCGGCGCGCAACTGGTCGGCCCACGGCGCGATGCCGGCCAATGTCGCACCGGGCTCGGTGGCCAGCAGGCGGTCGATTTCGGCCCGCGCACGCGGCTCCAGCCGGGTTTCGGCGATGCGCGCGACGAGGCGGTGGCCCTGCGCGCCCCAAGCCGAGGCCGGCGCGGGGAGCAGAGCGGTTGCGGCCAGGACCAGACCGGAGAAAAAGACGGGAAGGCGGGTGGCGGTATTCATCGCCGCATTCTAGCGGCGGCATCATCGCAGCCATGTGCCGAAAGAGGCGGGCCTGCATGCGCCCCCGTCGCGCTTGGCTCGCGGCGGATCGCATGCAGGCCCGGGGGGAAAGCCACCCTCCCGCGATGGCGAGAGGGTGCCGGTGGATCAGAACTTGAAGACGTAGGCCACGCCGTACACCAGCGGGTCGATGCTGGCGGTGCCGAGCGCGTTGCCGTCCACCTTCACCCGGGTGTCGATGTCGGCCCAGCGCAGGTCCACGCGCAGCGCGCCCTTCTCGCTGACGGCGAAGTCCAAGCCGGCATGGGCGGCCAGGCCCCACGAATCTTCCAGCTTGAGCCGGGTGCCTTCCAGCGCGCCCTTGGCGTCGGTGCTGAAGAACTTGGTGTAGTTCACGCCGAGGCCGACGAACGGGGTGACCTTGCTGCCGTTGGTGAAGTGGTACTGCAGCGACACCACCGGCGGCAGCTGCTTGGTCTGGCCGACCTTGCCGACGCCGTCGATGCTCACGTCGTGCTTGAACGGCAACGCCGCCAGCACCTCGATGCCGAGGTTGTCGGCGACGAAATACTCGGCGGTGACGGTCGGCTTGACATCGCTGTCGACCTTGGTCGGCAACGCGCCCAGGCCCAGCGCCGAGCCGTCGAGGTCGCCCGCGTCGGATTTCGGGTCGACGGCGTGGACGCCAACGCCCAGCGTCCAGTCGCCCTTGGACTGGGCCATGACGGGAGCGGCGGCCAGGGTCATGGCGGCGGCGAGGCCGGAGAGCAGCAGGGCGGAGGTCTTGCGCATTGCGTGTTTCCATTGCGTGGTGGGGTGGAGCCAGTCTCCGCACGGCACCGCGCGCTCGCCTTGATCCGGATCAAACAGGCGTTTGCACTCAGAACGGGTTCATGATTTCGCGTGTGCCGCACGCGGCTTTCGTCATGTGCGCCGCGGCCAGCCGGGCAAGCCAGCCGGGCAAGCCCGGCTGCTACAATGGGAGTCCCCTTCCACCCCGCCGCAGCATCTGCGGCCGCAGGAGTTCTCGAACATGGCAATCAAGGTCGGCATCAACGGTTTCGGTCGCATCGGGCGCAACGTGCTGCGCTCGGCGGTGTTGAACTTCGGCAGCGACATCGAAGTCGTCGCCATCAACGATCTGTTGGAGCCGGACTACCTGGCCTACATGCTCAAGTACGACTCCGTGCACGGCCGCTTCAAGGCCGACGTGGCGGTCGAGGGCGGCCACCTGCTGGTCAACGGCAGGAAGATCCGCCTGACCCAGGAGCGCGACCCGGCCAACCTGAAGTGGGACGAGGCGGGCGTGGACGTGGTGATCGAATCCACCGGCCTGTTCCTGACCAAGGAAACCGCGCAGAAGCACCTCGATGCCGGCGCGAAGAAGGTGATCCTGTCGGCCCCGTCCAAGGACGACACGCCGATGTTCGTGTACGGCGTCAACCACGCCACCTACGCCGGCCAGGCCATCGTCTCCAATGCTTCGTGCACCACCAACTGCCTGGCGCCGCTGGCCAAGGTGATCAACGACAAGTGGGGCATCAAGCGCGGCCTGATGACCACCGTGCACGCCGCCACCGCCACCCAGAAGACCGTCGATGGCCCGTCCAACAAGGACTGGCGCGGCGGCCGCGGCATCCTCGAGAACATCATCCCGTCCAGCACCGGCGCGGCCAAGGCCGTCGGCGTGGTGATCCCGGAGCTCAACAAGAAGCTCACCGGCATGAGCTTCCGCGTGCCGACCTCGGACGTGTCGGTGGTCGACCTGACCTGCGAGCTGGAAAAGCCGGCCACTTACGCCGAGATCTGCGCCGAGGTGAAGGCGCAGAGCGAGGGCGCGCTGAAGGGCGTGCTGGCCTACACCGAGGACAAGGTGGTGGCCACCGATTTCCGCGGCGAGACCCACACCTCGGTGTTCGACGCCGACGCCGGCATCGCGCTGGATTCCACCTTCGTCAAGCTGGTCAGCTGGTACGACAACGAGTGGGGCTACTCCAACAAGTGCCTGGAAATGGTGCGCGTGGTCGCGGCCTGATCCGCAGCACGGTTGGATGACGAAGAAGGGTGCCAGTGGCACCCTTTTTTGTTGCCGCCGTCCGTGGCGGCAACCCTTCGGGCCATCGACAAGCGATGTCAAAAACCGCTCCCGGCGGTTTTTTGTTTGCGGCATCGGTGGTGCCCGACCGTTGGCCGGGCAACGGCGTGCAGCGCTGGTGGGTTTCATGCGAGAACGATAGTGCCGACCAACGGTCGGCACCCACCAGGCATCGCATTGACCGGGCGCATCGCCCCTCGTGGATGCGGGGCTTGCCCCGCATGAGGCATTGCCGATAAAACCCCGCACTGCGTAGATGCGGGGCTTGCCCCGCATGGGGCTTTACCGGCCACGCCCCGTGCCGGGCAAGCCCGGCACCTACGTATGACCTCGGTAGTGCCTGCCAACTCGCCGCCAAAACCACAAACCGGCCGCCAGCGGCAGCGCCGTCATCGCGAAGAACAACCCGTCCCAACCGCTTTCGGCCAGCAGCATGCCGACGATGCCGGCGACGGACACCGCCGCCAGCGCCACCACCAGCCACATCGCGCGCGCGCCGGTCATCGCGCACCCGCCTTGCGCCTGCGGCGCCGGTCCCACCACAGCCATGCGCCGTTGGCGGTGATGAACAGCGTCAGCCACGTGCACAGCGTCCACAGGATCTTCAACGGCAGGCCGCCGTAGTCGCCGAAGTGCAGCGGCTGCGACAGCACGATGGCCTTCATGTAGCCGGGCATTTCGGTCAACTTGACGACCTCGCCGCTGCCGGCGTCCACCAGCCCGACGCGGTACAGGCGCTCTTCCAGCCCGGAAGGGCCGACCGCCAGCGCGGTGTAGTGGTGGCGGGTGGAGAACTCGGTGTCGGGGAAGATCAGCGAGGCGATGTGCCAGTCCGGCGGAAGCTGGCGCTGCACCGCCGCCATCGCCATGTCCGCGTCCACCGGCGGCCGGCGTGCATCGACCGCGGCGTCGTCGTGCTGGCCGCGCAGTTCGGCGAAGGCGGTGTACGACCAGGCGCTGGTGGCGACGGTGCCGAAGCCGAGCAGGAACCCGGTCAGGCTGACCGCCAGTGCCCAGCCCAGCACCACCACGCCGATCAGGTTGTGCAGGTCGAGCTGGCGCAGGCGCGGCCCGCGCCCGCGCCGCAGCAGGCCGAGCACGACCTTCTTCACGTAGGGCCAGTAGACCACCACGCCCGACAGCAGCGAAATCAGCACCAGCAGCGCGATCAGCGCGCCGATCAGTTCGCCCGGCATGCCGAGGAACCAGTGCGCGTGCAGTTCCAGCAGGAAGCCGGTGAGGGTGGAGGTGGGGTCGAAGGCGTGTTCGGTCGGCAGCGCGGTGGCCAGTTCGGTGAAGCGCAGCTTCATGTCCTCGAACCTGTGCGCCTGCGTCGGCACCGTCACCAGCAGCAACAGGCCGGGGTGTTCCTTGGGGTCGATGCCGATGCTGGCCACGCGCTCGCCGGGGTTGGCCGCCAGTATCCCGTCGATGGACGCCTGCAACGGCATCCGCGGGCGCGCGTCGTCCACGCTGGCTGGCACCACGCCCATCGCCGCGTCGATTTCCTCGTGGAAGATCAGCACCGTGCCGGTCAGGCACAGGATCAGGAACGGCAGCGTCGCCACCAGGCTGCACCAGCGGTGCAGCCACAGGTTCAGGCGATACCAGCGGGTCGGGCGATGCGGGGTCATGGCGGCCATCACCGGGCGAATCGCGCCGGTGCTGGCGCGGGAAGGCAACCGGTTGGCATGGCGGGAACGTGCGGCACGGGACCCTCGGCAGGGATGAAGGTTGGCGAGGGTATGAATTGTAAATGAAAACAATTCTCGTTTTATCCGGAGTGTGGCCGTGCCGGGGAAAGCCCTGCACCCTTGGCCGTTGCCCCGCTTCCGGCCACGCGTGACGCCCGGGGCCGCTCCGGGCACGCCGGCGCCGATCGCGCATGGCTGCTGCCTTCCCGATGCGTTGGCGGGCGCATCCCGTCTTGCGTTTCCGGGGCATGCCGTCAAGGATGTGCGGCACCCCGCGGGGACAAGGACGAGGAATGGACGAGATGTGGGTGGTCCTGGGTTTGCTGGTGGTGGCCCTGCTGCTGGCGGTGCCGGTGCTGCTGGTCATGGCGCTGGTATCGGTGTCCGCGCTGAAGCGGCGGGTGGCGGCGCTGGAAGAGGCGTTCGCGCACCGGGCCGGGGAGCCGGAAGCCACTGCGGCGGTTTCGCCACGGGCTGCCGCCGTGGCCGAGCCGGTGGCGGTCGTGGAGGCCGTCGGGCCGGCCGTGCCGGAACCGGTGTCGGAGCCGGAAACGCCCGCACCCGCGGCGGTGGCGCCACCGCCGCCATTGCCGCCGTTGCCGGAGCGCCCAGCCCGTCCCGCCGCGGCCCGCGCCGAGCCGGAATACCGGCAGCGGACGACCTGGACGCCGCCGGAACCGAATTTCATCGAGCGTGGCGTCGAGCGCGTCAAACAGTGGTTCACTTCCGGCAACGTGCCGATCAAGGTCGGCATGCTGGTGATGCTGGCCGGCGTGGCGGCGTTGCTGAAATACGCCAGCGACGCGGGCTGGTTGAGCGTGCCGATGGAATTGCGCCTGGCCGGCATCAGCGCCGCGGCACTGGCCGGGCTGGTGTTCGCCTGGCGCAGGCGCGAGAGCCACCGCAGCTTCGCGCTGGCCGTGCAGGGCGGCATGATCGGCATCTTGCTGCTGGTGGTGTTCGCCGCGTTCAAGAACTACGGCATGATCGACGCGTTGCCGGCGTTCGCGATCAGCGTGGTGTTGATCGCCGGGCTGTGCGTGATGGCGGTGCTGCAGGAGTCGCGCACGCTGGCGATCCTCGGCGTGCTGGCCGGGTTCATGGCGCCGATCTGGCTGTCCGACGGCAGCGGCAACCACGTCGGCCTGTTCTCGTATTACGCGGTGCTCAACGCCGGCATCTTCGCCATCGCATGGGTGCGGCCGTGGCGCGTCCTCAACCTGCTTGGCTTCGCCTTCACCTGGGGCATCGGCACGGCATGGGGCGTGTTGCAGTATTCGCCGGCCAAGTTCGCCAGCACCGAGCCGTTCCTGCTGCTGTTCTTCGGCTTCTACCTGCTGCTGCCGTTGCTGTACGCGCGCAAGGCGGCGACGGCGGGCAGTGCGCGCATCGACGGTTGCCTGCTGTTCGGCACGCCGCTGGTGGCGTTTTCGCTGCAGGCCTGCCTGTTGCAGGGCGAGCGTATGCCGCTGGCGCTGTGCGCGCTGGGCGTGGCGGTGTTGTACGCGGCGCTGGCACGCTTGCTGCTGGGGCGCGGGCGCCTGCACATGTTGGCGCAAGGCTACGCGATCCTGGCGGTGGGTTTCGCCACGCTGGCGGTGCCGCTGGCGCTGTCGGCCAAGGCCACCGCCTCGGTGTTTGCGCTGGAAGGCGCGGGGCTGGTGTGGCTGGGGTTGGTGCAGCAGCGCCGGCTGGCGCGCTGGAGCGGCATCGGCCTGCAGTTGGCGGCGGCGTTCGCTTTCGTGGTGGGCGTCGGCGGTGTGCAGGGCGGCGCGGTGGCGATTGCCAATGCGGTGTTCATGGGGGCGTTGCTGATCGCCCTGGCCGGGTTCACCACGGCATGGTTGTACCGCAATGCCAGCAGCGCGCCGCTGGCGGTGGCGGCCTATGGCTGGGGCCTGGCGTGGTGGCTGGGCAACGTCGCCACCGAAATCGAGCGCTTCGTCGAGCCGAACAGCCGTTTGCACGGGCTGTTGCTGCTGTTGGGTGTCACCGGCTGGTTGGCGGCGGAAGTGCACCGGCGCCGGCCGGCGCTGGCCCTGTCGCTGACCACGCTGGGCGGCTTGCTGCTGGCGTTCCCGCTGGCGTTCATGCAGGTGGCCCGGGACGGCCAGCCGTTTGCCGGCATCGGTGCATGGACGTGGCTGTTGTTCGCGGTGCTGGGTGTGCGCAGCCTGCTGTGCCTGCGCGTGGCCGGCGATGCCGTCGCCGGGCTGGCGCAGTTGGCATGGTGGCTGCTGTGGCCGACGGTGTTCTCGCTGCTGGCCTGGCATGTCGGCCGCCATTTCGAGCTGGCCGGCGGTTGGGTCGGCATGCTGCTGGCGCTGCCGTGGCTGTTGCTGGCGTGGCTGTCCATGCGCCGCTGGCATTGGCTGGCGCAGCCGTTGGGCGACGCATTCGACCGCTACCGCACGGTGCTGCAGGTGACGGTGTTCGCGGTGCTGGGCGTGTGGTGGCTGCTGTCGCTGGGCAACCCTGCGGCCGCGACGCCGCTGCCGTGGGTCGCCCTGCTCAATCCGCTGGAACTGGCGCAGGTGGCGGTGCTGGTGCTGGCCGCGATGTGCCTGTGGCGGGGCCGCGACGAACACACGCCGCCGTGGCTGTGGGTGGGGGCGGCACTGGCCGCGCTGGTGCTGGTGACGGTGATGACGCTGCGCGCCGTGCACCATTGGGGCGGCGAGCCGTGGAACGGACGCCTGCTCGACACCCGCCTCGCGCAGACCAGCCTGACCGTGGTGTGGAGCCTGCTCGGTGTGCTCGGCTGGGTGACCGGCTCGCGACGCGGGCAGTGGGGGCTGTGGCTGGCCGGCGCGATCCTGATGGGCGTGGTGCTGGCCAAGCTGCTGCTGATCGACCGCGGCAACCTGGGCGACCTGCTCGGCATCGGCGCGTTCATCGCCTATGGCCTGCTGTGCACGCTGGTCGGCTGGCTGGCGCCGGCGCCGCCGCGGCGGGTGCCGGTTACCGCGGACAACGAGGAGACTTCCGCATGATCAAGCGCCTGCTGGTGCTGGCCCTGCTGCCGTTGGCGGCGCAGGCCAATGATGAATTTGCGCGGCAGTGGCCGTTGCAGCTGTCGCGGTCCGATGCCGGCGCCTACCGCGTGCCGCTGGATGCGTCGGTCCATCAGGCTGCGCATCGGCGCGACCTGCGCGACGTGCGCGTGCTCGACGCCGACGGCAAGCTGGTACCCAGCGTGGCGTATGCGGCGGCGACGCCGTTGCCGGGGCCGCTGCGCCGGCAGGCGCTGCAATGGTTCGCGTTGCCGCCGGCAACGGTTGCCGCTGGCGACGACCTGAGCGTGGTGGTGCAGCGCGATGCCGGTGGCAGGGTGGTATCGATCCGCAACGCGGTGGCGGCCTCCAACGCGGCCGCTGCCGCGGACCCGGCGTGGCTGCTCGACCTGGGCAACGACGCCGGCAAGCTGCGCGCGCTGGACGTGGAATGGGACGATGCCGGCGCGACGCTGGACCTGGGCTACCGGCTGGAAGCCAGCAACGACCTGCGCGGCTGGCAGGTGCTGGACCCGCAGGTGCGGCTGGTGCAGCTGCGCAACCGGGAGCGCGAACTGCGCAGCAACCGCATCGAGGTGGCGACATCGCTGCGCTACCTGCGGCTGGTGCCGCTGCAACGCAATGGTGCGCCGCGCCTGCGCGGCATCGCCGGCGAAATGGACGATGCGGTCGACACCGGTGACTGGCAGTGGCAGGAACTGCAGGCCGAGGCCGGTGGCGATGGCAAGGACGGCTACCTGTACCGCCTGCAGGGGCGTTTCCCGGTGCAGCGGCTGGACGTGGCGTTGCCGGCCAACAGCGCGATGGGCTGGACCGTGTCCAGCCGCGACGATGACCGCGCGGCCGCCGATGGCGATGCTCCCGGCTGGCGGGTGCTGGCCCGCGGCTGGAACACCTGGAACCTGAGCGAAGCAGGTGGGCAGCAGCGTTCGGCGCCACTGGAAATCCCCGGCACGGTGGACGACCGCCAGTGGCGGTTGCAGGCCGAACCGGGCGGGCTGCCGTCATCGGCCCCGGTGCTGCGGCTGGGCTATCGCCCCGGCAGCGTGGTGTTCCTGGCGCAGGGCCGCGCGCCATACCTGCTGGTGGCCGGCAGCGCCAATGTCACGGAAGGTCCGGCCGCGCTCGATCCGATGCTGGCCGCGCTGCGTGAGCGTAACGGCGCGCATTGGCAACCCATTGCCGCCAGCCTCGGTACCGGCGTGCAGCGCGCCGGCGATGCTGCCTACCAGCCGGCGCCGGCACCGCGCGACTGGAAGAACCTGGTGCTGTGGGCGGTGCTGGTGGCGGGGGCGCTGGCAGTGGCCGGTTTTGCGGTCAGCCTGCTGCGCGGCAGGCAAGCCGGGTAGTGCCGGCCGCTGGCCGGCAACTGCGGGACCCCGCCGAAGGTTCATGGGGCTGCCGGTCAGCGGCCGGCGCTACCGGGGACAGGTGCCGGTTTGCCCGCGCTGGCGGCGCGGGCGAGAATCGCGGTTTCCCCACCGCCACGGAGCCGTGCTGCCATGTCCATCGTTCGCATGACCGACCTTGACCTTTCCGGCAAGCGTGTCCTGATCCGGCAAGACCTCAACGTCCCCATCGACAATGGCCGCATCACCTCCGAGCAGCGCATCACCGCCTCGTTGCCGACGCTGAAGCTGGCGCTGGAAAAGGGGGCCGCGGTGATGGTCACCTCGCACCTCGGCCGGCCGAAGGAAGGCGTGTGGAGCGAGGCCGATTCGCTGGCTCCGGTGGCCGCGCGCCTGTCCGAGCTGCTGGACGTGGATGTGCCGCTGGTCAAAGGCTGGGTGGATGGCGTCGATGTCGCGCCGGGCAGGATCGTGCTGCTGGAAAACTGCCGCATGAACGTCGGCGAGAAGGCCGACGACGAAACCCTGTCGAAGAAATATGCCGCGCTGTGCGACGTGTTCGTGATGGACGCCTTCGGCACCGCGCACCGCGCGCAGGCCTCGACCCACGGCGTGATCCGCTTCGCCCCGGTCGCCGCCGGTGGTCCGCTGCTGATGGCCGAGCTGGACGCGCTGGACAAGGCGCTGGCCAACCCGGCGCGGCCGCTGCTGGCGATCGTCGCCGGCTCCAAGGTCAGCACCAAGCTGGAACTGCTGTCCAGCCTGGTCGGCAAGGTGGACCAACTGATCGTCGGCGGCGGCATCGCCAACACCTTCATCGCCGCCGAGGGCCACGGCGTGGGCAAGTCGCTGGTCGAGAACGACCTGCTCGACACCGCGCGCAGGATCGACGCCGATGCCAAGGCACGCGGCGCCGAAATCCCGCTGCCGAGCGACGTGGTGGTGGCCCCGGCGTTCGCCGCCGACGCGCCGGCCACGGTCAAGCCTGTGGGCGAAGTGGCCGCCGACGACATGATCCTCGACATCGGCCCGGCCACTGCCGCGCGCTATGCCGGGCTGATCGCCAAGGCCGGCACCGTGGTCTGGAACGGCCCGGTCGGCGTGTTCGAGTTCGACGCCTTCGGCAAGGGCACCGAAGCGCTGGCGCGCGCGATCGCAGGCTCCAGGGCATTCTCGATCGCCGGCGGCGGCGACACGCTGGCGGCGGTGGACAAGTACGGCATCGCCGATGAGGTGAGCTACATCTCCACCGGCGGCGGCGCGTTCCTGGAGTTTCTGGAGGGCAAGACCTTGCCGGCGGTAGCCGCGCTGGAGGCCCGCGGCGCGTGAGCCGCGACGTGTTGTTCTTCGACCTCGACGGCACCCTGATCGATTCGGCCGTCGGGATCACCCGCTGCGTGGCCCATGCGTTGGAGAAGATGCGGCAACCGGTGCCGGCGATGGCCGAACTGCGCAAGTGGATCGGCCCCTCGCTGCGTACCAGCTTCGCCCCGGTATTCGGCGATGCGGCGCGGGTGGAGCAGGCGGTGGAGCTGTACCGCGAGCGTTTCGACGTGCTCGGCTGGCAGGAGCACGAGGTCTACGCCGGCATCGGCGAAGTGGTGCAGGGCCTGCACGCGGCCGGCCACCGGTTGGCGGTGGTGACGGCGAAGAACGAACCGCATGCGCGGCGCATCGTCGAGCACCTGCCGTTCGGCGGCTGCTTCGAGGACATCGTCGGTGCCACCGCCGACGGCTCGCGCAGCCACAAGCCGGAACTGATCGCCGAGGCGCTGCGCCGGCTGTCGCTGCAAGCACCACAGTGCCGGATGATCGGCGACCGCCGCATGGACATCGAGGGTGCGCGCCACCACGGCATGCGCAACGTCGGCGTGCTGTGGGGCTTCGGTGGCCGCGAAGAGTTGCAGGCGGCCGGCGCCGACGTGCTGGCCGCGATGCCGCTGGAACTGCAGGGACTGCTGTCGGCCTGATCGCCGTAGGTCGGGGCCATGCCCCCGACCTGCGGTTGTCCTGTCAGGACACTGTCCGGATGGCCTGTCCCGTCTGTCTCCCGGACAGCGCGAATGGTGTCTTCTGAAATCGTATGCGACATCGTTGTCATGCAACCGATGTGCTACTTTCGCCGGTTCCATACGGAGACAGCACACCATGATCGAACGCCAGCGCCGCACCAAGATCCTCGCCACCCTCGGCCCGGCGACCGACGCCCCCGGGGTGCTGGACGATCTGTTCCGCGCGGGCGTCAACGTGGTGCGCCTGAACTTCTCCCACGGCGATCCCTCCGGCCAGGCCAAGCGCGCCGCCGAAGTGCGCGCCGCCGCGCAGCGCGTGGGCGTGGAGGTGGGCATCCTCGCCGACCTGCCGGGGCCGAAGATCCGCATCGAGCGCTTCGCCGAAGGCAAGGTGCAGCTCAAGGCCGGCGACCGTTTCGACCTGATCGCTAATGCCAACGCCGCGCCGGGCGACGCCACCCAGGTGGGCGTGAGCTACCTCGGCCTGCCGCAGGACGTGGCCCCCGGCGACGTGCTGCTGCTCGACGATGGCCTGATGCAGCTGCAGGTGGTCGAAGTGCAGGGCGAGCGCATCGTCAACACCGTGCTCAACGACGGCGTGCTGTCCGACCGCAAGGGCCTGAACAAGCAGGGCGGCGGCCTGTCGCTGGGCGCGCTGACCGAGCGCGACAAGGAACTGATCGGCATCGTGGCGAAGATCGGCGTGGACTTCATCGCCGTCTCGTTCTGCCGCAACGCGCAGGACATGCACGACGCCCGCGCCGTCGCCCGTCAGCACCACTGCGACGCGGCGCTGGTGTCGAAGATCGAGCGCACCGAGGCCATCGAGAACCTGGAAGAGATCGTCGAGGCCAGCGACGTGGTGATGGTCGCGCGCGGCGACCTCGGCGTGGAGATCGGCGACGCCGAACTGCCGGGCCTGCAGAAGAAGATCATCAAGGCCGCGCTGGCGCACAACAAGGTGGTCATCACCGCCACGCAGATGCTGCAGTCGATGGTCGAAAGCCCGATCCCGACCCGTGCCGAGGTGCTGGACGTGGCCAACTCGGTCATCGACGGCACCGACGCGGTGATGCTGTCGGCCGAAACCGCCGCCGGCGCGTGGCCGGTGAAGGCGGTCGAGGCGATGGCGCGCATCTGCCTCGGCGCCGAGCGCCAGTTCCAGATCGACACCGATTTCAACGCCTCGCCCCGCAATCTGGAGCGCGCCGACCAGGCCATCGCGATGGCGACGATGTTCCTGTCCCAGCACGTGGGCGTGCGCGCGATCGTGGCGATGACCGAATCCGGCGGCACCGCGCGCTACCTGTCGCGCTTCCGTGCCAAGGCGCCGGTGTTCGCGGTGACCCGCCACGACAGCGCGCGCCGGCGCATGGCGCTGATGCGCGACGTGTTCCCGATCAACTTCGACAGCCGCGGCTTCACCCCGCGCGAGGCCGCGCGCGGCAGCATCCGCCTGCTGGTCGAGGCCGGCCTGCTGGAGGTCGGCGACCGCGTGGTGTTCACCAGCGGCGAGCACATGGAAACCCACGGCGCCACCAACACCCTGCGGCTGCTGGAAGTGGGCAGCGACGGCCATGCCAACGGCCTGGGCGAGCTGTAAGCGACACCGGCCTCGGTAGCGCCCGACCGTTGGTCGGGCGGCTGTTTCGGTAGTGCCGGCCGCTGGCCGGCAACTGCAAGAAGGTCGAGTGCTGCGAGGTCGTCGGCCAGCGGCCGGCACTACCGGACACGCCAAGGACAAATCCTGTCCCGAACGGACAGGTTGTAAGCGTTTCCAGGCCAGCCTCACGGCTGGTCCACGACGGGTGCGGGCTATAATCCGTGTTTCTCCGCACCCCGTGACAGGAACTTCATGAGCATCGAACTGCTGGCTGAAACCGCACAGGCAATGGTCGCCCCGGGCAAGGGCATCATCGCCATCGACGAATCCACCGGCACCATTGCCAAGCGCTTTGCCAGCGTCGGCATCGAGAACACCGAAGAGAACCGCCGCGCCTACCGCGAACTGCTGCTGACCACGCCCAAGCTCAACGAGCACATCTCCGGCGCGATCCTGTACGACGAGACCATCCGCCAGAAAACCCGCGACGGCGTGCCGTTCGCCAAGTACATGGCCGACCACGGCATGATCCCGGGCATCAAGGTGGACAAGGGCGCGCACCCGCTGGCCGGCTGCCCGGGCGAA
>Ga0182740_1001371_pt1 | contig 16657 bp, 15 predicted proteins | sample eDN5th37CKraftBY_FD_128872 | JGI IMG/M metagenome (GOLD analysis project Ga0182740, IMG submission 128872) | Enriched backyard soil microbial communities from Emeryville, California, USA - eDNA 5th pass 37_C Kraft BY (version 2) (version 2) | ecosystem: Environmental > Terrestrial > Soil >...
CACCCGCGCGGCATCGAAGTGATGCAGGAGCGGCAGGAGATCGAGGTCCCGGTTGCGGGTCGCGTTGTGCTTAAGATAGTCGTCGATGAAGGTCGCTATGTCCGGCCTGTACCCCGGATCGGCGATCCTGCGGACGTACTCGGCCGGAAACGGATCGGCAAAGCCCAGAAGGTTGCGCGTGGCATCCGGCGAGGCCTCGCGCCGGAGCCACGGATTGAGCAGGGCGAAGCTCTTCATGAAGGCCGTGAGGGTGGCCGCATCCTGGCGCGGGATCTCCGGGTTGAAGTGCAGGCCGAAGGCATAGAAGGGCGCATCCTGAGTGCCCTTGGCGCCGACGCCGCGCAGGATCGTCAGGATTCGGGTGAGTTCCTGCAGCCGGTCGAGCGGGATCGGAGCGGTGACGAGTTCGCAGGGAACGAGATAACGGGCCGCGAAGCCGAACAGGGCGGCGATCTTGGGCAGGACACCCCTCTGCGTTCCGGCCTGCTTGCCCGGGTGCAGAATCCGGCTGTCGAGCTCCACGGTCAGGTCGCCGATGGCGGATTCCTTCAGGGCGAAGGCATGGGGATCCACCTCGAGGAGCCGGCCGCCGAGCGCTTCCTGCAGGGCCTGCACGGTCCTTTCGGCCGAGGGGCCCACGAACTCGATCTCCACCCCGACCGTGCGCATCTGCCCCTGCTCGTTGAGCAGGGCCGGCGGCAGAGCGAAATCGATTTCGGTTGAAAGCGCCGGCTGCGCCATCGAGGACTCCGGAAAAACAACACGGAAACGTGAGCAATGGGATGAACGGGCCGCTTCGGCTCAGGTTCCTTACCAGGGATGATCTGGGTCTGCGGGTGTGGCTTTCCGGCTGCGGGTTGGCTACAAGCGCGCCATCATGATTTCGAGAGAATCGACCTTCGAGCGCGCCGCCTGGATGACGGAGCTGCGCGCAACTCTGGCCCTCGGCTGGCCCCTGGTTCTTGCGACCATCGCGCAGAACGCCCTGATCACGTCCGACGTCATTCTGATGGGCTGGATGGGATCGGACGCGCTGGCGGCGGGGGCGCTCGGCACCAACCTCTACTTCGCCTTCCTGATCTTCGGGATCGGCCTCGTCAACGCCACCTCGCCGATGATCGCCGAGGAGCTCGGCCGCAAGCGCCATTCCGTGCGCGAGGTGCGCCGCACGGTACGCCAGGGCTTCTGGGCCTGCGTCACCGTCGCGGTTCCGATCTGGATCGTCGCCTGGAACGGAGAGACGATCCTGCTCGCCATCGGGCAGGCGCCCGTCCTTGCGCACAATGCCGGCCAATATATCCGCGCGCTGCAATGGAGCCTTCTGCCGTTCCTGCTCTTCCTGGTGCTGCGTTCGTTCCTGGCGGCCCTGGAACGTCCCGGCTGGGCCCTGTTCATCGGCCTGCTCACCATTCCGGTCAATTTCGGCGCGGCCTATGCGCTGATGTTCGGCGCCCTGGGCCTGCCGGCTTTCGGCTTGGTCGGGGCAGGGCTTGGCACGGTGATCTCGAGCACCTTCATGTTCGTGGCGCTCGCCGTGGTGATCGTCCTGCATCCGAGGCTCAAGCGCTATCACGTCTTCGGGCGCTTCTGGCGGGCCGACTGGCCGCGCTATCGCACCCTCTGGCAGATCGGCCTGCCCATCGGCCTGACCCTGACCTTCGAGGTGACGATCTTCAACGCAGCCGCCATGCTGATGGGCCGGATCGGCGAGAGCGAGCTCGCGGCTCATGCGGTCGCCCTGCAGATTGCATCCTTCTGCTTCTCCGTCCCGCTCGGCATCGGACAGGCCGTGACGGTGCGCGTGGGCCGGGCCTATGGCGCCCAGGATGCGGCAGGCGTGACCCGGGCCGGCTGGACGTCCTTCACGCTCGGCACCGGCTTCATGGCTCTTACGGCATCGCTCATGCTGTTCGCCCCGCACCTGCTGCTCGGCGTCTTCCTCGACGTGAACGATCCCAAGAACGCGCTCGTCATCGATCTGGCGCGGACCTTCCTGGTGGTGGCCGCCATCTTCCAGCTGGTGGATGGCGCGCAGGCGGTCGGCGCCGGCATGCTGCGCGGCCTGCAGGATACCCGCGTGCCGATGATGTATGCGGCATTCGGCTATTGGGGCGTGGGCCTGCCGCTCGGCGCCACCCTGGCCTTCGGCACGTCCCTGCGGGGCGTCGGCATCTGGATCGGGCTTGCCAGCGGGCTCGCCGTGGTGGCCTGCCTGATGCTGTGGCGCTGGCTGCGCCGCGACCGGCTCGGCCTGGTCACGGCGGTGCCGCGGGACGTTCAGGAGGCGTTCGCGAGCTGACCGATCAGCCGCGAGAGATCGACCGGCGCGAATTGCGCGTCCTCATGGGTCACACGCACCTCCTCCACCGTGAGCCGCCGCCACTGCGCGAGCCGGGTCAGGGCCTCCTGCACCAGGTCTTCCGGAGCGGAGGCGCCCGCGGTCAGACCGATCACGGCGGCGCCGTCGATGAAGGAGAGGGTCAGGTCCTTCGGATCCTGCATGAGGAGAGCCTGGCGTCCCTCGTTGACGGCCACCTCGCACAGGCGGTTGGTGTTCGATGAATTGCGCGCGCCGCATACGATGATCCGCTCCGCCCGCCTGGCGATCACGCGCACGGCCATCTGCCGGTTCTGCGTGGCGTAGCAGATCGTCTTGACGTCGGGTCCCTGGATGGCAGGAAAGCGCTCCTTCAGGGCCGCGATGATCTCGCGGGTATCATCGACGGAGAGCGTCGTCTGGGTGATGTAGGCGATGCGCTCCGGATTCAGGACCGGAACGGTCAGCGCATCCGCGACGCTCTCGATCACATGGACCGTGCCGTCGATCTGTCCGATGGTGCCTTCGATCTCCACATGGCCGCGATGACCGATGACGATGACCTCGCGCCCGGCTTTTGAATGCCGCTGTCCTTCGAGATGGACGCGGCGCACGAGGGGGCAGGTGGCATCGAGCACGGAAAGTCCTCTGTCGGCCGCTTCCCGCACCACCGCGCGCGAAACGCCGTGGGCGCTGAAGATGGCGACGGCTCCATCCGGGATTTCGGCCAGATCCTCGACGAAGATCGCACCTTTGCGCTTCAGGTCTTCCACCACGCGGCCGTTATGCACGATCTCGTGGCGCACATAGACGGGTCTGCCCGTCCGTTCGAGGGCGTCCTCGACAGCCCGGATGGCGCGCTCGACCCCGGCGCAGAAACCGCGCGGCGCCGCGAGCAGAACGGTGAGTGGCGGATGGTCCTGAATCATGCCGCATCCTCCGTCTTCAAGGGGCGGTCGCGGAGAGCGGTCGGGCGGGTGCAGCGGGCATGCCGCAACAGGGAGGCGGCGTGTTCGCCGGCCATGATGGCACTCTCGATGGTGGCGGGAAGGGCGCCGATCCAGTCTCCTGCGAGAGCGAGATTCGCCAGAGGCCGCAGGGGAGGCTGCGGGAGCTCCTCCGCCGCTTGGCGGATGGTCGCGCGCTTCTCCTTCACCACCCGGGTCTCGGGTTGCCGGTCGCTTGCCGCATCGAGCCCGAGACGGCGCAGGGCCGGCGCGATGTCGCGCCAGATCCGCGCCGCCACATCGGCGGCATTGCGGTCCACCACCGCATCGGCGGCCGAGACCGTGACGCTTACATGAGATGGACGAATCAGCGCCCATTGCGCCAGCGTGCCGGTGAAGCCGATGAAGCGCGGGCGCGCCAATCCCTTCATCCGATAATGAACGTTGAGAATGGGCTCGAAGGAGGTCGGCACGGGAAGCGCGGGAAGAAGCCGCTCCACCTCGTAGGGCGGCAGCGCGAGGATCACGCAGTCGTCGGGGCCGAGCATCACGGTGCGATCCGTCAATGCAAGCCCGATGACGCGCTCCTGGCTCGTCAGGAGCATGCGCAGGCGCTGCCCGGTGTGAACGGTTGCGCCTCTTGTCTCAAGGGTGGCGATGGCGGGCTCGATCAGGTCCTCGCTCAGGCCGTTCCGCGCCACCAGGAGGCGCCCGGCGCCCGGCCGGATGAGCTGCCGCAAAGCGCCGGCGAGACGCTGCGAGGAGGCCTGCGCGGGCGGCGTGTTGAGCACTGCCACTGTCAGAGGCTCGATCAGGCTGTCCATGATCGGACGATCCCCGATGATCGAGGCGACCGGACAATCCTTGGCCGTGAAGAGGAGGCGCAGGAGCCGCGCCAGATCGGGCAGGGTCAGGCCGTGCGGGCGACGCGAGGGAAGCAGCCACGACCAGGGCGAGAGACCCACCCGCCGCATCTCTCCCGTCCGCCCGTCGTAGAGCGGAAGCCCTTTGGGTTCCGGCTCGATCCAGCGGTCGCGGGCACCGATGGTCTTGAGGAGATCGAGTGCATGTCCATTGGCCGTGAAGAGCACATGGGTGCCGTTGTCATGGATGAAGCCGTCGGCGGGATGGAGGGTGCGGCAGCGTCCTCCCGCTTGCGGTGCGGCTTCGTAGATGACGGCGTCGCCGCCGTCGTCCGTGACGGTGAGTGCGGCGCTCAAGCCCGCGATGCCCGCTCCGATGATGTGCGTACGCCTTGACGTCATGCGGGCCTCATGGCGCGGGTGATGAGATGTAGCCGGTCGGCGGTGCTCAGGCGCAGCCTCCCCTGGCGCAGACCCCAGCCGCGCGCCTGCAACCGGTCCAGCACGCGGCGGTAATTCTCCATCATCAGGATTGCCGGCTTCAACGCCCGGCGATCGAGATGCATGAGGGCGGCATCCGCCGCCGCAAAGCCGGCACGGGCCTCGTCGGCGAGGTTCTCGCAGACGCGCGCGAAGCGCGGATCGGCCACGAGCGCGGCCGCGGGAGCATCGCTCAATCCGAGCTGCGCAAGCCGCGAAAGGGGCACGTAGACCCGCTCGCGGGCGGCATCCTCGTCGACATCGCGCAGGATGTTTACGAGCTGCAGGGTGCGTCCGAGATTGAGCGCGAAATCATGCGCGGAAGGAGCTCCGAAAATGCGGATCGAGAGTGCCCCGACGGAGCCCGCGACACGGCGGCCGTAGAGGCCGAGCTCATAGTCGCCGGCGAGGCGCACCCGGTCGGCGCAGTCCGTCTCCATGCCGTCGAGCAGGGCGTGGCATTCCTCCAAAGGAAGCTTGAAAAGGGTCGAGGCGCGGGCGAGTTCGCGCCCGATCGGCGTTTCCGGTGCGCGGTGCAGACGGTCGATTTCGCGCCGCCACTCGCGCAGGAACGCCCGCTTCTCGGAAGCCGGCGCCGCGCTGTCGGCGATGTCGTCCACCGTGCGGCAGAAGGCATAGACCGCATGAATGGCGCGGCGGCGCTCGGGTGAGAGGCTCCGCATTCCGAGGCGAAAGGACGAGCCTGAACGCCGCACCACCACCGCCGTCACACGGTGGTCACGAGGAGCAGGCCTCTGAATTGTTCCGCGAAGGCCGCGCAGGAAGGCGATGCACGCATCGCCTTTGCTCACCTGAACGCGCTCCAGAACCGGATCGGCCTGCCGCAGGCGCCGGCTCAGGCGGCGGGCGAGGGCGATGGTCGCGATGCTCTGCGCCCGCAGACGTGCGTTCCCCAGATGCTCCGGCAGCGACTGCGCCTGATCGATCAGGGCGTCGACCCGATCGAGCATGGCGTCGAGGACGTCACGACGGAGCGTCGTGTGCGACGGATCGAAGAATGCGGTCTCGGAGCCGGCCGTCAGCATCCACCGGATCGGGATGTAGATGCGGCCCATCCGCTCGCGATCCTCGCCGCAATCCTGCAGGTGGTTGAGGATCTGCAGCGCCGTGCAAAGGGCATCCGTGGGTCCGTGGGCCGCACTGCGCTCGCCGTGAAGGATCAGAAGGAAGCGGCCGACGGGGTTAGCGGAAAAGCGGCAATACTCGATCAGCTCGGCCCAATCGTTGTAGCGGGCCTTGACCACATCCTGTCGGAAGGCGCGCAGCAGCTCGCGGGCTTGGACCAGCCCGGCCTTGTGATGTTTGTCGACGGCATGAAGGCGCGCGGCCTGCGGGATGGTCGGATCGCCGCTGATGAGCGCCTGTTCCAGCGCATCGAGGCGCTCCAGCTTCTCGGCGGCCGCGAGATCGGGCGCATCGGCGATGTCGTCTGCCATGCGGGCGAAATCGTAGAAGGCGAGGACGGCATCCCGATGCTCACGCGAGAGCACGAGGGATGCGACCGGAAAGTTCTCGTCGCGCGGTCGCTTCGTCGCTCCTGGAAAATCCGCGTTCATGGCTTTTCCTCCAGCGGATAAAGCCTGCCCTTCCAACCCGCGCGGCGCGCCTGCCCGATCCGCAGGAGCACGCTCCATTGGATCGCCAGGCCGACCAGGATGGTGAAGGGATGGAGAGGGATGGACCAGGGATTCTCCCGCGTCGCGACGGTCACGAGCGTGCGCGCCCCGAGGGAGAGAAGAACTGCTCCGGCGAGCGGCAGGGTCGGTGCAAACGGCAGGAGCAGGAATGGCAGCGCATGACCGCCGAGCAGGAGCACGGTCCAGATCGGCAGCGCCACCGGCGTCGCCATGCCCTCGTGGGCATTCTTGGCAAAGCCGGCCCAGGCCTCGTCGAAGCGTGAATACATGCGGCATGTGGCGAGGCGCTCGCCCGGCACGAGATCCGTCATGTGGCCCTTGCGGCGGAAGAGCCGCGCCAGCTGGATGCCGTCGTGTATGCGCGTGCGGATCGCCGCGTGCCCGCCGCTCGCCCGATAGGCTTCGCGCTCGACGAGCATGAGCTGGCCGCAGGCCGCTCCCAATCCTGGATCGCGGGAGAGGCGCATGAAGCCCATGGGAAGATAGCCGAGCAGCAGCAGGTTGATCGTCGGCACCGTCAGCAGCTCGCCGAGCGTGATCATGATCTGGCGCGGGACGGCACTGACGAGGCCGGCATCGGCGGCCTGCGCATGGCCGGCGAGCCGAGCCGCCGCATGGGGAGCCAGTCGGACGTCCGCATCCACGAACAGGAAATGCGTGCCCCGCGCAGCCTCGGCAAGGTGGTGGCAGGCATGGACCTTGCCGGTCCAGCCGTCGGCCAGGGGCGGCGCGGTGAGGAGGCGCACACGGGGATCGCGGGCCGCATAGGCGCGAACGATGTCGGCCGTCGCATCCGTCGACCCATCGTCCATGACCAGGACTTCGACCGCCACGCCCATGCTGCCGAGAGCCGCATCGAGGGCGGGGCCGATGTTCGCCGCTTCGTTGCGGGCGGGGATCAGGATCGAGACGAGAACGTCGCCTTGCGGCGCATGCCATGGCGTCGCGCGCAGGACACCCAGATTCATGAGCCCGAGCACGAACGGGATGGCGGCCAGTGCAAGCAGAACAAGGCCCAATGCCGTCATGAGGGGCGCCCCTCGTGGGACGGATCGAAGGTGCGCCCGCGCAGGGCCGCCCCCATCCGTCGCCATCCGTCGTAGAGCCCGCCAATTCCGGCGCGCCCTTCGAGCACTGACCGGAACCGGGCCGGATCGCGGCTTTGCACGTCAGCGCTCAAACGCGTAAGCGTCGAGGTCAGCTCACTTTCAAGCCGCTCCAGGCGATCAGGACGCGCGAGGGTCACGAGATCCTGCCCACGCATCGGTTGGCCGAAGGCGATGAAGGCTTCCGCTCCGCGTTCCAGCCAGAAGCCGTACTCGATGGCGAGCGGCAGGATTGTGCAGCCGGGCGCGTGCTCGACGAGATGCGCCACGCCGGGCTTGAGGCCGAGGGGCCGCTCGCGCACATCACTGAAGCGTCCCTGCGCGGTGATCCAGAGCGCACGGTCGGCCCCTGAGAGGATCTCCGCACTCGCCTTGAGAAAATCCGCCGCGCCGCGCGGGCTGTCGAGATCGACGCCGAAGGCGCCGATGCGGCCGAAGATGCCGTATTGCTTCAGCATCGCGGCATCGATGGGCGCATAGCTCTCGTAGGCGGGAAAGAAGCGGTCGGCCGCCAGGATGTAGATGGCCGCGTCCCACCAGGCCGGGTGATTGGAATAGACGATGACGGGACCTTGCTGCGGCACATCCGGTGTGCCCCAGGAGGCGATCCGCAAGGCATTCATGTGACGCGTAAAGTAGCGCCGAAAGGTCGTGACCATGAAGCGGTGGAGCAGGGCGGAGCGGCGTGCGACCGGAGAGCCTCCCGGACGGCCGGATGAGGAGCGTTCCGTCCCTGCCTTGCCCGTTTGCTGCCTCAAGACACGTTCCGTAGATTCTCGACCTTGCCATCCGCATCGAGGGCATCAGCGGCGATCCAGCCCGACATCATGACCATCGGCATGCCCGGACCCGGATGGGCCGCGCCGCCGGCCAGGTAGAGGCCGCGCACCTGCCGGCTGCGGTTGCCCGGCTTGAACGCGCCCATGAACTTGCCGTGGCTTGCCAGACCGTAGATGGCGCCGTTGAGCACCTTGTAGCGATCGTGAATGTCCTGCGGCGTCAGGTGGCGTTCGACCACGATGCGCTCCTCGATATCGCTCATGCCGGCCGTGCGTTTCAGCTTGTCGATGATCACCTGTCGATAGGCCGGAAACATCTGCGACCAGTCGTGGTGCGGACGAAGATAAGGCGTGTGGACGAGTACATAGAGCGCCTCGCCGCCCTCTGGCGCGACGCTCGGATCGGTCGCCGACGGCGCCGCGAGATAGCAGGTGGGATCGGGAGCGGGCTCGCCGCGCCGGTAAATGAAGTCGAACTCTTCCTCCGGATCGCGGGAGAACACGAAATCGTGATGGAGGATGTGGTCGTAGCGCTTGTTCAGGCCGAGATAGAGCACCACGCCCGAGCAGGCCGGCTCGAAGTCCTTGCGGGCATAATGCTCGCCCACCTCGCCGCCGACGAGTTCGCGATAGGTGCGGATCGAATCCATGTTGGAGATGACGTTGTCGTAAGGAACGACGTCGCCGCTCGCGAGGACGATGCCCGTGACTGCGCCGTTCTCGATCCTGAGCGAGGCCACGTCGCTGTCGGTCCTGAACGTGGCGCCGAGTTCGGTGGCCAGTTTCGCCAGGGCTTCGGCGACCGCGCGGGTGCCGCCCATGGGATACCATACGCCGTCCGCTGCCTGCATGTGGGCGATGGCGCAGAGAACGGCGGGCGAGCCATAGGGCGATGAGCCGACATATTGCGTGAAGTGATCGAGCATCTGCGCCAGGCGTTCGTCCTTCACCTTGGACCGTATGGTGCCGGCGACGGATGAGCCCATGCGCAGAGACAGAACATCCCGCAGCGTCGCGGGATTCATGTTGGCGCGGATGTTGATGGTATCGAAGAGATCCTCCACCGGCTTCCAGAAGAAGAACCGGTTCGAGATGTCGTGAAGATGCGCGGAGATTTCCTGGAAGCGCTTGTATCCTTCGCCGGCGTTCTTTCCGGGCGCGAAGCGATCCATGGTCTCGGCCATGGCCTCGACGTTCTCCTGCAGGTCGATGCGCGTGCCGTCATCGAAGAAGCAGCGCCATTGCGGATCGAGCCGCACGAGATCGAGATAGTCGGAGAGATTGCGGCCGGCCTCCGCGAAGATGCGTTCCAGAACCCGCGGCACGGTCAGGATCGTCGGTCCCATGTCGAAGCGAAAGCCGTCCTCGTGAAGAACCGCCGCCTTGCCACCGATCCAGGCGTTCTTGTCGTAGAGGGTGACCTTGTGCCCGCGGGCCGCGGCAACGCAGGCCGCCGCCAATCCGCCCAAGCCTCCGCCGATGACTGCAACCGAAGTTCCTTGAGCGTTCACGCATTCCTCCCGCGAGGCACGAGCCTGTTCGTCATTCGCCCATGTCCAATCGTGATGGTTCTAGGAAGGGCATGGGCCAGTTCAAGACGGATCACGAAGGTTTGGGCGGCGGGCGCAGATCATGCGAAGCGAGTGCCGGCCCGGCGCGCGGATCACCGGATCGAATCCGGCGGCGGCCAGGCGTGGCCTCAGGTGGTTTACGGCGCGTGTGTTGCCGCCCCAGAGCAGGTTCTTCAGCCGGTTGATGGCGGAGATCGTCCCATGTCCTTCCTGGGACAAGGCCGCCACGAGAAGCCAGCCTCCAGGCCGCAGAGCGCGAAAGATCCGTTCGATGGCCTCCTGGATGATCGCATCCGGCAGGAACATCTGGGGCAGGAAGGCGAGGTCGAAGGCGCGCTCGTCCTCCAGATCCTCTGCGCGCTGCCGACGAATCACGATGCGCCCGTCGAGCCCGGCCTCCCGAACATGCCGCTCGCCGATGGTGGCCGGATGAGGTGCAGGCTCGAGAGCTGCTGCGGTCAGATGCGGAAAATGCCTGCAGAGCGCAATCGAGAGGCCGGCGGCCCCCGCGCCCACATCGAGAAGGGCCGCGCCAGGCCGCTCGAGACGCGGCATAAGGCCCGGCAGGAATTTCAGTTTCGGCAGGGCCCGGGTGGTCCAGAGACGGGTCAGGGTGCCTTGGGATTCGATGATGGCCTCATCCGTATGGGTCCAGCCATCGAGGGTGAGGGTGCCGTCGGCAAGCCTGTGCCGGAAGCTGTCGGCCTGAAGCAGGGGAGCCCGGAGGGACGCCCGGAAGGTCGCCACTCCCTCGGGGGTCGTGAAGGGCATGAGGGCGGGGGCGGCCTGAACACGGTCCTGATCCCACAGTACGAACCGGTGGCTTGCGAGAACGTCGATCAGCGTCCGGACGAGCGCCGGCGACAACGAGACGTCTTCCGCCAAGGCCCCGATCGTCGTCGGCTTGCCGAGATGAGCGAGAAGGCCTGTCTCGGCGCAGGCCGAGAGGGCGCTGGCCGACCAGATGGCCGTGTCGGCCTCTTCGAGCACCTTCAGCACGTCGCCCGTTCGCTGGAACGACGGGGCAGCCGGACCGTGCCATGACGGCAGGCCGATGGAGCCAAGGCCCATACGGTCGCCCCCGTGGGACAGAAGAGCATAGGCGCGCCACAGCATGGGACGCCTATCGGATCGGGATGACGACCGTCGTCGCAGGCTCTCTGACGACGATCCGGGCGGCATCGAAACTCGGAGGTCCGCGACGACCCACATCGTTCGAGAAACCGTAGGGCTCATTGGGCAGACCAATGAAATTGCGGTCGAGCTTGCCGTTGCCGTTCACGTCATGGAAGACCGCGATGGAATAAGTCCCCGGCTTCACGTTCCTGATCCGCAGTTCCACGGTTCCCGCTGCGGCCGGGCCGCGATCCTTGTAGGGGCAGGTCGCCTCCTCGAAGCTGGTGTCGCAGATGCCGGCATAGACCATGTTGCCGTCCGGCTGGACGCCTTGCGCCCGGATCGTCAGCGTTGCCGCGTGAGCGGACGAAACGGCAAGCAAAAGGAGGGAGGTCAGTCCAACGCGTCTCATCCGTCGCCTCCCTACAGAGCCGCTTCGCCGAGCGGCGCTGCGGCGGGTTTCGCCTCAAAGTCGCCCGCCCTTTGACGCTCGCGATCCTCCAGCAGCAGCCGCGTCGTGATGCGCGCTCCTTCATAGATGACCGGCAATCCGCTGCCGGGATGCGTACCGCCGCCGACCAGATAGACGTTGCGGCCGAAGCGGTTGTGCGGGCGGAAGTACAGCATCTGCGTCAGGTTGTGCGCGAGATTGAAGGTGGCGCCCTCGAACACGGAGAACTCATCCTGCCAGCCGCGCGGCGTCACCACGCGCTCGAAGCGGATGCGGCTCTCGATCTCGCCCAATCCAAGCACCTTCAGCCGCTCGAGCGCGAGCCTGCGGTAACGCGGCGCCTCGCGCGTCCAGTCGATCCCGCAGCGCAGGTTCGGCACGGGCACGAGCACGTAGAGGCTCGTATGGCCTTTCGGGGCTAGCGATGCATCGGTTGCGCCAGCGTGCTGGACGTAGATCGACGGTTCGTCGGGCAGGATGCCGTTGGTGATCTCGTGAATGTTGCGTTCGTAGTCCCGCGACAGCAGGATCGTGTGATGGGCGAGATCGCCGACATCTCCCTCGATGCCGAGATAGAGCATGAAGGTGGAGCAGGAAATCTTCGCGCGATCGAGCTTCCTGTCCGACCAGCGTGGGCGCATGGCTTCGGGCACGAGGCGGCGCATGGCGTGCCCGAAATCGCCGTTCACCACCACGGAGCCCGCTGCGAAGCGCTCCCCGCCTGCCTCAAGGCCGACGGCCTCTCCGTTCTCGTAAACGATGCGCTCGACCGGCGTGTTCAGGCGAATGTCGACGCCCATCTTGCGCGCGACCTTCGCCATCGCTTCCGAGACCGCGCCGCAGCCGCCCATGGGATGGAAGACCCCGTGCTCGTATTCGAGGAACGACAGAATGGTGAACAGGCTCGGGCATTGGAACGGCGACATCCCGAGATACTTCGTCTGGAACGAGAAGGCGAGGCGCACGCGCGGATCGGCAAAATAGCGCTTGAGATCGCTGTCGACGCTGGAGAAGGGTCTCAGCTTCGGCAGCGCGGCCAGCATCGCCGGCGAGAAGAGATCGGCGGGGCTCGAAAAGGCCTGTTCCAGCACCGGCCGAAAGGCTTCCAGCTTGTCGCGGTTGTCGTCGAGAAACCGCCGCACGTTGCGCGCATCGGCCGGAGCCAGGCGGGCGATTTCCTGTTCGAGGCGATCAAGATCGTAAGTGGCGCGGATGGAGCCGCCGCCCTCGAAGACGAGGTGATATTGCGGGTCGAGGCGCTTGAGTTCGACATGATCTTCCAGCCTTTCGCCGCAGGCTTCGAAGATGTCCTTCAGGACGCGGGGATACAGGAAGAAGGTCGGACCGAAGTCGAACTTGTAGCCGCCGGGCGCGTGGACGGTCCGGGTGCGCCCGCCCACGGCGGGCTCCCGTTCGAACACGGTCACGGGAACGCCCTCGCGCGCCAGCAGCATGGCGGAGGCCAAGCCCCCGGGTCCGGCCCCCACGACGGCGACCTGAGGTGATCTGGCGGAATTGCGCATGAAACGTCAGCCTTCGACTGGCGGGGGATATCGGTCACCTGAACTAGACCGGTCGAAGCCTTGGACCAGAGGCCATGATCCGAAAACACGGAAAGGTGAATTGGGTCTATGAAATAAAGTAACTTTAGCTCAGGCTATCTAGGGCCGGTGGGGCATTTGTCCAGGCTATTTCTTGGTATAGCGAAACATCTCTGAAGAGTGAGTGAGCGTATTAAAATTCGAAGCGCCTTATTCTTGCCTTTTTAGGGCTCAGTTTCACTTACAACCAAAACGGAAGGGGAGACTGTCCTTGAAGAACATCCTCACCCGGGCATCTGCAATTGTGCCTATTCTTCTCGTAGCAGCCTGCAATACAACCGCCTCGAACGACCCGCTCACCACAGGATCCATCTCGCAAGCCAACATCGAAGCAGGCCCGGCCATCCAGCGCGGCACCGCCTCCTGGTACGGCCCCGGATTTCACGGCCGCAAAACCGCCAGCGGCGAGCGCTTCAATTCAGCCGACATGACGGCCGCCCATCGCTCCCTGCCGTTCGGCACGAGGCTCAAGGTCGTGAACGAATCCAACGGTCGCTCGGTCGTCGTCCGGGTGAACGACCGGGGTCCCTTCGCCCACCGGCGGATCATCGATCTCGCGAAAGGCCCGGCCCAGGCGCTCGGCCTGACCTCCGCGGGCACGGCCTACGTGTCGCTCCATCGCATCGATTAGGCGGTTCTTAATTCCTTCCGGCGATTCTTGCCTCGATTCGGGACCAAGGGTTGCTTACATGGAATCGAGATCGTCTCAGGCGACGAACGTCATCCGCTTTCCGGGCGCGCGCTCGTCGGCCAATCCCCATCGTGATCAGCGAAGCCTGATGGATGCGGTCTACGCCGCAGGCTCGCTGCCGATTGCGGCGGGCGATCGCGCCACCAAGGTCATGGCAACGCGTCTCACCATCTTCGGCTTCGTCGTGATCGACGAAATCCAGGCGGACGGCAGCGCGCGCCGCCTGCGCCCCTCCGAGGCGTTTCATGCGTCCACGGCCTGCCCGTGGCGCGTGTCGAAGCCATCGGGTCGCTATCGGATCGTCGAGGAATGGCCCGAATCAGATCGCGACGTGTTTTCCGCCCTGCAGGCCTGATCGCGGCCGAAGGCTCGCCTTTTCCATCCCCTGAACTATTTTCCTGCGCCTATCGATGGCGCTTTTCAGGGGATGCCGATGCATCTGGTTCAGATTCTGCTGCCGCTCGCCGACAACAAGGGCCGCCGTCTTGACGGCGCGGTCTACGCGCGGGTCCGCAAGGAGTTGTCGGAGCGGTTCGGCGGGATCACGAGCTTCACGCGCGCGCCGGCCGAAGGCGTCTGGAAGGAGGGCGGCCATACAACCCACGACGACATCGTGGTGTTCGAAGTGATGGCCCGCGAACTCGATCATGCCTGGTGGGAGCGCTACCGCGCCGACCTGGAACGGCGATTCGAGCAGGAGACCATCGTAATGCGGGCGATCAAGGTGGAAATGCTGTAACGAGGGAACCCGACCCGCACTGCTTCGCTTGTCGTTGAAAAGTGGAGCATTCCCATGGCCAAGCCCCTCGTTGTTTCCATTCCCCATAACCTCGGCCAAGCCGAAGCGATGCGGCGGCTTCATGGCGGCATGTCGGGGCTGAAATCGCAGTTCGGCGACAAGGTCGCGTCCATCGACGAGACCTGGAACGGCAACCGCATGGATTTTCGTGTCGGGGCCATGGGGCAGAACGTCAGCGGCCATCTGGAAGTGATGCCGGATCAGGTGCGCGTCGAAGTGCAGTTGCCATGGATTTTGGCAATGGTTGCAGAGAAGGCCAAGACCTTCATCCAAAAGCAAGGCACTCTGTTGCTCGAGAAGAAATGATTCTGGCTATTTCCATGAATAGCCGTTCACGAAGATGAATGCAGGTGGAACCAAAAGGCTCCTTGCGCGTTCTACAATCGATTGCGACCTCGACCCAACGTTGGTGCGCTTCACTTAAGACATCGCTTTATTCACCCTGGGCCGTGTTCTTCCGTCCGATCGCGACAACACACCTGTATTTGAGGATGGCGCTATGCATGAGCGTTTGATGACGCACTCTTATGCCCTTCGTTCGCCTGCCAAAAACGCTTCAGAAAAACCTCTCCTCGTCTGTTTCTCCCATCTCCGCTGGGATTTCGTCTGGCAGCGGCCGCAGCATCTCCTCAGCCGCGCCGTCAAGCACTACGACGTGCTGTTCATCGAGGAGCCGGTCTTCAAGGCGGGCGCGAAGCCTCATATGGATGTGAGCGACCGTCCGCAGGGCGTGACCATCGCCTTACCGGTTCTTCCCGAAGGCCTGTCTCATGAAGATATTCTTGCCGAGCAGCATGACCTGATCGAGGAGCTGATCGGCCGCGAGGCCTCGGGGCCGCGGGTGTTCTGGTACTACACGCCGATGGCCATGGCCTTTACCAGCGATCTCGAATGCGACCTGTGCGTCTACGACAACATGGACGAGCTTTCGCTTTTCCGGGGGGCGTCGCAGGAGCTGCTCGATCTGGAGAATGCTCTCTTTGCCCGCTGCGATCTGGTCTTCACGGGGGGCATGAGCCTCTACGAGGCCAAGCGCCATCGCCACCGCAGCGTCCACGGCTTCCCGTCCTCCATCGATTTCAACCACTTCTCCCAGGCGCGTGCCATCGACAAGGATCCCGACGATCAGGCGCAGATTCCCCGTGTTCGTCTCGGCTTCTTCGGCGTCGTCGACGAACGCATGGACATCGATCTGCTGGCCGAGGTCGCCGATCTGCGGCCCGACTGGCAGTTCGTGATGATCGGTCCGGTCGTGAAGATCGATCCCGCTACCTTGCCGCAGCGCTCCAACATCCACTGGCTCGGCGGAAAATCCTACAATGAACTGCCGCATTACCTGTCGGGTTGGGACGTGGGGTTCATGAATTTCGCCCTGAACGAGGCGACGAAGTTCATCAGCCCGACCAAGACCCCGGAATTCCTGGCGGCCGGCGTGCCGGTCGTCTCGACGCCGATCACCGATGTGGTTCGGCCCTACGGTGAGAAGGGCCTCGTCGAAATCGCCAGGGACGCCAAGGAGGTGGTGGCGAAGGTCGAGACGATTCTCGCCCGTCCGAAGGATGGGTGGCTCGCGAAGGTCGATCGTCACCTGGCAGCCGGGTCCTGGGACAAGACGTGGGCTTCCATGCACAAGCTGATGCTGGATGCCACCGGCGACACCGCGAGCGACCGTCCCGCCTCGTCCCTTCCCGTTTATGCCACCACGCCTGCGGAGTGATCTGGAATGTATGATTGGTTGATTGTCGGCGCCGGCTTTGCGGGCAGCGTTCTGGCCGAACGCCTCGCCACGGAGCGTAACGAGCGCGTCCTTTTGATCGATCGTCGCAATCACATCGGCGGCAATGCCTATGACCGATACGACGATGACGGCCTGCTCATCCACCAGTATGGGCCCCATATCTTCCACACCAACTCCAAGCAGATCTTCGACCATCTTTCCCGCTTCACGGAGTGGCGCTTCTACGAGCATCGGGTTCTGGCCGAAGTCGACGACATGCTCGTGCCGATTCCGATCAACCTCGACACGGTCAACAAGCTCTATGGGCTGAACCTCACGTCCGAGCAGCTGCAGGACTGGTTCGCCGAGCGGGCGGAAAAGATCGGCGAGATCAAGACCTCGGAAGACGTGGTGGTCTCCGCCGTCGGGCGGGAGCTCTACGAGAAGTTTTTCCGCGGCTATACGCGCAAGCAATGGGGCCTCGACCCGTCGGAACTCGACAAGTCGGTGACCTCACGGGTGCCGACGCGCACGAACCGGGACGACCGCTACTTTGCGGAC
>Ga0182740_1001372_pt1 | contig 16653 bp, 20 predicted proteins | sample eDN5th37CKraftBY_FD_128872 | JGI IMG/M metagenome (GOLD analysis project Ga0182740, IMG submission 128872) | Enriched backyard soil microbial communities from Emeryville, California, USA - eDNA 5th pass 37_C Kraft BY (version 2) (version 2) | ecosystem: Environmental > Terrestrial > Soil >...
CGGGGACGTCCACGCCGACCGAATCCAACGGGAAGCCGCCGACGAGTGGGCTCGTTCGGAGCGCCACATAAGGGAGGTCGAGGGGAGCGGCCAATTCGCATCAGACGCGAAGATGTCGTCTTCAAGCTGACATAAGATACATTATCGGCGAACCCGTTTCCCGCGTGATCCCGCGGTTTCAGGCGTCGAGGCCGCGGATTCGGCGCCAGCGGGCCGAGACGTCCTCGGACAGCCAGTAGTAGACCTCCTCGCCGCCGATCGGCGGGTCGAACCGATAGCCGCTGCGTGCGTGCACCGGCCACTTCTTGTGGTCGAACCGCTGCTTCATGTATCGCGACAGGTGCGTCCACACCGTCCGAAGCTGCGAGAGCGGCCGCTTGGTGCGCTCGGAGAGCTCGAGCAGGTTCATCGGGTGCTCCGGGCGCTCTGAGAGCACGTCCATCGCCTCTGAGACGATCTGCGTGGCCTTCGCGTGGCCGGCTGCGATGTCCCTGAGCAGCGAGTCAGTGATGAGCGCGTCGTCGACGCCGTGGTTCACGCCGACGACATCCTCGTCCGGCGTGAGCGTCGCCAGGAAGCCCCTCACTGCCTCGACGTGCTCGGGCGGAACCGCCAGATAGTGCATCCCCGGCTGCGGAATGAACACGGTCGTGGACATGGTCTCTCCTTCCCCAGTGTGCGGCCGCTCCGTGTGGCTGGAATAGACGATACCGGGGACATCCGGACTTTGCAATAGCCGGAGTGGACGATACCGGCTATTGGAAGGCGCTTCGGTCATGCGTACCGGATGGAGGGGTTGAGCACCTGACGGTGCCACAGGTACTCGCGATCGCGCTGGTTCAGGCTGGCCAGATCCGCAGCGTCGGTCCAGTGGTCGTTGATGGCGGCCTCGACGCGGTCGACGACAGCCTGCGCGTCTCTGCGCGACAGCCCGTAGACGCCGGCATGCTCGACCAGGCGCGGGAACGACGACTGCTTCTCTCCGTCGCGGCCGTAGGCCATCGCCTGCGTCGCGGTCTCACCGGATCGCGGACCCGGAGCGAGGTCGTAGGCCGGAGTGAGGCGCAGGCTACTGCCGTCCCAGAGCGCGGCGTGGTTGCGGGCGTGGTCGTCGCTGTTGGAGATCGCCATGTTGAACGCGATCCGCTCGAACAGCTCGCGTCCCGCCTCGGGGTCTCCGTACTCGCGCAGTACGTCTACCAGCTGCGGGTAGGTGACGTAGCGGGCGTTCATCTCGTTCTCGCGAGCGAGCGTGAGGCCGCTGAGGACATGACGGCGGCCGCCGTCAGCGGTGCGGTCGAAGCGCTCGATGAGCAGCACGTCCTTGCCGTTGACGGTTGCCAGTCGCCACCGCGGAACACGGATGCCCGCCTTCTCGGCGAGGGCGAGCATCGTCGCCTCCGTGTTCACGTACGAGAACAGCCGGTCCGTGCTGGACGGGAACTTCGCGAGGTATTGCGTGCCGTCGTCTGCGATGAGAGTCGCCTTCGGACGTGCACCGCCGATTGACGTGCCGTGTTCGAGCGCGGCTTCCAGGGTCGGACTGAGCGTGCCGCCCGCCTCCAGGATCTCCGCGGCGGTGAGCAGCTCCTCGAGCGAGGCGGTGTCGGTGCGCGGCACGTACTGGTCCGCAGACTCCTGATAGTCGAGCGCGCCGAAGCGATTGGAGCCGGAGCGGAGCATGTACTGAACCTCGGTGAGCTCGTCGCCCTCAGCCAGTCCGAGCCCGTGCCGGATAACTCCCCTCCCCCACCCGTCCGGCGACCCGTCGCGGAGGACGCCGGCGATCGTCAAGCCCTCGTCAGGGAACTGCGGGCCGCGGCGAAGGGGAAGCTCCGGGCCGAGCGCAATCGCATCATCGCGGTCAAGGTAACTGCGCCCGTACACGAAGTGCGTGATGCCGTCTTCCTCCTGCGCGTACCCGGCGACGACAGGCTCCGTGGCGCCCGACAGCCAGGTCCACACGTACGCGCGCTCAGAAGTCATCGTCAACCTCGACGGCGCGCTTGCGGGCGCGGCTCGGCAGCAGAGCGAGGCGCTCCTCACCGCGGCGGCGCATCCGCGCCAACTCCACCGGATCGTCTACGCCGAACGGAGAGTTGCCGGTGAGGTACAGCAGCTCGAGCACGGTCCCGAACGACGTGCCCGGCGCTCCTTCCTCGGCGGCGCGCACAGTCCGTTCGCTCACTCCCGCTCGGGCTGCGAGCTCAGAGACCGGCCACTTCCGCTGCAGCCGGCCGCCCTGAATGAGCTGGCCGGTCACCTTCAGCGCGTCCTCGACCGGGCGGCGCGTGCTCACGTGTCGCTTCGGCATCGCATCCCTCCATAAACTGCATGTAAAGCCATCATACCTGCACTTTATGCGCGGCAACTAGGTATCTGGCGCACGACGACGACGACGACGGCGGCCGCGACGACGACGACAGTGACGATGATGAAGAACGTGCCAAAGGGACAGCAGCGGCGGCAACGCTGTGGACGACTTCCCCACACCCCCGCGCGTCTGCGTTAGCCTGCCCAGATGCCGTGCCTGCACGAGGACCTGATCGCGATCGTCGCGCAGCCGGCATGCCCGGGCTGCGGCACCACCCTGCAGGACGCGCGGAGCGGGTACTGGTGCACGGGATGCCAGCTCGCGGTGATCGGCTCCGGAGCGCGCCTGTCCCCTACTCCCCCTCCAGCACGGACAGGAACCGGCGGAACGCGCCCTCAGCGTCCGCGCGCGTGAGGTCGCTGCCGAGCGCGACTCGCTGCAGCGGCATCCCGTCGACCTTCACTTCGGCTGCGACATTCACGCCCGTTGTGCCGCCGAAATAGACTGGCTCGACGCTGACGAGGTGCTCCGGATTGACCCATGTCGCCGGAGCGCCATTCCTGTCCGACAGCGGAATGAGGCGGACGTCGATTCCGGCGATAAACCGCAGGAATGCCGCCTCCGCCTCCACCTTCTCGAAATGCTCTCCCAGCTGGACGCGCAGCAGCGGCATCCCGTCGACCTTCACCTCGCCGACCAGGATCGTGCCCTGTGCGCCCGCCAGATACTGCGGCTGGGCGCTGACGACGTGCTCGGCGCTGACCCACCTCGTCGGGGCGCCGTCGAGGTCAGGGATGGGCACCAGGCGCATTCCGCCACCATACTGGGAGTCCGTCGCCGCAAGACAGCGCCACAGCGTATGGACGGTTTTGCACACATATGGGACAGGAATGCGTGCATCTGTCCGCGAACGCCGCTCATTTCGCGGCCGCCGTTACGGTAATCGAAACGCATGACACGCCGAGTCGTTACGGTAACCGAAACGCGTGAACCTCCATGCTGGGTGCCATGGGAAGACCACGCAAGGGTGACCGGGTGCCGATCGCGGCAAAACCGGAACGGCCACTGGCCGAGGTCATTCAGCGCAACGCGACGCTGCTCGGCATGAGCTACGGCGACTACCTCGTCGCGATCGCCGCGTACGCGCACAACATGCCCGAGCTCGCCCCGAAGCCGCAGCACACGCTCGAGACCCTCGACGGCCTCGCACCCGACGAGTCCCCCATCGAAATCCTGCGCACCGCGGCGCCGGTCGCGCTTCACGACCTCATCTACCCGAAGGAGCTCGAACAGAAGATGGCGAGCTAAGAGTTGAGGCCCCGTCCGAAGACGGGGCCCCTAAACGATGTGCCGGACCAGAGATTGCGACCTGCGGTCCGGATTTGTAACCCCCGTGTGAGGAAGGTGTCTTCATGCTACCCGGAATCGGGTTCGCGCGCGCGTATCTCTCGCGTTCCCACAGCGTGTCGCGCGCTTCCACTCTCCGCAGGTCAGCGGCCATAACGACACATGTTTCATTGCGTCGCCGCGCGCCTGAGAAGTCAACGACACATGCGTCGTTAGCGTGGCCGCTATGACGGTCGAGCGCTTGCCCCGCAACACCCGCCTGAACCCGAAGCGGGTCAGCTGGCTCATCGAGGAGTCCAAGAAGCAGCGGTTCGAGCAGCTCGCCGAGCACGCTGGCGTCTCCGCCGCCGTCTTCCTCGAGCGGGTCATCGACCACCTCGAGGACGAACTGACCGACCGCGGCCTGCCCGAATGGTGGCCGGCCCCCGAGAAGAAGGACGGAGAGCTCGACATGCCGTCCCCGTAAACGAGAGCCGGCCCCTGGCGCTTTGGCGAGCGCTGGGGCCGGTTAGGTCTCAGGTTCTCGATCTGACCGAAGAGTTTGGCGACACGGAAGCCAGGTCGAGCAGTTCAGTCAAAGTTCCCGATTGGCGTCGGGGGCTTTCACCTACCCCGAAAGGGCTGACGTGATGATAACCCGACCCGAAGCAGGTCCGCGTGCATTGACACGCGAAGACCCCATCGGCGTGTCGCGCCTTGTCGCGCTCTCCCCCACGCACACACGCGTCACCGATTTCGCTGCCGCAGCGCAGCTCACCGGCCACCTCAATGGCGAGGTCGCATGCCCCGGCGAGACCATCCGGCCGCCGAAGAACAAGGCGGAAGGAGCGCGCACCATGCCGCCGTAGACGTGAGTCAGGCCCCGCACGTTGGCGCGTGCAAGGGCCTGGAAACTCTGGGTGCTCGAACCGCGACGCCTGCCAGCTGAACCGGTCGAGCTTGTGAAATTGGCCCCTTGTCTGAGGGGGCTTTGTCGCGCCCGAAAACAGGAGGTGAGCCCATGATAACCCGCACCCGGGACACCGCGACGACCGCGACATTCGGCGTGTCCGACCACGAACGAGACCAGGCATGGGCGCTCGCCGGGCAATGGAGCCCGCGCCGCACCATCCGGGTCGCGAACAACCTCATCGACGGCGTCCTCGAGAACACATACGCGACCGTCGCAGACCTCGACGGCCCCGCACCGTTCGGGACGTGGGCGATGTACCTCACCGACGAGCACGGCTACTACCGCTGGATCGCATTCGACCTCGACCCGAAGAACGGTCGGCCCGCAACCGACGCGAAGCGGCTCACCAGCTGGCTCAAGCAGCTGGGCATCCCCTACCTCGTGTGCCGGTCCGGTCCGTCCGGCGGCCGCCACGTGTGGGTGCGTGCAGACCGGCTGCACCCGTCCACCGTCGCCGGCATCGCCCACCGGGCGAAGTCGCTGCTGCCTTCCCTGGACATCTCCCCTCTCACGAACGTCCGCTACGGCGCCGTGCGCCCGCCACTGTCACCGCACCGCGAAGCCGGGTTCTCCTGGCCGATCGGCGACCCGTACGTCCTCGACAACCACGACGGCATGGACGAGGACGACGCCAGGGCGCTTCTCGACCTGCTCGACTCGCTCGGCGCCGAAGCACCCGTCCCGGAGACCGCCGGCATCCGCGGGATGGTCGCCGACGCCCACGGTCACCCCCGCATGCAGGGAAAGCCCCGCCGCGTGTCCCCGCGGATCCTGAGGCTGCTCCGCGAAGGGGACGACACCATCGAGGACAAGTCCGTGCTGCAGGCCACCGTCCTGGCCGGCCTCGCGCAGGCGCGCTGGTCGTTCGCCGACGTCGCCAAGCACCTGGACTCCTCCCCCGCGTTCGAGCACGCCCGCACCGTCATCGTCGGCGCTCGCCGGGTTCCCCGCGGCGCGAGACGAGCTCGCCGCACGCTGCTGAACGGGTGGAAGCTCGCCGTACGGTTCGTGGCCGCGAACCCGCTCAGCTCCGACGGCCTCGACGACGACTTCATCCGCCGCTCGAACCGGGTCACCGCGGCCGTGTACGCCGCCCAGGAGCGCGCGGACACGCAGCCGGGCCGGTGGGGCTCCGGTGCCGCGATCGCCGGCGCTCGCGGCGGCCGCGGACGCCCGTCGCACCGCGCGGTACTCGATGCCGTACTCCTCCACATGCTCGAAGCGGTGAGCCTCGAAGTCGGCGTCGACTCCCGGCGGCTGGCGATGGAGACCGGCTACTCGAAGGAGTCCACCCGGCTCGCGCTCCTCGAGCTGTGCGACGACGAGTACGGCAGCCCGTGGCTCGTGAAGACGCACGACGCTGACGGCCCCAACAGCGCTGTTTTCAAACTCCACGACCGGTTCTCCACAGACAACGAAGACACAGACTTGGCACTAGCACCGACACCCCCGCCCGGGCGGGCAGACCACACCTCTCCCCCACGGGACGTGCTCATCCGGCAGCTCGGAGAGAAGATCGGGCTGCTCGCCCACGACGTGTTCGCCTCGCCTGGCTCGCTGGGACGCTCCGCCGGCCGTGTGCTGCAAGTGATGCCGGAAGGTTCGCCGCTTCGGGTCGCCGACCTCATCGTGAAGCGGCACCTTCCGGCCAGGTCCGTCCGCCGTGCGCTGCTTCGCCTCCACTCCTCGGGGATGATCGAGCACACTGCATCTGGGTGGGTACGCGGCCCAGACATCCGAGACCGGGTAGCCGACGAGCTCGGAGTCACGGGCTACCTCGAGGAGCGAGCAGCCAGGTACGAGTTCGACCGATACCTGTGGCGGTGGTGGCTCGTCGAGCAGGCGATCGCCCACCGGAAGCGGTCAGGAGCCGGCCGCCCCTCCCCCTCCGCCGTGCCGATACCCGGCGTCGCACCCGTCGACGAGATGTTCCCCCGGTATCCGCGCCGACCCGACCGAAAACGCGACTGCCTCCGCGCACGCAGCATCGCTCGCGAACGCCTCGACGCGACCGGCGCCACTCCCCCACGCTCCAAGCCCGTCCTCGGCCGGAAGGTCCCCGGCAGCCAGCGAGGCGTCCGGTTCGTCGCGTAGTGCCCGATGACGGAGGCACCGTCTACGATCCCAACATGGGGATGAGGTGGGGACTCGCCGTACTGGCGGTGCTCGCGCTTGCCCTCACGGGATGCTCCTACCCCTCGGCCGAGCCGGCCGCTGATGACTGGGAGGACTGGGGCATCAACGACGAGATGCCCAACTACACCGATGCGGAGCTCATGATGCTCCGGATGGGTGCCGATATCGACGGGATTTACGGGCTCGACACCGACGACGAGACGTGGCTGTCGGTGCAGGCCGGTAACTGCCGCGTCGCACGAAGCCTGAACGGTCGCGATCCCAGCGAGGTGTCCTGGTACTTGCCGCCCGGCCCCGTCAGGTCGGACTTCTACCTTCTCGACGAGGATTCGCTGCTTGGAGCGTCGGTCGCGATCTCCCTCGTGTCGGGGTGCTTCGACACCATCGACTACGGCTGGCGCTGGCCGAGTTTCTGGGGCACGATCTACGCGCTTGGAGGCGGCGGCGACATCGGGGACGGTGGCGGTTACCGTGTGCGCTGCGAGGACGGCACCTACTCGAACGCCGGTGGCGTGCAGGGCGCGTGCTCATGGCACGGCGGTGTCGACGACTGACCCCTACCCTCTCGCATGTCTTCCTCCAACGATCCGTTGGCGAAATGGCTCGTGGTGTCGGCGGGATAGGAGATGCTGAAGCGATGACCGACCTGCTGCCCTCGGACTACGCGGACACCCTCGCCGAGATCAAGGCACGTGTGCACGCTGCCCGATTCCGGATCCAGCGGGCCGCGAACACCGAGCAGCTCGAACTGTGGTGGCACATCGGGAACATCATCATCGAACGTCAGAACACCGAGGCGTGGGGAACCGGAATCATCAACCGGCTCGCGGCGGACCTGCGCGCTGAGTTCCCGACCGTGAAGGGCTTCTCCCCCGCCAACCTCCGGTACATGAGGCGGTTCGCCGAGGCGTGGCCGGACGCGAGCTCAATTCGCCAACGACCCGTTGGCGAATTGCCGTGGAGTCACATCATCGAGCTGCTCGACAAGCTCGACGACCAGAAACTTCGCGACTGGTACGCGGCCCGCGACGTCCTCAACGGTTGGAGCCGACCCGTTCTCGCCCACCAGATCAAGGCCCGCCTGCACGAGCGCGAAGGCGCGGCAGCATCGAACTTCGCGCTGACGCTCGACACGGGTTCGGAGCTGGCGCAGCAGATTACGAAAGACCCGTACACGCTCGACTTCCTCGCCATCGACTCGGACGCGACCGAACGCGAGCTCGAGGCGCGCCTGACTGAGAGGGTCGTGCACACGCTCGCGGAGCTCGGGCCGGGGTTCGCGTTCGTCGGCCGCCAGGTTCACTTCGACCTGGACGGTGACGACTTCTTCATCGACCTGCTGTTCTTCCACATCGAGCAGCTGCGTTACGTGGTCATCGAGCTGAAGACCACGAAGTTCGACCCCCGGGACGCTGGCCAGCTCGGGTTCTACGTCGCACTCGTCGACGATCGGCTGCGGCTGGCAGACCGTCACGAGCACACCATCGGAATCCTGCTGGTCGCCGACAAGAGCGAGACCGTCGTCAAGTACGCCCTCGCCGGCACCGCCCAGCCGGTCGCGGTCTCCCGATACGAGCTCTCCCCCGCCGTGCAGGCAGCACTCCCCGCCGAGGAAGCTCTCACCCGGCTCGCCGACGAGGTCGCCGACGAGATCGAACAGCCGTAGCCCGGTTCTTCTACAGCGACGAGGTCAGCGCGGGCGGCCTCTAGCTTGCCGGCGGCAGGCGGGCATCGAGTGCGACCCGCTTCTGCGCGTCGCTGGCAGCGACGACGACGCGGTGCAACGCCTCCGACACCGGTCCGAAGTCTTCGTCCGGTGCCCTCACGCGTGCGAGCGCGCCGGTGATGAGGTCCGTGAGACGGAGGATGTCTTCGACGTCGGTGATGGGCGCCCCTCCCCCGAACAGCCGCGTCACGGCCGCCTCCTGCTTTCGTCGCGCCCTTGCCCGGTCCCTGGTCGAGCCGCTGTCAAGCCCTCGGGAGGCGAGCTCTTCCCCGTGCCGCTCGTGCATGATGGGCGAGATGTGGAACCGGATGGCCGACGTCAACGCGTTCCGCTCATCCTTCGGGACGCCCGCTTCGTCGAGCGCTCCCCCGACGAACATCCGGTAATCATAGGAGCGGCCCATGAGGTCGGCGTTCCCGTCGCTGTCGTAGAACAGCTCGCGCGCGTCGGCGAGCAGCTCGGCTGCCTTCTTCACCGCGATCGCCCGCTCCGGGCCGCGCTCGGAAGCATCGAGGTACGCCCGGAAGGTGTGCGTGAGGCGACCGCGAATCTGGTTCAACGCATCGGTGCTCACGAACGGGATGGTACCGACCTCTCCCCCGCCCTCAGTTCAGCTGCGGTAGGTAGGCGTCGTAGGCCGTGACGATGAGGAACGTGCGTGACGGCGCGCCGAAGCGTTCGGTGAGCTCGTCGAGCAGCGCCCGGTTCGATGCGGTGACCTTCAGCGTCCGGCGCACCTTCTCCCCCGAATGCACGGGCCGGGGCTTCACCAACGGGGCGCGGTTGAACAGGGTCACCTTCGGGGTTGCCTCGTCGTCCTCGCCGAGCGCCGTGCGGATGAGATCGGGAAGCCGGTCGTACGTTGCCTCGACGGCGTCGAGCAGCACTGTGTGGTGGCTCTTCTTCGTCTTCGCGATGTAGGCAGCCAGGCGCCGGTCGATCTCCACGGGAAGCTCGATCGCGAGCCCGCTCACGACGAGCTCATGCTCCCCCGCAGGTCTCGCGGCCGGTGTCTTCGGCTTACGTGGCGCGCGTGACCGCGTCGGCGTCGGAGTCGGCGATGCCGTCACTGTGGCCGCCTCGGCTTCCGCAGGCGTGGCTGTCGTGGCCTGCCCGACTGGCTGGTCCTCGTGCGGCAGCGCGACGAGCTTCGCAGGCGACGAAGGTTCGCGTTCGTCGCCTGCGGGCTCTGTGTCCTCATCGGTAGCGGTCACCGGCGTCGGAGCGACCGACGCCTTCAGAGCGGTTGCAAGGTCGAGCTTTGCCATCAGCTGGCCTTCCTCTCATTCGCCCAGATGCTTGTCAACTCAAGAGACACCATCGTGTAGTCCTGGATCGCCGCCTGGCTCGCCCGCGTGTCCGAGTACTGCGTGACGACCTTCCCCTCGAGCGGCATGTCCTCGATCAGCGCCGACATGCGGATGTGGTTGGTGAACCGCGGCAGGCCCGTGACCCCCTCGAAGAACTGCCCCTGGTCGAGCAGCTCCTTCCACGCCTCGAGGCGCTTGTCGCCTCGTGCCCTGTTCACACGGTTCAGCAGCAGCCGGTACGGGACGTTGTTCGGGATGATGAAGTCTCGGACCGTCTCGTGGACAGGCTCGATGTCCACGAAGGCCGGCGTCAGCGGCAGGATCGCGAAGTCGGAGGTGGACAGGACCGCGTTCAGCACGTCCGCGGAGCCGAGGTTGCCGGGCGTGTCCACGATGATGACGTCGTGGTCGAGCTTGCGCAGCTGGGCGAGGATGCTGGGGTCGGTGTTGCTGGCGAAATCGAACGGCAGTTCCTCCCCCGCCCGCTCAGCCCACTGCGTCGACGTCTTCTGCGGATCGACGTCTACGACGAGGACCTTGTTCGCTCGCGACAGGGTGGCGGCGAGGTTCATCGCCGTGGTGGACTTGCCCACCCCGCCCTTCTGACCGGTTACCGAGATGACTCTCACGTCCACTCCCCTGTCGATGCCGATGCGGTGCAACATCAGCGCAACATCCGCGCAACTGTTGACCCGATGTTGCGACACAGGACCAGAACAGTTGCTCCGAGTCGGTGGCGATGTGCGGCCGATGCGGTGCAACGGTATCGGCACCGTTGCGATGTCAACGGGCAACATCGGCGGCGTGTCGGAAGATCAGTTGCACCGCTGTCCCCGCACATCGGAGCAACAGTTGAGCCGATGCGCCGCAACAGTCACACCGATGTTGCGGCGTGGCGCGGCAACAGGTGCCCAACCGTCGCCGCACAACTGCGCCGATGAAGCGCAACAGCGGCGGAACATGGGAGCCGATGGTTACGCAACCACGGCACAACAGCGGAACAACTGACGCGCAACTGTGGGGCAACAGTGGCGCGGCGGCGGCGCAACGGTGCCGCCGATGTTGCGCCACTGTTGCGGGGCTGTTGGGCCACAGTAGAGGCACTGTTGGAAGTGTGCGAAGGATGCTCAGCAGGGGAGAACCTGCGAACCGAGTCGGCTCGAATCGCACGCTAGGCGGCCGCGTCACGAGCGATCAGGCTCGGGCAAAGGTGTCTGGTCGTGCGGGTCGCGAATAGGCGCTCAGAGAGGCGCACAGCGAAGGCGGCTGCGAGGCTGTCGAGGGGCAGCTGATGCGTCCCGGAGATCGCACCCGATTCGTGTCCGCTCACAAAGCCGGTGAATGGCTCGGCCGGAGGAGTAGCTGCGACGTCCGCGGTGGCAGCGGCGGGAGGCTGAGATGGTCTTGAGACCGCCGGTGCCGTGTCGCGTGAACGACCTGTCAGCGGGCTGCGTCGTCCGCAGTCGGTCCTCGCACTGGCAGGAATCCTGCGAGTGTAGCAATCCTGCCACGAGAAGCCAAGCTGATCCAAGCGCTGCCAAGGTGACCTTGGCTGGAGTTCGCCCAGTGTTTTCAAGGGCTCGAGGGCCGTTGCCAAGTTTGCCAAGTAGTAGGTAGCTATCCATGAGAGAAAAGTAAGTAAGTAGTAGTAAATGGCCCTCGAACACACACTTTCCTCTCTCATGGAAGTGCACCACGCACTTGGCAAACTTGGCTGGAGCGCCAAAACCAGCCTCTGACCAGGTGAAAGCAGAGGCCAAGGACTTGGCATCGGGCTTGGATCGACCTTGGATCGCCCGGCAACCGGGGTCGCCGCAGGGTAGCGGGCACAGACATCGCCCAATCCCCGGAGCAGCATTCAATGAGCAACGCCGTCGCCACTCGCCCCCGCCGCCAGTTCCTCCTCGAGGAGGGAGAGCAGATCCTCGTCACCCGTGACGCGCTGGTCTCGGCGGAACGACTCATCGAGTTCATCAACGAGACCGGCATGCAGCCGGAGGACATCGTCACCGACCCGGTCGTCGCCTTCCCGGTGCCGGTGCACGCGCGCGGCAAGCGCTTCGACAACGTCGAGCCCGAGGCACTCTGGAACCCGCTGTTCTGGCTGCCGGAGGACATCGCCCTCCGCATCCGCATCCGCGAGACCGACAGCTCCGAGCCCCGCCCGGAAACCGACGCGGAGTGGGCGATCCGCATCGCGCTCGAGGTCGCGGACTCCGGGCTGTACACCCCGGAGGAGGGGTGGCTGGACGTGTTCGCGCTCTACGGCATCAACCCCGACGACCCCACCGACCTCGAAGCGATCCAGGCGTGGCAGGCGGGCCTCCCGGAGGAGCGCCTCGACGCGATCGACCTGCGACCTCGACAAGCTCCGGGGCGTGCTCAGCCGAGGCACCATCCGCACCATCGGTGTGGCCGCCGTGTACGTGCAGGGCAAGGGCCTGGTGATCGGCGAGTCCGACCGGGAGAAGCGCCTCGCCGAAGAGGAGCGGAGCTACTATCTCGACGCGCTGGAGGAGTACGGCCTCACCACCCAGCAGGCCAGCAAGGTCTACGAGATGGCGCTCAAGTGGGCGCTCGGGGAAGCGGAGGAGTGCACCACCGTCCCCACCCGCGCGACCGAGCCGGAGGACGGCTCCGCCGACATCGTCACCGCCGACGGCGAGACGCACACCCTCGACGAGACGCAGATCGGCAACATCCAGAAGATCATCCAGCACGCCGCGAAGATCGAGGGGATGACCAAGGACGCGGTCATCATCTCGCTGATGGCGGCCCGGGTGGAGTCCGGCTTCCGCAACTACGCGAACAGGAACGTCCCCGACTCTCTGCAGTACCCGCATGACGCGGTGGGCGAGGACCACGACTCGGTCGGGTTCTGGCAGATGCGCCAGCACTGGGGAACCACCGAAGAGCTCATGGACATCGGTTACCAGGTGCGCGCGTTCTTCGGCGGACCGAACGGTCCGAACGGCGGCAGCCCCCGCGGCCTGTTCGACATCCCCGGATGGGAGACCATGCCGAAGGGCGAAGCCGCCCAGGCGGTCGAGGTGTCCGCGTTCCCCGACCGGTACGCGAGGTATGAGGAGCTCGCCGTCGCCCTGTTCGAGCGGTTCGGCACCGGCATGACCTTCTGCGGCGGGGGACTCGGCATCGCAGGTGAAGCCGGCCACCCCCTCGGGAACCCGTCGATCCTGGTCACGTCCCTGTACGGGCCACGCTACGTCCAGTGCGGGCCCTCCTACTGCGCAAGCGGCTACCACCGCGGCCTCGACTTCGGCGCCAGCTGCAACACCCCGATCTACGCGATCGCGGACGGCACCGTCATCCACGCCGGCCCCGAAGGCGGCTGGGGCAACTCCGTCGTCATCGACCACGGCAACGGGCTGGTCACCCGCTCCGCCCACATGCCGCACGGCGGCAACTGGGCGAAGGAAGGCACCAAGGTCAAGTCCGGCGAGCAGATCGGCACCGTCGGGCAGACCGGCAACTCGTTCGGCTGCCACCTCCACTTCGAGACCCTCCTCGACGGCACCTACATCGACCCGCTCCAAGCGCTCACCGAGATGAACGTGCCGCTCACCTTCCACCCGAACCTGGGGAACCCTGTATGAACAAGCGCAACCTCGTCATCGGCATCACCGCGATCGTCGCCATCGTCGGCGGGCTCCTCGCGGCCATCCTCCTCGCCGGAGGAGGGGACCAGCCGGAGCCGGAGCCGATGACATCCGCACCCACCATCGACATCGGACCCGCGCCCTCCGCGACCCCCACGGACACCCCCGACCCCGGAACGGGCGGGAACGACGACGAGGTCGGCCCGGGCGACGACGGTCAGCTCGTGGAAGATCACGACCACGACCACGACCACGGTGACACGGACGACTGCGAGACAGGACCGGTCGCGTGCGAGGACGACCCCGGCATGGTCATCATCACCGAGGACGACCGGAAGTCCGCGGCCGAGGTCCGCGACCGTGTCGCCCCGTTCGTCGTCGCGTTCACCACTGTCGACTCCACGGAGACCGCAGACCAGCGCCGCGCACGCCTGACCGCCACCGGAGCTGATGAAGCCGTCGCCGCGCAAGACTCGGTGTTCGCCCGCAAGGACAGCACGCAGACCGGTCTCATCGCCAAGTCCACCCCGCAGACGCCCACCCGGATCCTGTTCATCGGGCGCGACGCTGGCATGCTGAAGTTCCAGGCGTCCGTGAACGTGGACGCGAAGTACACCCTCGCGGACGCCTCCGGCAGCTTCCACACCGCCGGCGGCGCCGTCTACGTGTGGCTGAACGACGCGGGCGCCGTCGTGCGAGTCGTCGAGAGCTTCCCGACGATCGAGGGCCTGCGCTGATGTCGCGCACATAGCTGGCATGACACTGGAGATCGCGGCCGTCGCCGCACGCGAAGAAGCTCGCAACAAGGCGAACGGGCAGTTCGGCGCCCAGGAGCACACCGCACCGGACTGCTCCGTCATCCCCGCCTCCGAGGCAGCCGAGAAGTGGGCCGAGAAGTTCCGGGCTGCAGAAGACCAGCTCACCGCGATGATCCCGCTCGTCGAGCGTCGGTTCCGCGACATCGCCGACGAGGTCGGCCGTCGCCGCGGCTTCGACGAGCTGACGTTCCACTTCGCGGACACCGGCGACTTCCGCCGCGTCACCCTGCACACCCCGGATGGCGAGGAGATCGATGAGCCCGAGCTGCTGGACGCGATGAACTCGTACGTCACGGCTCTCCACGACATGCGCCTGTTCCCGGGTGTGGAGCGCACCGACGCCGACCCGTTCGTGTTCACGTACCGCGTCCGCTGACCCGCCGCGCATAGGGAGACCAACGCTGCATCGCACCGCAGCGTCGCGGGGGTCAGGAGGCATCGAGCCCCTGGCCCCCGCACACCAACCCAGGAGGCAGCGATGGCGGGCAAGAAGGCACCGCAGGTCCGCAAGACCATCCGGCACAACGAGCAGGCGCCCGGCCCGGTGCAGGCTGCCCAGATCGCGCTCGTCCTCATGCAGGTCGCGAAGGTCGACACCTGGGGCGGTGTCGTGAAGAACACCACCCTCCACGAGCGTGTCCAGCTCACCGATCAGCAGCAGGCCATCCTCGAGGAGCACCGCGGCATCCTCCCGTACCTCACCCGCGGCGGACACCTGGGCACCCTCCGCTCGATCATCGCCTGCCCCGAGTGCGGCCGCGTCATGTTCACGTCCACCGGCACCGCACCCAGCAAGTGCCTCATGAAGCTCGGCTGTGCGGGTGTGCCGGTGAAGGCCCGCTCCACCCAGGAGCCGGCGCCGAAGGGCCAGGATGCGGAACACGAAGAGCTCTCCGCCGCAGCCTGAACGGCGTCGCCCTTCCCGGGCGGTGTGGTGGGGGCTCGTCTTCCTCGCGGCCGCGATCGGGATGCTCCTGTGGCAGTTGATCGCCCCGGACTCCCTCGAACGCGCGGTCGGCGAGGTCAAGGTCGCCGTGCAGGAGGTCGCCCAGGAGGTCGCCTCCGGCGCCGGTGGGCCGCAGCATCCGGTGATCCGGCTCGGGGGAGAGGGAGACCGCCGCGCCCTCGACCGGTGCGACGGGACGTTCATCGAGATGGTCTCGTACCGGATGACAGACGTGCCGCCCGTGTACGCCGCCCACAACAACTGCGGCGGGGACGTCATCCTCAGCTGGCAGCTCGGAGACACCGTCCGCATCGACGGCCGCGACGCCCTTTACACCGTCGTCGAGGAGCGGCACACCCCGAAGTGGAGCATGGTCACGAAGCTGCGCGGCATGGCGGGGGAGCTCGTCGTGCAGACCTGCTACTACGGGCAGGACAGGATGCGCTTCCTCGCCCTCGCGCCGGTGACCCCGGAAGCGCCCCGCGGCGCCCGCCCGATGCTCATTCAGTGACGCACAGGCCACGGCCCGCCCGCGCATATGTAGGGCATGCAGCGCATGATCCTCGGACTGGCCGGTATCGCCCTGGTCGTATTCGCCTTCCTGTCGTTCGCGAACACGCAGACCGGAGGGCTCGACTTCGACGCCCCGGCGACGACCGCGCCGACCACCGAGGCACCCGCGCCGACGACCGAGACCGAGCAGCCGGCGGAGCCGGAGCCGGCGCCGGAGCCGCCCACCCCGGCGGAGCAGACCGCCGCGCAGCATGCGCTCGCGCAGCTGGACACGGTGGAGATCACTCCCGCCACCCGCATCCCCGACTACGACCGCGACCTGTTCGGCGACGCGTGGGAGGACGTGGACGGCAACGGCTGCGACACCCGCAACGACGTCCTCGCCCGCGACCTCACCGTGACCTCGAAGGACGGAGCGTGCAAGGTGCTCACCGGAACGCTCACCGACCCGTACACCGGTCAGGTCATCGACTTCGTCCGCGGCCAGCAGACCTCCCAGGCCGTGCAGATCGACCACATCGTCAGCCTGTCCGCCGCGTGGAAGGGCGGCGCGTGGGCGTGGACGGACGACCAGCGTGTCGCTTTCGCGAACGACACCGAGATCCTCCTCGCCGTCGATGGGCCCGCGAACTCTCGCAAGAGCGACAAAGGCCCCGCCCGCTGGATGCCGTCGAACGCCGGGAACAGCGCCTACGACTGCGAGTACGCGATCGACTACACGTACGTCCTCGTCAAGTACGACCTGACCGCCCCCGCCGAGGACATCGCCGCGCTCAGGTCCACGCTCGCCACCTGCTGATCCGCCGCTGTCTCACTCGCCGGCCGCCCACCGCGCATGGGAAGGTCGACGGCGCACCGGGCGCCACGGAAAGGGAACAGCAATCATGGCACAGGTCAGCTACCAGCAGGCGATGCTCGACGAGCTCGAGAAGGTCGCCGCCGACCTCGGTTCGCCCACCGTCATCGCCAAGAAC
>Ga0182740_1001374_pt1 | contig 16649 bp, 19 predicted proteins | sample eDN5th37CKraftBY_FD_128872 | JGI IMG/M metagenome (GOLD analysis project Ga0182740, IMG submission 128872) | Enriched backyard soil microbial communities from Emeryville, California, USA - eDNA 5th pass 37_C Kraft BY (version 2) (version 2) | ecosystem: Environmental > Terrestrial > Soil >...
CGAGATGCTGCGCACGCCGAATTTCGGCCGCAAGTCGCTCAACGAGATCAAGGAAGTGCTGGCGCAGATGGGCCTGCATCTCGGCATGGAAGTGCCGGGCTGGCCGCCGGAGAATATCGACGAACTCGCCAAGCGGTTCGAAGACCATTACTGAGGATTTCCGGTAGCCGCTTGCGCGGCCTGACCGGGCAGAACGAGAACAAGGACCACGGCCATGAACCACGGCAAGGCCCGCCGCCGCTTCAACCGCACGTCGGAACATCGCAAGGCGATGTTCGCCAACATGTGCGCCGCGCTCATCAAGCATGAGCAGATCACCACGACCCTGCCGAAGGCCAAGGACCTTCGCCCCGTCGTCGAGAAGCTCGTGACCCTCGGCAAGCGGGGCGATCTTCATGCCCGCCGCCAGGCGGTCGCCCAGTTGCGGGACGTCGACATGGTCAGGAAGCTGTTCGAGACCATCGGCCCGCGCTACAAGGAGCGCAACGGCGGCTACATCCGCATCATGAAGGCGGGCTTCCGCTATGGCGATTCCGCGCCGGTCGCGGTGATCGAATTCGTGGATCGCGACGTGGATGCCAAGGGGCAGGATTCCGGCCCGGTGCAGGTCCGCAACGACGAGCAGGAGACCGTCGCCGCCTGATCGGCGTCGGCGAGCCTCGCGCCTCGGGAAGATTGCAAGCGAAGTTTCAAGGCGGCGCGCTGCGCCGCCTTTCTTGTTTGGGGAGGTCTCCACGGGAGGCCCCGCAGGGCGATTTGCAGCCCCGTGGAGGATGCTTTCGCTGTGTGGCCGATTGACTCCGGCAAGGCCCTCAGCGGCGCTCCCGGGCTCGCACAGGGGCGTTCCAGCGCCGAGGCGAGGCTACCAGCGGACGAGGTTCAGGGTGGCGGCGGCCAGCACGGCGTAGCGGCCGAATTTGGCGAGCGTCACCAGCGCGATGAATGTCCAGAACGGTTCGCGCAGCACGCCGGCGACGACGGTGAGCGGGTCCCCGATCACCGGTGCCCAGCTCAGCAGCAGCGACCAGCGGCCGTAGCGGCGATACCAGCCGGACGCCTGATCGAGCCTTTGCGGCGTCACCGGAAACCAGCGCCGGTCCCGGAACCGGTCGATCTGCCGGCCGAGCCACCAGTTGACGGCCGAGCCGAGCACATTGCCCAAGGTCGCCACCGCCAGCAGCAGGCCGGGCGAATAGTCGGCCAGCAGCAAACCGACCAGCACGGCTTCGGACTGCATCGGCAGCAGCGTCGCGGCGATCAGGGCGGCGGCGAAAAGCCCGGCATAGGCCGCAAGATCGGTCATTCACAACCCCCGGCGGTCCGGACGATGATCCGGCGGCGCCAATGCCCGCCCGCGCTTCTCACGGATGGGCCGGACGCCTATATCAGACCGTGCCGCCAAACCGGATTCGCAAGGGAGCCCCTTCATGCATCGTCCACTCCTTGCCGCCGCGCGCCTGCGCCGCTCCTCGCAGGCGGCCGCCGCTGCCCTTGCGCTCGGATGCGCCGTTGCCGCTGCGTCGCTGCCCGCTACGGCTCAGGAGCGCCGCACACCGGCGTCCGTTCCGGAGATGCAGTTGTCCTTCGCGCCGGTCGTGAAGCGCGCCGCGCCGGCGGTCGTGAATGTCTATGCTGCACGGACGGTCGCAAACCAGAATCCGCTGTTCGACGATCCGATCTTCCGGCGCTTCTTCGGCGGCCCGGGAGGCCCGGGCGGTCCCGGCGGGCAGGGTAATAGGGTGCAGTCGCTCGGCTCCGGCGTCATCGTCGATGCGTCGGGTCTCGTCGTGACCAACAATCACGTCATTGAGGGCGCGACCGAGGTGAAGGTGTCGCTGGCAGACCGCCGCGAGATCGAGGCCGAGATCGTGCTGAAGGACCCGCGCTCGGACCTCGCCGTGCTCAAGCTCAAGGGCAACGAGAAATTCCCCGTGGTCGAGTTCGCGGATTCCGATGCGCTTCAGGTCGGCGATCTCGTGCTGGCCATGGGCAATCCGTTCTCGGTCGGCCAAACGGTGACGCACGGCATCGTCTCGGCCGTGGCGCGCACTCAGGTCGGCATCACCGACTATCAGTTCTTCATCCAGACCGACGCCGCCATCAATCCCGGCAACTCCGGCGGTGCGCTGGTCGATCTGTCCGGCCGGCTGGTCGGCATCAATACGGCGATCTTCTCGCGCTCCGGCGGTTCGCAGGGCATCGGTTTCGCCATTCCCGCCAACATGGTCCGCGTGGTCGTGGCCTCGGCCGCGGCGGGCTCCTCCAGCGTGCGCCGGCCCTGGCTCGGCGCGCAGCTTCAGGCCGTCACGCCCGACATCGCCGAAAGCCTGAATCTCAAGCGTCCGGCCGGGGTGCTGGTCGCGAATCTCACGTCCGGCGGTCCGGCGGCCAAGGCGGGCCTGCGCACGGGCGATCTCATCGTCTCGGTCGATGGCGTGAATGTCGATGACCCGAATGCCTTCGACTACCGCTTCGCGACCAAGCCGCTCGGCGGCTCCGCCAAAATCGGGCTCCTGCGGGGCGGCCGCGAAACCTCTGTGACCGTCGCCCTTCAGGCCCCGCCCGACACCCCGCGCGACGAGGTCACGATCAGCGCGCGCTCGCCCTTCATGGGGGCGAAAGTGTCCAACCTGTCTCCGGCGCTGGCGGATGAACTGCGGCTCGACGCCTCCGCCAGCGGCATCGTCGTGGTGGATGTGGCCGACGGCAGCTTCGCGCAGCAGTTCTTCCAGCGTGGCGACATCGTCCTTCAGGTGAACGACCAGCGCATCGAGAAGACGCGGGACCTGACGGCGATCGCCGAGCGTGGCCAGCGGTTCTGGCGCATCACGGTGCAGCGCGGCGGGCAGCAGATTTCCTTCGCGCTCGGCGGCTGACGTGGCCCCGCGTGCGCGAAGCGAAGGTCCGGGTTTGTTCGCGGCGGCCGGGCTCGATGCCGCCGCGCCGCGGCCGCTGGCGGACCGGCTGCGCCCGCAGACGCTTGGCGACATCGTTGGACAGGACCATCTGCTCGGGCCGGACGGCGCGCTGACGCGGATGCGCGAGACCCGTTCGCTCGGCTCGCTGATCCTGTGGGGACCGCCCGGCACCGGCAAGACGACCACGGCCCGCCTGCTGGCGCAGGAGACCGACCTCCATTTCGAGCAGATCTCCGCGATCTTCACCGGCGTGGCCGATCTCAAGAAGGTGTTCGAGGCGGCACGGGCGCGCCGCGAGACGGGGCAGGGCACGCTGCTGTTCGTGGACGAGATTCATCGTTTCAATCGCGCGCAGCAGGACTCCTTCCTGCCGGTGATGGAGGACGGCACCATCGTCCTCGTCGGCGCGACGACGGAGAATCCGTCCTTCGAACTCAACGCGCCGCTGCTGTCCCGGGCGCGGGTGCTGGTGTTTCGTTCGCTCGACGATGCCGCCGTGGCGCGGCTGCTGACCCGGGCCGAGGAGATCGAGGGTCGCCCGCTGCCGCTGGATGAGGAGGCCCGCGCCGCGCTAGTCCGCATGGCCGATGGTGACGGCCGGGCCGCATTGACGCTGGTGGAGGAAGTCTGGCGCGCCGCGCGCGCGGACGAGGTGTTCGACGCTGCCGTATTGCAGGAGATCGTGCAGCGCCGTGCGCCGATCTACGACAAGTCGCAGGACGGGCATTACAACCTGATTTCCGCCCTGCATAAATCCGTACGCGGCTCGGACCCGGACGCGGCGCTGTATTATCTCTGCCGGATGTTCGACGCCGGCGAGGACCCGCTGTTCCTCGCGCGCCGGGTCGTGCGCATGGCGGTCGAGGATATCGGACTTGCAGACCCGCAGGCGCTGGTGATCTGCAACGCGGCCAAGGACGCCTATGATTTCCTCGGCTCGCCGGAGGGCGAACTGGCCATCGCCCAGGCGGTGATCTATCTCGCCACCGCGCCGAAATCGAACGCGGGCTACAACGCCTATAAGGCGGCGATGCGAACCGCCAAGCAGGGCGGCTCGCTGCTGCCGCCCAAGCATATCCTCAACGCGCCGACCAAGCTGATGAAGGCGGAAGACTACGGCGCGGGCTATCAATACGACCACGACATGCCGGACGCTTTTTCCGGCCAGAACTATTTTCCCGAAGCGCTCGGCCGGCAGACCTTCTACGATCCGCCGGAGCGCGGCTTCGAGCGCGAGATACGAAAGCGGCTGGATTACTGGGCGCGGCTCAGGGCCGAACGAGGTGAGACGTGAAACGCAGTGGAGGCTCGCGCCGGCCCGGCAAAGGTGGCGGACAACAGGGCGGCAGCCGGCGCGACCGCCAGCGCCCCGCAAGTCGGGGGGCGGGGAAGCCGTCCAGCCGGCGGCCCGAAAGCCGTGAACGGTCCTATCGCGATGAGGACCGGCCGCCGCCGCGCGAGCGTGCGCCCCGGGAGGACGGGCGAGGCCGCGCGGACGCCGGCAGAACCGCACGGAACGAACGCGCGGCCGATCGGCCGCCGCGTGTCCGCAGCGCCGCAGCGCCGCGATTTTCAAAGCGCGGCGAGGACGAAAGCTTCGCCCGGCCGCACCGCCGTGAGGACGCGCCGGCTGCGCGGTCGCGGCAGGGACATGACCGTCGCGATGGCCGCCGTGATGACTGGCGCAGCGAAGGCCGCGAACCCCGCCGCGACCGGGATTCCGATTGGGATTTCGGCGCGCTGGAGCGGGAGGTGGGCGCGCCGCGCCGGCCACGTGACGAATGGGGCGAAGGTGATGCTCGCACCGCCCGGGCCGGGCAGGATGATCGCCGCAACCGGAACAGGCCGGCCCGTGGCGGGCATCGCGAGGACAGCGCGGAAAGACCCGCGCGGGGAAGCGCCGCCCAGCGGGCGCGGCCGGCCGGTTCGCGCAAACCGGCAGACCAGCGCGGGACGCGCGGCGGCAAGAGCGGACCGTCCGGACCGGCGCGCAAGCTGCCGCATTTCGAACGGGCAGCTTTCCGGGCCGAGCGCGAGGCGGCTCCGCAAAGCCGCCGCGAGGCCCCCGAGGTTTCGCCCGTACTGATGGCCGCCACTGTGGTCCAGACCGTGACGGTCGGCGCCGACGAGGCGGACATGCGGGTGGATCGCTTCCTTGAAGCGAAATTTCCGGGCCTGTCCTTCAGCCATATCCAGCGCGTGATCCGTAAGGGCGAATTGCGCGTGGACGGCCGCCGGGTCGAGCCGAAGGACCGTCTGCGCGGCGGACAATCCGTCCGCATTCCGCCGCTGAAGATCGACCAGCCGAAGCCGCGCCCGGCGCCCAGCGCCGCCGACGAGAAGGACCTGGCCGCGCTGAAGGCGATGATCCTGTATGAGGACGACGACGTGCTGGTCCTCAACAAGCCCATCGGGCTGGCGGTGCAGGGCGGCTCCGGCACCACCCGGCATATCGACGGCATGCTGGAAGTGCTGCGCGGCCCCGGTCCGGACGGACAGAAGCCGCGCCTCGTCCATCGCATCGACAAGGACACGGCAGGCTGTCTGCTGGTCGCAAAGACCCGCTTCGCGGCCTCTGCGCTCGCGAAAAGCTTCCGTTCGCGGGCGGCGCGCAAGGTCTATTGGGCGCTGGTCGCCGGCGTGCCGAAGCCACGTCAAGGGCGGATCTCCACCTTTCTCGCCAAGGAGGAGCGGGAGGAGGACAGCGTGATGCGCGTCGCCGAGCATGGCGACGAGGGCGCCAGCCATGCCGTGACTTATTATGCGGTGATCGAGACCTCCGCGCAGACGCTGGCCTGGGTCTCGCTCAAGCCGGTAACGGGGCGGACCCACCAGCTCCGCGCCCATATGGCGCATATCAAGCATCCCATCGTCGGCGATCCGAAATATTTCAACATCGAGAACTGGAACCTGCCCGGCGGCATCCAGAACAAGCTGCACTTGCTGGCGCGGCGCATCGCGCTGCCGCATCCGCGCGGAGGAACCATCGACGTCACCGCGCCGTTGCCGCCGCATATGCAGCAGTCGTGGAATCTGCTGGGACTGGACTCGGACCGCTATGACCCCATCGTCGAAGCGCCGGAGGAATAATCCCGGCCGAACGGGCGGCGCGAGGCTTGTGGTCATGGCGCTGCTGGCGCTTGGATCAGGCGCGGAGGCGCAGAGCTTTCCCGGCGTCATCGATCCGGTTCCGGCTCCATCGGGGCCGACCGTGCAGCCGCTGCCATCGCCGCCCCAGCCTCCGGTGATCCTCGGCCCGGCAACTTCGGGGCGGACCGGAAGGTCGCAGGGCGCGCCGGTCCCGAGCTTTCAGGACAAGGCGCGGGACTGCCTGCACGAGAGCAATGCGGCGGGGCTTTCAGCGACGCGGCCGCCGGGCGAGGATCGCGACACATTCGTCCGGCGCTGCATTGATGGTGGCTGACGGAGCCCCGCTTTCCGGCCCTGGTGCGGCCGCGTCAGATAGCAAAGGTTTGTTGGTAGCGAACACTCATGCGCGACATTTTTGAAGACCTTGCTGCCGGCGAAGCGGCAGACCCCCGTGAGGCCGCCCAGCGCAGCATGCGGCCCGCGCTGCGCAAACGCTTCTATACGGAGGTGTCGGTTGCGGAGAGCGGCGGCGGTTTTGCCCTGCTGCTGGACGGCAAGGCCATCCGCACGCCGGCGCGCCGCCCGTTCGAGGCGCCGACCCGTGCGCTGGCGGAGATTATGGCGGACGAATGGTCCGCCCAGGCAGAGGTGATCGATCCGGCCCGGATGCCGCTGACCCGGCTCGCCAACACCGTCATCGACGGCGTTGTGGATGCGGCAAAACCCGTGATGGAAGAAATCGCGAAATATCTCGGCTCCGACCTTCTTTTCTATCGCGCCGCAGGTCCTCAGGGCCTGCTCGATCTTCAGGCGGAACGATGGGACCCCGTGCTGGACTGGGCCAGGACGCATCTCGGGGCGCGTTTCGTGCTCTCGCAAGGGGTGATGTTCGTGGACCAGCCCGGAGAGGCCGTGGCGGCGGCGAGCGCCGCGATACCGGACGATCCATGGCTGCTCGGCGGGCTGCATCTGATGACCACCGGCAGCGGCTCCGCGCTGCTCGCGCTCGCGCTTCTGCATGGGCGGATCACGCCGGACGAGGCGTGGCTTGCCGCCGATCTCGATGAAGAATGGAACGCCCGCACCTGGGGCGAGGATTCTTTGGCGCAGGAGCGGCGCGAGTTGCGGCGTCTGGACATGCAGGCGGCAGCGACGATGGTGCGGCTGGCGCGGCCGCAACGATAACCACGGGCAAGCGTGCAGGCGGCGTCACATCAGGACAAAAGGTGGCTGACGCGGCGTTGAGAGCCTGTCCTGCGAGCCTGAGATATGCGGGGTTTCGCGCCACGCGACATCGCGTTCCGGTGCGCGCCACGCGGCGATGCAGATGACGATCGCGAAGACGGCGAGGGCACCGACGCCCACCATGGCGTTGACCCAGTAAACAACGTCATCGGGTTCGCCGTTGCTGTCAGGCTCGCGCCGGGTCCACAGGCTCCATGTCTTCAGGCTCGATGTCTTCATCTGGCATCTCCGCGATCACCCGCGTGATCCCCGACCATCCGATGTGAGATGGAAACGGAAACGGTCCGGCACAAGTTCCAGCCCGCCGCGAGATGTCCGGGCCATTGTTTGCGCCCCCGGCGCGAAAAGGCGCCTCCGCGGGACGGAAGCGCCTTTATCTTCAGTATATTCTGCCGTTACTGCTGGCCCGGCGCGCCATTGCCGGTGTCAGCGCCAGAGCCCTGACCCGTGGTCACGGGAGGGGTCGGATCGGGAGCCGTCTGCGCTGAATTCTCAGGCGGCATGGCCTCCGGCGGAGGCGGGTTCCGATTGATCGCGGTGCCGGTGGCCGGAGGCGCCGTGATCACGCTGTTGGCCGCGGGGTTGTTTTGCAGGGCGGTCTGATCGTCGCCGCTACGGTTCGGGCCGAAAATCAGCGCGCCCAGAATGATCACAATGGCAATGCCGGCGATCCACCCCCACATGGCGTTGCTGCCGCGCGCCGGTTCTGCCGGATCGACAGGATCAAGCGGGCGCTGGTGGACCGGGTCCAGATCCGGATCGCGATATCCCGGGCGTTCGAAATCTCTCGGGTCGCTCATGACAATCTCTCCTCTGATGCCTGAATGGAAAACCCCTGCTGGAGGCAGGGGTTCCGGCCACAATCGTGGCGAAGCAGAGGCGAAGTGATGATCACGGAACCCCGGCGGAGCCGTCAGTAGACGACCACGCTGCGGATGCTCTCGCCGCGATGCATCAGGTCGAAGCCGGTGTTGATGTCCGACAGCGGCAGGATATGGGTGATCATCGGATCGATCTCGATCTTGCCGTCCATGTACCAGTCCACGATTTTCGGCACATCGGTGCGCCCACGCGCGCCGCCGAAGGCAGTGCCTTTCCAGACGCGGCCGGTGACGAGCTGGAACGGGCGCGTGGAGATTTCAGCGCCCGCAGGCGCGACGCCGATCACGATCGACTGGCCCCAGCCGCGATGGCAGGCTTCCAGCGCCTGGCGCATCACGGTGACGTTGCCAGTGCAGTCGAACGTATAATCCGCGCCGCCGATCTGGTCCGCGCCGCTCTTGGTCATGTTGACGAGATGGGCAACGAGGTCGCCCTCGACCTCCGTCGGATTGACGAAATGGGTCATGCCGAAGCGTTCGCCCCAGGCCTTGCGGTCCGGGTTGAGATCCACGCCGATGATCATATCCGCGCCGGCGAGCCGGAGGCCCTGAAGAACGTTCAGGCCGATGCCGCCGAGCCCGAACACGATGGCCTTGGCGCCGGGCTCCACCTTTGCCGTATGGATCACCGCGCCGACGCCGGTGGTGACGCCGCAGCCGATGTAGCAGACCTTGTCGAACGGCGCGTCCGGCCGGATCTTGGCGACGGCGATCTCCGGCAGAACGGTGAAATTCGCGAAGGTGGAACAGCCCATATAATGGTGCAGCTTCTTGCCTTCGATCGAGAAGCGCGATGTGCCGTCCGGCATCAGGCCCTGGCCCTGGGTGCTCCGGATGGAGGTGCAGAGATTGGTTTTGCGAGACAGGCAGGATGGACACTGGCGGCATTCCGGCGTGTAGAGCGGAATGACATGGTCGCCCTTCGCGACCGAGGTGACGCCGGGGCCGACATCCACCACGACGCCGGCGCCCTCATGCCCGAGAATGGCCGGGAACAGCCCTTCCGGATCGGCGCCGGACAGCGTGAATTCATCGGTGTGGCAGATGCCCGTGGCCTTGATCTCGATCAGCACTTCGCCGGCTCGGGGACCTTCCAACTGGACGGTGGTCACTTCCAGAGGTTTTCCGGCTTCGTAAGCCACAGCAGCGCGTACATCCATCGTTCAAGTCTCCAGTTTCAGCGCCGTGGCCGGCAGCAGAGGTTGCGTATTTGAAGTAAATGCGCGCGCAGATTGTAAATTGCTACGCGATATTAATCGCGCAGGTTTAGTTTGCAATTCAGGCTTATCTTGTACCGGCTTCCTTCCCCATGACTATCCCTGAACTTGCCGGCGTGCGGCCATCGGCCATTCGCGGATGCTTCATCGGCGCGCTGCTGATGCTGAACCTCGCTGTCATTGTCGTCTTCGCTACAGTGGAAACATCCGCGGCGCCTTCCGACCTGCCATTGGATATCCCCATCTGCGGATATGGGGCTGTGCGATGGTAACTCTGGCAGACCTCGAAAAGATCGTGGCCCGCGCGCTTGGCGGTCTTTCGATCCTTCACGTTCCGATCCTGATGCTGATCGCTCTGTTGCGCGGCGAGGGAGAGGCGGCGCAGGTCGGGATTGCGGCATTGTTGTTCGCCCTACTGCCGCAGGCGCTTGCCTGGCTGGGCTATTCCGACCGTGTTGTCGGCTATGCCCTTGCAATCGGACTGGTTAGCCAGACCTCGCTGCTCGTGCATGTCATGGCCGGTCATCCGTGGCAGGCGGAGATGCATTTCTACTATTTCGCGGTTCTGGCGATGATGTCGGGATTCTGTGACTGGCGGTTGCTGGTCGTGACAGCCGCGTTGATCGCCGGACATCACCTTGCGCTGTGTTTCACCTTTCCGCATTCGCTGCTTCCGGGCGCGGTGGATCTGTTGCGGGTCGGTGTTCACGCGCTCATTGTCGCCATAGAAACCGCTGTTCTTGTTGGCGTCGCGTTTCTGGTGCGTTTCGCTTTCGAAGGAGCGCATATTGCGCGGGGAGAGGCCGAACGGGCGGCTTCCGATCTTCAGAAATTGAATCTGGAGCGGGAAAAAGACCTGATCGCGACAAAGACGCAGGCGCAGCAGGACCTTCAGTCCTTCGAACACTTCAAGAGGGAGGTTTCGGAGGCCGTCGCGGCCCTTCACGGCGCGGCAAAGATACTTGAAAGCAATGCGGACAGTCTGACTTCGGCAGCGACCCGCGCCAGCGCGCAGTCCGAAACGGTCTCCGTTCTGTCCGAGAAGACAGCCCTTCAGGTGGGTTCGGTCGCGCGCTCCGGGGAGGCTCTCGCCCAGACGATTGCGGAGGTCGGCGCCAGCGCCGCCGCGTCCTCGGACCTTGCAGCCTCCGCGCTCGAAGAGGTGGAGCAGACCAGCAGAACAGTGGGTGAAATGGCCGCCGTGGCGGTGGAGATCGGCGCGGTGACGGGGCTCATCAGCTCGATTACCGAGCAGACCAATCTGCTGGCACTGAACGCGACCATCGAGGCTGCCCGGGCGGGGGCCGCCGGGCGCGGCTTTGCGGTGGTGGCGCAGGAGGTCAAGAGCCTGTCGGCCGAAACGGCGAACGCCACCAAGGATATCGCGCGCCGCATCGAGGCGATGCAATCGACCGCCACACGCTCCGTGAACACCGTTCAGCAAATTCTGGGCACCATCCGGGAACTAGACAAGGTTTCAGAACTCATCGCCAAGGCGGTGGAGGAGCAGGCGGCCGCGGCGAGCAATATCGGGGTCAACGTCACATTCGCTGCCCGGGGCGTCGAGCAGGTGCATCAGTCGATTGCGGAGATCGGCCGCTTCACCGGTGTCACGGCCTCGGCGATCCATGAGGTGACCGCGGCAGCATTCGACGTCACCCGCCAGACCGAGCGGATTCTGGAAAGGGTCGGCCGGTTCGAGGAGCAGATGCTGACGACGCGCGGCCTCGTTTCGGCGGAGCCTCGGCAACTAGCCGCGTGAGCGGGCCTGCCGATCCGAGGTTCGGCAGGCGGCCCGCCGTCGTTTGATGAGGCAGGATGGAGCGGGCGGCGTGTCGGCACCCGTTATGCCTTCGGTTGCAGCACCAGTTGGGTCTGCGTCACGATAGCGGCGAGTTTGCCGTCGCCGCGCGTGATGCGGGTCTGCACCACGATGGTGGTCCGGCCGACATGGAGCGGCGTGGTGACGGCTTTTGCCGTATCGCCCTTGGGAATCGCCGCGAAGAAATTGGTCTTGCTCTCGATGGTGACGGTGTTCACCCCTTGCGGCAGCATCGCGACCGTGGCGACGCCGCCTACGGCGTCTCCGAACGCCATGAATGCGCCGCCATGCATGACATCGCCGGGCCGGCAGTGCTCCGCGGTGACGGGCATTTCGCCCTCCGTCCGCTCCTTGTCGGCATGGATGATTTCAATGCCCAGATGCTTGCGAAAGCCGCTGGCTTGCGTAGTGGCCATGTTTGTCCTCTGAAATGTCAAAGATAGGTGCGGCCGTCAGCCTAGCTTCGCGACAGCCGGCGGCGGTTGGCACGGACCCGCCGCTTTACGGCGGCAAAGGCGACATCCGTTGCCTTCTGCGGGTCCTGTCCCTGGATCACGGCATGGATCGCCGCATTCTGGATCATGGCCGCCGCTGCCAGTTTTTCGGCGACCATATGCTGCATCTCGGTCGCCGCGCGGGGGCCTCCGGCCGCGATCCGCAACATGCGCAGCCCCATGACCTGCTGCACTTCCGCCCCGAAGCGCATGGCTTCGAGCCAGTTCGACCAGATATTCGTCACGAAAGCTCCATCAGCGACAGGATCGGGCGGGAAGGGAAGAAGGCGGGAAAACCGCAGGGGACCGGGCGCCGAATGTCTGCCCAGCGGAAGGCAGCGTCAAGGCCCTTCGTCGTGCGGTGCGAACGTGGGATGATCGGCCGGAGGTGTCGAGCCTGCCCCAATGTGGAGTGACAGCATGAAAGCCGGTGCGGAGCTGCGGCCATGGCGAGTGAAGGACACCCGGCATGTCTTTCGGGATCGCTGGGTCTCGCTGCGGGCCGATTCATGTGTCACCGCGGAAGGAACGGAGATCGATCCGTATTACATCCTGGAACTGGCCGACTGGGTGCAGGTCGTTGCCGTGACGGCGCAGGCGCAAGTGGTGATGATCCGGCAGTATCGGCATGGCCTCAAGGAAATCTCCCTTGAGGTTCCTTCGGGAGTTGTCGATGCGCGGGATGCCGACCCGCTGGAGGCGGCTGCACGGGAACTGCTTGAGGAGACCGGCTATACGGCGGACAGCTTCGAGCTGGTGGGCCGCTTGTCGCCCGTGGTGGCGCGTCTCGACAATACGATCTCCGTCGTCCTCGCGCGCAATGCGCGACAGGTTCAGCCGCCGGCCGTGGATGCAACCGAGGTCGTCAGCCTCCATCTCATGAGCTGCGAGGAAGCGGTGCGGGAGGCGCTGGCCGGCGGGATGGTGGAAGCTTCGCAGATCGCGGCCCTGCTGATGGCGCTGCGGCACGGCGGGTTGATAGACATCGGCGTGAAGTCCGCCTCGGATCGGTCATGAAGCGCCTGCCGGCGCGGCTGCCTTCGGGGGCAGCGGAAACAGCGTCGTGAAGCGGGCGGCGAGGGCAAGATCTCCCGTCACATCCAGGCTGCCGGTGGCGACCCGCGCATCGAGCGGCTGCCCGCCATACACCGCCGCGGCGATGGCCGGCGGCGTGCCGCGGAAAACGACATCCGCCTCGGCCAAGGCGTCGGGTGCGGCGCGGGCAACGGTGAGCTGTCCGTTGGCGATCCGAACGATGTAGTTTTCGCCGGCGATGCGAAATCCGACTTTCGCGGTCAGGTCTCCGGACCGTCCGGGATCGATCATCGTGCGGAACGACAGGAACAGGGACACGGCGCTGAACGGCAGGCTGGGGTCGTGTTTTGGCGAACGCGCGGCCCAGCGGCCCAGCGCCTGAAAGATCGGCTCGCTCTCATAGCCCCAGGTCGTGAGTTCGTAGACATGGCCGGTGGCGGGCGGCGCCAGCTTTCGCCGCAGGATCAATCCATCTCCCTCAAGTCCTTCGAGGCGCTGGGTCAGCACATTGGCGCTGATGCCGGGCAGGGTGGCACGCAAGTCGCTGAAGCGTCGCGCCCCCAGCATGAGTTCGCGGATCACCAGCAGGCCCCAGCGTTCGCCGACGAGGTCCAGCGCATGGGCCGTAGCGCAGGCATCGTCGTAAAGGCGTTTGGCGGCAGGTTTTTTCATACCATTTTCTATATAGTTATTTTTTTGAACTTCATAGTTGTTTTATGTAACTAAATAAATTAGGGTCGTCAGATCAGCATTCAGCGAGCGGAGAAACCCGATGCCCAGAATGATTTTCGTCAATCTTCCCGTTGCGGATCTCGGAAAGGCCACCGCTTTTTACGAAGCCATCGGGGCGGCGAAGAACCCGATGTTTTCCGATGACACCGCCTCCTGCATGGTGTTTTCCGACACGATCTTCGCGATGTTGCTGACCCACGAGAAGTTCCGGCAGTTCACCCCAAAGGCGATTCCGGACGCGCACAAGACCAGCGAGGTGCTGATTGCGCTTTCGGCGGACAGCAAGGCCGACGTGGATTCCATCGTGAACAAGGCGACCCCGGCGGGCGGCAAGAGCGACGCCACGGCGAAGCAGGACCTCGGCTTCATGTATAGCCGCTCGCTGGAAGACCCGGATGGTCATATCTGGGAAGTGGTGTGGATGGACCCTGCCGCGGCGGCGGGCGGGCCGGAAGCCGCCGCAGGCTGAGCCCGGATATCGCGGCCGCGCCTCCGCGGAATGCAGGGCAGGCGGCCGCCGCTTCCATTCAATGGCCCCGCGATCGGGAGACAATGCCATGCCCACGCTCACCCCTGCTGCGAAGATCACGCCCTGTCTTTGGTATACCGACAAGGCGGAGGAAGCCGCCTCATTCTATGCCAGCCTGCTTCCGGACTCCCGGGTGGACAGCGTGACGGCGCTGCCCGTGGAGTCGCCCAGCGGCCCGGCCGGTTCGGTCAAGGTCGTCGCGTTCACGCTGGCCGGTCAGGCGTTCATGGCCATGACGGCCGGCCCGTTCGAGCCGTTCAATCATGCGATTTCGCTCATGGTGAATTGCGACGATCAGGCCGAGGTGGATCGTCTCTGGAACGCCCTTTCCGAGGGCGGGAGCATCGAGCAGTGCGGCTGGCTGAAGGACCGTTACGGCGTGTCCTGGCAGATCGTCCCGCGCCGCCTTGGCGAACCCATGCAGGACAGGGACGTCTCCCGGGTGAAGCGCGTCGCGGAGGCCATGATGAAGATGGTCAAGATCGATATTGCCGCGCTTGAGGCGGCTCATGCGGCCTGACGGTCTGGAGATGCGGTGGGGGCAGGCGACGCTCTCGCTGGGGCGCAGCGGAATGCCGAAGAGGCGAAGGAGGATAATTTTTTAGTCGCCGCGCTACGGGTCAGGTGTTTAAGAATTAAATTCTCACGATTTGGAATATCGTAGATACGAAATCCCTATTCCGGGAAAACTTTGCAACGCCCTGCGCTTTCGGCAGGTCGCCGGACGGAATACATAATCCCGAACAGGCACATCTGCCCGGATAGGGGATTCCATGCGCATTCTGAAGGCTTTCGCAGTGGTTGCTTTCGCCGCTGCCTCCACGGCTGCCGCGGCTCAGCAGGAGCTTCGTGTCGGCTATATTCCCGTGATGGGCGCCGCGCAGGTGTTCGTGGCGGAAGGACAGGGCTGGACCAAACAGGCCGGTCTTTCGCTCAAGATGTCCGCCTTCGAATCCGGCCCGAACATGATCCAGGCGCTCAGTTCCGGCACGCTCGATGTCTATGTGGCGGGCCTTGCGCCGCTGCTGGTGGCGCGCGCCAAGGGCATCGACGTGCGCGTGATCGCCGCCACGGTCGTGGAGGAAATGGGCGTGGCCGCCAGTCCGTCGCTCGCCCCGTTTCTTGAAGGGCGCAATGCGGCGGAAGCCTTCAAGGCATTCCGCGAGAAGAACGGCCGCCCCGCCAAGCTGGCGACCCAGCCGATCGGCTCCGGCCCGCATACCACCCTGAACTACTGGCTCTGGGAGGTTCTCAAGGCCGACAAGGCGGACGTGCAGATCATTGAAATGGGCATCGACGCGACCCAGCGGGCGATTGCCACCTCCGCCGTCGAGGGCGGTTCGATCCGCGAGCCGGCCCTGACGATCGTTCAGCGGCAGAACCCCAAGATCAAGCTGCTGGCCGACGGCAAGGAGATGTTCCCGAACTTCCCGGGCGTGGTCGTCGCGGTTCTGGGCTCCTTCGCGGACAAGAATCCGGCGGCCACGGACAATCTGGTCCGGCTCGTCGTGCGGGCAACCGAAGACCTGAAGAACGATCCGAAGAAGAATGCGCCCTTTGTCAGCGCGGCCTTCGGCAAGGGTCTTGTGTCCAACGACATTCTGGAAGCGGCGATCAAGTCGCCCCAGACCCAGTTCACCTCCGATCCGCGCCGGATCGTGGAATCCACCGCCAAGTTGCAGCACTATCAAGTGAAGCTCGGCGCGCTGAAGGAATCCGCTCCGCTCGAAGGACTGTTCGCCCTCGACGTCTATGATAGGGCTACGGCCGCGAAATAGACGCACGACGCGCGGCGGAGTGATGTGACGTGACGAGAACGCGTGCCACGGCTCTCGCCGTGCTGGGCTTTGCGATCTTCCTGGGAATCTGGGAAGCCGCGCCGGCTCTGGGACTGGTGCCGGCGGCAATCCTGCCGCCGCCCAGCGCCCTGCCGGGCGCATTCATGCGCGAACTGGACTCCGGAGTCTGGTTCGAGGCGATGCTGACGAGCCTTCGGAACTATGTTGCCGGACTTTTTCTCGGCAGCTTCCTCGGTGTCGCGCTTGGCGTCGCTACCGGCATGTCGCATGCCCTGGAGGCGCTGCTGGCCTGGGTGGTGCGTCTCCTGCGGCCGATCCCGGGTCTTGCCTGGGTGCCATTCGCGATCCTCTGGTTCGGCATCGATCCCACCGCCGCGATCTTCATCATCGGCATCGGCGTGTTCTGGATTTCGTATTTCGCCGCGCTCAGCGCGGTGCGCACGGTCGATCGCGAGCTGATCGAACTGGCCGATGCCTTCGGCTTTCGCCGCGCGCATCAGAAACTGACGAAAGTTATCCTGCCGGCGGCGGCGCCCGGCATCATGGCCGGCCTGCGCACCGCATTGGGGCAGGCGTGGATGGCGGTGGTGGCTGCGGAGATCTTCGGCGTGCCCGGTCTCGGCCAACGCATGATGCAGGCGTCCAACCTGCTGGCGAGCGATGTCGTGGTGATCTACATGGCCACCATGGCGGCGCTCTACGGCATTATCGATACCGCCTTCGTGGCGATACAGGCCCGGTTGCTGCGATGGAAGCGATGATCTCCCTCAAGCATGTCGGCCTGACGTTTCATCGTGACGGCGAAGCGACCGAAGTGCTCCGCGACTTCAGCCTCGATGTGCCCAAGGGACGCTTTGTCGCGATCCTTGGGCCATCGGGCGTCGGCA
>Ga0182740_1001377_pt1 | contig 16644 bp, 14 predicted proteins | sample eDN5th37CKraftBY_FD_128872 | JGI IMG/M metagenome (GOLD analysis project Ga0182740, IMG submission 128872) | Enriched backyard soil microbial communities from Emeryville, California, USA - eDNA 5th pass 37_C Kraft BY (version 2) (version 2) | ecosystem: Environmental > Terrestrial > Soil >...
GAAGAAACCCACAGGATGCCCAGTCCGGCAGGAGCGCTCGACGCCGTGGTCACTTTCGTGCCGGCAGACAATCAAGCGGCGACGCTATGGGCTGTCTATCTCGTGCCGGCCGGCATGAAGCCGTCGAGCCGCCCCGTGGCCCGCGCCGACCATGTCGAAAACCTGTCCATCGCATGGGTGAACGGAACCGAACTGTCCATCCACGCCGATCGGGCGCGGGTCCTCTTCCGGCAGGAGCGCTGGACTCGCCAGATTCCCGAAACCGATGTGAGAATCCGGTTCGACATCCGCGAGGAGATCGCTACAACGCGCTAGCGCACGACTCGCCTCGTATCGCACAACATCAAGCCAAGAGGGACGCTCAGGCATGAAGATCGCCAAGCTCGAAGACTTCCACGCCGATGGCGGCTGGCGGACCTTCTCCTTCCTCAAGCTGACGACCGACGACGGGCTGGTCGGCTGGGCGGAATATGCTGAAGGCTTCGGCGCCGGCGGCGTCACCCAGATCATCCGCAACTTCGCGCCCATCGTGCAGGGCATGGACCCGCGCCAGGTCGGCAAGATCACCGCGAGCCTTCAGTCCACCACGCGGCTCGCTGCAGGCGGGCTCAACCATCAGGCCATCGCGGCCATCGAGAACGCCTGCCTCGACGTGAAGGCCAAGGCCGCCGGCGTGCCGGTCTGCGCATTGTTCGGCGGCCCATTCCGGGACCGGCTGCCGCTCTACTGGTCCCACTGCGGCAGCTTCCGCGCCTGGCGGCCGGACTATTTCGAGAAGGAGCTGGGCTTCTCGCCGATCCGCTCGCTCGACGACATCACCACGCTGGCGAAGGACGCCGTGGCGCGCGGCTTCAAGGCCGTGAAGACCAACCCCATGACCTTCGGGGCGAAGCACCGCCCGTTCAACTCCGGCTTCCGCATCACGCCGGGCTTTCTCGACCGGCATTACACCAACGAGATGCTGGACGAGATGGGCGACGTGCTCGGCGCCTTCCGCGACGGCCTCGGCTCCCATGTCGGCCTGATGTTCGACCTCAACTTCGCGCTGCGCACCGAGGGCTTCCTGCGCGTCGCCAAGATGGCGGAGCCCTATAAGCTCACATGGCTCGAAATCGACATGCACGACCCCGAGGCGCTGGCGCTGGTGCGCCGCTCCACGACGACGCCGATCACGTCGCTGGAGTCGCTGCACGGCACCCGCGCCTACCGCCCCTATTTCCAGAACTACGCCGTCGATGTCTCCGTCGTGGACGTGCCGTGGAACGGGCTGTGGGAATCCGTGCGGATCGCGACGCTGGCGGATGCCTATGAGGTCGATTGCGCCCCGCATAATTTCTACGGCCACCTCGCCACGATGATGAGCGCGCATTTCTGCGCGGCCATCCCGAATTTCCGCATCATGGAGATCGAGGTGGACGACGTGCCGTGGAAGGACGACCTCGTCACCGTGGCGCCGGTGATCGAGAACGGCGAACTGCTCGTGCCGACGACGCCGGGCTGGGGCTGCGATGTCAATGAGGAGGCGCTGAAGGCGCATCCGGCGAAGATCAAGATCTGACACGATCCAACCGGATGTTGCCGACAACCGCTGACGCAAGCCAGCGCACGTCGCAATCGAAACAAAGCAGCACGACAAGGCGCGTCAGAGGAAGTTGTTCGGCCAGATCAGGCTGCGCCACATATGGGACGATGGGCTGTCGTCGAAGCCCAGACCATCCTTCGGCTGGCGGAAATTGCGCCCGATGATGTCGGTGAAATCCTCGACATCGACCTTGGCGTTGGGATCGAACGAATAGAGATCGTTCAGCGTCACCAGCCGGGCCGACATATACCATTTGTGATTGCGCGCATCGTCATACGCCTTCTTCACATAGGCCGGCGGCTCGTAATCCTCGCCGAACACCCGCGTGTAGAGTTCGGGATATTCGTATCCGACGCTGGGGTCGGGGAAAAAGCGCAGCGCCTGATGATAACGGATCGCCCAGGCGGTTTCCTCGTCCACATAGGGCTCGATCATCTGCGCGCCGTAATAGCCGTGGTCGGTGCGGATATGGCAGACCACCGCGATATCGTGCAGCAGGCAGGCCAGAATCAGCTTCTCCGGCAGGCCGTTCTTCTGCGCGAGCTTGGCGCTTTGCAGCAGATGGCTGCCGCCACGCTTGTTCAGCAGCACCCGCTTTTTCAGATAGTCCATCAGCGTCGGCTTCTCCGGCATCTGCGGCAGCCGCGGCTCGTCATGCATCAGGAATTTGCCGGGGACGGCCGGCGCGCCGCCCTTGGCGAAGGTTGCAATATCGGCGAACCACGGCGTCGCGACGTTGCGGTCGAGCACGTCCATCATCGCGGTTTCGAGAAGCTCGTCCTTCTCGTCGTGGCTCATGCCCGGCGCCACTTTCGCGACGGCGATGCGGCCGGCCTCGGCGGCCAGTTCGTCCTGAGATTTGAAATCGGAATTCAAATCTTGGGCTTTGAGTTGTGTTGCGGCTGTCACCGGCTTGGCTCCCTGAATGGCCGCAGCGTGTCCGCGCGGCCCGTTTCGCTATCGCCTGCTATCGGAGCGGCAGATGACCGCAGCATATGATCGGGAAGCCGCCAGCCCTGCATGGAGCCGGCATCGGGCGAATCCCCATTTCAAACTGCCTCTGCCGCCGGAATGTACGATAGCATCCACTTTGGAATGATTCTCTGATCGCGTCCGGATATTGTCAAGGATACCCCGGTCAAACCGGTGCCGGGCGAGCGCTGCCGGTCAGACCTCGACGAGGATATAGTTGTCCTTCACCGATACCTGGAACGTCTCGGCGACATACGGCCCCTTGGCTTTGCCATCAGTCTTGCCGTCCTTGGTCGCCTCCGCCTTCGCCTCGGCGGCCGCCTGCTCCAGTTCCTCACCGCTCTCCACGCGCGTGGAATAGGCCCGCACGCGCGTGTTCTCCGGGTCGCACCAGGACTGGCCTGTGCGGATGTCGAATTCCCAGCCATGCCACGGGCAGCGCAGCAGCTCGCCCTGCCGGCTGAGGCGGTATTGGCCCGGCTCGTCCGCCTCGGCGAGGCCGATGATGCGGCCCTTGCAGAGCGAGGCGCCCTCATGCGGGCACTTGTTGGCCAGCGCGAAATAGTCGCCATTCACATTGAAGATGCCGATCTCGCGACCGCGCGCGGTCACGAGCTTGCTCTGCCCCGGCCCGATTTCGTCGGCCCGGGCGACGACATGCCAGCTCATGCCGCCTCCAGCCTGAACAGCCGGGTCGCATTGCCGGCGAACAATTTCTGCTTCTGCTCGTCGGTCATCCGATGCTTGAAGGCATAGGCCGGATCGTCGAAATCCCAGTGCGGATAGTCGGACGAGAACATCAGGCGGTCATAGCCGATCCATTCCATCAGCCGCGCGAGATCTTCGGGCTTTTCCGGCTCCTCGACGGGCTGGGTGGTCAGGTAGACGTGCTCGCGCAGATATTCGGACGGCGCACGCTTGAGATGCGGCACTTCCGAGCGGAACACCTTCCAGTGCTTGTCCATGCGCCAGCCGAGCGACGGCGCCCAGCCGAAGCCGCCCTCGATGCAGGTGAGCCGCAGCGAGGGGAACGCCTCGAATGCGCCTTCCAGGATCATGCTGACGATCACCGCCTGCATCGCCTGCACCAGCGACTGATGCTCCTCGTAATAGTAGGACACCGCGCCGGTGCCGGCGCCGGCGGGGAAGCCCGACACGCCCCCCACATGCATGCCGATCGGCAGGCCGGCCTCCACCGCGGCCTCGAAGATCGGCCAGTAGCGCTTGCGGCCGAGCGGCTCGCTGTTGCGCGGCGGGATCAGGATCTGGACATAGCGCCTGTCCTGCGCGCAACGCCGGATTTCGGCGACGGAGAAGTCGATATCGTCGGCGGAAACCTGGATCGAGCCATGCAGCCGGGGCTCCGGCACCACCCAGTTTTCGATCTGCCATTCGTTGATCGCCCGGCACAGCGCCGCGCCGAATTCGAGGTTGCGCTGGTTGCCGGCATTCATGCGCAGCGGAATCAAGACGCCATGGGCAATGCCGTTGGCGTCGAGATGCTGCGCCCGCATGAAATCGAGATCGGAGCCGGGGGGGCCGCCGCCGGGCGGCCAGGCATCGGCCCGGGAGACCTCCGGCGCCATGCGCGGATAGGCCAGCGTCGAAGCGAAAGCCTGCCGCACGCCGCTGCCATAGGTGGTCATGTGCTCCCACCAGTGCGCGGACATGAACGGCTTGAACTCGGCCGCCGACTTCGCGAGCGGATGAATGTCGCAATCGACGATGCCGGGGCGCTGCGCCTTCGGCGCCGCCCGGCGCGGCGCGGCCTGAGCACTGTTGTCCTGAACGCGATCGAGAACGTCGGTCATATCGACCTCCTTAAGGTCCCGTCCCCACCCGGCACGATTAGTCGTGCAGCCGAGTATACGTCGCCATGGCGTTGTCGTGGAGCACTTTTCGCGCGAGATCGCCGGCCAGCGCCCTGGGCAGCGCGTCGGTTCCCTCGAAATGCCAGTGCGGATAATCCGTCGAGAACATCAGCATGTCGTCGGAACCGAGCTGTTCGACGATCTGCTCCAGAATGTCCGAGTCCGGCGGCGCGTCGATGGGCTGGAGCGTGAAGCGCACATGCTCGCGGATGAGGTTCGCCGGCGCGGTCTTGACCCAGGGCACCTCGGCGCGGACCCCGCGCCAGGTCTTGCCCGCCCGCCACATGAAGGCCGGGACCCAGCAGAAGCCGGATTCCGAGAAGACGAAGCGGATATCGGGAAACTTGGCGAAGACGCCTTCGGAGATCAGGCTCAGGAGCTGGCTCTCGAACGCGCCGGACTGGTTGACATAATCCTCAAGGAAATAGGACGGCCAGCCGGTGGAGGTCGGCGCATGGCGGTAGGTCGAGCCGGCATGGACCGCAATCGGCAGGCCGTATTTCTCGGCCGCGCGATAGATCGGCCAATGGGCGCGCCGGCCGAGGGGCTTCTCGCCCATCGCGGGCAGCAGCACCTGCACGAAGCGCCGATCACCGGCGCGGCGCTCGATTTCCTCCACCGCCAGTTCCGCATTCTCGGTCGGCACCAGGATGGAGCCGCGCAGGCGCGCGTCCCGGTCGAGCCACTCCTTCGCCAGCCAGTCGTTGACGGCCCGGCAGAACACCGCCGCCATGTCCTCGCTGTGCATCGCCTGGGCGGCGTGGATCACATTGGCGATGGCGTAGGTCACGCCGAAGCCGTCGAGCGCCTGGGTCTTGAGCATCTCGAAATCGGAGCCCGGCACGCCCGCTTTCGGCCGCCAGTCCGGCCGCGCGGAGAACGGCGCATTGGGCGGCGAACTGGACATGGCGAAATTCAGACGGTCGACGCCCCGGCTGAGGAACTGCTCGCGCCAGTAGTCGTCGAAATAGGGCATCAACGCCTGGGTACTCGGCACGGCCGGATGCAGGTCGCAGTCGATGGCCGGATGGCCGAAGATGCTGCCGCCGCCGGCGGTGCGTTCCGCCGGCCCGGCAGACTGGCCGGTCTGCTGCGCACGCTCGCGGGTCTCAACCATCGTTTCCCCCTGCCGTCACATCGAAGCTCCCACTTGCAAGCTGGTTCACCGCAAACTGGTTCACCTGCAAAGCCGGCGTGGGCGCTCCATACGTGGGCGCTCCATACGCCGCACCGTTAGTCCTCTTTAGAAGGTGGATCAACTGATCCGGCGCAAGGGGGCCGGCATGCATGGCTGGCGCGCCGGTTGGTTCGGAAGGTGTGATTTTAGGATTATTTTCTTGACATCGTGACGCTGATCCGATAGTGTCCGGGCAGCCTCGGGACAGCCGTCTTCACACCCCGCGTTTCTGCTCTGCGTTCCCTGCGGCACATTTTGAACAAAATTAGAACAAAGTTCCGCCGGTCGGATTCTCGGTTTGTTTCCGCATGCGCCGTTTCCGCGCAGTCGCCGGATCGGGAACCGCGGCTTGCCGCCGCCACCGATTTGCCATAGAGCCGCCGGGCAGGCTCACTTCAAGAAACGATATCAAGGAGGTTTCAGGTGGCGACAATCGTACTCGCGCATGGTGCATGGTCGGCCGCCTGGGCCTGGAAAAAGGTCCGCCCGCTGATGGCGCAGGCCGGCCACACCTTCTTCACCCCGACCTATACCGGCCTCGGCCAGCGCGCCCATCTGGCGAGCCCCGACAACGACCTCGACACCCACGTCCGGGACGTGCTCGGCGTGCTGGACTACGAGGACCTGCATGATGTCGTGCTGCTCGCCCATAGCTATGGCGGCATGGTCGGCACCGGCGTCGCGGACCGGGCGCGCGAGCGCATCCGCCACCTCATCTATCTCGACGCCTTCGTGCCGGAAGATGGCAAGAGCCTGATGGACTATCTCCCCGAGGCCCAGCGCCAGCGCATGATGGAGGGCATGACTACCGGCGACGGCTGGCGCGTGCCGCCCGCGCCGACGCCGGAGGACACCTCCGAAGCGGACAAGGCGTGGATCGGCAGCAAGCGGCTGCCGCAATCGGTGAAATGCTTCGCCACGCCGCTCAAGCTTCAGAATGGGCCGCTGACCCTGCCGCGCAGCTATATCCAGGCGATGAAATATCCGCACGGTCCGTTCGGCCAGTTCGCCGCGCGGGCGAAGCAGGAACCGGGCTGGAAGACCTATGAGATCGACTCCAGCCACAGCCCGAACGTCACTGCGCCCGAAGCGCTGATGGCCGTGCTGAAACAGGCGATGGCCGCGCAGGACTGAAGCGCCGGCGGATTGCAACGATACCCGGGAGGAACCTGATGGCCGATGCGCGCAACGCCTCGCTGGTCGCCCATATCGACTGTCCCGGCGGCGGGCAGGTCTGGGTGGACGGCACCACGCTGTTCATCGGCCATATGCGCGCGCCGACCGGCACCACCATCGTCGACGTGACGGACCCGAAGAATCCGAAACAGCTCGCGCGGATCGAGCTGCCGCCGGGCTGGCATTCCCACAAGGTCCGCGCGAAAGACGGCATCATGATCGTCAACCACGAGGTCGATGGCCAGGGCATGGCCAACGGCTTCAAGGGCGGGCTCGCGGTCTATGACGTGTCGAAACCCGAGACCCCGCGCCGGCTCGGCAAATGGGAGACCGGCGGCGCGGGCGTGCACCGCTACGACTTCGACGGCCGTTACGCTTACATCTCCGCCACCAAGGACGGCTATATCGGCAACATCGTCGTCATCCTCGACCTCGCCGACCCGGCACAGCCCCGCGAGGTCGGAAGCTGGTGGATTCCCGGCCAGTGGGAGGCCGGCGGCGAGCCGTATCCGTGGGACGATTTCGTCGAACCGAAGTGCCACCATCCCCTGCGTGTGGGCGACCGGCTGTATGTCAGCTACTGGCATCACGGCCTGTTCATCCTCGACATCTCGGACATGAGCCGGCCGAAGCTGGTCTCCGAACATCGCCGCAGCCCGGCCTTTCCGCATCCGACCCATACCTGCCTCGTGATTCCGCAACTGCTGAAGGGCCGGCGCATCATGGTGGTGGCGGACGAGGACGTCGCCAAGCTGCGCTCCGCGCCACCGGCTTTCTCCTGGGTGTTCGACATCACCGAGGAGACCCTGCCGACGCCGATCGCCACCATCCAGGTGCCGGGCATGGACAACGTGACGCCGCAGCCGAGCCAGACCGGCTGCCACCAGCCCTCCGAGGTGTTCAGCGGCACGATCATCCCGTTCGCATGGTTCTCGCGCGGGTTGCGGCTGTTCGACATCGCCGACCCTTATGCGCCGAAGGAAGTCGGCCATTACGAGCCGGACCCCGCGCCCGGCGCGCAGCGATGCTCCGCCAACGACGTGACGATGGACTCGCGCGGCCTGATCTATCTCATCGACCGCATCCGCGGCGTCAGTATCATCGAAGCCAAGGTGTGACGATTCCCGGCCGGGCCGGATCATCAACGGGAGGCAGCGTGAAGGACTTTCAGGGCAAAACCGCCTTCATCACCGGCGGCGCGAGCGGCATCGGCCTCGCGATGGCGCGCACCTTTCTCGACCGCGGCATGAACGTGATGCTCGCCGATGTGGAGCGGGAGGCCATGGACGCCGCGCTGCATTCGCTCTCCAACCACGGCGACCGGGTGGCGGGCGTGATCGCGGATGTCTCGCTCGGCGAAGCATTGCAACAGGCAGCGGACGAGACCTTCGCCACCTTCGGCAAGGTCCATATTCTCTGCAATAATGCCGGCGTCTCCCGCGCCGGCGCGCTCGACGCCATTTCCCTGTCCGACTGGGACTGGGTGATCGGCGTCAATCTCTACGGCCTGATCCACGGCCTGCGCATCTTCGTGCCGCATATGAAGGCCCATGGCGAGCCCGGCCATATCGTCAACACCGCCTCGATGGCGGCGCTGACGCCCAAGGCTCTGGGCGGCGTCTATGCTGCCACCAAATTCGCCATCGCCGGCATCTCGGAGGTGCTGGAGGACGAGCTGAAGGACACCGCCATCGGCGTCAGCGTGCTGTGCCCCGGCTTCACCCGCACCAACATGCCGGACAACGGCCGCAACCGCCCCGCGCGCTTCGGCGGCGCCTTCGACGTCATGAGCGACCCGGCACTGGCCGCGCGCAACAAGTTCTATCTCGACCAGGCGGCGAAGGGGCTCGATCCGCTCGATCTCGCCGCGCTGGTGATGACCGCCATCGAGCACGACGAGCTTTACATCTTCACCGAGCCCGGCCGGAAGGCGGAGGTGGCTTCGAAATTCGCGGCACTGCTGCACAACTTCGACGACGCCGCCGCGCGGCTGGCCACGATGGGGCGCACCCCGCCGGACTGAATACCGCCATGCGCCGCGGGGATGCAGCGCATGGCGAGCGCATGCTGTTCATGAGACGATGCCGCGGATAGACTTGACGATGAAAGCCGCCCAGCGATGACACCCGCATCGCGGCAGACGACAAAAAGAAGCGCCGGCCAGACTGGCGAGATGGAGGAACGAGATGAAATTCCACTGGTTTCATCTGATGCCCTATCCCTACCTGCCGGAGGACTTCAAGGAGCGATACCCGTCCGTCTGGGTCGATCCGCCGGCGAACGAGCTTTACGATCCGGTCAAGGGCCACGACCTCTATCACGACTATCTCGACCAGCTCGAATTCGCCGAACAGTGCGGCTACGACGGCATCTGCGTGAACGAACATCACCAGAACGGCTATGGCCTGATGCCCTCGCCCAACCTGATGGCGGCGACGCTGGCGCGGCGCACCTCCAAGGCCAAGATCATCGTGCTCGGCAATTCCGTGGCGCTGTACGATCCGCCGACCCGCGTGGCCGAGGAGATGGCGATGCTGGACGTCCTCTCCGGCGGGCGGCTGATCGCCGGCTTTCCCGTCGGCACCGCGATGGACACCGCCTACAGCTACGGGGCCAATCCGACGACGCTGCGCGACAAATACCGCGAGGGCGTCGAGCTGATCGTGCGCGCGTGGAAGGAGCGCCGGCCGTTCTCCTTCAACGGCAAATACACCCAGCTCCGCTACGTCAATCCGTGGCCGACGCCGATCCAGACGCCGCGCCCGCCGGTGTGGATTCCCGGCGGCGGCAGCATCGAGACCTGGGAATGGTGCGTGAAGAACGACTTCCTCTACGCCTATCTCACCTATTTCGGCTATCAGTCCGGCCTGCCGGTCATCAACGGCTTCTGGGAAACGGTCGAGCGTCTCGGCGCGGAGATGAATCCCTATCGCGCCGGCTTCCTGCAATTCGTCGGCGTCGCGGACAGCGACGCGGAGGCCGAGCGGCTGTATGCGGAGCCGGCGCAGTATTTCTACAATCGCTGCTTCCATGTCTCGCCCGGCTATGGCAACGCGCCGGGCTATTCCAGCATCGCGACCGTCCGCAAGGGCGTGCTGAGCGCGGTCGGCAAGGCGGCGTCGGAGCTGAAGGGCCAGGCGCTCACCTGGAAGGAGATTGTCGACAAGGGCTGCATCGTCGCCGGCAGCCCCCAGACCGTGATCGACCGGCTCAACGACATGGCCGACCAGATGCGCGTCGGCCATGTGCTGCTGCTCTGTCACTTCGGCAACATGTCCCACGAGACCACGCTCTACAACACCGAGCGTTTCGCCCGCGACGTGATGCCCAAGCTGCGCCACCGCTTCAGCGACTACGAAGACAAATGGTGGCCGAAGGACACGCTGCCGAACATCCGCCAGCCCTCCATGCCGGGCGGGCGGCGGCCCTCCATGGCGGCGGAGTGAGCATCATGAAGGTTGAAACCATCATGCTTGCGGGGGACCGGAGCGTTCGGGTCTACCGCATCGGAAAAGGCGCGCCGCTGGTCTGGCTGCATGGGCCGCACGGCATCCGCGCCAGCGATCCCGTCATCGCCGCGCTGGCGAAAAACCGCGAAGTGATCGCGCCGCTCGCGCCGGGCTTCGCCGACGCCGACGAACTCGACGACATCCGCGACGTGCGCGACCTCGCGCTGCATTACGACGACCTGTTCGAGGCGCTGGACCTCGACGCCATCGATCTCGTCGGCCATTCCTTCGGCGCGATGATCGCGGCGGAGGTCGCCGCCCATGTGCCGAAGCGGGTGCGCTCGCTGACGCTGATCTCGCCGCTCGGGATGTGGCGCGACGACGATCCCGCGCCGGACATGTTCGCGCGGCCGGCCGCGGCGATGGACCAGATTCTCTGGAAGGACGGCGCGGCTTCCGCGGCGATGATGAACCCGGCCGACGAGCCCGCCGACCCGGTGGAGAAAGCCGTCGCGACGGCGCAGGCGCTGACGGCCGTGGCCAAATTTCTCTGGCCGCTGCCGGACAGGGGGCTGCGCCGGCGGCTGCACCGGATCACGGCGAAGACGCTGGTGATCCGCGGCGCCGACGACGCGCTGGTGCCGGCCAGCTCTATGGAGGACCTCGTGGCCGGCATCTCCGGCGCGATGCGGATGACCGTACCCGGCGCGGCGCATATGGTGCCTTACGAGGCGCTGCCCGATGTCGCCGCCCGCATCGAGCGCCATCTCACCGAGATCGTGCTCGCCGCCTGACTCGACCCGCGGCTACGCACGGCGTTTGACGCGCGCAGCCGCATCCGATCCCTGCGAGGTATCCGGAACAATCATCCGGAACTCTCGCGGGCCTTGTTCGTACAGACCTGTTGATAAGGCACACCCGATGAAGATCGTTTACTGGAACCATATGCCGCTGGCCGAAGCCGCGGTGAACGAGAAGCTGGCCAAGGTGGACGGCGCGGAGATCGTGCGGGTGAAGACCCTGGACGAGCTTGCCGCCGCGCTGCCCGGCGCGGACGGCATGATTTCCCCGGACGTGCCGGAGCAATATGCCGACGCCGTCGGCGCGCTGCTGCGCCAGCCGGACTGCAAGGTGCGCTGGCTCCATGTCGTCACCGCGGGCCGCGAAGGCTACGAGCAGGCGAAGCTGCCCGAGCGCATCACCGTGACGGGCCCTGCCGGCGCGCATTCGCCAGCGCTGGCCGAACACGCCATGGCCTTCCTGCTGGCCTGGACGCGGCAGATTCCGGCCTTCGCGGACGGCACCGCGCGCGGCGAATGGGACCGCAAGCCGGTGACAAAAATGTCGTCGCTGGAAGGCCGCACGCTGGGCATCGTCGGCCTCGGCCATGCCGGCCTCGGCGTCGCCAAGCGCGCCCGGCCGTTCGAGATGAAGATCATCGCCGCCAACCGCACCCCCAAGTCCGACCCACTGGTGGACAAGGTTTATCCCCTCAGCGAGTTGAAGGAGATGCTGGCGGCCTGCGATTTCATCGTCGTGACCATCGCCGCTTCAGCGGACACCCAGCATCTGATCGGCGCGGCGGAACTCGCCGTCTGCAAGCCGAACGCCTATCTCGTCAATGTCGCGCGCGGCAGCGCCATCGAGCCCGCCGCGCTGGAAGACGCGCTGCGCACCGGCAGGATCGCCGGCGCCGGCATCGATGTGACCGAGCCGGAACCGCTGCCGCCGGGGCACTCATTGTGGTCCGCGCCGAATCTCATCATCTCGCCGCATGTGGGCGGCGGCCAGAGCCCGCGCAGCATCGAGCGGATCGCCGGGCGCGTCGCGGAGAATCTCGTGAAGTTCATCAACGGCACGGTGACGCCGACCTGAGAGACCATTGACGGCGGCCGGGCGCGCCGGCCGCCCCACATCAGGCGACATAATCGGGATAGGGGGATGTCTCGATATAATCCAGCATCCGCCGGTTCAGCCGCTCCATCAGCTCGCCCTTCATGGCCCGCGTGCCGGGATCGTCGAACAGGTTCACGGTTTCCAGCGGATCGTCGCGCAGGTCGTAGAGTTCGCCCCAGGGCTGGCCCGAGAAAACCGAAAGGCGATGCGTCGGCGTCACCAGCGAGCGCATCTTCACGCGATCCGTGAAGCAGAGATAGCGGCGCTGGCTCTCCTCCTCGATCAGCACGTCGTCATAGAAACGATCGGTCTCGCCAGCGAGCAGCGGCGTCAGCGAGCGGCCCTGAATGCCGTACCACGGCTCCGCGCCGGTGCGCTCCAGAATGGTCGGCGCGAAGTCGATATTCTGGATCATCGCATCGGTGACGCGGCCGCCGCCTTTCATCGCGGGATCGACCCAGATGAAGGGCACACGGATCAGATCGCGGAAATGCAGCGGGCCTTTCAGCAGCAACTGATGGTCGCCCATATAGTCCGCGTGATCGGCGGTGAAGACAATGATGGTGTTGTCGGCGATGCCGAGCCGCTCAAGCTCCGCGACGATGCGGCCGACATTGTCGTCGATCATGCTGATCGAGCCGTAGTTCAGCGCGATGGCCTCGCGGGCCTCGCGCTCCGTGCAGGCAAACAGCATCGGCGTGTGCTTCACGGCCTTGCCGGCGTCGCGCGCCGCCCAGGCGGAAGCGACATGGGGCGGCAGGCCGCGATGCTCCGCATGGAACGACGGCGGCAGATCGACATCCTCGGGGCGGTACATCGACCAGTATTTGCCCGGCGGCGTGAAGGGATGATGCGGGTCCGGATAGGACACCTGGATGAAGAACGGCTTCTGCGCCGCGGTGAAATCCCGCATCAGGTCGATGGTGCGGTCGGTGATCCAGGAGGTCGGGTAAAGCTCCTCCGGCACGCGCGTGCGCCACGCCTGCTTCGCCGCGACCAGCGCGATCTCCGGCGTCGGGATTGCGTTGTCGACGCCGATCAGCTTGTCGGCCTCCTTCACGGTCTGGCGCAGCCAGCGCCGCCAGTGGCCAAGCTCGTCGTCGCCATGCTCGATGGTGAGATGGACGTTGTTGAAGCCGTAATAGGGCAGTGTCAGGTCATGCGCGGGATCGTTCTCCCAGCGCGCGCCGACCTCCTGATTGTAGACGCCCGGTGCGCGCGGCCGCGCCTCCCGTGCCAGCCGCTCGCGCGGATCGACGGGAATCTGCGGCGGCGCGTCCAGCATGCATTGGAGATGCGACTTGCCGGCGAGCGCCGTCTCGTAACCGGCCATCATCAGCGCGTCGGTGATGGTCATCTCGGCATGGGACAGCTCGATGCCGTTGTGGCGCACGCCATGGACGGAGGGCATGCGCCCGGTCATGAAGGAGGCGCGGCTCGGCATGCAGATCGGCGACGTCACCGTGCAGTTGGTGCCGCGCATGCCGCGCGCCGCCAGCGCGTCGATATGCGGCGTCTTGACGATTTTGTTGCCGTAGCAGCCGAGATGGTCGGCGCGATGCTGGTCGGTGATGATGAAGACGATATTGGGCGGCGGTTTCACGCCGTCGCAGCGGGGGTCGGTCATGACGTGGATCTTTCAACAAACAGATGCTGATCGAGGAACGGCGCGAGCAACCCGGCGATGCTCTCGCGGGGCAGGTTGCGCACCGCGAAGGTGAGGCGCGAGCGAGCCTCGTTGCCGGGCCAGCGCGCGAGCCGGCGCGGCGGCGCGAAGACATGATGCACGCCCTGCACCACGAGCGGCGCGTCGTCGCCCGCCACCGCCATGAGCCCCTTGAAGCGCAGCAGATCCGCGCCGCGCAGGCGCGTCAGCGTGTCGAGGAAGCTTTCGGCCGCGCCGGGCGGAAACGGCGCGTCGGGGCTCAGCGTGAAGACGCGGATGTCGTGCAGGCCGGACTCATCGGCGTCGGGACCGTCATGCCAGTCCGCGGCGATGGCGTCGCCGGCGGTTTCCAGCAGCAGTTCCGGCGCGATGCGACCTTGGGCAACGGAATGAATCGCCGCGCCGGGATTGAGCCGGCGCACGGCCGCGCGCAAAGCATCGAGATCCGCCGCCACGGCCCGGTCGGCATGGGTCAGCAGCACGGTGTCGGCCAGCACGACACGCATCGCCGCCGCCGCATCGAGCACGGTGCGGGCGTCGATCACGGCGCAGACATGGGCGATGCGGTAATGGCGCGCGAGGTCGGCATCCACCGCCAGCGTCTGGATCGGCGCGGCAAGATCGGCATCGCCGCCGAGTTCGACAATGACACGGTCGAACGCCGCCATCGTGCCGGCGCGGCGCTGGCGCAAACCATCCGCCAGCGCATGCTGGATATCGGTGCGGCGCGTGCAGCAGATGCAGCCACCCAATGGCTCGGCGGCGGCGGAACATGCGATCTGCAAGTCGTGATCGAGCGGAACGTCGCCCTGCTCGGTGGTGATGACGAGGCTCGCCGCCGCATCGTCATGGCGCAGCAGTTCGCGCAGCAGCGTGGTCTTGCCGCTGCCGCGCGCGCCCGCGATGAGAATGACTGGCGTGGCGCTCATGTCAGATATTCATGTCGAGCACGTAGAGCCCGCCGGTGTGGCGGTCCACGGTGTAGACGATGCCGCGCTCGTCGACGAACACGTCGTTGAGCTGCACCGCGCCGGTCGGCGACAGCTTCGGCGCGGGCGGCACGTAATAGGCGACCTCCTCGGGCCGGAACGGGTCGGTCAGGTCATAGACCCGCACGCCGCCGTTGAAGAAGGTGCCGATCACGAAAGTGTCCGACTTGAAGGCGGTCGGGATCGGCTGGTTCTCGTGCAGGTTATGCGCGCCGAAGCGGCCGCCGCGCTTGGCGAACACCTCCTTGGGCGGCAGCGGCAGGGTGCTAATTGGCAGCGGCGCGGCCTCGTTGCGGTAGTCGAGCACCCAGGCGAGCTTGGGCCAGTCCTCGGCATTGTTGCGGATGCTCTCGTCGGTGACGACAAGCAGGTCGCGGGAGAACAGCGGCAGTGTCGTGTGGGTGAAGCCGAGATAGGGCGGCGAGTTGTCCCAGCGGCACACGAGCTTCGGCTGCGACTTGTCGGAAATGTCGAGCACCAGGGCGCCGCCGTCGAGATAACCCAGATAGGCCCGGTCCGGCCGCTGCGGATAGACGTTAGTATTATGGGCGCGGAAGCCGCCGCCGCGGAACGAAGGATAATCGAGCGGCGGCAGCGGCGCGCTGTCCCCCACCGCGACGCCCGGCAGCCACCAGCGGCCGGCCTCCACGGGCTTGGACGGGTTGCGGATATCGACGATGCGGTAAATCTGGTCGTCCATCGGCCGATGCGGATGGAAGTCCTCCGCGCCGGCACTCATATGGACGAACTCGCCATCCGCGAACCAGAGCTGATGCACGCCGCGCGAATGCTGCCCCGCCGCGGAGAAGAAGGATATCGAGCGCGGGCGCTCGGGCTCGCTGATGTCGAACAGCTCCATGCCGCCTTCGGGCGCGCCATAATCCTCGGTCTGATAGGCGACCGCCATCACATCGCCGACGACATCGAGGGAGTTGGATCGCATCCGCGCCGAGGGCAGGTCGGTCTGGATCACCACCGAGGGCTTGCGCGGATCGCTGACATCGACAGCAGTGAAATTCTTCGGCGCGGCCTCATGGGCGAGCCACAGGATGCGCCGGCCGTCCCTGGCGATCTGGACCGACATACCCTCGCCCATGGCGCCGAAGCCATTGAGTTCATGATGAGCCAGCAGGCGCATGTTGCGCGCCAGCGGCCGTTCGGCCTGCGTGCGGATATCCAGCGTCGTCATCGGCGGTTCCCGTCCCTCACAGTCGCGGCTTGTGCGGTCATGACTTGATTCATGCCGTCGCGTTCCCGCCGGACTCTGACGCCTTTGCCCGCGCATTGCAAAGCCGGCGTGCGGCAGCCGGCCCGACAGGACAGGACGCCACTCTTCACCCCGTGGCTTCGAGGCGCCGCACCATGAAGGCGGCATCGCCGTCGTAGCTGCGCAGGCTCTCCTGCAACGCGGGGGCATTTTCGATGACGAAGCCCTGCCGCCGCCAGAACGGCGCCGACCCGTTGACGGCCACCAGCGAGAGGCTGGGCAGTCCGTCGCCGCGGGCCACATCCGCCAGTTGCGCGACGATGGCCCGGCCAAGTCCCGCCCCGCGCGCGGACGGCAGCAGCGCGATGTCGTGGATATAAAGCGTCTGCGGCGCGGGCGGCAGCGCGCCGAGCAGGCTGTTCAGCTTCGGCGGACGGCGGGCATGCCAGGGATGGGAGACGGCATAGGCCACGAGCGCGCCGCCGCTTTCCGCCACAAGGCAGCCGCGCGGACACAGCCGCAGGCGCTCCGCGAACACCGCTTCGTCCTCGGGATAGCCGGGATGGACAATGCCGGCGATGCCCATGACGGCGGGCAGGTCCGCCACGGTCATCGGCCGCCACACCTTCTCCGTGGCCGGCATCGACGCGGCGCTCATC
>Ga0182740_1001378_pt1 | contig 16642 bp, 14 predicted proteins | sample eDN5th37CKraftBY_FD_128872 | JGI IMG/M metagenome (GOLD analysis project Ga0182740, IMG submission 128872) | Enriched backyard soil microbial communities from Emeryville, California, USA - eDNA 5th pass 37_C Kraft BY (version 2) (version 2) | ecosystem: Environmental > Terrestrial > Soil >...
CGGGCGCAGCAGGAGATCCAGCGCGCGATCAAGGAGAATGACGCCGAGGCGCGTTACTGGATCAAGCTCGGCCGGGTTAGTGTCGCGCTCGGCAATTATGGCCAGGCGTTCGCCGCTTACGGGCAGGCGCTCGGCCTCGCGCCCGACAATGTGGAAACCTTGCAGGCGCTGGCGCAGATGGCGCTGCTGGCCGGCAATCTCGCGCAGGCGCGCGATTATATCGACACGCTGCTCGTGCTGGTGCCTCAGGATGTGCGCGGTCGGCTGCTCCAGGCCGGGCTAGCCCTGCGCGAGCGGCGTTATGGCGATGCCGCGCCAGTGCTCGACTCGCTCGCGGCGGATGGCGTCGATACCGACGAATTTTTCGTCCTGAAGGCGCAACTGCTCGCGGGGGCCGGCAAGCTGGACGAGGCGGCGGCGGCGCTCGAGCCGCGCGTGGCGGCGAGCGACGCCAAGCAGGTTCTGCTGGGTGAACTGCTCAAAATCTATCAGCAGAAGAAGGATCATGCCGGAATCGAGGCGACCTATCGCCGGCTGGTGGCGCTGACGCCCGACGATGCCGCGGTTGTCCTCCAATATGCGCGGATGCGCTACGCGGATGGCGCGGTCGCCGAGGCGCGTCGTCTCGCCGAAGGCCTCGAGGCACGCGCCCGGAAGGGTGGGAGCGACACGATTTCCGCCATCGCGCGATTCTGGGCGGAGGTGGCGCCGCCGCCGGTCGCCGTCGCGGAACTCTCGCGGATTGCCGCCGCGGGCGATCTGAATCGCAAGGCGGTCGTCGCCGATCTTTTGACCGACATCGGCAGGGCCGATCTCGCGCTGGCGCTGCTCGACCCGCTCGTCGGCGACCAGCGGGTCGATGCCGCGAATGTCGCCGCCCAGGTCGCGAGCGCGCGGGCCCTGAGTGTGCTCGGGCGGGCGGCGGAAGCACGCGCGCGGGTCGATCGGGCGCTGGCGTTCGACGGCACCAACACGTTCGGACTGAAGCTGCGCGCCCAACTCGCGCTGGCGTCGGGGGAACTCGACCGGGCGCTTGCCGACGCCCAGTTGTTCGCGAGCGTCGAGCCCGATTTTGCCGATGCGGCGCTCCTCGTCGCCCGCATCCAGGCACGGCGGGGCGACCATGTGCTGGCCGAGCGCGGCTTCGCGCATGCGATGACCCGGTTCCCCGACAGCCTCGCCGTCGCCCAGGCCTATGTCGCCTATCAGCGATCCCGGCACCGTTTCCGCGAAGCGAGCGCGATTGCCGATCGGTTCGCGCTGCGTCACCCGGCGAGCGCCGGAGCGTTACGGCTGCGCGCGGCGACGTGCGCGGAGGTCGGGGATCAGGGGTGCGTCGCCGAAACGAAGGCGGCGCTGGCGCGGCTCGCGGCCGGTGAGCCGCCGCCGCCCGAGCGCGCGACGCCCGACGTAGCGGACGTGGTGCTGTGAACAGCGCCCCGGAGGCCGGCGCGCGGACCGACTTTCTCGGGCTGGCGTTCGACGCGCGGCCGTCGCCGGCGATTCACGCCTGGCTGGCGGCGCGCGGCGCGGCCAGCGATTTCGCCTATGTCGTGACGCCGAACGTCGACCATGTCGTCCGGCTCGAAACGGCGGGCGAGGCCGTCTGGCAGGCCTATCGTGGCGCGGCGGTGTGCGTATGCGACAGCCGTGTCCTCAGCGGGCTTGCCCGTCTTTGTGGTGTCCGGTTGCCGGTGACGACGGGAAGCGATCTGGTTCAGACGCTTTTCCTCGATATTCTGAAGCCCGGCGACGCGGTGTGCCTGATCGGCGGGTCGGATGAGCTTGCCGACGCGCTGCGCCGCCGCTTCCCGGATTTCGGGCTTCGTCACCACCTTCCGCCGATGGGGCTGATCCGCGACGCGGCGGCGCGGGCGCGGGCGGTGGCGTTCGCGGGCGATGCCGGCGCGCGGGCGACGCTGCTCGCGGTCGGCTCGCCGCAGCAGGAGCTTCTCGCCTTCGAGATGGCACGATCGGGGGCGGTGCGCGGCACCGCCTTGTGCATCGGTGCCGGCGTCGAATTCCTGATCGGGGCGCGCTCGCGCGCGCCGCGTGCGATGCAGCGACTCGGGCTCGAATGGGCGTGGCGGCTGCTGACCGAGCCGCGCCGGATGTGGCGGCGCTATCTGGTCGACGGCCCCGCCGTTTTTCCGATCGTCTGGCGATGGCGCCGCGCGGCGCGGAGCGCGCGTCGATGAGCGTTGCGCGCTCGATGGCGTGGAGCATGGGTGGGCAGGGCGTCACGCTGATCTTCAGCATGGCGGGCACGGTCGTGCTGGCGCGGGTACTGACGCCGACCGAAACCGGCGCGTTCGCCTTCGCGGTGGCGATGTATGCGCTCGTCCAGTCGCTGCTCCAGTTCGGGATGGGCAACTACATTCTGCGCGCCGACAAGCTGACGCCGGCCTTGTCGAGCGCGGCGACGACGCTCGCCATCCTTCAGGGCCTGCTCGCCTGCGTCCTGATGGCGGCGGTGGCGCCGGCGGCCGGTTTCATCAGCGGCGATAATCAGATTCTCTGGCTGACCCTGACCATCGCGATAACGCCGGTCTTTTCCGGCCCGGAGGCGATCTGCGTGGCGTTGTGGGCGCGCGACGAGCGCTTCGGCCGGGTCGCCTCGCTGAGTGCGTCGAAGGCGCTGGTTCAGGCCGTTGTCAGCATCACCACCGCGCGGGCCGGATGGGGTGCGTTCGCGCTCGCGGCGGGGCTGGTCGCGGCTTCGGTGTTTTCGAGCCTCTGGAGCGCGCATCAGATTTTCATCAGGGACCGTATCCGGCTCGGCATCGAGCGCCGGGAATGGGCGCTGATCAAGAATTACAGCGTCAGTTCGATGCTGCTGAGCATCACCGCGGTCCTCAACAACCGTCTGCCCGAGATGTTCATCGGCCGGATGTTCACGATCGCATCGCTCGGCCAGTTCAGCCGGGCCGGCGGCACACTCGACATGCTCCGCAAGTCGGTCTCCTTTCCCACCGCGCGGGTCTTCATGCCGCGGATGATGAACGCGATGAATGCGGGCCAGCCGATCGACCGAAGCCTCGGCGAGATACGCGATGCGTTTCTGTTCATCATGTGGCCGGCGCTGGCGGGGATGGCGGTCCTCGCCGAGCCGCTGACCTTGTTCTTCTATGGCGGGCAGTGGGAGATTGCGGGGAAGGTCCTTGCCGTCCTCTGCCTTGGCGTGGCCTTCGATGTCGCGCGGTCGGGCGCGATGGAACTGCTGCTGTTTCGCGACCGCCTGCCGCTCAACAACAAGATCGAGGCGGGGCGGCTGGTCGTCAACATCGTCCTGCTGGTGTCGGCTTTCCCGTTCGGCTTCATGGCGGTCATCTGGACGCAGGTGGCCGAAGCCGTGTTGGCGTTCCTGATTTACGGCTGGGTACTGCATCGGGTCGAGCGGTTGCCGCTGCTCCGTTATATGCGCCACTACGCCTTGTACGGCCTGCTTGCCGGCGTCGCCGCCGGCCCCGCGCTGGTGCTGATGATCGTCAAGGATTGGCCCCAGCACCTGCCGTTGTGGCAGATGCTGTCCGTGGTCGCGGCGGGGGGCGCGGCCTGGGGAGTGACGCTGCTGGCGATCGGGCATCCCGCCGCCCGAATCGCGACCCGCGCGGTACGCCGCCGGCTGGCCTGAGCCCGGCCCGCGCGGCAGGTCAGTCGACCCAATCGAGCCCGATCTCCCGATACAGGCCGCGATCCTCCGCCCAGTCGGGCTTGACCTTGACGTGGAGAAACAGATGAACCTTGCGGCCGAGCAGCGCCGACAGCTCGGCGCGGGCGCGGCTGCCGATCTCCTTCAGGCGCGCGCCGTGCCGGCCGAGGATGATCGCTTTCTGGGTGTCGCGCGCGATCAGGATCTGCTGGTGGATCGCGACCGACCCGTCCTTGCGCTCCTCATATTTCTCGGTCTCGACGGCGCTGGCGTAAGGCAGTTCGGCGTGAAGCTGGAGATAGAGCTGTTCGCGCGTCACCTCGGCGGCGATCATCCGGTCGGTCGCGTCGGAAATCTGGTCCTCTGGAAAATGCCACGGCCCTTCGGGCATCGCCTCCGCCAAGACTGTCTTGAGGCCGGGAATACCGTCGCCGGTGGCGGCACTCACCATGAAGATGCCGCGCGGCGAGAGCGTCGCCTCGAACCGCGCGGCGAGCGCGAGCAGGGTCTCCTTGCGGACGAGATCGACCTTGTTGAGGATCACCAGCACCGGCTCGGCGCGGGCCTTCAGCGCCTCCGCCAACGCCATCACGCGCGCGGTGGCGCCGGCCTTGGCGTCGGCCACCAGCATGATGAGATCGGCCCCGCGCGCGCCCTCCCATGCCGCCGCGACCATCGCCCGGTCGAGCCTGCGCCGGGCCTCGAAGATGCCGGGCGTGTCGATCAGCATGATCTGTGCCGGCCCTTCGAGCGCGATCCCCATCAGCCGCGCGCGGGTGGTCTGCGCCTTCGGACTGACGATCGCGACCTTCTGGCCGACGAGCGCATTCACCAGCGTCGATTTGCCGGCATTCGGCGCGCCGACCACGGCGACCAGACCGCACCGGGGCGGCGAGGCGGCGGCGGTCAAGAGAGCTTCTCCAGCAGCGCCCGGGCGGCGGCGGTCTCGGCATCCTGTTTGGATGCGCCCTCGGCGCTCGCGGCGGCGTCGGGACGGCCCGGCAGGGTGACGGTGACGGTGAACAGCGGCGCGTGATGCGGGCCGGTGCGGCCGGTCAGCGCGTAGACCGGGGGCTTGCAGCGATGCGCCGCCGCCCATTCCTGCAGCGCCGATTTGGGATGGCGCGGGGCCGCGCTCCGGCGGGTGACGCGCTCGCCCCATGCGCGCCGCACGAACGCCTCGGCTTCCCCGAATCCGCGTTCGAGATAGAGCGCGCCGATCAGCGCCTCGACGACATCGCCGAGGATGTTGTCGCTCTCGACGCCGCCGTCGTCGCGCGCCTGCTTGCCGAGGCGCAGATGGCCGCCGACGCCGAGCGAGCGGCCGACATCGGCGCAGGTCTCGCGGCTGACCAGCATGTTGATGCGTCGCGACAGAATGCCCTCGGGCTCGTCGGGAAAGACAGCGTAGAGCCAGGCGGCGGCGGCCAGGCCGAGCACCCGGTCGCCGAGAAATTCGAGGCGTTCATAGGTCGCGCCGCCATAGCTCGAATGGGTCAAAGCGCGCTGGTAAAGGGCGAGGTCGCGCGGCGGGTGGCCGAGCGTATGGGAAAGCCAGTCCTGGAGCGGGGTCGCGGTCATGCCGCTGCCTAGAGCAGATTGCCGTGTCCCGGAACCCCCTCGGCCCGGCGCTCCGGCCCCGCGAGGGGCGCGAGACCGGTCAGGTGGTCGCGGTGACGAACCACGCCGCGCCGCCCATCGCGATGCCGGCGGGGCGCTGATGCGCGGCGAACAGCGCCTGCAACTCGTTGCGTACCGTGGCCGCGACGTCGGGCGTGTCGGCGAGGGCGTCGGCGAAGGAAAGCGCGGAGAGCGCGAAATCGGCGGCCTCGCCCGCGGTGGCACCGGCGCCGCCGATCAACTGCTCGCCGTTCCATCGTGTGAAGTCGACCCGGGTGAAGCCGGCGCCGAGCAGGAGCGGACGCACATAGTCGGGATCGTCGAGCGAGAACGGCCCCGGCGCATGCGGAACCGGGGCCGGCAGCTCGATATGGCGGGCGAGCACCTCCATCATGCCGGCGATGCACCCGTTTTCCCGCGCGGGCGCCCACACCGCGAAGTCCGCCCGGCCGCCGTCGCGGATCAGGCGCCGCAGATTGGCGAACGCGCCGGCCGGATCGGGGAAGAACATCGAACCGAACCGGGAGAACAGCCGATCGAACGGCGGCTCCTCCAGCGTGACCGTCGCCGCGTCGGCCTGGCGGAACCGGACATGAGCGAGGCCAGCCGCGCGCTTGCGCGCCGCCGCGACCAGCGCCGGCGAAATGTCGATACCGAGCACCTCGCCGGACGGGCCGACCGCTTCGGCGATCGCGATCGTCGTGCCGCCGCCGCCGCAACCGCTGTCGACCACCCGCTCGCCGGGGCGGAACCCGGCATGATCGAGAAAGGCGGCGCCGACCGGCGCGATCATGCCCTCGAACCGATCGAGATTGGCGAGCCACTTCTCGCCCATCGCGCCCGACCATTCTTCGGCCACGATGCTGTTAGCCGTGATCTCCGTGCCCATCGCCGTCCCCCTCAGAAACCGTGACCGATGCGGTGCCAGCGCGCGGCGGTGAACCACGTCCAGGGCAGCAGCCACGACGCCGAGCCGTCAGTGGACCAGAAGGTGACGATCGCGCGCCCGACCAGATCCTCCGCCGGCACCATCCCGATCGCGCCGCCCGGCCGCGCGGGGAACCGGCTGTCGGCGGAGCGGTCGCGATTGTCGCCCATCAGGAAATAATGGCCCTCGGGCACCAGATAGATCCGGGTGTTGTCGGCCCCCGCCATGTCGGCGATGTCGAGCACCTCGTAGCTCTTGCCGTTGGGCAGCGTCTCGCGAAAGCGCGGATAGCGGCAATATCGCCGGCCGTCGGCGCCCTGCTCCAGCCGGATCGCGGTGCCCGGCAGCGGCTTGCACGGGCTGTTCGGCGTCACCGGCTCGACGAAATCGGCGATCCGCACCTTGGGTATCGCGACGCCGTTGAGGATGATCTGGCCGTGGCGCATCTGGATGAGGTCGCCGGGCAGCCCGATCAGGCGCTTGATGTAGTCGGTGCGGTTGTCCGCCGGATTCTTGAAGACGACGACATCGCCGCGCGCGGGGTCCGCCCCCCAGATGCGGCCGGGGATCGGCGCCAGCGAATAGGGAAAGCTGTGTCGCGACCAGCCATAGGGCCATTTGGCGACGAACAGATAATCGCCGACGAGGAGCCTCGGCAGCATCGATTCGGACGGGATGCTGAAGGGCGCGGCGACGAGGCTCCGCAACAGAATGGCGGCGACGAAGATAAGGAGCAACGGCCGCACCGTGTCCCATAAAGCCTCCGCCTTTCCGGCGGGCTTGCTGGCGGCGGAGCCGGGCTCCTCGGCGGCGCTGTCGGACATGACGGCAGGTCTGCGGCGCGGCGCGATCAAGGTCAAGCGGCCTGTTGCCGTTGGCGGCCGGGACCGGGTTACGTGCCGATTGCCGGTTTTCGAGCCGGGCGATTCCATCTGCCTCGCAATCCCTCTAGAGCAGGGGAAGCGCGCCGCATGGTCGGCTCAGGCAAGGAAGATACGGGATGCCCAGTTACGAGTATGACCTTTTTGTCATCGGCGCCGGTTCGGGCGGGGTGCGGGCGGCGCGGGTATCCGCCGCCCACGGCGCCCGGGTGGCGGTGGCCGAGGAATTCCGGGTCGGCGGCACCTGCGTGATTCGGGGCTGCGTCCCCAAGAAGCTGCTGGTCTATGGCGCGCACTTCGCCGAGGATCTGCACGATGCGCGCCGCTTCGGCTGGGACGTGCCCGATTGCCGGTTCAACTGGGCGGTGCTGCGCGACAATGTCCTTGCCGAGGTCGATCGGCTGAACGGGCTCTATACCGAGACGCTCGATGCGAACGGCGTTGAGATTTTTCACCAGCGCGCCACGGTTAAAGGCCCTCACGAGATCGAACTGGCCGATGGCCGCCGCGTCACCGCGAAGGTCATCCTGATCGCCACCGGCGCCTGGCCGGTGGTGGCCGACTGCCCCGGCGCGGAACTCGGCATCACCTCGAACGAGGTGTTCCATCTCGAAGCGCTGCCGAAGCGGGTGGTGATCGCCGGGGCGGGCTACATCGCCAACGAATTCGCCGGCATCTTCCACCAGTTCGGAAGCCACGTCACGCTGGTGAACCGTTCGGACAAGATCCTGCGCGGCTATGACGCCCAGATTCGCGACCGGCTGCTCCAGATCTCGATCGCCAAGGGGATCGAGTTCCGGTTCAACGCCGCTTTCAAAAGCGTTGAGAGGCAGGCTGACGGGTCGCTCCGCGTCCATGTCAGCAAGGGCGAGCCGCTCGATACCGATATGCTGCTGTTCGCGATCGGACGGCAGCCGCATACGTCGGGCCTCGGCCTCGAAACCGCCGGCGTCGAGCTCAACGAGCGCGGCGCGATCAAGGTCGATGCCGACAATCGCTCGACCTGCCAAAGCATCTACGCGGTGGGCGATGTCACCGATCGCGTCCAGCTTACCCCGGTCGCGATCCGCGAAGGGCAGGCGTTCGCGGATACGGTGTTCGGTGATAGCCCCCGCCGGGTCGATTACGACTGCATCCCCTCGGCGGTGTTCAGCCATCCGCCGCTCGCCGGGGTTGGCCTCACCGAGGCGCAGGCGCGCGAGAAATATGGCGCGGTGAAAATCTATACGTCCGATTTCCGGGCGATGAAGAACGTGCTGGCGGGGCGCGACGAGCGCGCGCTTTACAAGATGGTGGTCGCGGCCGACAGCGGTCGCGTCGTCGGCCTCCACATGATCGGCCCCGACGCGCCCGAGATTCTTCAGGCGGCGGCGGTGGCGGTCAAGGCCGGGCTGACCAAGGCCGCGTTCGACGATACCGTCGCGCTGCACCCCTCGATGGCCGAGGAACTCGTCCTGCTCAAATAGGCGGCCGGGCGGTCAGGCGCCGGCCCGATAGCGCAGCTTCGCCTCGCGGTCCTTCTGCGCCGCGTGGGCGACCATGTCGGCGAAGCGCCGTGCGTCGCCGCGCAGCCGGGCCTTGTCGAAGCGCCCGACCACGCCGAGCGCGCGCCACTCGCGGGACAGGGGGAGCGCGCGTTGTGTGCCGGCGGCGAGGAGCAGGATCGGGACCTGCTTGGCCGCCAGCGCGGTGAGCAGGGCGGTGTCGTCCTCGTCGGGATGTTCGAGAATCGCGATGTCGGGCGGGCGGTCGTGGATCGACGCGGCGGCTTCGCCGGCGTCGGCCGCCGCGGCGATCACGGCGAAGCGATTGTCGGCGTCGAACAGCATCGTCAGCAGGGCGCGGATCGTCAGCGACGCGTCGACAATCAATATCCGGGTCCGCATGGGACGTACCGCCTCCCGCAACGAAACCGTGCCGTTTCGCCGGAGCCCCTCGCTCCGCCTCTGGAAAGATTACGACCGCGCCGCCAATTAGTTGAGGCGGCGTGGATACGAAAAGGGCGCCCGTGAAGGGCGCCCCGATCGTAGCCGTCCGTGCGGATCAGCGCTTCGAGAACTGATAGCTGCGGCGGGCCTTGGCCTTGCCGTACTTCTTGCGCTCGACCGCGCGGCTGTCGCGGGTGAGGAAGCCCGCCGCCTTGACCGGCGCGCGGAGCGCTGGCTCATAACGGGTCAAGGCCTGGGCGATGCCATGCTTGACCGCGCCGGCCTGCCCCGAGAGCCCGCCGCCCTTCACGGTGCAGACCACATCATACTGGCCGGCACGGTCGGCGACGCCGAACGGCTGGTTGATGACCAGGCGCAGTGTCGGGCGCGCGAAATAGACCTCCTGATCGCGGCCGTTGACCGTGATCTTGCCCGAGCCCGGCCTCAGCCAGACGCGCGCCACGGCGTCCTTGCGGCGGCCGGTGGCATAAGCGCGGCCCTGCGCGTCGATGATCTGCTCGCGCAGCGGCGTCGCCGGTTCGAGCGGAGCGGCCGGCGTCGCCTCGCCCTGGGGCGCCTCGGCAGCAGCAGCCGGCGTCGCGGGGGCTTCGGCGGCGGGCGCCGGTGCGCTGGTCAGCGCGGCGAGGTCGGAAAGCGATTGGCGATTGTCGGACATCAGGCGCCCACCTTGTTCTTGCGGTTCATCGACGCAACGTCGAGCGGTTCGGGGTTCTGGGCCTCGTGGTCATGGCTGGGGCCGGCGAAGATACGCAGGTTCCGCATCTGTTGGCGCCCGAGCGGGCCGCGCGGGATCATGCGCTCCACGGCCTTCTCCAGTACGCGCTCCGGAAAGCGGCCTTCGAGGATCTGGGCGGCGGTGATGCTCTTGATGCCGCCCGCATAGCCGGTGTGGCGATAATAGACCTTCTTCGCGCTCTTGTGCCCGGTGAAGCGGACCTTGTCGGCATTGATGACGACGACGTTGTCGCCGCAATCAATATGGGGCGTGTAGCTCGGCTTGTGCTTGCCGCGCAGGATATTCGCGATGATCGTGGCGAGCCGGCCGACGACCAGGTCCTCGGCGTCGATCAGATGCCATTTCTTTTCCACCGTGGACGGCGTCGCCGATTTGGTGGTCTTCATGAGCGCCTTCATGGCACCATTCTCCTTCGAAGGGCGGACCCGTCGCAAACGAACCGCGCCGCCCGGCGAGGGGCGGCGCTGACGGACCGGGCTAATGATCGGGAAACCGCGCGAAGTCAAGCGAAACCGCGCGTTTCCGGAGCGGTATTATAATACCAAGCGGGTTTTCCGGCCGTTCAGCCCGGCGTGTGCTGGCGGCCGCGGTCGTAAGCGCCGAGGCCGGGCTTGTAGCTCTTTTCGTCGATGAACTGGCGGGTGCCTTCCTTGCGGCCCTCGGCATCGAAGCTGTTCGCGGCCTCCTGCGCGCGGATCAGATAATCCTCGGCGTTGTCATAGGTAATCTCGGTCATCCGGCGGATCGCGTCCTTGGTCGCCTTGAGCGCGACCGGATTCTTCTTGAGCAGGACGTTGGCGATTTCGGTGACGCGCGCCTCGAGCCGGGCGAGCGGCACCGATTCGGTGACGAGGCCCCATTCGGCGGCGGTCTTGCCGTCGAGATTTTCGCCCATCATCGCGTGATACATCGCCTTGCGGAACGGCATCAGCTCCGCCGCGACCTTCGACGCGCCGCCGCCGGGCAGGATGCCCCAGTTGATTTCCGAAAGGCCGAACTGCGCTTCGTCGGCCGCGACGGCGAGGTCGCAGGCGAACAGCGGCCCGTAAGCGCCGCCGAAGCACCAGCCGTTCACCATCGCGATCGTCGGCTTATGATACCAGCGCAGGCGGCGCCACCAGCCATAGGCCTCGCGCTGCGCCTTGCGGGTGCCGGGCAGGCCGAACGCTTCGGTGTCGCGGAAATATTCCTTGAGGTCCATGCCGGCCGACCAGGCGGTGCCCTCGCCCTTGAGGATGAGGACGCCGACATCGTCGCGGAATTCAATCTCGTCGAGGACCTCGGCCATCCGCCGGTTGACGTTGGGCGACATGCAGTTGCGCTTGTTCGGGCGATTGAAGCTCACCCAGGCGATATTGTTCTCGATTCGATAGGTGACGACGTTCGGGTCGTCGTTCGGGTGGGCGGTCATGCTGGGTTCCTTCGGAAGAGTGCGTCAGATCGGGAAATGGCCGGGCTCGGTCGCGACCGTGATCCAGCGCAGTTCGGTGAACTGGTCGATCCCGGCCTTGCCGCCGAACCGCCCGTAGCCGCTGGCGCCGACCCCGCCGAACGGCATTTGCGCCTCGTCGTGCACGGTCGGGCCGTTGACGTGGCAGATGCCGGACTTGATCCGCCGCGCGACCTTCAGGCCGCGCGCGACATCGCGGGTAAAGACCGCGGCGGAGAGGCCATATTCGCTGTCGTTCGCCTTGGCGATCGCGTCCTCCTCATCCCGGGCGCGGATGATGGCGACGACCGGGCCGAAGCTCTCGTCGCGGTAGATCTTCATGCTGTCGGTCACATTGTCGACAACCGTGGCGGGCATGACCACGCCCTGGCTGTCGCCGCCGGCCCGCCGGGTCGCGCCCTTGGCGACGGCGTCGGCGATCAGCCCCTCGACATGATCGACCGTCTTGCGGTCGACCACCGCGCCGAGCGGGGTGGTGCCAAGGCCGGGATCGCCCGCCTTCATCGACGCTGCCTTGGCGGCGAATTTCTCGACGAACGCATCGGCAACCGCATCGACGACGATGATCCGCTCGGTCGACATGCAGATCTGGCCCTGATTCATGAAGGCCCCGAACGACGCGGCGGCGACCGCCTCGTCGAGATCGGCGTCCTCGAGGACGAGCAGCGGCGCCTTGCCGCCCAGTTCGAGCAGCACCGGTTTCAGATGCTCGGCCGCGCGCTTCGCGATGATCCGGCCGACGGCGGTCGAGCCGGTGAAGTTGATCCGCTTGACCGCCTTGTGGTCGATCAGTGCACCGACCACGTCGCCGGCGTCGGCGGGCGCGTTGGTGACGACGCCGACGACGCCCTCGGGCAGGCCGGCGGCGGCGAAACTTTCGACGATGATCGCATGGGTGCGCGGGCAGATCTCCGACGCCTTGAACACCACGGCATTGCCGCAGGCGAGCGCCGTCGCGATCGCGCGCACACCGAGGATGACCGGCGCGTTCCACGGCGCGATGCCGAGGATGACGCCGACCGGCTCGCGGATCGCCATCGAGAGCGAACCCGGCGTGTCGGACGGGATCACCTCGCCGGAAATTTGGGTGGTGAGCGACGCCGCCTCGCGGATCATGCTGGTCGCCAGCATCACGTTGAAGCGCGCCCAGCCTTCGGTCGCGCCGATCTCGCCCTTCATTGCCGCGACGAAATCGTCGCCGCGCGCGGCGAGCGCGTCCGCTGCCTTGTTAAGCAGGGCGCGGCGCGCGTTCGGCCCCATCGCCGCCCAGGCGGGAAACGCGGCGGCGGCCTTGTCAGCGACGGTGCCGGCTTCGGCCGGGGTCATCGCCGCGGCTTCGCTGGCGGGCTGGCCGGTGAGAGGGTTCAGGCGAGTAAAGGTCGACATGGCGGCTCCTCACGATCTTGAAAAGTGGTTATGCTCTATAACAATTCTATGCAAGCGATTCGTCGTGCGCCCGTGGCCGGCTCGGGCTGCATGGCAGAGGAATGGACAAACAGCGGATGGACGACAAGCGGGAAGAGGCCGAAGCCCTGTTGGCCGGGACGGGCTTGTGCGATCGGCTGGGTTTCGTGCTGCGTTTCGCGCAGAATGTGGCGTGGAGCGATCTGGTCGCCGCGTTCGAGCCGTTCGGCCTGCGCCCCGGCCATTATTCGGCGCTGCTGATGCTGCGCGCGCGGCCGGGTTGCCGCCAGCAGGACATTGGCGAGGCGCTGCGCATCCAGCGGCCCAACCTGGTGGCGATGATCGAGACGCTCGAACAGCGCGGGTTGGTGGCGCGGGGGGTGAACCCGGCGGATCGCCGCGCCTATGCGCTCAGCCTCACCGAGGCGGGCGCCGCCCTGCTGGCGGCGATGGACGCGGCCAACAGCGCACACGAAGCGCGCCTCGCGGCCATGCTCGCCCCGATCGAGCCGGCGACGCTGCTCCCGGGATTGCGGCGTCTGGCCGGGTTCGGGGGAGAGGAATAAGCGGGCGGAAGTATCTGGTGGGGAAGCGAATTGCTGGTTTCGCTCCAGTTGGCCTGTCATGGACACCGATGGCTACCGTCGCCCAGTCGACACAAGGGGGCTAACCTACCGAGCGGAGGCCGCCTCACATCGCTTCTCCGCTGCGGCTGCGACGAGATCGACGGCAAAAATGCCGCGCGACGCCGTGATGACTCCGCTTTTACCAAGGTGTCCCCAGCTATATTCATCAGCAGGTGGAGGATCGACATCAGGCGGCGTTACGAGCCACCATGCATCTTTCGGCCGATAAGAGATTGGTCGCATCAGAGTTTCGTAGTTAACTGGTATAAACCCGTCTTCTGTATAGGATGGGTCGAGTGGTGCTGGTATCGGCCATATAAGCCGGCCTGAGCGATCATGAACCAGCTCATAGTTCATCTTTTGTAGAGAATATTTTTCATTACCCTCTTTTTTTAAGAACAGGAGAAATTGTTTGGTTCTCGGGTTGAATCGGGTGTGTAGTGATGTCTCGAATTCTATCTGAGTGGGCTTGAATGTACCAGAAATCACCTGCTTGACCGAAAACTGAATCGAGACGGGTGATCTTAAGATAATTTCGTCTGGGCCGGCCTCAGCCTCAGCAGGGTGCCACTGATAGCGAGGCGTCGTTGCGATCACGGCGAGGTCGAAACAGGGCGTATCTCTTTCAACGGCCGCTGCGCTTCCGGGCGATACAAACGCAAGCGCCAGCGCAATCGCTAAACTATAGGCCCAAGTTTCTGCCATCTTTTGATGATGTCGGATGACGAAGCATCGTCAAGATAAAACCATTCGCCGCGGTAGCCGAACCATGTGGTTGGGTCTCTGGCGTTTCCGATTGCGAAGCCGCCGTTCTCGCCTGTGTGACGAGGTGCGCTATCGTCGCGCTGGCACCCAACTCTCGAAGCTGACCGTGTCCACTACCTTGTACGGTACGCGATTGCGGTTGAGGAACAGCTTTTCCATCTCCGCGCGGGTGAAGGGGCGCGAGCCGAGCCGGCCGAAGATCGCGATCTGGCCGCCGGTCTCGTCCACCGCGCGATCGCGGGTCAGGCCGCGCGAGAGGGCGAGCGCCGGCGAAGCGGTTTTGGCCCAGGCGATCAGCTCCGGCTTGGGTGCGGGCGAGAAGCCGTAGAAATTGGGCTGACTCTCCGGGCTGGTCAATTGCAACACCTTCAGGCCGTTGCGGCCGTCGGCGACATAGGCGAACAGCGAGGCGTTGGTGCTGGCGACGATCACGTCCTCGGCGTCGTTCAGCCGCCCGTCGAACGTCACCTTCTGATAGAGGACGGGTTTTGTCGGGTTCTTGACGTCGACGATGACGAGGCCGTCGCGTTTCGCGGCGACATAGGCGTAGGTCCGCCCGACATGGAGCTTGCGGGCGTCGGCCAGCGGCACGGTCGCCTCGGGGATGGCGCGGGGCGCGGCCATGTCGGTGATGTCGAACACTTCGAGCCCCGCCGCCGTCGTCACCCAGAGATAGCGGAACTGGACCGCCGACGCGCGCGGATCGGCGAGCGGCAGCACCGTCATCAGCTTCGGCGCGAGGACGAGCTGGTTCGCCAGATCGGCGAGGCGGACCACGACGAGGCCGGCATCGGCGGCGATATAGGCATAGTCGCCGGCAAGCGTGATGTGGCGCGCGCCCTTGAGCACGCCGTTCTCGTTCCAGGTCAGGCTGCGTTTCAGGAAGTTGTTGCGCGGTTCGCCGTCAGCCAAGGTGTCGATATCGGTGGCGATCAGCCCCTCAACGGCGTCGGTGATGAACGCATAGCGATAGATTGCGTGCATCGGCTGTTCCTGATTCTCAGGAAAGTTCTTGACGATATTGTCGTTGCGCTCGGGGCTGACCGGCTGGTCGGTGGCGAGCGCCATGCAGGTCGCGTTCGGGCTCGCGATCCGCAGATTCTGGCCGAGCCGCGAATAAGGCGCGGTGACGATCCGTTCGGAGAAGCCCTTGTTGGCGATCGAGGCGACGTCGTAGACGCGGAAGCCGCCCTTGCCGGTGGCGGCGAACATATATTCGCCGCGCAGTTGCAGGCAGCGCACCGCATCGGGCGCGCCCTGATAGATCGTACCGAACTCCTCGACCGAGCGGGTCTCGCCCGAGCCCTTCTTGTCGAAAGTGGCGCCGCGCCGCCAGCGGGTCAGCTCGCGGCCATGGTCCTGATGCATCTGCCAGTAATCGGGATAGGCGTAGCGCTGGAGGTAGGAACCGATCACCGCCTGCGGCTCCTGCCATTCGGTGACGCGGGTCGCGGCGAGGCCCTTTTCGAGCCCCATCCACGCGTTCATCCCAACGAAATTGACGGTATCGGTGCCGAGCAGCAGCAGTTGCGCCATGATCGCATTGTTGTCGTCGGCGGCCGAGAGGTGGCAGTCGGTGCAGGTCTTGGTCTCGGTCTTGCGCACGGTGTGCGGGAAGTGGGGCGCGAACGCCTGGCTCGAATAGCCCGAGGCCGCGATCGGCGGCTGCTGGATATAGATGCGCTCGCGATTGATGTTGGTCGAGGACAGGATCAGCGCCGAGGACGAGCGGATCGGGGCGATCTGGTTGCCCTTGGTGGTCTGGTGGCGGCCGAGCTGGAACATGTCGTCGCGCGCGACCTGGGGATTGTAGGTTGCGAAATTGCGCGTCTCGACCCCGTCATAATGATGCGAGGAGGTCTTCCAGTTCGCCTCGATCGGCAGGTGGCAGCCGCCGCACGAGGTCGTCCAGGCCAGATGGCAGGTGAAGCAGGCCATCTGCTCGGGCTTGTGCGCACGGTTTTCGGGCGCGATGCCGGGGCCCCAGGCATAACGCCCGGTGTCGCCGCCATCGGCCGCCATCAGCTTCGCGCGCGACGCCCTGGCATTGAAATGCGCCGAACCGCGATCGACCGATTCTTTGACGAGGCTGACTTGCCATTCGAGCTTCGGATCGACGATCGAGCGCTGGATGAGGGCACGTTCGCCGTTCGCGTCGGTGCGCCATTCGAAGCGGCGGCGGCCGTCGGCGTTGCGGAGCAGGGCGAGGTCGGTGCCGCCCGGCCGCGCGGCGGGGCCGGAGGTGCGCAGCGTCGGCAGGGCGTCGGCGGTGCCGTGGCAATCCTTGCACCCGATCTCGATCGCGCTGGCAACTTCGCCATAGATCAGGCCGCTGCCGTGGCTGTCCTGCGCGAAATGGCAGTCGGCGCACTGCATGCCCTTTTCGGCGTGGATGTCCATCATGTGGACTGCCTTGCCGGGGTTGATGCCCGGCGGCACGAATTTCGCCTCGCGGCCGTCGGTCGAGGTGCTGAGGCAGAGCGCGCGTTGCGCGGCGGTCGGCTCGTCGGCGCAGGGCTTGCGGAACTTGTCGGAGTCGTCGGGCGCGACGATGGCGCCATCCGCGTCGAGCAGATTGCCGTCGCGGTCGCGCTTGAAGATCGCGCGGAAATTCCAGCCGTGGCCGTGATA
>Ga0182740_1001379_pt1 | contig 16625 bp, 13 predicted proteins | sample eDN5th37CKraftBY_FD_128872 | JGI IMG/M metagenome (GOLD analysis project Ga0182740, IMG submission 128872) | Enriched backyard soil microbial communities from Emeryville, California, USA - eDNA 5th pass 37_C Kraft BY (version 2) (version 2) | ecosystem: Environmental > Terrestrial > Soil >...
CGCCTCGATCCGCGCCTTCAACGAGCGCGCCGCAATCAACGCGCGCCTGCAAGGCACGGCGGCGGACATCATCCGCCGCGCCATGACGCGGATGGACGCGGCTCTCGCCGCGCAGGGGCTTTCAGCGCAGATGCTGCTTCAGGTGCATGACGAACTGGTGTTCGAGGCGCCCGACGACGAGATCGAGCGCACGCTGCCGGTGGTGCGGCAGGTGATGATCGATGCGCCGCATCCGGCGGTGCAGTTGTCCGTGCCATTGCAGGTCGAGGCCCGCGCCGCGACCAACTGGGACGAGGCGCACTGAGGAGATCGGCCGGCGCGCCGGCGCGATGTCCTTGCGGCCCGTTCAGCAGGGGTGTCGTGCCGCCACTCAGAACCGCCAGGTGAGGCCCGCGACGGGGCCGCTCAGGCGCGTCTTGTAGACATGACCGTCGCGATCGTAATCGACGTCCAGCACCTTGTAGCCCGCCGAGGAGGAATGCCCGCACACCGACCAGCGGGTCCGCCCAGCCGAAGCTCGCGCCGTAACTTCGCGACAACCCGAGAACGCTGACAGTCACCGTGTTGGAGAGACGCCAGAATCGCGCGCCACCCAGGACGTCGAGCGTGAAAACCGGCGCATCGACGATACGATAGCCGCCCTGGACAGTGGCCGTGAACTGGCTGGAGTCGAGTTTCCCATTGACGACGATGCCGGGCGGAACGGGAATGGGAAGCGGCGGCAGCGGGCCGAAGGCATGGCTTTCGGTCGTGTTCACATACATCACGTCAGCCGAGAAAACGAAGCGGTCATACCGCCCCCAGATGTTGACGAAGCCGCCGAAGTTGAGCTTGTCCATGACATCCGAAAACGACTTCTCGACGCCGATGGTCGGCGCGCGGCGGAACGGCGATACGTCCCCCTTGAGACCGGCCGCCCACATATAGGGGAGATCTGCAAGGCCCAGTTCCGATGTTCGGTCTTGACCGCCAACGGCGCTTCCGGCCGGGCCGGGACGATGTCGGCAGCCTGGGCTGCGTATGCGCCGCACAGGGTCAGGGCAACGACAACAGCGTACCTTTTCAAGGCAAACTCCTTCAGGCCGACAGCGTGTTCTTGTGAATGCGCCCATCCTTCATGACGAGCTTCAGCGTCCGGTCGGGATCGGCAATCAGAGAAATGTCCTTCAGCGGATTGCCGTCCACCACGAGAATATCGGCATAAGCCCCGGCCTCGATGCGTCCGAGCTTTGCCGGATAGGGATTGCGTGGCCCCGAAAGGCCCAGAAGCTCGGCATTGCCGCCGGTCAGAAGCCGCAGCACCTCCGCGGGGTCATACCAGCGGGCGAATTTGGCGAGCTGCCGCCCCTGGGTGGCGGTACCTTTCGGGTTGAACAGGATATCCGTGCCAAGCGCCATCTTGGCGTTATATCGGCGCCCCAGTTCGACCGCTCTGACAGTGCCTTCCGCGATCATCCGCTGGTTCGCGCGCTGCTCGGGCGTGGGATAAGTATTGGCATCCTCGTCGGCAAGAAACGGCTGAATGCTCCACCAGCCCCCCGCGTCCGCGATGCGCTTCGCCGTCTCCTCGTCCGCAAGCTGACCGTGCTCGATCGATTTCACACCGGATGCAAGCGCGCGCCGGATGCCGGCGGACGTGTAGGTGTGAACGCAGACATAGGTGCCCCAATCCGTCGCCGCGGCCACAGCGGCCTTCATTTCGGTTTCCGTATACTGGAGCGCGTCGATCGGGTCGTAAGCGGATGCGACGCCGCCACCACCCATGATCTTGATCTGGCTCGCACCAAGCAGAAGCTGCTCGCGCACCCGGCGCAGCACCTCCGCCTCGCCGTCCGCAATGACCGCGATGCCCGCCCGCTCGGTCACGTTGAGGTCGCTTTGCGGCGTGCGCGGCAGGTCCGTGCGCATACGGAAATCGCCATGCCCGGAGGTCTGCGAAATCATGGCGCCGGAGGGATAGATGCGCGGCCCGGCGACGCGGCCTTCGTCGATGGCGCGCTTCAGCGCGAATGACGGGCCTCCGACATCCCGCACCGTCGTGAAACCGCGCAGCACCGTGCGCTCGGCCTCCTGCGCGGCGACGAGATGGACATAGGGGATATCGGCGGTCATAGCCGCCATCTGCGAAATGCCGGCGAGGATCGAGTGCCAGTGCGCGTCGATCATGCCCGGCATCAGCGTCCGCCCGCCACAGTCGATGACTTCCGCATCGGCAATGGTGTCCGCGCCGGCGACCAGCGCCTTGATGAACCGGCCCTCGACCAGCACATTCCGGCCTTCGACAAGCCGGCCGCCCGTGCCGTCAAAAATCGACACGTTCCGCAGCAAGATCGGCTTCACGGAATTCTGCGCGAAAGCAGGGCTGACGATGCCAAGGGCGGGAGCGGCAAGGCTTGCCGAAACGCCCCTCAGAACCGAACGGCGCGACAGTCCCTTGTCGATACGCGCAAACAGTTGCAGCGCCTGCGGGCTATGGCAGGCACAGGTCCCGCCATGGGTGAGATGCCGATACTTGTTGCTCGTTCGAGACAGCAAGACACGCCCCCCCATTCACACTTGCCAGATATCTTTATACCGGTCCGGCTGTTGCGGCCAGCACTAGCGTGTGACACGCCGGCCAGCATCGTCCTCACGTTATGCTGCCATAACCGATGGTGATAGAAGCGGCGATATCTTGAGAATTCACGCAGCTCCGCTGCTGCGGAGGCCTCGTTTCTTACTTCAGCCCCAGCAGCTTGGCTGCATTCTCCTTGAGGATCAAGGGGCGCACTTCGGGCTTGATGTCGATCTGCTCGAAATCCGCCAGCCAGCGGTCCGGCGTGATGGCCGGGAAATCCGAGCCGAACAGCACCTTGTGCTTCAGCAGCGAATTGGCATAGCGCACCAGGATCGGCGGAAAGTATTTCGGCGACCAGCCGGACAGGTCGATATAGACATTCGGCTTGTGCTGAGCGACCGCCAGCGCCTCCTCCTGCCAGGGGAAGGACGGGTGCGCCATGATGATCTTCATGTCAGGGAAATCAATGGCGACCTGATCGAGATAGATCGGGTTGGAATATTCCAGCTTGATGCCATAGCCGCCGCGCATCCCCGAACCGACGCCGGTCTGGCCCGTATGAAACAGCGCCGGCTTGCCGCTTTCCTGAATGGCTTCGTAGAGCGGATAAGCCATGCGGTCGTTCGGATAGAAAGCCTGCGTGGACGGGTGGAATTTGAAGCCCTGCACGCCCCATTCCTCCACCAGCCGCCGCGCCTCCCGCGCGCCGAGCTTGCCCTTGTGCGGGTCGATCGAGGCGAAGGGGATCATGATATCGGAGTTTTCGTTCGCCAGCCGCGCGACCTCCTCATTGGCATAGCGGCGATTGCCGAGGTGATGCTCGCTGTCGACATGGAAGATCACCAGCGCGATCTTCCGCTCGCGATAATACTGTGCGATTTCGGGAATCGTCGGCTGCTCGAACTCCTTTTTGAAATAGGCCCTCATGCCGGCCTGAAGCTCCTGATTGTCCTCCCAGGATTCGCTGCCGCACGGCCCTTCGGCATGAGTGTGGATGTCGATGGCAACGATGGAATCAAGGTCGATCATGGAAAGATTCACCGGCTGACAAAGAGAGCGTTGCCGGCAGCTTAACAGCACCAAAGAAGCAGCGGCAACGACCAAAACGCTTCATCGGGCCGGAACATGGCGCGGGTGCCACAGCCGGCGGAGACAGTCACCGTAAGCCGCCGACTGCACCCGTCAGGCCGCGCGGCGCGCCCGCTCGGCGATCCGCAGCAGGTCAAGCGCGCGCCAGGGCTTGGCGATAAATACCGCTCCTTCGGGAAGACTGGTAGCCTGCGTTATAGGGCGTCCGGACGTCACCACCACAGAGGCTCGAGGGTAGCGGCTTCGCATCTGGCGCGCCAACTCCAACCCGCTGATGCGCCCGGCGAGATTGACATCCGTCAGCACCATGGCGAGAGCCTCGCCGGTCATGGCGGCAACCTTCAACGCCACCTCACCGCTGTCACATTCCACAACCGTGAAATCCGTTTCCTCGACAAGGGCCGCAGCCAAGGCCCGCTGGTCCTGATCGTCTTCCACGATGAGAGCAATCGCGCGACGCGGTTCCTGCCGGTCATTCATTCGGACCTCCGGGTCACCCCCCTTGAGGGAGGCAACTCCGGATCCGGCATTTCGTTCATAAAAACGTGAACGCCGCTCCCGGTCATTTGTGTTCATGACTGGCTGCGCAGCAGCAATGCACGCCGGGCGGCGCGGTCACGTTTGAGCTTCCATTCCCGCTGCATGGCTTCGCGCCGGGTCGGGAACGCCTCTACGTGGAGCAAGGTCCATTGCCGTCCACGGGTGAACCGCGCCCCGCGGCCGGCATTGTGGCTGGCGAGCCGTCGCGCGACATCCACGGTCCAACCCACATAGGTCAGGCGAGCGTCGCTGCACCTCAGAACATAGACAAAGCCCGGCCCCTCCGGTCCGGACGGAGTTTCAGGCGCAGCCTGCGCTGTGGCGCGAATGTTGGAAGCGATATCTGACACGAATGGGTCCGGCGGAACGACATGACGCAACGCCCGGATGCTCCATGAAAATGCTTCAGAAAGAAAGAACGACAGCCGCTCATCCGCCGGCCATCGCATGAACGGCATCCCGCCGGGGCCGTCCATATCCCGGTGCCCGCGGATGGACGCCTAATATCCCGCGCCATCCATCCGCTACAATGCAGCTTGCCGAGCGTTGTGGATTTCCGGCCGATCTCCGGACGGAGAACGGCCGGAAGCACTTGCGTTTATTGCGGCGGGATCTTCGCAACCTGGATATAGTTCTTCCAGGCCGCAACTTCCTTTGCCACCATGGCCTTGGTCGCCGCCGGCGAATCCGCCAGCAGGGGCTCGCCGCCGTTGCGCCCGAGAAACTCACGTGTGGCAGGGTCTTTGCCAACCTGGGTCAGCCAGCCATGCAGCTTGTCGAGCACCGGTTGCGGCGTGCCGGCGGGCGCGGCCATCAGCCACCACAGATTCAGGTCGATGTCGGGAATGCCCTGCTCCTGCATCGTCGGAATATCCGGAACGGACGATACCCGCTTGGCGGTGCTTATGGCGAGCGGCCGCACCACACCCTGCTTCACCCGCGCCAGCGTGAACACGGGGTCCGCCATCACGAAATCGATCGCGCCGCTGGCGAGATCGTTCACGAAATCCGCGCTGGTCTTGTAGTTGACCTGAACGGTGTTCAGGCCGTTCGCGCTTTTGTAAAGCTCCGCCAGAATGGTACCGGGATTGGTCGGCGTGCCGTAGGACGCCTTATCCTTTTTCTCCTTCAGATAAGCGGTCAGTTCGGAAACCTGCTTGAAGGGCCGCTTGGAATCCACGATCAGCATGAAGCCCTGGCCGAGCAGCGGTGAGATGTATTCAAAATCCTTGATCGGATCGATCGGCGGAGTCTTGAACAGATAAGGGCTGGCGCTGAAAGCGTCGGCGCCGCCGATATAAATCGTATAGCCATCGGGCTTGGCGCGGGCGACATGGGTGGTTGCGATCGAGCCCTGAGCGCCGGGCTTGTTCTCGACGACCACGGTCGCTTTGGAGATTTCCGCCAACTTGTTGGCGAAGAAGCGTGCATAGATGTCCGCGCCGCTTCCGGCCGGGAAGCCGCAGATGATGTGGATGTCGCGTGACGGATATTGCTGGCTATGGGCCTCTTGCGGGCTGACCAGAGCGGCAGCCACCAAGGCAAGTGCAGGCAACGCCCAGCGCTTCATTGTCTTCCTCCCCTCGCCGGGCGCGTCCCGGCCCTGACTATCGTTGCAGGCTAGCACGGCAACGTCTTCACGCAAGACGCGCAGAAAGCAGCAAACAAAAAAAGCGACCGCCCGAGGCGGCCGCTTCCATGATAAAGTCTGCTAATAATATTCTACTTGATGATCTTTTTACTCGATGACCTGGACGATGCGGTGGGTCTGCGGATCCACCAGCACGGTGTGATCATTGACCACCGTATAGCGATACTCCGTGCGCCCGAACTGCTCCGGCACCTCGTAATAGGTCACCCCGGACTGGGGCAGTTCAGCCCCCACCACAACCTCCCGGTCGTAACGATAAGACGGGCGCCGCTGCTCCACGACATACTGCCGGAACTGCGGCTGGGTGCTGTCGGCGATACCGCCGACGATGGCGCCGCCGACGCCGCCGACCACCGCGCCGACCGGACCGCCAACGATCGCGCCACCCACCGCGCCCGTGGTGGCGCCAGTCGCGACGCCGCTGTTCTGCGCCATCGCCACGGCGGGAATAAACATGCTTCCGGCCAGCGCGGCGGCCATCAGGGTACGTTTCATCATGAGACATATCCTCTTCTCAGGGCCAACCATTGGACCTTTCGGAGCCTGCAACAATTCACACCGAATTTCCGTTCCCGTTGTCCCGAACAAAGGCGATCACGCCTCAATTCGACGCCGTTGCGCCCGGATAGGGACGTGAAATCGACCGCTCCTTGAAGGACCGTTCAGTTTAGGCTGCGTCATGACCATCCTTCTGCATACGGAACACCCCGCTCCAGCAAGGCGCAGGGTGCCGCGCTTTATCTCCCGCGCGGTCTCGACTATCACCCGGGGCCAGCAGACCCTCGCAGCCCCCGGCCCGGGAACCCTCCGTCGGACCATCTCATGACCTCGCCTTCCGGACGCGACCAGTTCCCCATCGGCTCCCGTGACGACGGGTCGGACCGCGCCGCCACACAGGCGGCGCTGGCCATCGTCATCGCCTTCACGCTGTTCCGCTGTGCCCTTGCCGCCGGCCTCGGCCTCGGCGTGGACGAGGCTTACGGCCTCGGCGTCGCGCATGAGCTGCACCTGTCCTATTTCGATCATCCGCCGCTGCATTACTGGATCGCCAACATTCTCATGCCGCTGACCGGCGACGGGCGGCTGGCGCGGCTGCCCTTCATCCTGCTGTTCGCCGGCACGGGCTGGCTGCTCTACCTGCTGACGCGGCGACTGTTCGGCGCGGTCGCCGGCGCGCTGGCGGTGCTGGCGCTGAACCTCTCGGCCTTCTTCACCCTTGCCGGCGGCTGGGTGCTGCCGGACGGGCCGCTGCTGTTCGCGCTGCTGGCGGCCACGCTGGCGCTGGCGCGGCATCTGTTTCCGGCCGAAGGCGAAGCCACGCCGTCACCATGGGCGACATGGCTCCAGATAGGGTTCTGGCTCGGCATCGCGGGCCTGTCGAAATATCACGCCGCGCTTTATGCGCTCGGCCTTCTCGCTTTTTTCGCCACCATGCCGAGGTGGCGCAGCCTGCTGCTGCATCCCGCGCCATGGGCCGGCGCATTGCTTGCGCTCGTGATGGTCTCGCCCGTCATCATCTGGAACATGCAGCACGACTGGGCCTCCATCGCCTTCCAGGCGGGGCGCGGCTCGCCCGGCGGCGGCATCAAGGTCGGCAACATGCTGGCCAATATCGGCGGCCAGTTCATCTGGATGTTCCCGTGGATCTTCGTGCCGATGGTGATCGCGGCCTGGTACGCCCTGCGCGAGGGCCGGGCCAACGAACGGTCATGGCTCTGCCTCAGCCTGGCGCTGCCGACGGTTCTCATTTTCACGCTGACGCCGCTCTGGGGCGAGCGCGGCCTGCCCCACTGGCAGATGCCCGGCTGGCTGATGCTCTATCCGGTGCTGGGCGACTATCTGGCACAGATCGGCTGGCGCAGCCGCCGCGTGGTGCGCTGGGCGAGCATTTCGACGGTGCTGCTGGTCGCACTGGCCGGCATCATCCTCGGCCACGCCGCGACGGGATATGGCCGCGTGCTGTTCCCGGCTGTCTTCGCCAAGGGCGACCCGACGCTGGAGGCCCTTGAATGGACCGGCGTGCGGGATGAACTGAACAGGCGCGGGCTACTGGACCGGCCCGGCATCTTCATCGTCACCACCCATCCCATCGCCGCCGGCAAGATCGACCAGGCCATTTCCGGGCAGGTCCCCGTCGTGGTGATGTTCGGCGAGACCAAGCAATATGGTTTTCGCTGGGACCCGGCGAGTTTCGTCGGCCGCGACGCGATCGTGGTTGGCCGCGAACATACCATGGGCCGGGTTCAGGCGGAGCTTGCGCCCTACTTCGAAAGCATCGAGGAACTGCCGCCGTTTTCCATCGGCCGTTCCGGCATGGCGGAGATGCCGTTCCGCATCTTCCTCGCGCGCCACCTCAGGCGACCGCTGCCGGTGTCCCATCCGACCTTCCGGCCGTAGCGGTCTCACGCAGCGCGGCATCCACGGCAGCGACGACCTGCTCGACTGAAATCGCCTGCATGCAGACATTGTCGGTGCAGGCGGTCTTGCGATGGTTATGGGCGCTGACGCAGGGGGAACAGGCAAGCCCTGCATAGATCGCGCTGGAATTTCCCAGCGGCTGATAGAGCCGCGGCGTCTCGGGGCCGAACAGCACGATGGTATGCAGGCCCGTGGCTGCAGCGAAATGCGCCGGTCCGGAATCGTTACTGACCATCAGCGTCGCGACGGAATAGAGCGCCGGCAGTTCCGCCAGCGAGGTTTTGCCGGCGAAGGAGATGCAGCGCGGATCGGCCACGGCAGCGGCCAGCATCGCGGCTTCTTCCGCTTCCGCCGGCGCGCCGGTGATGAGCACGAGCACGTCGTCATGCGCGGCCAGCACCCGCCGGATCGTCTCCGCATAGCGGTCCTTCATCCAGCGCCGGTGCGGCAGCAGATCGCTGGCATTGGGATTGATCAGCACGATGCGCCGGGCGGCGGCCGGCGGCGCCAGCGATGCGATGCGCGCGCGCACGCCCTCGCGCAAGGTGTCATCGATAGCGGGAGGGATGAGCTTCACCTGCTCGTCGCCGATCAGGCTTTTCGACAGCGGCTCGGAGCGCGGCGCGATGTCGATGGCGTCGATCAGCGCGATGAAATTCTTCGACACATGGATATGCGGATTATAGGCGACGCGATGGGTCAGCATCTCGCCGCGATAGAGCCCCTCGTTATGGAAACGATGGAAACCGATGCGCCGGTCCGCGCCCGCAAGGCCGGTCATCAGGCTGGTGAAGCGCGAGAACAGTTCCAGGTCGAACACTGTGTCGATGCCGTTGCGGCGGGTCCATACGAGAAAGGCGAGCGTGTCGAGCGCCAGCGTCATCAGCGAGGTGTCGCGGATCGTGAAGGTGTTCGCCTTCGGCACGGTGCCCAGCAGATCGAGCGAACCGGCATTCTTCGCGAAGATCACGAAAAACAGCTCCGCGCCGAAATGGTCCCGCGCCTTGCGCATGGCCGGATCTGCGAGAATGGTCGTGCCCATCTCGGACAGTTCGACGAACAGGACCTTCCGCACCGGGCGCGGGCGTGCCCGCCGCAGCGCCCAGCCGACGCGCATGACGCCGGAGACCAGCGCGCACAACGGCACGCCGACCACCCGGTCGATCCAGCGCATGGTGTCAACTTTCATGGCTGCGTTCTGGCAGGCCCCGCTGCGCCGGGCAAGCCGGTTCGGGCTCCGGAACCGGCCTTGCTCCGCCGGATTTTATATCCGCGCCCCGACCTCAGCCGTCGAATTCCTCCTGCGCGGCCATCGCAACGAGGGCGGCCCAGGGCTGGCCGGCCGATTGCCGGCGCAATTGCACGGTCGGATACCAGGGGCTGTCCATCCGATCCCGAAACCAGTACCAGCCCGCAGGCCCATAGGGCAGGAACACCACGGCCGGCCGGCCCAGCGCGCCGGCAAGATGCGCCACGGCACCATCCCCGGTCACTACCACATCGCAGGCGGCGATCAGTGCCGTCAGCCCCTCGATGTCATCGGCAAGGTCGATATCGGCGATCTGCTCCACGGCAAGATCGTGGTCGGCCATCAGGGCCTCGCGGTCCACTGCGGTTTCGCCACCGAGCAGGCTGACGAAACGCCCCTCGATGCTGGCGAGTAGCGGGGCGAAATCCGTCAGCGCGGGACCGCTTGCGGCCGGGCCGGCGGCATCCTGTCCCTGCCAGCAGACGCCGATCACCGGCCGACCATCGCCCAGGCGCGTACGCAGATCGGCCAGTCGCTCCGGATCGGGGACGAGATATCCCCCGTCCCGCACCGGGAAATCGTCGAGGCTCCGCCGCAGGAAACGGCCGGCCGTCGCCAAGTCCTGCTCCGCCGCCGCACCAGCGGATGGCGAAGCATCGCAGGACACAACCCGGACTTCGGGGAAGGATCGTTCGAACAATCGCGCAAGGTGCGGCGCGATTTCGACCACCAGTTCGTCCGCTTTCTGGGCCAGTTCCGGGATGAGCGACGCATAAAGCACCTGCTCGCCAAGACTCGCCCCGCCGCTGCGCACCAGCAACGGGCCCTCGACGGACCCGCCATCCCAGCGGGGCAGCTTGCCCCCCACGGCGGCCGCTTCGCCGCTGCCATCGCCGCAATCCGCGAAGCCTTCCCGCAGCCGCCCGAGGCTGAGCAGGACCAGCCCGCGCGCCGCGCGAATGCGCGCCTTGTCGCCGGTCTCGCAGGCCAGCGCTTCGTCGAATTGCGCCAGCGCCGCATCCTCCCGCCCGAGGATATGGAGCGTCTCGGCATAATGCTGGTGCACCGCCGGAGCATCCGGACACAGTTCCAGCGCTTCGGCATAGCTTTTCGCCGCATCCTGGTAACGTCCCAGGTCCTGCAACAGGTCACCGCGGAAGCCGAGCGCCTCAGCCGCCGCCTGCGCATCCCCCGCGGCATCCTCGATCCGGCGGTCGGTCACCGCCAGCGCCTCCTGCGGCCGGCCACTGTTGCGCAAGGCCACGCCGAGCGCCGCCATCGCCGCCGGACTGGCCGGCGCAATCGCCAGCAGCATCTCATAGCTGATGGCGGATTCTGTATATCGGCCAAGGGCTTGCAGTTCGTCGCCGAGCCTTGCAAGGGTTGGAACGAGGCCGGAAAGCTTCTGCGGAGCGGTGACGCCCTGCGCGACGGTGCTGGCGACAAAATCCAGCGCCGCGGGAAGGTTTTCCTGCACGAGGCGCAGAACCGCCATCATGTGCAGGGCCTCGAAACAGCCCGGTTCGCGGGCCAGCGCCTGCCGGTAATGAATTTCCGCCTCCAGCAGCCTGTGCTGGCGCAGCAGCCTCAGTCCCTGCTGGAGCAGCCGGAGGACTTCGGGGGCCGGTTCCCCCGCCATATCGCGGCCGGGACCAGCATCGAGACTGGAAGACAAGCGCGGCGAAGTCTGCATCTGAATGGCCTCGGAAAGCCGATTGGTCCTGCGGCCGAGCCCTCCCGCCGCGCGGCCGTTGCGCCGCTCGTTATGGTTAACGAATGGATACTAACGAAAGGTAAGCGGGCTCCACCGGCTCGGACCGGAAACGGGAGCATCAGAGCGGCGCGCTGACGGCAGAAAGCCCCGCCGGGACCCGGCGGGGCTTTCCTCTGAGCTTTCTTTGGGGGCGATCCGCGCGGACTTATTGCCGGGGAATTTTCGCCAGTTCGTACACCTCGCTCCAGCGCGGGATGTCCTGCTTGAGATATTCCAACGCGGAGGCCGGCGTGCCGGGGAACGGATCCGCGGGCGCCGAAGTGCTGAGGAACTTTTTGGTATCGTCGCTGGCCAGAATGTCATTCAGCCACTTGGCGGTCTGCTCGACGATCGGCTGCGGCGTGCCCGCCGGATACCAAGCGCCCCACCAGGCTTCGAGATGATAGTTCGGCACACCGCTTTCCTGGAGGGTCGGCAGGTCCGGGGCCAGGGCGCTGCGCTGATTGGGCGTCACCGCCAGCAGTTTCATCTTGCCGCCCTTGGCCTGGGCGATGCCGAAGGTCGCGTCCGACCACAGGAAGTCGATCATGCCGTTGGTCATGTCGTTGAGGGCTTCGGGCGTGCTCTTGTAGGCAACCTGCACGGCCTTCATGCCGGTACGCTCCTTGAGCAGTTCACCAGCCGCCAGCGAAATATTGTTGGGATAGCCATAGGAGGCCTTATCGCCTTTCTCCTTCATCCCCTTGAGGAAATCCGCGACCGTGTTGAACGGCGAATTCGGCGCGACCGCAAGCACGAACGGCAGTTTCACCAATGTCGTGACATGGGCGAAATCCTTGATCACGTCATGGGAAAGGTTCTTGTAAAGATACGGGTTTCCGGCCATGCCGTTGCCCGGATTGATATACAGCGTGTAACCGTCCGGCTTGGAACGGGCGACATATTCCGCGGCAATGGTCGTGCCGGCGCCCGGCCTGTTCTCCACGATCATGTTCTGTTTGGTGTAGGGGCGCAGCTTCTCGGCAAAATACCGCACCAGAATGTCCGCACCTGTGCCCGGCGCATAGCCGCAGATCACATGGATGTCGCGGGCGGGCCAATTCGACTGTCCAAAAGCCGGAAAGCCGGAAAGGGCCACCGGCATTGCCGCGGCGCCAGCCAGCATATTTCGACGTGTCAGGGTCATCAATATTCTCCTTGGAAGTTATTCTCTCGCGGAAATGAGAATCCACGTTGACGGTAAAGCTACCCAAATCATCTGGCTGCCGCAACGACACGTGAGGGCAGGGTCCCGCCAGGCGCCGCACCCGCGGCACGGCACGAATCCCGGCTCACGAATGCGTGAGAAAGCCGACCTTTTCCCGAAACGCCCTTGAGGCTTCGACATCCCCCCTTGCGGATGGGCGGTCTCTTTTGAAATGCTCGGCACGGAAAAGGGTCCTGCCGTGACCCGAACCGGCCCAAAGGAGGATTTGCATGCGTCTGACACAGCCACTGACGGGACTTTTCGCGACGGCCGCACTCGCTGCCGCCGGTCTGGTTGCGATCCTGCCAAATCCATTGGCGGCCCAGCCCGCGCTGGTGCAGCAGCCTGCCGTCAAGCTCGACGTCCCCTATGTGCCGACGCCCCCCGCCGTGGTGAAACGAATGCTCGAACTCGCCAAGGTCACGAAGGACGACTTCCATATGGATCTCGGCTGCGGCGACGGCCGGATCGCCGTGATGGCGGCCAAGGATTTCGGCGCCCGCTCTCTCGGCATTGACATCGACCCGAAGCGCATCGAGGAGGCCAACGCCAATGCCAAAGACGCCGGCGTGAGCGACCGGGCCACGTTCCGCCAGGCCAACCTGTTCGAGACCAAGATCGCGGACGCCTCCGTGCTGACGATGTATCTGCTGCCCAGCGTGAACCTGCAATTGCGCCCCCGCATCCTCAGCGAGATGAAGCCCGGCACCCGCGTCGTCTCCCACGCCTTCACCATGGGAGACTGGACGCCGGACCATCAGGAGCAGGTCGAAGGTCGCAACGTGATGATGTGGATCGTCCCCGCACAGATCGACGGCGGATGGACCGTCAAACAGGGCGACACCACCTTCACCGTGGACGTGAAGCAGCAGTACCAGACCTTCACCGGCACGGCGAAAATTCAGGGTCAGGAGATTCCCATCACCGACGGCAGGATCGACGGCACGCAAATCTCCTTCAGGGCCGATCTCGGCAAGGGCGCACAGACCTTCACCGGGCAGGTGGATGGCAACAGCATCAAGAGCGGAGACGGGCCGGCCTGGACCGCGACCAGAACATAAGCCACGAAGCATCAAGGCCATGCCAGCCAAAACGACATGGCGTTCCGGCATGGCCCTGCGCCTGCGACCATATGACATGAGTGGAAGCAGACTGCCGGAATCGGAATAATCAGCTCGGCGGTCCGGGCTGACCTGCCTCTGCCCCGGGTTGTTGCGCGTTTTCGCCGGCGGCGTCATGCTGACGATCTGAGGAAGATGCTTCCAGCCATCATGCCGGATGCCTGCCAGATCCCGGCGCAATGCTACCGGAGCGCACCGGGCCCGGCAGGCACCACTGTATGAGGTCGGGATTTGATCCTGCAATTTTGAATTTGGACAGGGAGAGACATTCGTGGCGACTGAAACGGGCACCGGCAGACAGAGCAGCGGACAGGTGAGCACGACAGCGCCGGGCGAAACCCTTTCTGTCTATGACGGCATCGTGATGGTGGTCGGCATCGTCATCGGCATCGGCATCTTCGCCACCGCGCCGCTGGTGGCGCAATTCGCCGGCAACGAATTCAACTTTCTCATGGTCTGGCTGCTCGGCGGATTGCTGACGCTGATCGGCGCGCTCTGCTATGCTGAGATCGCGACCGTCTATCCGAGCGCCGGCGGGGAATATCACTTCCTGTCACGCGCATATGGCCGCCCGCTGGCGCTGCTGTTCGCCTGGGCGCGCGGCACCGTGATCCAGACCGGCGCCATCGCCCTCGTCGCTTTTGTCTACGGTGACTATGCCAATGCGGTGATCCCGCTTGGAGCATCCGGGTCGGCCATCCATGCGGCCATCGCCGTGGCCGTCTTCACCGGCATCAACATGCTCGGGACGCTTCAGGGCAAGATCACCCAGCATATTTTCACGGCGCTGGACGTCGGAGCCATCGTGCTGCTCATCGTCGCTGGCCTGGTGGTCTCGCTTAGCACCGGTGGGCCGACCACCGCATCAACGCCCGCGGCGACGGATGGATCAGGCTACGGCATGATCGGCGCGGCAATGGTGCTCGTGCTGCTCACCTTCGGCGGCTGGAACGAGGCAGCCTATCTTTCCGCCGAATTGAAGGACGCCAGGCGCAACATGGTCAAGGTGCTGACCATCAGCATCGTGTTCATCACCGCGATCTATTTCCTCGCAGGCTGGTCCTATCTCGCAGCCCTCGGCTTCGAGGGACTGAAGTCGGCCAATGCCGCCGCCGCCGATGTCAGCCGCGTCGCGTTCGGCGACACCGGCGCCAAGATTCTCGCCGTCATGGTCTGCGGTGCGGCCATCAGCACGCTGAACGCCACCATCTTCACCGGCGCACGGGTTTTCTATGCGCTCGGACGCGACCTGCCGAACCTGAGCTTTTTCGGCGTCTGGAGCGAGCGTGGCGAGAATCCGGCCAATGCCTTCCTGCTCCAGGGTGGCATTGCGCTTGCGCTGGTCGGCCTCGGCGCCCTGACGCGCGACGGCGTCAAGGCGATGGTGGAATATACCTCGCCCGTGTTCTGGTTCTTCATGCTGCTGGTGGCGATTTCGCTCTTCGTGTTCCGCCGGCGCGACCCTGACAGCGGCCATGCCGGCGGCTTTCGCGTACCGCTCTATCCGGTCACGCCGGCGATCTTCGTCGCGATCTGCGCCTGGATGCTCTATTCCAGCCTCGCCTTCTTCGGCTGGGCTTCGCTGGTCGGCGTCGCCGTGCTGGCCGCCGGCCTGCCGCTGCTGCTGCTCGACCGGCGTGCCGCGGACGTCCGCACCTGACGGAAGCACCGACCCATCAGCGCAATCGACGCCCATAGATCGCGATCTCAACTTCTGAGCCGGTATCGATGTCGGTCTCGGCAGGGAACTCATCCTGAGCATGGTCGGACGGAACGAGCGCTGGCCGCCGAATTGCGCATGACAGAACCGCGTCACGGCAGATGCGGACCGGTTGGCCCAGCCCGTAACCGATCTGCACAACGCATTGCTGCGCGCAACCCGGCGCCGCCTGTCGTGGGCGGCTTCCGGACAGCCGCCAGTTTCGGCGCTGCTTCCCTCCGGTTTCGTCGGCATCCGATAAAGCCGCGCTGCGATGCCCGGACTGCCCTGCACGGCCGCCGCGCGGCGTGCAGCGCGCCGGCTCTCCATAACTTCATAAGACATTCCGCAGAGTCGCTTTGTGTGTGGGTGCCCGAACGCTCCGGAATGTGCTGCGTAAGGGGGCAGCAAGCGCTCGTCGCCGGTCACAACAATTCGGCCCGGGCCTCACGCCCGGCGCTGTTCTGCTGCGACGCTGCTGTTGCTATCGATGATGAGAGCGTTTCCAGAACCGGCCGGCGCGGGGTCTGTCCCGGCCGTGGAATGTCTGCGTCGGAAATCGGCGGTCACCCGCAATCTCGTTGTGAGGTGGCCGCCGTGAACAACCTGCCGGGCTGCCACTCTGCGTGACGATGGCGTTTAGCCGATCCGATACCGGGAGCCACATAAGTCGCAGCAGACGTTGCGAATGCAGAAGCACCGGGACTTCAAACCCGCCCACAACTGCTCCCTCCGGTTTCGAGGTCGCTCCGACCTTGCGATGAGCAGGCACAACGGAATCCTGTGCGGCCCGCGTCCGGTCGCCTGCGATATCCGGAACGACTGCCGCAACGAAAAAACCGCCGTGGCGCAAGCCACGGCGGTTTCATCATCAGCGGAGGGCAGCTCCGCGACATGTCATCGAAAAGAGGAAACTCGTTCTTTGCAGGACTGGCAGCGACCTACTCTTCCAAGCCTTGAGACTTAGTACCATCGGCGCTGGGGGGTTTAACGGCCGAGTTCGGGATGGGATCGGGTTCAGGCCCCCCGCTAGAACCACCAGTCCGGCAAAGAACGAATGTGAAGCAAGCTGTTTTTGCGACGCGATGCGCCGCCCAACTCAATGATGGACATTGAGAAATGAGAGCAATCAAGCCAATCGAGCGATTAGTACCAGTAAGCTGAACACGTTACCGTGCTTACACACCTGGCCTATCAACGTGGTCGTCTTCCACGGCTCTCAAGGGAGTTCTCGTTTTGAGGTGGGTTTCCCGCTTAGATGCTTTCAGCGGTTATCCCGTCCGTACATAGCTACGCTGCACTGCGGCTGGCGCCACAACAGCTCCACCAGAGGTACGTTCA
>Ga0182740_1001380_pt1 | contig 16625 bp, 14 predicted proteins | sample eDN5th37CKraftBY_FD_128872 | JGI IMG/M metagenome (GOLD analysis project Ga0182740, IMG submission 128872) | Enriched backyard soil microbial communities from Emeryville, California, USA - eDNA 5th pass 37_C Kraft BY (version 2) (version 2) | ecosystem: Environmental > Terrestrial > Soil >...
CCGCTCAATGCCATCGGCGACACTTCGCCGGCGCGCTGGCTCGACGGCGCCGTGGAAACCCCGCCCGGTTTCCGGGAGGCATTCAGCCAGTACGCCCAGGGCGGCTGGCAGGGGCTGCAGCATGAGGCCGGGCTTGGCGGGCAGGGCTTTCCCAAGCTGGTCGGCACCGCGGCGGTCGAGAACCTCAATGCCGCCAATCTGTCGTTTTCCCTGTGCCCGCTGCTTACCGACGGCGTCATCGAAGCGCTGTCCACGGTGGGCAGCGAGCAGCAGCAAGCGCTGTACATCCCGCCGCTCATCGAAGGCCGCTGGACGGGCACCATGAACCTCACCGAGCCGCAGGCGGGCTCGGACCTGTCCCTGCTCAAGACACGCGCGCAGCCCCAGCCGGACGGCAGCTACCGCCTGTTCGGGCAAAAAATCTTTATTACCTTCGGCGAGCACGACATGGCCGAGAACATCGTGCATCTGGTGCTGGCGCGGCTGCCCGACGCCCCGCCGGGCGTCAAGGGCATCTCGCTCTTCATCGTGCCCAAGTTCATCGTGTCGGCCGAAGGTGCGCCAGGGGCACGCAACGACGTATGGTGCGCCTCGCTCGAGCACAAGCTGGGCATCCATGGCAGCCCCACGGCCGTCATGCTGTACGGATCGGGCCAGGGCGAAGTCGGCGAGGGCGCCATCGGCCACTTGGTGGGCGAGGCCAATCGCGGCCTGCAGTACATGTTCGTCATGATGAACGCCGCCCGCTTCGCCGTTGGCGTCCAGGGCGTGGCATTGGCCGAGCGGGCCACCCAGCAGGCCTGGGCCTATGCCGCCGAGCGGCTGCAGGGCCAGGGTCTGGAAGGCCCTTCGAAGGGGCCGGTGCTCATCAACCGCCACCCCGACGTGCAGCGCATGCTTTGGACGATGCGGGCGCTTGCCGACGGGGGCAGGGCGCTTGCGGCCATGGCGGCGCTTGCCCGCGACCTGGCGCAGCATCACGACAGCGCCGAAGAACGCGGCCGGCAGCAGGCCCTGTACGAATACCTGGTTCCCATCGTCAAGGGCTTCTGCACCGAAAACGCGGTCGAAGCGGCTTCGCTGAGTGTGCAGGTGCATGGCGGCATGGGCTATATCGAAGAAACAGGTGTTGCCCAGTACTATCGCGATGCCCGCATTCTGCCCATCTATGAAGGCACCACGGCCATACAGGCCAACGACCTGCTTGGGCGCAAGACATGGCGCGACGGCGGGGCGGTGGCGCATGGCCTGCATCGGCAGATGCGCGCCACGCTTGACGAACTTGCTACGGCCGCGAGCCAGGCCGGGGTCCATCAGGCCGGCCTGAAGGTAATTGCGCGGCACATGGAGCCGGCCCTGCATGCCTACGCGCAGGCGGTCGAGCACATGCTGGGCCAGTCAGGCACGCCGCCCGCGGCTTTCCTGGGCAGCGTGCCTTATCTCATGCTGTCGGGCGTTATGCTGGCGGGCTGGCAGATGGCGCGCTCGGCGCTCATCTGCGCTGAAGCACTGGGCCGCGACGGCCAGGGCCCGCAGGCGGGTGACCCTTTTCATGCCAAAAAACTGGCGGCTTGCGTAATGTATGCCTCGCAGGTGCTGCCCCGCGCCCCGGCGTATCTGTCGTCCATTGTCGATGGCGCCGACGTTGCAAGCTACGCCAGCCAGGCGTCGAGCTGATCCGCTTCATGGCCGATGGTGGGCCATCTGCCCCAGTTATCGGGGCCGTAGCGTGACAGGGCCGTTTTTCATGGTTGCGCACGGCTCTTCCTTTAGCTTATAACGTTATATAAAGACGGTATTTAAATTCCGTTCTCGAAGCTGGCACAATGATTCGGTGCAGGCCGGCAAGGGCTTCCAAGCCGCGGCCTTGCTTTTTTTCATCCATTCCAAAAGAGACTCATCATGGCTACTTTGCGTCTGGGCGACACCGCCCCCGATTTTGAACAAGACTCCGACATCGGCCCCATCAAGTTCTACGATTACCTGGGCGACAGCTGGGGCGTATTGTTTTCGCACCCGGCCGACTTCACTCCCGTGTGCACGACCGAGCTCGGCTACACCGCCAAACTGGCCGACGAGTTCGCCAAGCGCAACGTAAAGGTCATCGCCGTATCGGTTGACGATGCGCAGTCTCACAAAGACTGGATCAAGGACATCAACGATACGCAAAGCACCACGGTCAACTTCCCCATTCTGGCCGACTCCGACCGCAAGGTGTCCGACCTGTACGACATGATCCACCCCAACGCCAGCAATACGGCAACGGTGCGTTCGGTGTTCATCATCGACCCCAAGAAGAAGGTCCGCCTGACCCTTACCTATCCCGCCAGCACGGGTCGCAACTTCAACGAAATCCTGCGCGTCATCGATTCCCTGCAGCTTACCGACAGCCACAGCGTGGCCACGCCGGTCAACTGGGAAGACGGCGACGATTGCATCATCGTGCCCTCCATCAAGGACGAAGCCGAACTCAAGGCCAAGTTCCCCAAGGGCTACACCGTAGTGCGCCCCTACCTGCGCACTACGCCGCAGCCCAATAAGTAAGCCGCGGTAATTGCTGCCGGGCCGATTGCCGGCCAGGCATGCATATCTGCCGAAACCCCTGTCTGGCAATGGCCATGACGGGGGTTTTTGTTTTTGCATCCTCCCCCTGTCTTTTTGGCGGTCTTGGGTCTTTAATTGCACGGCATCAGCCCAATCTCTGGTGTGTTTTTTCCTAGCTTCCTCGCTGTCAACTGTACGGCTTTATGGGAACAGTCCATTTCTTGGGTTTTTACGCTGTTTGTGCCCTTGGATTTGGTCTATTTGGGCGTGGCTTTTTGGGGTTCTTGAGCGCCGGCGGGGGCGAAGCCTATTTAGGACGGGCGGTCGGGCGGTTTGTGGCAGCGCCCTCCAACGCCCGTCCTAAATAGGCTTCGCCCCCACCGGCTTGCGGTTGAGACTGGCCATGACGGCCGATATTTTCACGATTGCTTATGGTTGAGGCTGCTCATGGGTACCAGCATTCCCCATTGGCTAACGGTTGAGCTGACTCTGAGTGCCGAACCCCCATTCTGCTTTTAAAAAGAACCGGCCCGCCGGCTTGCCGCGTGTAGGGCTTGCTCCAGCTCGAGCCGCCGGAGGAGGGGGTATTTTTGACGGGCGTTGGAGGGCGCTGCCACAAACCGCCCGACCGCCCGGCAAAAATACCCCCTTCTCCGGCGGCGCTTAAGGACTCAAAGCACTGCTCCAACCTTTAGCCAGCAGTGCTTAAAGACTCAGGGCGCCCCCGACAATCATCAGCGATACTTAATTACAAGAAATACGAGGCAGCGCTTCAACACAAGAAAGCCGCCCAGTGGCAAGTCCCCAGCCACCTTCTCCGAACCAGCTCGATTCATGGCGCAAGAAAAAAGTGCTTGCAAAAATAACTGTGGTTTCGTACAGTATCGAAAACGCAGTACTGTTTAGAAAAACAGTGGTTTTAAAACCAGTGGCATCCAGCCCTTGCAACCTTGTGCATACATAGCGAGACGAACCATGAATACTCCGCAAACACCCGCCAAGTGGCCCTTCCCCCCGGCACAGCAACCTCGCAAATCCCGTTCGCGCCAAAGCGCCGCTCCCTCCGGTTCCGCGGCCGGTTCCAAAAAACGCAGCCTTACCCGCGGCGCCATGCTGGCCGACGTCGTGCTCGTGGCCATCTGGGGCGCCACCATACCCGGTATGATGTGGCTGGGCGCCGCCGGCGGTTTCTAAGTCCTTGAAAACGGTGTACAATAGCTGGTTTTTCAACTCATCTTCTGGCGGCCGGGGCCAAGCCCATTGCCAAAACCGCAAACAACAACGCGGCCGTTTTCGATGAAATCAGGAGCCCACCGTGGACTTAATCGCAACACTTGAACAAGAAGAGATCAGCCGTCTTACCGGCGGTCAGGCCAAGCCCGAATTTGGCCCCGGCGACACCGTTGTCGTCAACGTCAACGTAGTCGAAGGCACGCGCAAGCGTGTCCAGGCCTACGAAGGCGTCGTCATCGCCAAGCGCAATCGCGGCCTTAATTCCTCGTTCATCGTACGCAAAATCTCGTCCGGCGAAGCCGTCGAGCGTACCTTCCAGCTTTACTCCCCGCAAATCGCTTCCATTGAAGTCAAGCGCCGTGGCGATGTCCGCCGTGCTAAACTTTATTACCTGCGTAGCCGTTCGGGTAAATCTGCACGCATCAAAGAAAAACTGGTTCGTCGGGCCGACAAAAAAGCAGAAGCTTAATCGCGCTGTTTCGCCCATACCACAGTTCAGCAAAGGCACCCGCGCGGTGCCTTTGTTTTTTGCCACCGGGGCGGCATACTGAAGGCGACGCACAGAATATTGCTTTTGGAGCCATGGCGCGAAACATTCCGCATTCCCGGACCGGCAAGCGTACGGTCATCGTTCCGGGATTCGATCCTCAAACCCAGCCCATTGTGCCGCTGTCCGATATCTTGTTGCCTTTGGACAGCGCGGCGATACAGCTGGATTTCATTCGCTCAGCCTTCAGCAGCCCGATCGACTGGCAGGTCGAGCCCGTGTTCACCGAAAGCTTCCAGGCCGACAGCCTCGACCTTATCGACATCGTGCAGGCGGCGGTGTTCGTGCCGCTGGTGCAGCGCCCCGAGGGCCTGCACCTGCTGTTTACCCGGCGCGCCTCACATTTGTACGACCACGCCGGCCAAATCTGTTTTCCGGGCGGGCGCATCGAAACCAGCGACCGCGACGCGGTCGACGCCGCATTGCGTGAAACCCGCGAAGAAATCGGCGTTGCGCCCGAATACATACAGCTTCTGGGCACGCAGCCGGGCTTTCTTACTTCGACCCGCTTTACCATGAAGCCGGTCATCGGCTATGTGCGGCCGGGCTTTACCATTCGGCCCGACCTGACCGAAGTGGCCGAGGTGTTCGAGGTGCCCCTGTCGTTCCTGATGGACCCTTCCCACCATTTCCTGCACCGGGCCAACTTGCCCGACGGCGGCCATCGCTTTTATTTCTCCATGCCCTGGAAGGATTATTTCATCTGGGGGGCCACGGCGGCGCTCATCCGCAATCTGTACCACTTTCTATCGGCCGCGCAGGCCCGGCTCGAAAACCGCGTCGTCGACTCCTGAGGCCTTGCCACGGCCCGCGGCGCTTGCGTCGCATCCCCGGCAACAGCAGTCTCGTCTGACCTCGATACGGCGTTCCGCAAGCATGGTTCAGTTGAGCCACGCCTGGCGGCCCCGTCTAGGCGGGCACCTCAATATCTTTCCTGGGCTTCGTTTTCCGCCAGGATGCGCAGATACAGTTCGTGGCGCTCGGGCTGGATGTCGCCCTGTTGCACGGCGGCCAGCACGCCGCATCCCGGTTCGCGCCGGTGGGTGCAGTTGTAGAAGCGGCAGTGCGCCGCATGTTGCGCGAACTCGGGGAAGCCGCGCTCGATGTCGCCGGGGCTTAGATGAAACAGGCCGAAGTTCTGGAAGCCCGGGGAATCGATAAGCGTTCCGTCGCCGCCGGGCAGGTGATACAGCCGCGTGCTGGTGGTGGTGTGCCGGCCCGCGTCAAGGGCGATGGAGTGTTCCTGCGTGGCGGCTTGGGCCTGTGGCACCAGGGCGTTGAGCAGGCTGGATTTGCCCATGCCGCTTTGGCCGAGCAGCAGGCTGCATTTGCCCCGCAGATGCGGCAGCAGCGCCCGCGCGGTTGCCTGGGTGTCCAGGGCATTGGTCAGCAATACGGGAATGGGCGGCTGGTACGCCGAAGACAAGGCGTGAACCCGGCCCTGGGCCTTGTCGAGTCCTCCGGCAAGATCGGCCTTGTTCAGGATGATCAGCGGGGCGATGTCGGCGCTGTGCGCCGCCACCAGGGCGCGCCCGACCAGGTCGGGCGAGAAGGCGGGCTCAACAGCCACCACCAGTAGCAACTGGTCGACGTTGGCGGCAAACTGCTTGGTGCGCATGTCGTCCGAGCGATAAAGCAGATTGCGTCGCGCCTGGATGCTTTCAATGACGCCTTCGGAATCGCCCTGGGGCCGGATAAGCACGTGGTCGCCGACGGCGGGGCCGGATTTCTTCCCGCGTGGAAAGCACTGGCGCGTGGCGCCGCCGGCCAGCTCTACCGTGTAGTGGCGGCCATGGGCGGCGATGATGCGCCCCGCAACAAGGGAAGGGTCAGGCGCCATGCCGCAGTTTCTGAATCCGCAGGGCGGCGGGCGGATGGCTGTCGTAGAAGGCCGAATGCACCGGATCGGGCGTCAGCGTGGCGGCGTTGTCGTCGTACAGCTTGACCAGGGCCGACACCAGGGCGTCGGCCGAGGACTGGCTGGCGGCGTAGCGGTCGGCCTGGAACTCGTCGCGACGCGAAAACCAGCTGGCCAACGGCGTGACCCAGAAGGTGAACACCGGCACGACCAAGAAGAACAGGATCAGGGCCAGGGCGTCGTTGGGGCGGCCCAATTGGGGAATGACGCCCAGGCCGGTGTAGAACCATACCTGCTGCGCCAGCCAGCCGAGCAGGGCGAAAAAGCCCAGGGCGGCGGCGAAGCTGACGGCCATGCGCTTGATGATGTGGCGATGCTTGAAGTGGCCCAGTTCGTGCGCCAGCACGGCTTCTATTTCCGTGGGGTCGAGGCGCGCCAGCAGGGTGTCGAAGAACACGATGCGCCGGTTGCGGCCGAAGCCTGTAAAGTAGGCATTGCCGTGAGCCGAACGCCTTGAGCCGTCCATGACGAACAGGCCATTGAGCCTAAAGCCGCAGCGCTGCGCCAGGGCATTGACTCGCTCGGCCACGTCGGTATTTTGCAGCGGGGTGAACTTGTTGAACAAGGGCGCGATCACCGTGGGAAACAGCCAGATGACCAGGAAATTGAAACCCACCCACACGGCCCAGGCCCACCATATCCAATGTTGCCCGGCATTGCCCATGACCCACAGCACCAGGGCCACCAGCGGGGCGCCCAGAAGCAGGGTAAGCAGCAGGCCCTTGGCCAGGTCCGCCACGAACAGGCGGGGGGTTACGCGATTGAAGCCGAAGCGGGCTTCCAGCCCGAACTTGCGCCAGACCGAAAAGGGCAGGCCCACCAGGCCCACGATGGCCACCACCGACCCGATCAGGGCCAGCTGGCGCCACATTTCGGAATCAATGGCCCGGCCCCACTGCAGGTCGAGCCATTGCAGGCCGCCCAGCAGGGTCAGCGCCACTAGCAGCGCGGCTTCGACCAGGGTCTCGACCACGCCCAGCCTGACCTTGGCCAGGGTATAGTCGGCGGCACGCTGGTGGCTGCGCAGACCGATGCGGTCGGCGAACTCGGCGGGCACCTGATCGCGGTGCCGCAGCACGTGGCGCATCTGGCGCGACGCGACCCAGGCGCGGGTGGCCAGATCGGCAAATAAAAAGGCAATGAACCACAAGGTAAACATAAGCGGCCGGCAGGTATGAGAAAATCGCTTTTTTAAGGAAGGATTATATGGCGGTTAATGAACAGCGTCTGGTTTGGCTCGATCTCGAGATGACGGGCCTGGACCCTGAAAAAGAACGCATCATCGAAGCGGCGGTGGTGGTGACCGAGCCCGACCTCACTTTCGTGGCCGAAGGGCCGGTGCTTGTCGTTCACCAAAGCGACGAGCTGCTGAACGCCATGGACAAATGGAATACGTCCACGCATGGCAAAAGCGGCCTCACCGACAAGGTCAAGGCCTCGACACTGACCGAAGAGCAGGCCGAGGCCCAACTGCTGGCTTTCCTGTCGCAGCATGTTCCCGCGGGCAAGTCGCCGCTTTGCGGCAACACCGTGGGGCAAGACCGGCGCTTCCTGGTCAAGTACATGCCTCGGCTCGAGGCCTTCTTCCATTATCGCAATCTTGACGTCAGCACGCTCAAAGAGCTGGCCTTGCGCTGGAAGCCCGAGGTATACAGAAGCTTTGCCAAGCAAAGCCGCCACGAGGCCCTGGCCGACATCTACGAATCCATCGAAGAGCTCAAGCACTACCGCGAGCATTTCATCAAGCTATGACCTACGAAAACATATTGTTCGAGCTGCAGGGCGGCATTGCGCGCCTTACGCTCAATCGCCCCGACAAGCTCAACAGCTTCACGGCCGACATGCATGCCGAGGTGGCCCAGGCGCTTGGCCGGGTCGAGCAAGAGGGCGCCCGCGTCCTGCTGCTTACCGGCAGCGGCCGGGGTTTTTGCGCCGGGCAGGATCTTTCCCAACGGGTTGTCAAAGAAGGCGCCCCCCCGGTCGACCTGGGCGCCAGCATCGAAAAATACTATGGGCCGCTGGTCAAGCGCCTGCGTGCGCTGCCCATGCCGGTGGTGGTGGGCGTGAACGGCGTGGCCGCCGGCGCGGGCGCCAACCTGGCCCTGGCCGGAGACATCGTCATTGCGCGCGCCTCGGCCAGCTTCATCCAGCCGTTCTGCCGGCTGGGCCTGCTGCCCGACACGGGCGGCACCTACGCCCTGCCGCGCCTGGTGGGGCCCGCCCGGGCCATGGGCCTGGCCATGCTGGGCGACAAGCTCAGCGCCGAGAAAGCCGCCCAGTGGGGCCTGATCTGGGAATGCGTGCCCGACGAACAGTTCGAGGCCCGGCTGCAAGAGCTGGCCGTGCATTTCTCCACCGCGCCCACCATGGGCCTGGCCGCCACCAAGCAGGCGCTCAATCAAAGCCTGAACAACACCCTGGCGCAGCAGCTCGACCTGGAACGCGACCTCATGCGCGAACTGGGCCGCAGCCAAGACTACCAAGAGGGCGTGCAGGCCTTCCTGGGCAAGCGCAGCCCGGTGTTCAAGGGCCGCTAAGCAACATGAACCTGCCTCCTTCCGGCGCCATCGCGGGCATAGGCACCGACATCGTGCGGGTCGATCGCGTGCAGGGCGTTTTCCAGCGCCAGGGGCTCAAGTTCGCCCAACGCATATTGGGCGACCAGGAATACGCGGTGTTCCAGCGCCGTCACCAGCGCGACCCCAATCGGGGCATGCGCTACCTGGCCACCCGGTTTGCGGCCAAAGAGGCGTTTTCAAAAGCCATAGGCCTGGGCATGCATGCGCCCATGTCATGGCGCCTGATGCAGGCGTTGAATGCGCCGGGGGGCAGGCCGGTCGTGCGGCTGGACGGCGCCCTGGCGCACTGGTATGCGGCGCGCTACGGCGCCGCCCACATTTCCCTCAGCGACGAAAGCGACACGGCCATGGCCTTCGTGGTGATCGAGCCGCTGCCCAATACGGATTCCACTGTTCATGACACGCAACCCTAGCTCCGGCCACGCCGATTCCACCGTCCTGCCCCCGGGTCCCGTCATGGTCGACGTCGAGGGCACGGAACTGACCGAACATGAAAGGCAGCGCCTGCGCCATCCCCTGGTGGGTGGCGTCATTCTCTTCGCGCGCAATTTCAGCGGCCGTGAGCAGCTTGCCGCCCTGTGCCGCGACATTCACGCGGCGCGCGACGAACCCCTGCTCATCGCCGTCGACCACGAGGGCGGCCGGGTGCAGCGCTTTCGCAGCGACGGCTTTACGGCCTTGCCGCCCATGTCGGCCTTTGGCGAGATATGGATGGACGATTCGCTGGCCGCCATGCGCCTGGCCACTGAAACAGGCTACGTGCTGGGCGCCGAGTTGCGCGCCTGCGGCGTGGACCTTAGCTTTACGCCCGTGCTCGACCTTGACTACGGGGTCAGCCAGGTGATCGGCAACCGGGCCTTCCATCGCGAGCCCCAGGTGGTGGCCATGCTGGCCAGGGCCCTGATACAAGGCTTGATGCTGTCGGGCATGGCCGCCTGCGGCAAGCATTTTCCCGGCCATGGTTTCGTGCAGGCCGATTCGCACCACGAAATTCCCGTGGACGAGCGCAGCTTCGAGGAAATCATGCAGGAAGACGCGGCCCCCTACGGCTGGCTGGGCGACATGGTGCTGCCCTCGGTCATGCCGGCCCACGTCATCTATCCCAAGGTCGACGCAAGCCCCGCGGGCTTTTCGCGCTACTGGATACAGACCGTGCTGCGCGACAATCTGGCTTATGATGGCGTGGTGTTTTCCGACGACCTGACCATGGAAGGCGCCACCGTGGCGGGCGATATCCTGGCCCGCGCGCAGGCCGCACTGGCGGCGGGCTGCGATATGGTGCTGGTGTGCAATCGCCCCGATCTTGCCGACGAGCTGCTGGGGCGCCTGCGGCACGAACCTTCGCCGGCCTCGCAGCAGCGCATCCGCCGCCTCATGCCGCGCCAGCCCGCGCCCGACTGGCAGACACTGCAGAGCCTTGCCCGTTACCAGTATGCCCGACAGCTTCAATCTCAAATCGTTCCTGGCTGACCTGCCGCCCTTGCCGGGCGTGTACCGGCACATCGACGCCAAGGACGAGGTGCTTTACGTCGGCAAGGCCAGCAACCTCAAGAAGCGGGTCTCGTCGTACTTCCAGAAGAACCTGGCCAGCCCGCGCATTGCCCACATGGTGGCCAGGGTGGCGCGCGTCGAGGTCACGGTCACGCGCTCCGAGGCCGAGGCGCTGCTGCTTGAAAACAACCTCATCAAGCGCCTGCACCCGCGCTACAACATTCTGTTTCGCGACGACAAGTCGTATCCCTTCCTGCACATCACCGGGCACGAGGCGCCCCGCATTGCCTACTATCGGGGCAGCACCAGCGGCAAGGGCCGCTATTTCGGGCCTTATCCCAATGCCTGGGCGGTGCGCGAAACCATACAGATACTGCAAAGGGTGTTTCGCCTGCGCACCTGCGAAGACAGCGTCTACGCCAACCGTTCGCGCCCCTGTCTGCTGCACCAGATCGCGCGCTGTTCGGCGCCCTGTGTGGGGCTGATCTCGACAGCCGACTACCAGGCCGACGTCGAGCGCGCCATCCGCTTTCTTGACGGCCACGCCAAAGAGGTGCTGGACGATATCGAGCAGCGCATGCTGCGGGCTTCCGACGAGCTCGATTTTGAACAGGCCGCCGTGCTGCGCGACCAGATGGGCGCTCTGGCCCGGGTCCTGCAGCAGCAGACCATGGAGCAGGTGGGCAGCGACGATGTCGACATCATCGCCGTCGTGGCCGCGGGGGGAAGGGTGTGCGTCAACCTGGCCATGGTGCGGGGCGGCCGGCACCTGGGCGACCGGGCCTTCTTCCCCACCCATGCCGACGGCGACGAGCCGGGCGACGTGCTGGCCGCCTTCGTGGCCCAGCATTATGTGGACGGCGGCTTGCCGCCCCTGCTGGTGTGTTCGCACAAGCTGCCCGACCCGGGCCTGTTCAAGCTGCTGGCCGAGCAGACGGGCGTCAAGGCGCGCATGCTGACCCGCCCGCAGGGCGTGCGCCGCACCTGGCTCGAGCAGGCGCAAAAAAATGCCGAGATGGCCCTGGCGCGCATGCTGACCGAATCCAGCGCCCGTTCGGCACGCACGCTGGCGCTGGCCGAGGCGCTGGACCTGGACACCGACGAGGCGGCGCTGGACGCCATGCATATCGAATGCTTCGACATCAGCCACACGGCCGGCGAGGCCACCCAGGCCTCTTGCGTGGTCTACCGGCATCACGACATGCAGCCCTCGCTGTATCGCCGATACAACATTGCCGGCGTGACGCCGGGCGACGACTACGCGGCCATGCGCCAGGTGCTCACCCGGCGCTTCAGCCGCGTCGCCGACGGCGACGCCGAACTGCCCACCCTGGTGCTGATCGACGGCGGCAAGGGCCAGGTCGAGGTGGCGCGCCAGGTGTTTGCCGAGTTCGGGCTGGACATCCACGTCATCGTGGGCGTGGCCAAGGGGGAAGGGCGCAAGGTGGGCCTGGAGACCCTGGTCTTTGCCGACGGGCGCAGCCCGGTGGCCCTGGGCGGCGAATCGGCGGCCCTGATGCTGGTGGCGCAGATACGCGACGAGGCGCACCGCTTTGCCATCACCGGCATGCGGGCCCGGCGCGCCAAGGCGCGCAATGTCTCGCGGCTCGAGGAAATCGAGGGCGTGGGCGCCCGGCGCCGGCAGAAGCTGCTGGCCCGCTTCGGGGGCTTTTCGGGGGTGGTGGCCGCCAGCGAGGACGACCTGCGCTCGGTCGAAGGCATTTCAGACGAGCTTGCCGAGCGAATCTATCAGGCGCTGCGCAGTTAGCGATGGTAGTATTATCCCTATGCCTTTGAACTTTCCAATCGTGCTCACGTGGCTGCGCATTGCCATGATCCCGCTGCTCGTGGCGCTGTTCTACGTGCCCCACGATTGGCTGCCCCCAACCACCCGCGACACCATCGCCGCGCTGGCCTTCATCTTTGCCGCGCTTACCGACTGGTTCGACGGCTGGCTGGCGCGCCGCTGGAACCAGACCTCGTCCTTCGGCGCCTTTCTCGACCCGGTGGCCGACAAGCTCATGGTGTGCACCGCGCTGCTCATCCTGCTCGACCTGAACCGGGTCGACGCCGTCATAGCACTGATCATCATCGGGCGCGAAATCACCATCTCGGCCCTGCGCGAATGGATGGCCAAGATCGGCGCCAGCGGCAGCGTGGCCGTGCATTGGCTGGGCAAGTTCAAGACCGGCGCGCAAATGGTGGCGATTCCGTGCCTGCTGTACTGGCAAGAGCTGTTAGGGGTGTCCAGCGTATGGGTGGGCCACGTGCTGATCGTGGTGGCGGCCATACTGACCATCTGGTCGATGTGCTATTACCTGCGCCGCGCCTGGCCCCAGATACGCGACCGTGCCGGCCGCGATGTTTAACCGCATTTAAGATTTCATCATGGTAGCAACCACTTTCGATCAATTTGCCGATACGCCGGCCATCAAGCGCCGCGACTGGAAAATCATAGGCCTTATCGGCGCAGGGCACTCTTGCTCTCACTTCTTCCAGTTGGTCTTTCCCACCCTGTTCCTGCCCCTGGCCGCCGAGTTCGGCTACGACTTCGTGCAGCTGGGCCTGCTGGCCTCGGTGTTCTTCATCGTTTCCAGTCTGGGCCAGGCCTCGTCGGGTTTCGTCGTCGACCGCATCGGCCCCACGCCCGTATTGCGCTTCGGCCTGGCCTGCTTCGTCGTCTCGGGCGTGCTCATCGGGCTCTCGACCAACTACGCCATGCTGATGCTGGCCGCCATCATCGGCGGCGCCGGCAACTCCGTCTTCCATCCAGTTGATTTCTCCATCATCAACCACCGCGTCAGTTCGCGCCGGCTGGGGCACGCCTTCAGCACCCACGGCTTTACCGGCAACCTGGGCTGGGCCCTTACCCCGGTATTCATGACCACCCTCATCCATCTGGGCGACTGGCGCCTTGCCGCCTTCGGCGCCGCCGCCCTGGTGGCCGTTGTGCTCTTCCTCATCTGGATAGGCCGCGACCTGCTGGCCGGCCGCAACGAAGAGCGTCCCGCCGCCAAGCCCAAGGCCGGCGAAACCCCCGACCTGGCCCAGCAGTCGGTGGGGCGCACCCTGGCCACGCTGCTCGTGCAGCCCGCCCTGTGGGGCGCTTTCTTCTTCTTCGCCTGCACCTCCATCGCCCTGTCCGCCGTCCAGAACTTCACCATTCCCATGCTGGGCGACGTCTACGGCATCGACAAGGTCATGGCCGGCACCACGCTTTCCGGCTACATGCTGGCCTCTGCCTTGGGCATGATCGCCGGCGGCTTCCTCGTCAACGCCACCCCCAACACCGAGCGCACCGTCGCCCTGTCCCTCATCGCCGCCGGCGCGCTGCTCGTGCTGCTGGCCTCCGGCGTGCTCATCTCGCCCCTGGCCATGATCGTAGTCGGCCTGGCCGGTTTCTGCGCCGGCGTCTCCACCCCCTCGCGCGACATGCTCATCCGCCGGGTCACCCCCAAGGGCGCCACCGGCACCGTCTATGGCCTGGTCTATTCCGGCATGGACGTCGGCGCCTCACTGGGCCCCGTCGGCTTCGGCCTGATGCTCGACGCCGGCCACACACAGGGCCCCTGGATAGGCGCCGCCATCGCCTTCGTCGCCGCCTCCGGCCTGGCCATGATGGTCGCCCGCTCCGTCAACGCCCGCACCAGCCCGCAAGCCGTGGCGGGGTAGCTGCCCCGCGCTGACGGTTTGTCCCCGAGGCGTCGTCCAGCCTACAAAAAAGCCCATCCGGAAATATTCCGGATGGGCTTTTTTCAATCGATGAGCGTGCCCAATGCTTGGGATAAGCGTGTCCCGATGCATGGTACCAAGGAGCATGGCACGAGGAGATACCGGGGCCGCAACGCCCCGCGTTACCCAATTGCAAGCCGGCGGCGAGGGTAGAGCTTCATGCGGGCGTCGGAGGGCGCCGCGTGCTGACGAAGGGAGCGTGGGGGCAGTCGGCGAAAGCTTGTGCGAGTCCCGAAGCGCGTAGCGCTGAGGTCAAGTTCTTTCGCCGCCCACGCGTACGAGGCAGACGCGGGTAGTTCGGCCGCAGGCCGAACCGCCCGACCGCCCGCATGAAGCTCTACCCTCGCCGCCGGCGCTTTAGAACCCAAACGAACGTCGCCCCACGCAAGCAAACTCAACGAACAAAAGCAATTGCCCAGAAGCGTATCGCGACGAACCAGTCCGTACGCGCCTACTGACGAACAGTCCGCGCCTGCGAAACCTCAACCGCCGAACTGGCCCGCCAGGGATTGATATCCAGCCCCCCGCGCCGCGTATAGCGCGCATACACCAGCAAAGACTCGGGCCGGCAGATCCGCCAGATATCGCAGTACATCTTCTCGACGCAATGCTCATGAAACTCATCGTGCCGGCGCAGCGACACAATGTACTTCAGCAGCGCCGCCCGATCGATCTGCGGCCCCACATAGCGGACCTGCACGCTGGCCCAGTCCGGCTGGCCCGTGACAGGGCAATTGGACTTCAGCAGGTCGGACACCAGCGTCTCTTCCACCACCGGCTCCCCCGGCACGCAACGCAACAGTTCCGGCGCAGGCGTATATACCTCGATCTCCACATCGATATCGTCGATGTTCTCTCCTTCGAGCGCCTCATATCCTTGCCCCGCCTGCCTGCCCACAGGCGTGATTTCGACCTCCACCGTCGCCCCGCAGGCCGTGACCAGGTCTGCGCGCATCCGCTCGCCCACCTCTTGCTCGTTCGAGAACCGCTCGTCGTTGAACGAATTCAGATAAAGCTTGAACGACTTCGACTCCACCAGCCTTGGGCTGCTGTGGGGAAAGACGAAGCGCGCCGTCGCCACAATGGGCTTGCCCCGCGGGTTGAGCCAGGAAATCTCGTAGGCGTTCCAGATGTCGGCTCCGGCCCAGTCGGGCAGCGGGCCCAGGGTCTGGCGATTGGGGGCCCGGTCGATGGGGAACAGCAGCTTGGGATCGTAAGAGGTCGGGTAGACCACTTCTTGCCCCAGGGGGGCATGGGTAAGAGGCGAGTTCATGAGTATGGGCTTCGATCAGAAGAGGGGTGCCTTGGCGTCGGCACAGGGTTGCCGAGACTGGCACGTGTCCATCCCATAGGGACATGGACAACACGAATTGTAGCCTTGGCAATGTGGCCACCCATGAATTTCATAATATGGAACGAAAAGATCGCCATATGAAAACCACGTGCTGCAGGGCAACGCAGCATCTTTCATAAAGGAAAAAATCGTTTTGTATTATGGAATGAATTTATTATTTTATTGATTTAAAAGGAAAATATTTTTAGTCTTATATAAGACATAAGTGTGTTTTGCTTTGCACAAGAGGCGTAGAATTTTTTCCATACCAGGTCTCTTTTTTCACTCATCAGGAGCAAAACCATGTCCAAACGCGAACAGGAAGTGCGTGATCTGCAAAACCAATGGGCCGAAAGCCCGCGCTGGCAGGGCGTAAAGCGCGGCTACGGCGCCGAAGAAGTCGTGCGCCTGCGCGGTTCGGTGGCCGTCGAGCACACGCTGGCGCGGCGCGGTTCCGAAAAACTGTGGTCCCTGTTGCAGAGCGAAGATTTCGTCAATTCGCTGGGTGCGCTTACCGGCAACCAGGCCATGCAGCAGGTCAAGGCCGGCCTCAAGGCCATCTACCTTTCGGGCTGGCAGGTGGCGGGCGACGCCAACCTGGCGGGTGAAATGTACCCCGACCAGTCGCTGTACCCCGCCAATTCGGTGCCCCAGGTGGTTCGCCGCATCAACAATGCCCTGGCTCGTTGCGACCAGATCCAGTGGATGGAGGGCGCCGAGCCCGGAGACCAAGGCTACATCGATTACTTCGCTCCCATCGTGGCCGACGCTGAAGCCGGTTTTGGCGGCGTGCTCAATGCCTTCGAGCTGATGAAGGCCATGATCGAGGCGGGCGCCGCCGGCGTGCACTTCGAAGACCAGCTGGCTTCGGTCAAGAAGTGCGGCCACATGGGCGGCAAGGTGCTGGTGCCCACCCGCGAAGCCGTGTCCAAGCTGACATCGGCGCGGCTGGCGGCTGACGTCATGGGCGTGCCCACGGTGCTGCTGGCCCGCACCGACGCCGACGCCGCCGATCTCATCACCAGCGATGTCGACGAGAACGATCATCCCTTCATCACGGGCGAGCGCACGGCCGAAGGCTTCTTCCGTACGCGCGCCGGCATCGACCAGGCCATTTCGCGCGGCCTGGCCTACGCGCCGTATGCCGACCTGCTGTGGTGTGAAACCTCCACGCCCGACCTGGCCTATGCGCGCCGCTTCGCCGAGGCCATCCACAAGCAGTTCCCCGGCAAGATGCTGGCCTACAAC
>Ga0182740_1001381_pt1 | contig 16624 bp, 16 predicted proteins | sample eDN5th37CKraftBY_FD_128872 | JGI IMG/M metagenome (GOLD analysis project Ga0182740, IMG submission 128872) | Enriched backyard soil microbial communities from Emeryville, California, USA - eDNA 5th pass 37_C Kraft BY (version 2) (version 2) | ecosystem: Environmental > Terrestrial > Soil >...
CGGGATCAAGGTCGGCAAGATCCAGGTCAGCTCCGCGCTGAAGCTCGACCTCGGCGAACCCGGACACCGGCAGGAGCTCGCCGCCGAACTCGCCCAGTTCGACGAGCCGATCTACCTCCACCAGGTCATCCAGCGCAACACCGACGGCAGCCTCCTCCATTACCCGGACCTGCCGGAGGCGCTGCCACAGATCGACGATCCGCAGGCCGAGGAATGGCGCATCCACTTCCACGTCCCGATCTTCGTGGAGCGGTTCGAGCACTTCGGCTCGACGCAGGAGACCATCGCCCAGACCTTCGAGGTCCTGGCGCAGACCGGTTTCACCAATCACCTCGAGATCGAGACGTACACGTGGGATGTCCTGCCCGCCGAGCTGAAGCAGGACCTGGACGAGTCCGTGGCGCGTGAATACCAGTGGGTGCTCGATGCGATCCGCTAGCGCCCCCCTCCCCACCGGCCGTCCAGCCATGTCGCCCCTGCGCGCGCACCTCTCGCTCGCCCGCGTCTCGAACACGCCAACGGTGGTCAGCAACGTCCTCGCCGGGGCCGCGCTGGCGACCTCGCTCGCGTTCGGCTGGCCCATCGTTGCGTTATGTCTCGCGACAGCCCTCTTCTACACCGCCGGGATGTACCTGAACGACATTCTCGACGTGGAGATCGACCGCCAGCAGCGCCCGGACCGGCCGATCCCCTCCGGCGTGGTGCCGCTCCCGGTCGCCTGGGGCATCACCGGGGCGATGGTCGTGGCCGGGCTCGCCCTCGTCGCGACCACCGGCATGCGTGCCACCGTCGCGGCCATTGCCCTCGTCGCCACCATCGCCGTCTACGATGCCTGGCACAAGGGCAACCCCATCGGCCCGCTCTTCATGGGCGGCACCCGCGTCCTCGTCTACGTGATGGCCTTCTTCGCGTTCTCCGGGGCGTGGTCGACGGAGGCGACGCTCTGGTGCGTGGTCATGCTGCTCTACGTCGCCGGCCTGACGAGCATCGCCAAGATGGAGCACGGTCCGGCAGGGTTCCGCTACTGGCCGGTGGCCAGCCTCTTCCTGCCACCGCTGCTCGCCATCGTCCGCGACTTCAGCCCTGGTGTCATCGTCCTCGCGGGCGTGATGGTCGGCTGGACGGTCTTCAGCCTCGGGTTCGTCTACCAGCAGCGGCCGCCCGCCTTCGGACGCGCCATCGCCAGCCTGATCGCCGGGATCTCCCTGCTGGATGGCCTGCTGCTCGCCACGCACGGCGAGTGGATCGCGGTCGGCATCGCCCTGGTCGCCTTCGTCGCGACCAACGTCCTCCAGCGCTGGATTCGCGGGACGTAGAGCCGGTACAGGCTGGCCGTCACCCTATCCACGCCGACAACGATACGGGACGCTGAAACACCGCTCACCGCAGAGCATCACCCCCATCGGAGTACCTCATGCAGAAAACCGTCGTCATCAACGTCGTCGGGCTCGTCCCGGCCCTCATCGGCGAGGCCACGCCCCGCATCCGCGCCTGGCGGGAACGGGCGGCCCAGGCCTTCATCGACCCCGTCATCCCCGCTGTCACCGCCACCGCCCATTCCACCTACCTCACCGGCAAGACCCCGGCGGAGCATGGCGCGGTCGCGAACGGCTGGTACTTCCGCGACATGGCGGAGATCAAGTTCTGGCGGCAGTCCAACACCCTCGTGCAGGCTCCGAAGATCTGGGATATCGCCAAGCAGGAGGACCCGGATTTCACCTGCGTGAACCTCTGCTGGTGGTTCAACATGAACTCCACGGTGGATTACCTCGTGACGCCGCGCCCGATGTATCCCTCCGATGGCCGCAAGATCCCCGACTGCTACACCAAGCCGATCGACCTCCGCGATACGCTCCAGGCCGAACTCGGGCAGTTCCCGCTCTTCACCTTCTGGGGCGCCAACGCCAACATCACCTCGTCCAAGTGGATCGCCGACGCCGCGAAGGTCGTCGACCGCCGCTACAACCCGACGCTCTCCCTCGTCTACCTGCCGCACCTCGACTACGGCCTGCAGAAGGTCGGGCCAGACCTCGCGGCGATGGACAAGGACCTCCGCGAGATCGACGCGGTAACGGGCGACCTGATCGACTTCTACGAGGGTCGCGGCGCTCAGGTGATCCTCGTCTCGGAATACGGCATCGTCCCCGTTTCCCGGCAGGTTCATCTCAACCGCATCTTCCGGGAGAAGGGCTGGCTGGCCTACCGCGAGGAATTGGGCCGCGACATGTTCGATCCCGGCCAGAGCAAGGTCTTCGCCGCCGCCGATCACCAGATCGCCAACATCTACGTGCAGGACCCGGCCCTGCTGAACGAGGTAAAGGCGCTGGTCGAGGCAACGCCGGGCGTCGCCAAGGTGCTGGACGAGGCGGGCAAGCGCGACTACCACCTCGATCACGAGCGATCGGGCGAGCTGGTGGCGCTGGCGGAGCCGGATGCGTGGTTCACCTACTACTTCTGGCTGGACGATGCGAAGGCGCCCGACTACGCCCGCACCGTTGACATCCACCAGAAGCCGGGGTACGACCCGGCGGAACTCTTCTTCGATCCGGAGGACCGGTTCGTGAAGGCGAAGGCGGGGTTCTCGCTCCTGAAGAAGAAGCTCGGCTTCCGATCCCTGCTGGAGGTGGTGCCGCTGGACGGGAAGTATGTGAAGGGCTCCCACGGCCTGAAGACGGCCCCGGAGGACGGCCCGATCATCCTCACGAAGCAGGCCGGCCTGCTCCCCGGAGCGACGATCGACGCGACCGATGTCTTCGACGTGATCCTCGCCCACCTGCGCGGCAGTGCGTAGGGGTCGCCCTTCTCCACACCGAGGGGATCGGGTTGCATGCACGGGTTCGTGCATGCAACCCGATCTCTCGACGGCACTCGCCCGCTCATGGGATGGCCCTGAACGCATCGTGCCGCTCGGGATGGCAGCGTTCCCCGGCCCCCTACGCCGGGGTCGCGACGGGAGATGACGGGGACGCGGAGGGGGTCGCCACCGGCGTCAGGCCTAGCTCCCGGGCGATCTGCGCCGCGCTCCGGAGCGCCAGCGCCGCGATCGTCAACGTGGGGTTCGCCGTGCCAGTCGTCGGGAAGAGACCCGATCCCGCCAGGTAGAGATTGGGATGGTCGTGCGTGCGGCCATACGCGTCGGCGACGGACGTGGCGGGATCGTTCCCCATCCGCACCGTACCCATCAGGTGCCCGACTCCGCCAAGCTCCTCGGCGTGGACGATGTCCGTCGCCCCGACCGCCGCGAGCATCTGGTTGTGCAGCTCGTTCGCGGCCTTCCAGCCGCCCATCACGTAGTCGTCGTACGAATACGTCAGCTTTGGACGCGGAATGCCCAGCGCATCGACCTGCGTCTCATCGATCGTCACGCGGTTGTTCTCGTCCGGCAGCTGCTCGATCATGCTGGCCAGCCGCACCTGGTACGGCGCGACCTTCGCGATCTCGCTGAAGAGCGCCACCCCGACCTTCCCCTGCGCGATCAGGTTCCCGGCAACCGTCATCGGACTGCCGACACTGTGCGAGACCTGCAACCGGATGGCGGCGCGCGCGCTCCGGAAGTCGCCTTCCCGCACGGAATCGATCCCGGACAGCTGGAGCGGTCCGCGATACCCGGCGTACGGGCGGGGCACAATGGCGCTCACCCGCGCCTCCGGATGGTCGGCGAGGTGCCGCCCGACCTGGTCGCTCGAGTTGGCGATGCCGTTCGGCGCATACTCCCCTGTCGAGAGGAGCAGCAGCTTCGGCGTCTCGATGCCGTTCGCCGCGATGACGAACAACCTCGCCGTCACGTCGTGCGTGGCGCCGTCGGGGTCCTTGTACTGCACCTTGCCGATCGCCCCATTGGCATCCGCGACGACATTGAAGACCACCGCGTTCTCGGTGATCTGCACGCCCGCCTTCTCGGCCAGGTCGAGATGGTGCGTCGCATCGTACTTCGCCTGTACCGGGCACACCGGGATACAGGTCGCGTTGCCGCAGCACTGCGACCGTCCCTGGTAGCCGGGCTCGGCATTGCGGGCCTGCGGGGTCTGCAACAGGTCCAGCCCCAGCGTCTTCGCGGCCTCCCGGAACATCTCGTCGCCGGACGCAAAGGGCAGCCCCGGCATCGGGTACGGCGCGCTGCGGGGCGAGCCGTCGTTGTGCTCGCTGTTGCCGGAAACCCCGAGCTCGTGCTCGGCATCGACGTACCAGGGCTCCAGGTCGTCGTAGGAGATCGGCCAGTCCACCCCGACCCCGAACCGCGTCTTCATCGCGAAGTCGCTCGGCAGCAGGCGCGGACAGTTCCCCAGCCAGTGCCAGGTCGTGCCGCCCACCCGCCGTTCGTAGTCGCTGGAGAATTTCACCGGGCCGGCCTGCACGTAGTAGTAATCGAGGTCGGAGGTCGTCGGTTGCGGCGCCCATTCCGGACTCTCGTAGGCGTACTGGCCGGACCGGTACCGCGTCACGGCGGCGGCGCGGTCGGTGCGCGGCCCGGCCTCCAGGATACGGACCTTCGCCCCGGCGGCGGCCAGCCGCGTGGCGATCAGGGCCCCGGCGACCCCAGATCCCACGATCACGACATCAGCGTCCAGCGTCTCGTTCGCCATCTTCGTTCGGTCTCCTGGCTGGTGGGTGTGGTTGTGGTTGTGGGTCAGGACGGCATCACGTCGGCGGCCCAGTAGCCGAACGCCTTGCAGAGCGTCGGTTGCGTCATGTAGGGCAACGCCTGCCAGGACGCGAACTGGAAGAAGATGTCCGCCCGGTTCGCGACGGGCGCATCGTCGTACCGCCCCTGAAACCAGTAGGTCAGGATGTTGGTCGCCACCGCTCGCGCGTCGGGAGAAGCGGCGGCGAGTGCCTCCGGGGTCATGTCGGGAATGGCGGAGAGCTCCTTCAGGGTCGCCTCGATCCCCGGTTCGGCCGCGAGGAGATCGACCAGCGCAGGCACCGCCGCATCGGCGAGCGTGCCGCCGCCGACGAGGGCCTGCGACACGGCGAGCACCAACGCCGCATCAAGGGCAGCCGGGCTCGCGGCCGGGGTGGCCTGCGCCCCGGCTGCCACGGGGAGGGCGGCACCCAGCCCCGCGACGGCGGTGCCCGCCACCAGCCGCCTGCGCGAGACGGCAAACGCTCCGTTCGATGTCATGGCATCCTCCAGGTGTGCAGATCGCGAACAATGGCACATGAGATTCATTTCCATCCTACCGCATCGGCACAGCCATGAATTCATTCACTATGGGAACAATCCCGCCAAATACATCTGGTGAGATTCAGAATCCGCGATACACTGCCTGACGGTCGATTCGTCGGCCTCGACCGCATCCTGCACGCGATCCCGTCCCGCCCGACGTGCGGTCGTCGCGTCCGGGCAGCGGCATCCCTGGCATCCATCGACAGGAACGATTCGTGACCCGGAGATACTCGCTGGTCGCGCTGGCGATCGCGGCGTTCGTCCTCGTCAGCTTTCTCATCGTCGAAGCGCTCGGCATCCCGCTCCTCGTCGATCCGTCGGCCGAACTCGGTCGTGGCGGCATTGGCGCTGCGATGCTGGGGGTGGGCCTGCTGCTGGTGGATGTGCTGCTGCCCGTGCCGTCCAGCATCGTGATGACCGCCCAGGGGGCGCTTTTCGGGGTGGCGCTCGGTACCGCGCTCTCGATGATCGGGAGCGTGGGCGCGGCGCTCGTGGGCTTCGCGATCGGGCGCAAGGGGAGCCGGCTCGTTTCCCGCTTCGTCTCGCCGGAGGAACAGCAGGCGTCCAACCGCCTGCTCGAACGCTGGGGGGCCCTGGCGCTGATCGTCACCCGCCCGGTGCCGATCCTGGCGGAGACGACGGCGATCATGGCCGGCGCATCCACGCTCGGCTGGGGCAGGGCGACCCTGGGGATCGTGGTCGGGGCGTTCCCGGCGGCGTTGATCTATGCGATCGCGGGCGCCTACGCCACCAGCGTGGCGAGCGGCGTGCTCGTCTTCGTCCTCGTCATCGTCCTCGCCGGAGCATTCTGGGCGATCGGCTGGTTTGTGGAACAACGCTTCCTGATGCCCAGGCGGGTACGCCAGGAAGCGGACAAGGTTCAGGATTTCACGGAAAGGGATTCCGCATGACCGTCTCTACCCCCCTCACCGGCTGGCAGGAGAAGTACTCCTCCGCCGAACTCGGCCCCCTCGAAAAGGTCGCGGGCGGCTTCAACTTCCCCTCCAGCCTCGCCTTCGATGACGACGGCAACGCCTACATCGGCGAGACCGGCATCGGCTTCGGCAAGACGGAGCGCGGCGGCAAGGTCTGGAAGCTCACGCCGGATGGCGAGAAGACGCTCCTGGTCGAGGGCCTCGGCCATCCGCTGACCGGCGTCACCTTCCACGATGGATCGCTCTGGGTCTCCCAGGGGTCGAATCCGGGACGCATCACCCGCGTGGAGCTGGATGGCACCTGGAAGGATGTCCTGGACAACCTCCCCGGCGGCGGCAACTACCACACCGGCGAAGTCGCCTTCGGCCCGGACGGCAAGATGTACTGGGGCCAGGGTGCGATGACCAACACCGGCATCGTCGGCCTCGATGCCCTCATCATGGGCTGGCTGAAGAAGCTGCCGCACAGCGTCGACATCCCCGGCTACGATATCGTGCTGAACGATGTCCGCGTCGAGACGATCGACCCCTTCAAGAAGGACGATCCGGACGCCCGCCTCATCACCGGGCCGTTCTCCCAGTTCGGGCAAACGGTCGAGCAGGGCACGGTGATCAAAGCCGGCAACCCGGCCACCTCCGCCATCCACCGCGCCAACCCGGACGGCACCGGGATCGAGATGGTTGCCTGGGGCATCCGCAACGCCTTCGGGCTCCGCTTCATGCCGGATGGCCGCCTGCTGGCGATGGACCAGGGCGCCGACGATCGTGGCAGCCGTCCGGTCGCGAACGTGCCGGACTACCTCTGGGAGGTGAAGGAAGGCAAGTGGTACGGCTGGCCGGACTTCATGGGCGCCGATCCGATCACCTCGGACCGCTTCATCCCCGTCACCGGTGACCGCCCGACCTTCATCATCGCGAACCACGACGAGCTGCCGGAGCGCGAGGCCCCGCTGGTGGAGTTCGAGTCGCACACCGCCTCCACCAAGTTCGACATCGACCCGTCCTCCAACGGCGAGATCCTCGTCGCCGCCCTCTTCGGTGACGAGACCCCGATGACCGCCGCCGCGGGCCACCCGACGGTTGGCCGCGCCCTGGTCCTCGTCCGCACCCGCGACTGGAAGCAGCACATCCTCCTCACCGAGGGGATGCACCGCCCGATCGACGTGCGGTTCAACCCGAAGGACGGATCGCTCTGGATCGTCGACTTCGGCGCGTTCGAGATGGAAGGGCGCTCCAGCGGCGTCGAGGTCGTCTCGGAGGCCGCGTCCGGTGGTGTCTACCGCCTGGCGAAGCTGCCCGCCTTCCCGGAGGACGCCGAGTAGTCGCTCCACCGTATCCGGATCTCCAGGCCACAGGAGGGCGATGCGCGTGCATCGCCCTCCTTGGTCGTATGCGATGATCGGAGCAGACGTTCGCGCTCACCGCCAGGACATCACCGTGACCAACTCCGCGCTCGCCATCCAGCCCGATGCCCTGCACGCCGCCCTCGTGCGCCTGATGGGCCGCGCCGTGGACGAACACGACCCTGTGCCGCTCGGCTCCGGGGCGTGGTCGCGGGCGTTCGGGTTCACCGCCGAGGGCCGGACGCTGGTCGTTCGCGTCGGCCGGCACGTCGATGACTTCCACCGGGACCGCCTCGCCGCCGCGTTCCGCAGCGAGGCCCTGCCGATTCCGGAGGTCCTGCGCATCGACCCGGTGCCGGAACTGGGTGACGGCCTCTTCGCCTGCGTCTCCACCCGCGCCGAGGGGACGTTCATCGACGGACTGGACGAGGCCGGGATGCGCGCCCTGCTGCCTTCCCTGCTCGCGACCTTCGATACCCTCCGCGCCGCCGATCTCTCCCATACCACCGGCTATGGGGGCTGGGACATCACCGGCAATGGCGCATCCCCGACGTGGCGGGAGGCGCTGCTCGCGGTCGCCATCGACCACCCCGACGGACGCGGCCACGGCTGGCTGCGCAAGCTGGAGCAATCGCAATTCGGCCTCGACGCCTGGCACACGCTGCTCGCCCGCCTGGAATCCGCGCTCGATGCGATCGATGCGCAAGGCGTGGTGGTCGGAAGGCACCTGATCCACAGCGACATGCTGAACTTCAACGTCCTCTGCGATCCGGACCGGCACCGCATCTCGGCGCTCTTCGACTGGGGCTGCGCGATGACCGGCGATCCGCTCCACGATCTCGCGTGGTTCGCCTTCTGGCAGCCCTGGTACCCGGCCTGGCGCGAGATCGACATCGTCGGCGCCATGCGCGATCACCTCGAATCGCACGGCGTATCCTTGCCGGCCTTCGACGAGCGCCTCCGCGCCTGCATGTTCTTCATCGCCCTCGCCGAACTGGCCTACATCGTCTCCATCGACCGCTGGGCCGACGTGGACCCCTACATCGCCCGAGCCATGCAGATCTGAATCCGGCGGCGCTGGCACGGTTCGTGGTCGAAGGAAGGCATGAACGCATCGCCACGAAGGGAGTTCCCATGACCGACGCAATCCCCGGCATCGAATCCTTCATCCTCGAAGACGACGGCACCTTCCCGAACAGCCCGCTCCCCGTCGTGCTCTACCGGCAGGCCATTGCCCTCGCCGAGAACGACCCCGCCGCCTCCATCGAGGAGCGGTTCCACGACCAGGGCTGGGAAGGCGTCTGGCGCAACGGCATCTTCACCTATCACCACTACCACAGCACCGCTCACGAGGCGCTCGGCATCGCACGCGGAACGGTGACCGTGCAGCTCGGCGGCCCGCATGGCAGGACGCTCGACCTGGCCGCCGGGGATCTCGTCGTCCTGCCGGCGGGAACGGCTCATCGCAACGTCCGGCAATCGTCCGATCTGGCGGTCGTCGGCGGCTATCCGGCTTCGCAGCGCCCGGACCTCCTGCTCGGCGAACCGGACGACCGCCCGGTAGCCGACGAGACGATCGCGAACGTCCCCCTCCCGAAGTCCGATCCCGTCCTGGGCGAGCACGGGCCGCTGATAGACCTCTGGCGCTGATCCGGCCGCCATCCGGATCGTGCCGTTCCTGATTCAGGGGTACGCTGGAGGCACGATCCGATCGCTCGCCCGAGGAGCCCCTGCCCGATGCCATCCGACGCCCCCACCCTGTCGGTCCGCGCCCTGAATCGCGCCACGCTCGCCCGCCAGCACCTCCTGGCCGCCTCGACGCTCGGCACCGCGGCGATGGTGACGCACCTGAACGGCATACAGACGCAGGCGCCACAAGCGCCCTATCTGGCGCTCTGGTCGCGGATGGAGGCATTCCAGCCCGCGGACCTGTCCGCCGGGCTGCTCGACCGCTCGTTCGTCCGCATCGTCACCATGCGCGGCACGGTGCATCTCCATACCGCCGCCGACGCGCTCACCATGCGGGCGCTCGTCCAGCCAGCGATCGCCAGTCGCCTGACCGGCATGGCCGATTACCGCCGGATGGCAGAGCAGGTCGATCCGGAGTCCGTGCTGGCTTGGGGCCGCGAGCAGGTGGAGCGCGAACCGGCCACGCTCGCCGCCCTCCGCCCAAGCCTGAAGGCACGATGGCCCGACCTCGATCCACAGCTGGCCACCCGGCTGCTCAACTACGTGCTGCCGATGGTGCAGGTGCCGCCGCGCGGGCTCTGGGGCGCATCGGGGCAACCGGTGCTCACCACCATGGAGGCGTGGACCGGGTCGGCGATGCCTGCGGAGCCGGACATCGACGCGATCGTCCTGCGCTACCTCGCCGCCTACGGCCCGGCGAGCGTGCTCGATGCCCAGACCTGGAGCGGCCTCACGCGGCTGGGCGCGGTCTTCGCCCGGCTCCGGCAGCGGCTGGCCGTCTTCCGGGACGAGGGGGGCCGGGAACTCTTCGACCTCCCGGACGCGCCCCGCCCGGACGAGGAGGTGCCGGCCCCGGTCCGCATCCTCGCCCCCTTCGACAACATCCTCATCGGCTACAAGGACCGCAGCCGCATCATGCCGCCGGGGCATCAGCCGCTGATCTTCACGCAGAACGGCCTCGTGCGCCCGACGGTGCTGGTGGACGGCTTCGCGGCGGGCATCGCGGCCATCACCCGGACGAAATCCGACGCCATCCTCAGCATCGACCTCTTCCACGACGTGCCGCCCGCTCTCCGCGAGGAGATCGAGGCCGAGGGGCTCCGCCTGCTCGCCTTCGCCGAACCCGATGCGACCACCGCGACCGTCGAGCTTTCTGCGGGTCAGTCCGATGCGGCCTCGAACATCCATGCCTCCAGCAGGGGGATGATCTCCCGCAAATCCCCACCTTCTACAGCATGATCGGAAAGCTCACGAAGCGCATCGGAAGCATTCAGCGCAATCGCGCAGCCAACTTCCGAGAAGAGCGGGATGTCCGAGCGGCTATCGCCGACAGCGGCGCAGCGACTCGGCGAGACCCCCCTGGAGGCCGCGAAGCCAAGCGCCACGTCTCGCTTGTCGAACTCGTCGAAGTCCAGTCCAACGACCCCGGTGAATACGCCGTCCACGGTCTCCAGCACCGGTCCGCCTCCGGGTTCGAAACCGAAGCGTTCGGCAAGGGCCTGCATCACCGGACGCCAGGCGAGCGTCGCGAGGACCGGCAGCACGCCACGATCGCGACACCAGGCTACTGTCTCCGAGATGCCATCGAGCACAGGAAGATCCTCGAGCCACACGCACACATCCTCGACGCGATGGCCCTTCCATCCTGCGGCATCGATACGGCTCACGGCAGCGTTATCGATCGAGCCCGCCGCGAACGCGGATTCCGCCGCCTCGACCGCCTCACTCGTACCAAGCTTGGCGGCGAGATGGGCTGCCGTACTCACCGTGGGTGCGAGTGTCCCATCAATGTCGAAGAACACCACCCAACCGTCGCGCACGCGGTCACTCGACATGGTCCTCTTCTCCTGACAGCGAATCCGGCTGATCTGACTGTGATTCATAGGCGGAGCCGGCAGGTGCCACCATCGGACCGACACGGGTGTGCAGACCGGGTTGATCCGTGACAGCTCTGGCAGCATGCCGGTGCTGCCAGAGCTGTCACGTTCACCGCCCCCGCCTGACCGTACCGGGTTTTCCCGAACGCGCGGTTCGGACTCGTCGCCCGTCCTGGTTATCAGCCCGCCGCAGCTGAAGCAACGTCGGCAGCGGTGAGATCGACGGCATAGACCAGATCCGGAAGCGATTGCCCGTCCTCGTGGTGCTCCTCACCGGTCCAGCGCCAGCCGTACCGCTCGTAGAGTCCCCGAGCCCGCGCATTGTCGATCCGGACATGCAGTTTCCCCACGTCGTAGCGCAGGCGGCGGAGCTCGTCCATCACCCCGGCGAAGAGCGAGGCTCCGATACCGCGCCCCTGCGCCCCGCTGCCAACGGCGATGAACTCGACGAACGCCTTGCGCGCGCCTCCACCGGCGGGGCCGGTCCGATCGGTCACGAAGGCGAAGCCGAGCGGCTCGTCGGGGTGCTCCGCCCCGACCACGACACGAAACACGATGGGCGGCACGCTCATCGCCGTCATCGCACTGTCCCGATCCCTGGCCTCCGGCTCCTTCGCATCCCGGTGCGCCTTCGCACGCATCCACAAGTCGGCGCATCGGCGCAGGTCATCGTCCCCGCCCGGCCGCATCACTACATCCGCCATGCTCGATCCCGCTCCAGTCCCATCGAAAAAACGCCAGCCATTCACAAATGGCCCGCGTAAGAGTCTACAGCGAGGGGACAGATCCCCGGCGTCTGGCGACGGCGTTGCGCGGCGAGTCATTTCGCGTCCGGATGAGCAGGTGGTAAATGGACGGCGGACGCGGTGGCTTCCGGCCGGACCGATACGCGATCGGCTCGACCGGAAGCACAGGACCGACCGGATTCGCGATCAGGCCCGCAGACTGGCAAAGAACGCCCGGATATCGCCCACCAGCAGGTCGGGCGCCTCCATCGCCGCGAAGTGGCCGCCCCGCTCGAAGTCGCTCCAGTGGACGATGGTATAGCCCTGCTCGCCGTAGCGCCGGATCGCCACGTCTTCGGCGAAGACTGCCACGCCCAGCGGCGTCTCCAGCCTCCCCTGCGGCCAGTCCTGCGCGTGCATCGATTCCCAGTACATCTGGGACGAGGACGCGGCGGTGTTCGTCAGCCAGTAGAGCATCACATCGGTCAGGAGCCGGTCGCGGTCGATCGCCCCGGCCAGCGTTCCCTCCGGGTTGTCCGTCCAGTCGTGGAACTTCTCAAGCACCCACGACAGCTGCCCGACCGGCGAATCGGCCAGCCCGAACGCCAGCGTCTGCGGCTTCGTCGCCATGATCTGGAAGTAGGCGCCGCCCTCCGCGTTCCAGCCCGCGAGCCGCGCCAGGCGCTCCCGCTCGACCGGCGAGAGGGCCTCCTTCTCCTCATCGGAGACCTCGCCCCAGGGGATGAACCCCGCTGTCGCGGCGTTCACGTGCGCGCCGATCACATGGTCCGGATCGACGCGGCCCATCTCCGGCGCGATGAACGCCCCGAAGTCGCCACCCTGCGCGCCGTACCGCCCGTACCCGAGCCGCGCCATCAGCACCGCGAACGCCTTCGCCATCCGGGAGGCATTCCAGCCGCGCTCGTGGACCGGCCCGGAAAAGCCGAAGCCAGGCAGCGATGGAATCACGAGGTGAAACGCATCGTCCTCCGTCCCGCCGTGCGCGACCGGATCGGTAAGCGGGCCGATCACGTCCAGGAACTCCACGACCGAACCCGGCCAGCCATGCAGCAGGATCAGCGGCGTCGCCGTCTCCACCGCCGAGCGGATGTGCAGGAAGTGGATACGCTGGCCGTCGATCTCCGTCAGGAACTGGGGATAGGCGTTGAGCGTCGCCTCCCAGGCCCGCCAGTCGTAGCCGTCACGCCACCAGGCGACGAGCGCCTTCAGGGCGTCCACATCCGTTCCGAGCTGCCAGCCACTGCCGGGAATCGTCTGCGCCCAGCGGGTTCGGTCCAGGCGCTGCCGCAGGTCGTCCAGGTCGGCCTGCGGAACCGCGATCGTGAATGGCGTGATGTCGAGGGAATCGCCCGTCATGTGTGGCCCCTTCCGGAGGAGATGCATGGCCCGATTGCCATGTCCTCATGGTAGGCTCGAATCCGGAACGTTCCCTTCCTGATGGAGCGCGACGATGGCAGGCAGCGCGGCGACCGATGCCGACGCGCCGATCGAGAAGGACGACCCGCCATGCTCGAGACATCCGCCCGGCTGCTTCGCCTCCTCGCGCTGCTCCAGGCCCATCGCGATTGGCCCGGCCCGGAACTCGCCCGGCGGCTGGAGGTGAGCGAGCGCACCATCCGCAACGATATCGACCGCCTGCGCCAGCTCGGCTACCCCGTCGAATCGACGCGGGGCATGGCCGGTGGCTACCGGCTCGGTCCCGGCGCGACGATGCCGCCGCTCCTGCTGGAGGACGACGAGGCGGTGGCCATCGCCGTCAGTCTCGGCCGGGCGGCAACCGGCGGCATCACCGGCATGGACGACGCCGCGATCCGCGCGCTGGTCAAGCTCGAGGGCGTGCTGCCGACGCGCCTCCGCCGCCGCGTGGAGGCGCTCCGGGCGTTCGCGGAGACGATTCCGCCCGACGAACCGATCCCCGGCGCCGATGCCGAGACCCTGGCGGCGCTCACCAACGCCTGCCGCGACCGCGAGGCGATGCGCATCGCCTACACCCGCCACGATGGCGCGTCCAGCCGGCGCGTCGTCGAGCCCTACCGCGTCGTGAACTGGGGACGGCGCTGGTATCTGGTCGCCTTCGACCGTGAGCGCAACGACTGGCGGACCTTCCGGCTGGACCGCATCGACCGGATCGATCCCACCGGCCTCCTGTTCGCGCCGCGTGCCCTCCCCGACGACGATGTGTCCGCCTACATCGCCCGCACGGTCTCCCGTGCGGCGTGGCTGTTCCGGGCTCGCCTCATCCTGCACGCTCCAGCGGAGGAGATGATCGCGCGGCTCCATCGCTCGTTCGGTGTGATCGAGGCGATCGACGAGCGGAGTTGCGCCCTGATCTGCGGGGCGAACAGCGCCGATGCGATGGCCGTCTGGCTCGGCTTCCTCGATGTCCCGTTCACCGTCGACGGCAGCCCGGAACTCGTCGCCGCGATGCAGGACGTCATCGATCGCTACCAGCAGGCGATCGCCCCGGACATCACGAAATGAGCACCGGGCCGGGCGCTGGCATGCCTGCCAACGCCCAGCCCGGAGCGAACCGATTCGGGTTCCTACGCCTGCCCGGCGGGATCGAACGCCCGTTCCCCCGTGACCGACCAGGCCTCGACCACCCGCCCATCCTCGACCTGCAGGACATCGATCCCGCTCCGCTCCAGGACCCCCGGGATCGCCCCCGTCCAGACGGCGCCGATCCGGCCATCGGGCGTCACGAAGGGCACCCCTACCGTGCGGTAGCGAAGGCCCGGCCGCGTTGCGCGGAAGGCGGAAACGAACGCGCCAAGGTCCGCCCCGCTGGCGATCGCATCGGACTTCTCCGCGGCGGCCTGCGCCCCGAGATGGAGGCGAAACGCCTCGGCGACGAACGTCGTCGGATCGACCTCACCATTCCACATCCCGGCCCAGGCATCCCAGATCGCCGGATCGGGAACCGCGCGCGACGCATCGAGGGACGGAAGAACACGCTTGCCAGCCATCGGAAACCTCCTCGTTGGCCATACGGTGAGCAGGTGCTCACTAGTCACCATGATAGTTGTGAGCACCTGCTCAGTCAAGGCATACTTCGCGTCACGAGCAGCGCTGTTGCGGAGGAGTCCAGAGTCGCATGGCCAAGAATCCGGTGAGAATGAGCGCAGCGGAACGGCGCGAGCAGATCCTCGCCATCGCCGCCGAGGCCTTCGCCCGCCAGGGCCTCCACGGCGTTTCCGTCGATACCATCGCCCGCCAGGCCGGCATCAGCCAGGCCTACGTCTTCCGCCTCTTCGGCACCAAGGTCGAACTCTTTCGCCAGGTCATCGCCCGCGCCTTCGCCCAGATGACGGCCGGCATGGCAGCCGCAGCCGGCGATCTGCGTGGTCCCGATGCCATCATGGCGATGGGCGCCGAATACCGGCACCTCGTCGAGGACCGGACCGCCCTGCTCCTGCACCTCCAGGGCTATGCCGCCTGCGACGATCCCGAGGTGCAGGAGACCGTGCGGACGCACTTCCGCCAGCTGTGGGAGACCGTCGCCACCCTCAGCGGGATGGACCCCTTGCGCGTGAAGATCTTCCTTGCGCTCGGCATGCTCATCAACGACGCCACCGCGATGGATGTCCTCGACCTGGACGAGGACTGGGCGCGCGGCGTCCTCACGCCCATCCCGGTCGAGCTCTACACCACGCCCTTCACCGGGAAGAACCCCGCCAAATGACCCTCTCCCCTGCCGCGGTCGCCTTCCGGGCGCTCCACACCGCGATCGCGGGTGTCGAGCTGGCCGCCCTCGGCTACGTCTGGTTCTGCGTCCTCACGCGGCGGCGGGATCGCCGGTTGGGGATCGCCATCGCCGCCCTCGGCGTGGAGGGGATCGGCCTCGTCATCGGCAAGGGCAACTGTCCGCTCGGCCCGGTCCAGGATCGCATCGGCGACCCGGTGCCCCTCTTCGAGCTGGTGCTCCCGAAACGCGCCGCGAAGGCCGCCGTCCCGGCCCTCACTGGCGTCGCGGCCCTCGGCGTCCTGCTGGCGCTCGCCCGCCGGCCCCGCCAGCCGGAATCGCCCGCGGCCAGACCGACCCGCGCCTGAGCCGGGTGTTGCGCCAGACGCCCCGCGCCGGTAGGATGTATTCGATAGTCACTAACACGATCCCGTATCGAGCCATGCCTGCCGGGGAGCGATCTTGACCACATCCAAAACATCCACCACGACCACGACCACTGCCGCGAGCAGGACCACCATCCTCGTCTGCAGCACGCCCATCCACGGGCACGTCCGGCCCCTCCTGACCATCGCGCAGGACCTCGCCCGGCGCGGCCACGACGTGCACATGCTGACCGGGTCGCGCTTCGCCCAGGGCATCGAGGCGGCGGGCATCGCCTTCCATCCGCTTCCCGCCGAAGCCGATTACGACGACCGCGACATGAACGCCGCATTCCCCGGGCGCGCGGGACTGAAGGGCACGAAGCTTTCGCAGTTCGAGATCGAGCACGCCTTCGTCCTCCCCCTGGCCGACCAGTACCGCGCAGTGCAACGCCTCGTGGCCGAGCTGCACCCGGCGGCGATCGTCAACGACAGCTTCTTCATCGGCACGCTGCCCTTCATCCTGATCGACGCACCGGACCGCCCGCGCATCGCGGGCGTCGGCGTCTCGCCCATCACCCAGTTCAGCGCCGATGCCCCGCCGGGCGGCATGGGGCTCACCCCACTAAACGGCCCGCTGAACGCCGTCCGCAACCGCCTGATGAACCTGGCCGGGCAGCACATCGTGTTCCGCGCCACCCAGCAACGCGCAAACGCCTTGCTGCGACAGGTCGGATCGCCGCCATCACCCGATTTCATCTTCAATGGCGTCGCCCGCCTGGACCGGCTCTACCAGCTCTCGGTGCCATCGCTGGAGTACCCG
>Ga0182740_1001383_pt1 | contig 16607 bp, 16 predicted proteins | sample eDN5th37CKraftBY_FD_128872 | JGI IMG/M metagenome (GOLD analysis project Ga0182740, IMG submission 128872) | Enriched backyard soil microbial communities from Emeryville, California, USA - eDNA 5th pass 37_C Kraft BY (version 2) (version 2) | ecosystem: Environmental > Terrestrial > Soil >...
CGGTTCGGCTCGATGCCGACGACGCAGTTGTCGGTGAAGCTGACCGCGCCGTCCGCGAGCAGGCGGATCGACTGCAATACCGCATTGATGATCACCGGCTTGAACACGTTGAGCTCGAAATGGCCCTGGCTGCCGGCGAAGGTCACGGTGGTCTGGTTGCCGGCCACCTGGCAGCACAGCATCGTCATGGCCTCGGCCTGGGTCGGGTTGACCTTGCCGGGCATGATCGACGAGCCGGGCTCGTTCTCAGGGAGGGAAATCTCGCCGATGCCCGAGCGCGGGCCCGAGCCCATCAGGCGGATGTCGTTGGCGATCTTGAACAGGCCGGCCGCCAGGCTCGCCAGCGCGCCGTGCGTGTAGACGAGGGCGTCGTTGGACGCGAGCGCCTCGAACTTGTTGTGCGCCGAGGTGAAGGGCAGGGCGGTGAGCTCCACCACCTTCGCGGCGAAGCGGTCCGCGAATTCCGGATGGGCGTTGAGGCCCGTGCCGACGGCGGTGCCGCCCTGGGCGAGGGCATAGATGCCCGGAAGCGTCTGCTCGATACGGGCGATGCCGAGCTGCACCTGGGCGGCATAGCCGGAGAATTCCTGGCCGAGCGTCACCGGGGTCGCGTCCTGCAGGTGCGTGCGGCCGATCTTCACGATGTCCTTGAAGGCCTCGGCCTTGTCGTTCAGCGCCTTGTGCAGGTGCTTGAGGGCCGGGACGAGCCGGTCATGGACCTCGCGGGCGACCGCGATGTGCATGGCGGTCGGGAACGAGTCGTTCGACGACTGGCCCATGTTCACGTGGTCGTTCGGGTGAACCGGCTTCTTGCTGCCGCGCTCTCCGCCGAGGCGCTCGATCGCGAGGTTCGAGAGAACCTCGTTCATGTTCATGTTGGACTGGGTGCCCGAGCCGGTCTGGTAGACCACGAGCGGGAACTCATCATCGTACTTGCCCTGCACCACGTCGGCGGCGGCGCTCGCGATGGCATCGGCCAGGCGCGGCTCCAGCTTGCCCAGATCCTTGTTCACCAGGGCGGCGGCCTGCTTCACGATGGCCAGCGCATGAACGAGCGGAAGCGGCATCCGGTCCGTCCCGATGCGGAAATTCTGGAGCGAACGCTGCGTCTGGGCGCCCCAGAGCTTGTCGGCGGGAACGTCGATGGGGCCGAAGGTATCTGTTTCGATGCGGGTTGAGGGCGACATCCTGACCTCTTTCGATGGAGTTGCGTGTTCTTATCTCAAATGGTGGCGCTCGCAACTGCGAACGCGCATGGAGGCCTTGTAAAATCGGATGAGCGACACCCTGGAAGCCCCCTCGTTCCACCCGCCGCACCCGAGGCCCCGCACGGAGCCGCTCGGCACTTTGGCGTTCCTGAGAGCGGTGCGCGAGAACCCCCTGAACACCTGGATGGAGGCCCATTACGAGGAGCCGATCATCACCGGAGACGGGGCGCTCGGCCGGATGAGTGTGGTGAGCGATCCTGCCGCCATCCGCCATATCCTCGTGGACAACGCCGCGAACTACCGGAAGGACGATCTCCAGCTCCGAATTCTGGCGCCGGGCCTGGGGCGGGGGCTCGTGACCGCGGAGGGAGACGAATGGCGGCTCCAGCGCCGCACCATCGCGCCGCTCTTCACCCCGCGCCATGTGGCGGGCTTCTTTCCGGCCATGGTCGAGGCGGCGGATCGCCTCGTGAGGCGCTGGCAGCGCCGTCCGGCGGGCCGGGTGGTCGATGCCTCGCTGGAAATGACCCGGGTGACCCTCGACGTGCTGGAGCGGACGATCTTCACGCAAGGGGTGCCTAGGGATCCCGATGCCCTCGGACGAGCCATCACCCGCTATTTCAACAGCATAGGCCGGGTCGACCCGCTCGACATCTTCGGATTTCCCGATTGGATCCCCCGGATCGGACGCCTGCGCGCGCGGCCATCGATCCAGTTCTTCGAGGAGACGGTCAACGCGCTGATCAGCGCCCGCAAGGAGTTGCTCGCCCGGGGTGAGCCGGCGCCCCGCGATCTGCTGACGCTTCTCTTGGAAGCCGCCGACCCAGAGACCGGCAAGGGGCTGAGCGACATCGATGTCCGCACCAACATCGTCACCTTCATCGGCGCCGGCCATGAGACCACGGCCAACGCGCTCTCCTGGTCGCTCTACCTGCTGTCCCAGGACGAGCGCGCCCGCGCCCATGTGGAGCGTGAGGTGGACGAGGTTTTGGGCGAGGGACCGCTCGAGCCCCATCATCTGGAAAAACTCGTCTACACCCGCGCGGTCATCGACGAGGCGATCCGGCTCTATCCGCCAGCGCCCTACATGAGCCGGGCGGCCATCGGAGACGACCGGATCGGCGAGCTGGACATCCCGGCAGGCTCGATGGTGGCGATCGTGCCGTACCTGCTCCACCGGCATCGCCGGCTGTGGGACGAGCCGGATGCCTTCCGGCCGGAACGCTTCCTGCCGGAGAACCGCGGGCGGATCGACCGCTTCGCCTATCTGCCGTTCGGGGCCGGGCCGCGGGTCTGCATCGGGGCGAGCTTCTCCCTGCAGGAGGCGGTGATCGTCCTGGCGACCATCGCCCGCTCCGTGCAGCTCGATCTCGTGGAAGGGCACGCGGTCACCCCCGTGCAGCGGATCACCCTGCGGCCGCGCGGCGGCCTGCCCATGCGCCTGACGCAACGCGTCAGGGATGAGAATGCCGGAAGGGTTTAGTTCTTCGGGAGGGGTTAGTTCTTCTTGCGGAAGGCGTCGAGGCTGACGACCTCGGCGCTGCCCGCGCCGCCCTCCGTCGCATCGGTCTGGTCGTCCTCTGCCGCAGCATCGGACACGGCCGCCGGAGCCTTCTCGGGAGCGGGCTTCTTGTCCGCTGCAGGCTGGGTCTTGCGAGGCTGCTTCAGTTCGACGGGTTCCGCGGCATTGCCGCGGATGGGCTGCGGTGCGAGAGGCGCTTCCTCGGCCTCCTCAGCCTCGTCCTGGCTGTCGAACTTGAGGCCGAACTGGACCGAGGGATCGAAGAAGCCGGTCAACGCATCGAAGGGAATGAGAAGCCGCTCCGGAATGCCCGAGAAGGACAGCCCGACCTCGAAGGTGTGCTCCGTGACGTTGAGGTCCCAGAACTGGTGCTGGAGGACGATGGTCATCTCCTGAGGGTACTTTTCGCGCAGACGGTTCGAGAGCCGAACGCCGGGAAAATCCGTCTGGAAGGAGATGTAGAAATGATGCTCGCCCGGCAGCCCGTCCTTGGAATCGATCAGCACCTTGCGCACGACGCCCTTGAGCGCGTCCTGCACCAGAAGATCGTAGCGGATCAGGTCTTTACCACCGGCCATAAGCGAGCCCTTGCAGAAACAAAAGTGGAGGCTTCTGTTGCCAGGTGCCTCCGGACCCCGCCTTACGGTGCTACCCGCAAGGGCTTTGATTCGGCTTTAGGGACCGCTTACGCAGCCACTGCAACCGGAGCATAGTTGTCGTTGGCAACTATAGATTCGGCCCGATAACGGCGGAACCATGCCGAGCGAAAGTCCACCCTTTACGCCCTCGTCGATCCTATTTCGCCCCCGCCAAAACCCAAGCTTGGCCTGGGTTTTGGTGGAGGCGCCGGGTACCGCCCCCGGGTCCGATGGGTTTATTCCGATAGCCGTTTATCGCCATAGTCGGTCGAAACCGACAGGCCCAATATAGGTGGCACGAACGGATTTTGGAAGGGTAGGATCTGTGCGGATTCCCATGAAATGTGAGGCACATGCCCGCTCCATCGGCATGTTTCTTTATCACCTTCAGGTGGTTAACCATTCACAGAAATGGGGAAGTCCCGACTCGGCGTAATGGAGCGGTTGCCCTATGATGGAGGCAGGAGCACCGCATGCAAGCTTATCACGATCTGATCCGCCGCATCATGGACGAGGGCGTCCGCAAGGACGACCGTACGGGAACCGGAACGATCTCCGTCTTCGGTCACCAGATGCGCTTCGATCTCAGCGAGGGTTTTCCGCTCGTCACCACGAAGAAGCTGCACCTGCGCTCCATTATCCATGAGCTTCTGTGGTTCCTGAAGGGCGATACCAACATTCGCTATCTCAAGGAGAACGGCGTTTCGATCTGGGACGAATGGGCCGACGAGAACGGCGACCTCGGCCCCGTCTACGGCAAGCAATGGCGCTCCTGGGCGAAGCCCGATGGCGGGACCGTCGACCAGATCCGCTGGGTGCTGGACGAGATCCGCCGCAATCCTGACAGCCGCCGTCTGATCGTGTCCGCCTGGAATCCGGCGGATCTCGACAAGATGGCGCTCGCGCCGTGTCACTGCCTGTTCCAATTCTACGTGGCCGAAGGGCGGCTCTCCTGCCAGCTTTATCAGCGCTCGGCCGATGTGTTCCTCGGCGTCCCCTTCAACATCGCCTCCTATGCGCTGCTCACGCACATGATGGCGCAGGCGACAGGGCTGCAGCCGGGCGATTTCGTCCATTCCTTCGGGGATGCGCACCTTTATCTCAACCATCTGGAGCAGGCGCGCCTTCAGCTCTCGCGTGAGCCGCGTCCGCTGCCGAAGCTGCGGCTCAATCCGGCCGTGCGCTCGCTGTTCGATTTCACCTACGACGACATCGCCATCGAGGACTACGATCCGCATCCGGCCATCAAGGCGCCCGTCGCAGTCTGAACGAAATGAGCAGGCGCGAAGCCATCGAAAGTGCCGTCCGCATTCTTGCCCCGCGCATTCCTCGGCATGAATTCGAGGCTGTGACCGATCATGCCCTGGGTAGCCGCGGCCTGCACACCGCCTCGCCCGAGAACGCCGCGTGGCTGTCCCTCACGGCCTATATCCGGCACAGGCTGACGGACTACGACGATCTGCTGAACGACGGCTACGACATGGAGAGCGCCCGCTTCTTCGTGCTCGACGACATGAACGCCGTTCTGGAGGAATGGGGCTCCCCCCGGCGTGTCCAGGCCGAAGACGAACCCGAATAGGCTCGACAGCCATGCTTCGTTCCGGCACAACGGCCGCATGAGTCTCGTCATCCGCAAAGCCGAAGAACGCGATGCTTCGGTGATCTTCAGCTTCATCCAAGAACTCGCCGAGTACGAGCGGCTGGCCCATGAGGTCGATGCCTCGGAGGCCGACATCGCGAAGGCGCTTTTCGGCGAGAACCCGCGGGTCTTCGCAGATATTGCAGAGTGGGACGGAGATCCCGCGGGCTTCGCGCTCTGGTTCTACAATTTCTCGACCTTCCGTGGGCGCCATGGGATCTACCTGGAAGACCTCTTCGTCAGGCCTGCCTTCCGTTCCAAGGGAATCGGCAAGGCGCTGCTGAAACATCTCGCCCGCCGCTGCCTCGACGAAGGCCTGACCCGCTTCGAATGGTGGGTGCTCGACTGGAACGAGCCGGCCCTGCGGGTCTACCGTTCCATCGGGGCCATACCGATGGAGGAATGGACCGTGCAGCGGATGACGGGCGACGCTTTGAGGCAATTGGCTGAGGGCTAGTTTGTTGCATTTTTGTTATTATATTTGTTATAATTAGATTGAGTGCTGAGGACGCGTTATGGCTGTTGAAGTCAAGGTAACCCAGGTCGGTTCATCTCTCGGTGTTGTTCTTCCACGTTCTGTCCTCGACCGTTTGAAGGTGGGAAAGGGCGATCATCTGCATGTTGTCGAAACGGCGACGGGAATTGTCCTGACGCCGCTCAATCCTGAAGTGCAGGAACAACTGAAGGCGATGGACGAGGTGATCGTCGAGTATCGCGAAACTCTCGATGCCCTTTCCAAATGACCGAGCCGAGATGGATCAACCGTCAGGCATTGCTGCTCAAACACGCGGAATCCCTGCGCCTCTTCGGTGGAGCAGAAGGGCTTCGCGATGAAGGGATGTTGGATTCCGCTCTGGCGCGACCGGTCAATGCCTGGTCCTACCGCGGCGAGACGCGCATCGAGTTCCTCGCAGCAGCCTACGCTTTCGGATTGAGCAAGAACCATCCCTTCATCGATGGGAATAAGCGAGCAGCCTTCATTGCCTATGTGAGCTTTCTGAAGCTCAATGGTCTCAATCTCGTGGCGTCCCAGCCTGATGCCTATCGCACAATGATCGACCTCGCAGCGGGCGCCATAAGCGAGGAAAGCTTCGCGGAGTGGATTCGGATGAATATCGAACCTTGGCAGGTCTCATGACCATCCCCCTCATTCTCGTCGTCGCGGTTGCCGAGAACGGCGTCATCGGGCGCGACAACCAGCTGCTCTGGCACATCAAGACCGATCTCGGACGCTTCCGCCGGCTGACCATGGGCAAGCCGATGATCATGGGGCGCAAGACCTTCCAGTCCATCGGCAAACCCCTGCCGGGCCGGGAGACGATCGTTCTGACCCGCGATGCCGATTTTGCGGCCGAGGGGACGCATGTGGTCCACGCCTGGGACGAGGCGGTCGCCAAGGGGACGGAACTCGCCGCCGGGATGGGGGCCGATTCCGTTGCCGTCGTCGGCGGGGCGGAGATCTATGCCCTGGCGCTGCCGCATGTCAGGAGCATCTTCCTGACGAAGGTTCAGGCTGCCCCCGAGGGCGATGCGGTCTTTCCGGATTTCGACCGGTCACAGTTTCGTGAGACGAGGCGCGAGGATCATCCCAAAGGCCCCGATGACGAGCATCCATTTACCTTTATTGATCTCGAAAGGCGCCCTTGACCTTGTCCAAGGTTGACGAAGGCGCGCACAATCCCCAAGTCGCAGGCTTGACAGGCGGAAGAGGCAGCACCCACAACCGTCTTGATCTCTCAACGGCCATCCAGGCCGATCACTAAAATGCGAGGAACGGCGTCTAATGCCTTGGAGTAACCAAAGCGGCGGCGGTGGCCCCTGGGGTCAGCGTGGCGGATCGGGAGGCGGCAAGAGCCCCTGGGGCTCAGGTGGCCCTCAGGGGAATGGAAATCCCCCCGACCTTGAAGATATCCTGCGCCGCAGCCAGGATCGCCTGAAGGATTTCATCCCGGGCGGCTCCATGGGGGGCAGAGGGCTCATCATCCTCGTCCTGGGCGTGATCGCCGTTTGGCTTCTGACCGGATTCTACACGGTGCGGCCCAACGAGGTCGGCATCAACATGATCTTCGGCAAGTATACGGGAACCACCGGCGAGGGCCTGCGCTATAACCTGCCTTACCCGATCGGCCGCGTGATGAAGCCTAATGTCACCGCCCAGCAGCGGGTCGAGGTTGGTTATCGCTCCACGCCGACCGGGCAGGGGCGCGCCCGTGACGTGCTCGAGGAAAGCCTGATGCTGACCGCCGACGAGAACATCGTCGACATCGACTTCGATGCGGTCTGGCAGATCAATCCCGCCCGTCCGCAGGATTACGTCTTCAATCTCCAGAACCCCGAAGGCACCATCAAGTCCGTGGCCGAGAGCGCCATGCGCGAGGTGATCGGCCGCCGCAACATCCAGGCCATCCTGACCACCGAACAGGCCAGCATCGCCCAGGAAGTGCGCCAGATCATGCAGGAGGCCCTGGATGCCTATGGCGCCGGCGTCATGATCAACGTGGTCCAGCTCCAGGCGGCCCAGCCTCCCGCCGATGTCCGCCAGGCCTTCTTCGACGTGAACGCCGCCCAGCAGGATGCGGTCCGTGTCCAGAACGAGGCCGGAGCCTTCGCTAGCCGCGTGGTCCCCGAAGCCCGAGGCGAGGCGGCCCGCACGGTGCAGCAGGCCGAAGCCTATCGGGAGCAGTCGGTCGCCGACGCAACCGGTCAGGCGGCTCGTTTCCGCCAGGTGTATGAAGAGTACCGCAAGGCCCCGGACGTCAGCCGCGAGCGCATCTTCCTCGAGACGATGGAACGCGTCTATGGCGGCGTGGACAAGATCATCGTCGACCAGAACGGCCAGGGTGTCGTGCCCTTCCTGCCTCTTACCCAGCAAACTCCGCGGCCTCAGCCGCAGGGCAATGCCGCGAACCCGCAGGGAGCTACGCGATGAACGGTTCGACTCTTCGCACGGGTCTCCTGATCCTGGTGGCCCTGGCCGCCATCGTGCTCTACAGCTCGGTCTTCATCGTCCAGCAGACCCAGTATGCCTTGGTGCTGCGCTTCGGCGCCGTGCAATCGGCCATTTCGGAGCCGGGCCTGAAGTTCAAGATGCCGCTGGTCGATGCCGTGACCTATTTCGAGAAGCGCGTCCTCGATCTCGACCTGCCGGTTCAGACCCTTCTCTCGGCCGACCGGCAGAACCTGGAGGTCGATGCCTTCACCCGCTATCGGATCGTGGATCCGCTGCGCTTCTACCAGGCGGTCGGCAACATCGCGCTGGCCAACCAGCGTCTGCAGAGCTTCACGAACTCGGTCATGCGCAACACGCTGGCGAGCGCGTCCCGCGATGCCATCGTCCGCACCGAGCGCGCCGATCTGATGAACCGCATCCAGGCCGACGTGAACCGGCAGGCAGCGAGCCTGGGCATCGAGATGATCGACGTGCGCCTCACCCGCGTCGATCTGCCGGCGGCGAACAGCCAGGCCGTCTACCAGCGCATGCGCACCGAGCGTGAGCGCGAGGCGGCGGATCTCCGGGCCAACGGCCAGCAGCAGGCGCAGACCATCCGGGCCAAGGCCGAGCGCGAGGCGACGATCATCCGGGCCGAGGCCAATCAGCGGGCCGAGGAACTGCGCGGTCAGGGCGATGCGGACCGGAACCGGATTCTGGCTGAGGCCTTCGGGCAGGATCCCGAGTTCTTCTCCTTCTTCCGGTCCATGCAGGCTTACGAAGCCGGCCTCAAGGGGGGCGAGACCCGTCTCGTGCTGAGCCCGGATTCCGATTTCTTCCGCTATTTCAATGACCCCACGGGTCAGCGGAGCCGCGGAGGTGCCACCGCCCAACCAGCCCCTGCGCCGGCCCAACCGGCCCCAGCCCAATAAGCCCTGATGTTGGATTTGATTGCAGCCCTCGGCCTCGCTCTCGCGGTCGAGGGCATTTTGTTTGCCGCCTTCCCTGATGGCATGCGCCGGGCCATGTACGAGGCGGCCCACAGTCCGAGCGACCAGATGCGGATCGTCGGGATCATCTCTGCGCTGATCGGCGTCGGCGTGATCTGGCTGGTGCGGCATTTCGGCTGAGAGCGCATCGTGCGGCCCCTCGGAGCAATACCCAACGATATGCTTTTCAAGGGTGGAGGTCGGCTGGAATCCAAAAGTGCATTCCACTTTTGGCTCCGATGCGCTCGGCCAAGCTTCCGCCGCAATATCCGCTTGAATGGCGCGGCCAGATACCAATCTATATGCGTATTCTCCGAGAGAGGTTTTCGATGAACACAGCCACGAATGCGCTGGAGCCTTCCAAGACGGCGCTGCCCCAGCGTCCCCTGCGCCGCCGGCTGGCCGCGTCCTGCTTTGCGGTCTTCACAATCGTCGCAACGGCCAGCATGCCACTGCCGGTCCTTGCCCGCTCCGCGCCCGAGTCCTTCGCCGATCTTGCGGCCGAGGTCACGCCAGCCGTGGTCAACATCTCGGCCTCGACAACGGTCGAGACCCGCAACCGAACCCTGCCTCAGCTGCCGCCGGGCACTCCGTTCGAGGATCTCTTTGAGGAGTTCTTCAACCGTCGCGGCCAAGGAGGCGGGGGCGGGGACAGCGCACCCTCTCGGCCGCGCAGCTCGAACTCTCTCGGCTCAGGGTTTGTGATCGATCCGTCGGGCATCGTGGTGACGAACAACCACGTGATCGGCGACGCCAACGACATCAGCGTGATCTTCCCGGACGGCACGCGCCTGAAAGCCGAGATCGTCGGCAAGGATTCGAAGGTCGATCTGGCCGTCCTGAAGGTGAAGACCGACAAGCCGCTCAAGGCGGTGAAGTTCGGCGATTCCGAAGCCATCCGCCCCGGCGACTGGGTGATGGCCATCGGCAACCCCTTCGGCCTCGGCGGCTCGGTGACGGCCGGCATCGTATCGGCCCGCGGCCGTAACATCGAGTCCGGCCCCTACGACAACTACATCCAGACCGACGCCTCCATCAACAAGGGCAATTCCGGCGGGCCGCTGTTCAACATGAACGGCGAGGTCATCGGCATCAACACGGCCATTCTCTCGCCCACGGGCGGCTCGGTCGGCATCGGCTTCGCGGTTCCCGCGTCCACCGCCGTCCCGGTCATCGATCAGCTGCGCCAGTTCGGCGAGACCCGTCGCGGATGGCTCGGCGTGCGCATCCAGAACGTGGATGACGCCACCGCCGAGGCCCTGAACCTCGGCGCCGCGCGTGGCGCTCTCATCGCCGGCATCGACGACAAGGGGCCCGCCAAGCCGGCCGGCCTCGAGGTGGGCGACGTGATCGTTCGCTTCGACGGCAAGGAGGTCAAGGATTCCCGCGACCTGCCGCGCATCGTCGCTTCGACCCCGGTCGGAAAGGCCGTCGACGTGGCCATCATCCGCAAGGGTCAGGAGATGACCAAGCAGGTGACCCTGGGGCGGCTCGAGGACACCGAGAAGCAGGCGAGCCTGCAGCAGCCCTCGACCGAACCGCCGACGGCCACCCGTCAGGCGCTTGGCCTCAACATGTCCGGTATGACGGACGAACTGCGCCGCCGCTTCAGCCTGAAGGACGACCTGAAAGGTGTGGTTATCACCCGGGTCGACCCGAATTCGAACGCGTCCGACAAGCGGATCCAGGCGGGTGAGGTGATCGTCGAAGTCAATCAAGAGCCGGTGTCGAACCCGGCCGACGTGACCAAGAAGATCGACGATCTCAAGGCCCAGGGCCGCAAGTCCGCCCTGCTCCTGGTGGCGAATGCCCAGGGTGAGGTGCGCTTCGTCGCCCTGTCGATCGAATAGGCTGATGAGGAATAGTCATCGAGGGGCGGCCTGGGGCCGCCCTTCTTTTTGCCGGTTTTGTTCTTTATTAAGAACAATATGGTTGACATAAAGGCCTGATCTGGGGGATTGAAGGGGCAGCATCCTCCACGAAACGAGGCTTCGAGGGAGCCTCTGCACGAGATCAGAGCACAATGTCCCAGCACGTCTTTCCCGTTCCGGCAGCCCTGAAGTCGACAGCCCATGTGGATTGGCAGGCCTATCAGGATCTTTACCAGCGCTCACTCGACGATCCGGAAGGCTTCTGGCGCGAACAAGCGCAGATCCTCGATTGGGTGAAGCCCTTCACCAAGGTGAAGAACACCCGTTATTCGCCCGACGACGTGACCATCGAATGGTTCTCCGATGGAGAGTTGAACGCGTCCTTCAACTGCCTGGACCGGCATGCCCGCGACCGGGGCGAGGATGCGGCCATCCTATGGGAGGGCGACACGCCCGGCGACACCCGCAGGGTCTCCTGGAAGGACCTTCAGCAGCAGGTCTCCCGCCTTGCCAACGCCCTGAAGAAGCTGGGGGTCAAGAAGGGTGATTTCGTCAGCGTCTATCTTCCCGTGGTGCCGGAGGCCATCGCCGCCATGCTGGCCTGCGTTCGGATCGGCGCGGTCCATTCCGTGGTCTTCAGCGGCTTTTCGGCGGAAGCTCTGGCCGGTCGGATCGCGGATTGCCGCTCACGGGTGCTGATCACGGCCGATGAGGGCCTGCGGGCAGGCAAGCACGTGCCGCTCAAGAAGAACGCGGATGCGGCCCTCGAGAGCCTGCCCTTCGTCGAGCATGTGCTCGTCGTGCGCCGCACGGGCCGGGACGTTCCCATGACGGAAGGTCGCGACCGTTGGTTCGACGAAGCTCTGGCCGAAGTTTCGGACGAGTGCGCGCCTGTCGCGGTCGGCGCCGAGGATCCGCTCTTCGTGCTCTACACCTCGGGGTCGACGGGCAAGCCCAAGGGCATGCTCCACACCACGGGCGGTTATCTCGTCCACGCGGCCGCGAGTTTCCGGGCGATGTTCGACTACCACCCGGGCGACATCCACTTCTGCACGGCGGATGTGGGCTGGGTGACGGCGCATACCTACCTGATCTACGGCCCCCTCGCGAACGGCGCCACCATCGTGCTGTTCGAGGGTGTCCCCACCTGGCCGGATTCCTCCCGCTGGTGGCAGATCGTCGAGACCTACAAGGTCAACATCTTCTACACCGCGCCGACCGCCATCCGCTCGCTGATGCGCGACGGGGAGGGACCAGTGCGCAAGCACGACCTGTCGTCGCTTCGCGTCATGGGGTCCGTGGGCGAGCCGATCAACCCTGAAGCCTGGCTCTGGTACCATGAGGTCGTGGGAGGAGGGCGCTGCCCCATCGTCGACACCTATTGGCAGACGGAAACCGGAGCCGTGCTCCTGTGCCCGCTGCCCGGCGCCATGGACCTGAAGCCAGGCTCGGCCACGAAGCCGTTCTTCGGCGTTCGGCCCGCTCTTCTCAACAGCGACGGGAATGTTGTCGAAGGCGAGGGCACGGGCCACCTGTGCTTCGCCGATTCCTGGCCGGGGCAGGCCCGCACCATCCTCGGCGACCGGGAACGCTTCCTGAACACCTATTTCAGCACGTTCCCGGGCTATTACTTCACCGGCGACGGCGCGCAGCGGGACGCGGACGGCTATTATTGGATCACCGGCCGCCTGGACGACGTGATCAACGTGTCAGGCCACCGGCTCGGCACCGTGGAGGTCGAATCCGCCCTGGCCTCGCACCCATCGGTCGCGGAGGCCGCCGTGGTGGGCATGCCGCATGAGATCAAGGGGCAGGGCATCTTCGCTTTCGTGACGCTCAAAGAGGGAATCGCGGAGAACGATGATCTCCGCCGCGATCTCATCCAGGTCGTGCGCACCCGCATCGGCCCGATCGCCACGCCGGATCGGATCGAATGGGCGCCGCAATTGCCGAAGAACCGATCAGGGAAAATCCTGCGCCGGATCCTCACGCGCATTGCGGCCGGCGACTACGAGAACCACGGCGATACGTCGACGGTCGCCGATCCGACAGTGGTGGCCGAGATCGTCAGGCGGGCTCAGGCGGCCGCTTAGGTATCGAGGAACTCATCCGCTCGATACCCCTGCACATAAAGCAGCGCCGAGAGATCCGCGTGGTCGATGCGGGCGTGGGCAGCGGCTGCGACGGCGGGCTTGGCGTGGAAGGCGATGCCGAGGCCGGCTTCTTCCAGCATGGCGAGGTCGTTGGCGCCGTCGCCGACGGCCATGGTCTCGTGCGGTGCGAGGCCGAAGCGGGCCCTCAGCTCCACCAGGGTCGCGAGCTTCGCTTCGCGGCCGAGGATCGGCTCCTCGACCTGGCCTGCGAGCTTGTCGCCGTTCAGGATCAGATGGTTGGAGCGGTGCTCGTTGAAGCCGACCTTGGCCGCGACGGGGCCGGTGAACAGGGTGAACCCGCCCGAGACGAGGCAGGTATAGGCCCCGTTCGCACGCATGGTCCGGACTAGGGCCTGGCCTCCGGGGGTCAGGGTGATGCGCTTCTCGATGATCTCGTCGACCACGTTGACCGGCAGGTCCCGGAGCAGCGCCACGCGCTCGCGCAGGGCGGGCTCGAAGGCGATCTCGCCGCGCATGGCCCGCTCGGTGATCTCGGAAACCTCCTTCTTCAGGCCCACGTAATCCGCCAGTTCGTCGATGCATTCCTGGCCGATCATGGTGGAATCCATATCCGCAAGGAACAGGCGCTTGCGGCGGGTGCCCAAGGGCTGCACCACGATGTCGATGGGCTGGCCGGTCAGGGCCTGACGCAGGGTGGTCTCGACGATCTCCGGCTGGGCCCCGCCCGCGACGATCAGATCCGCTGCGATTCCCCTTGCCAGAACGGAGCGTTCCGTCTCTTGTCCGAGCGACGTTGCGGCCAGGGCCAGGATCTCGTCCGTGAGAATCGGCCGGGACGGGTTGGCGATGAGGGTCGCAACGAGGGAATTCTGGGAAGACGCCATTGGGAGACCTGGCTTTGAAGGGGTTTGGGATCGGCGCGGTTCTCATCGCAGGGCCGACCGCATCAGGCAAGTCCGCATTGGGCATCAAACTGGCTCGGGAACTCGATGGCGTCGTGATCAATGCCGATTCCATGCAGGTCTACCGGGACCTCAGGGTCATCACGGCCCGTCCCACACCCGAGGAGGAGGCTCAGGCTCCCCATCGCCTCTACGGCCACGTGGATGCCGCCGTGAACTTCTCCGTGGGCCGCTATGTGGCCGATGCGGTCGAGGTCCTGCGAGAGATCCAAGGCCGGAAGCTGCCGATCTTCGTGGGCGGGACCGGGCTCTACTTCAAGGCCCTGACCGAGGGCTTGTCCGACATGCCTCCCGTTCCGGATGACGTACGCGAGCAGGTGCGCCGGGACAGCGAAGGGCTGGAAACACCGGAGCTCCACCGTCTTCTGTCGGAACGCGACCCTGAAACGGCCCGGACCCTGCGCCCGTCGGACCGCCTGCGGATCCAGCGGGCATTGGAAATCTTCGCCGCGACCGGCCGGCCGCTCGTCTCCTTCCACGGCGCCCGCCAGCCGGGGCCGTTCGCCGACGTGCCGGTCATCAAGCTCTTTCTGGCGCCAGACCGGGACGAGTTGCGCCGACGGATCGACGCGCGGTTCATCGCCATGATGGACCTGGGAGCCCTCGACGAGGTGAGGGCTCTGGGCGAGCGGAAGCTCGATCCCATGCTCCCGGCCATGCGGGCGCACGGCGTCCCTGGCCTCCTGGCTCAGCTGCGTGGCGAGATTCCGCTCGACGAGGCCATCGCCAAGGGGCAGGCCGATACGCGGCGCTATGCCAAGCGTCAGTTCACCTGGTTCCGCCACCAGTTGCCCGACTGGCAATGGGTCGCGCCGGAAAGGGCGTTCGAGGCCGTCATGGAGCGCCTCAGTGTCCCGGCGACCCCGCCCACATCTGGTAGAAGGTGATGAAGATCTCGAACACGATCAGCAGGACGATGATCAGTTCGAGGCGCAGGGACCGTTCCGTATCGATGATGTCCGTCAGCGCCTGGGCCGTGTCGCCCAGCACTTCGAGCTTGCGGTGGAGTGCCGTGGCGCGCTCCTTCAGCTCGTATTCGTCCTCCAGGCGGGCATAGAGGCGTTCGAGGTCGGGCCGGTCCCAAAGGACATCGGGCTTCTCCTCCACGGCCACGCCGCCCGACATGCGCTGGCGGACCAGCAGGGCCTGGCCGACCTGCTTGAGGATCCGGCGGCGATCCCTGGGGCGCCGGCCTCTTGCGGCGAGATGCTGTACGGACGGCTCCACCAGCTCGAAGGCGGCCGTGGCTTCCCGCTCGTCGCGGGCCAGGGTCGCACTCTTGGACAGGGCATCCGCGATGACGATGAGGCGCTCCGTGGAGAGCTGCTTGATGAAGATGGGGCCTCCCGGCGGGATCTGATCGTCCCGGTCCGGCGAGATTTCGATGATCGCGGTCTCCTCCTCGTGCCGGGCGAACTCGCCCCGGATGCGCTGGCGCAGGCCGCGGATGACCTCGTCCTCTTCGAGCGGGGTCAGCCCCACGAGAACGGCGACGCCGTAACGGAAGAGGGCCACGAAGCCGTCCTGCCCGGCCCGGAAGGCGAGGGGAGTCGTGGACAGCACGTCGCTGCGTTCCAGCCCCGCCACATCGAGGCGGTCGCCGAGAAGCAGGGCCCGGGCGGTCAGGCGCATGGTCTGCATGGGCGCGCCGGTCGAGGAGATGGTATCGGTCATGGTCATACGACTAAAATAGCAGTTTAAAATAGAAGCTGAGCAGATTTCAGCCAAGTCGATCCTGCTTGACCGAATGAAATGGATCGTCTAGCGTCGGCGCAACTTTTGAACCGAGAGCTGCCCCCATGCGCAAGCTTATTCTCGTAGTACGAGCGCCATCGACGGAGCGGGATTGACCCCCGCAGGTCCGGCGATGGCGCACAGGCCCCCACAGGGGCCTTTTTTATTGCCCGAATTCCAAGACAGTGATGCGAAAGATCCCGAGGAGCGATTGAGATGAGCGAGACGATGACCGGAGCCGAAATGGTGATCCGAGCCCTGCAGGACCAGGGGGTTGAGCATATCTTCGGTTATCCGGGCGGAGCGGTGCTTCCCATCTACGACGCGCTCTTCCACCAGGATAAGGTTCGCCATGTCCTCGTCCGCCACGAGCAGGGGGCGGTTCACGCAGCGGAAGGCTACGCGCGCTCGTCCGGCAAGCCGGGCGTGGTGCTGGTGACCTCCGGTCCCGGCGCGACCAACGCGATCACGGGTCTTGCGGACGCGATGATGGATTCGATCCCGCTGGTCTGCATCACCGGCCAGGTTCCGACCCATCTCATCGGCTCCGACGCCTTTCAGGAATGCGATACGGTCGGCATCACCCGCCACTGCACCAAGCATAACTACCTGGTCAAATCCATCGAGGACCTGCCGCGCGTCCTGCACGAGGCCTTCTACGTGGCGCAGAACGGCCGGCCGGGCCCGGTCGTGGTCGATCTGCCGAAGGACATCCAGTTCAAGTCCGGCTCTTATGCTCGTCCCCTGAGCAACCAGCACAAGACCTATCGGCCCACCGTCAAGGGCGACATGGACCACATCCGCGCGGCCGTGGAGCTGATGGCCAATGCCAAGCGTCCGGTGTTCTACACGGGCGGCGGCGTCATCAATTCGGGTCCCCACGCGGCGATGCTGCTGCGCGAGCTCGTGCAGCTCACCGGCTTTCCCATCACCTCGACCCTGATGGGTCTCGGCGCCTATCCGGCCTCGGACCAGCAGTGGCTCGGCATGCTCGGGATGCA
>Ga0182740_1001387_pt1 | contig 16594 bp, 13 predicted proteins | sample eDN5th37CKraftBY_FD_128872 | JGI IMG/M metagenome (GOLD analysis project Ga0182740, IMG submission 128872) | Enriched backyard soil microbial communities from Emeryville, California, USA - eDNA 5th pass 37_C Kraft BY (version 2) (version 2) | ecosystem: Environmental > Terrestrial > Soil >...
ATGCGCGGCGGCGAGATCGCTGACGTGGATATAATCGCGGACGCCCGTCCCGTCGGCGGTGGCGAAATCGGTGCCGAAGATGCTGACCGCGTCGCGCTTGCCGCACGCCGCCTCGGCCGCGACCTTGATGAGATGCGTCGCGCCCGCCGTCGATTGGCCCGCGCGGCCCGCCGGGTCGGCGCCGGCGACGTTGAAATAGCGCAGCGCCATATAGTTCATCGGATGGGCGGCGGCGACGTCGGCGAGCATCGCTTCGGTCATCAGCTTCGACATCCCGTAGGGGTTGATCGGCCGCTGCGGCGCATCTTCCGCGACCGGCACCGTATCGGGGATGCCGTAGGTCGCGGCGGTCGAGGAAAAAAGGAAATGGCGCACGCCGCCGGTCACCGCGCTCTCGATCAGCGTGCGGCTGTTGGCGGTGTTGTTCCGGTAATATTTGAGGGGGTCGACGACCGATTCGGGCACCACCACCGAGCCCGCGAAATGGAGGATCGCGCCGATCCGGTGCCCGGCGATCACGCGTCCGACGAGCGCGCTGTCGCCGACGTCGCCCTCGACGAACGTGGCGTCGGCCGGGACCGCCGAGCGGAAGCCGGTGGTCAGATTGTCGAGCACGACGACCGGTCGGCCGGCGTCGAGCAGGGCGAAAACCGCATGGCTGCCGATATAGCCCGCGCCGCCGGTGACGAGGACGGTGGGGGTCTGCGCTACCATATCAAATCTCCGCTGTGGCCGGACCCGGTCCGGCGAGGATCGCATCGATCCGGGCGGCGGCGTGGCCATCGCCGTAGGGATTATGCGCCCGCGCCATCGCCGTATAGGCGGTTTGATCGTCGAGCAGACGCGAGGTTTCGGAAACGATGCGATCGGTGTCGGTTCCGATCAGGCGCGCGGTTCCGGCCGCGACGCCTTCCGGGCGCTCGGTCGTCTCGCGCAGCACTAGCACCGGCTTGCCCAAGGCGGGCGCCTCCTCCTGCACGCCGCCGCTGTCGGTCAGAACCAGATAGGCGGCGCCGAGCAGGCGGACGAAATGCGGATAATCGAGGGGCGGGAGCAGCGCGATCCGCGGATTCGCGCCGAGCGTGCGCGCGATCGCTTCGCGGGTCCGGGGGTGAGGGTGGACGGGCAGCGCAACCACGACGTCATCGCGGCGCGCGATGCGGCGCAGCGCTTCGGCGATCGCCATGGTTCCGTCCCCCCGATTCTCGCGGCGGTGCGTGGTGACGAGGATCAGCCGCCTGCCCCGAGCGCGCGCCATCACGGCGTCGACCCCGCCGGCCAGGCGCGGCTGGGCCGCGATTTGGTCCCGCACCCAGAGCAGGGCGTCGATCACGGTGTTGCCGGTGACATGGATCGCCGCCGGCGCGACACCCTCGCGGTGCAAGGCGTCGGCGGCGCGCCGGGTCGGGGCGAAATGCTGATCGGCGAGCACCGCGATCATCCGCCGATAGCTCTCCTCCGGCCAGGGGTGGAGCATGTTGCCGCTCCGCAGCCCGGCCTCGACGTGGCTGATCGCGATCCTGCGATGGTGGGCCGCGAGCGCGCCGGCGAGCGCGGTCGCGGTGTCGCCCTGGACGACGACGCGGTCGGGCCGCTCCGCATCGAGCACGGAGCCGATGCCGGAGAGCAGCCGCGCCATCAGCGTGTCGAGCGTTTGATCGGGGCGCATCAGGGCGAGGTCGATGTCGGGCGCGATTCCGCCCTGGGCGAGAACCTGGTCGAGCAGGTCGCGATGCTGGCCGGTCGCGCAGAGCCGCACCGAAACGCCGTCCCTTCGCCGCAGGTCCCGGATCACCGGCAGCAGCTTGATCGCCTCGGGCCGCGTTCCGAACAGAATGAGAAGCTTGGCGGCCATCGCGCGCGGCTTACCGCCTCGGTCACCGGGCTTCAATCCACCGGCGCCGCTTGAGCGGGAGGGGGCGCCGGCCCATGGTGCGAGCGGCGTGGCGCGGGTCATGCCATAATGCCGTTGTCGCGTTGCCCGGAGGGATAAGCGTCCGATGAAATGCTGTCTGAAAGCAGGCGTCGCGCTGGCGCTGGCGCTGGCCGGGGTGCCGGCGCCTGTGCTCGGGCAGGCGCCATCGCCGGAAACCGCCGGGCTGCAACAGCTTCAGGCCGAGGATCTGCGGGTGGCGACGATCGCCTATCGCCTCGCGGTCGCGAATCGCGAGTTGTGCCTTGATACCGCGCCGCTCAGCGGCCTGATCGTGCATGATGCGAGCCAATATGCGCCCGATTACCGGCCGGCCGCGATCCGGCTGTTCGGACTCGGCGGCGGGCCGGGGGTCGAGGCGGTTGTGGCGGATAGCGCGGCGGCGCGGGCTGGGGTCCGGGCCGGCGACGAGCTTGTCGCGGTCAACGACGTGGCGGTCGATCGCCGCGCGGCGGACGGCGGCGCGGCCGATTACGCGCCGGTTGCCACGGTCAAGGCGCTGCTGGCGGCGGAACTGGCCAAGGGCCCGGTGGATCTCCGGGTGGTGCGCGGGGGCGAAACCCGGATGTTCCGCATCGTCCCGGTCGAAGGGTGCGCCTCGACGATCCAGCTCCTTCCCTCGGATCGCAGCGATGCGGGCGCCGATGGGCGGATGATCTCGATCACCACCGCGATGGTGGATTATGCCGATGGCGACGACGAACTGGCGGTCGTCATCGCTCACGAGATGGCGCATAACGCCCTGCGCCACCGCGCCCGGCTCGATGCGGCCGGCGTCTCGCGCGGCATCTTCCGAATTTTCGGCAAGAACGCGAAACAGATCAGGCGGACCGAGGAGGAGGCCGATCGGCTCGGCCTGTACCTCATGGCGCGCGCCGGCTTCGACATCGAGGCGGCGCCGCGTTTCTGGCGCCGCTACGGCAAGGCGCACGATCTGGGTTTCCTGTCGGAGCCGACTCACCCACGCTGGAAGGCCCGGGTCGAGGCGCTACAAGCCACGATCCACTGGATTCGCGAACAGCAGGCGCGCGGCGCGCCGATTCGGCCTCCGGATTTTCCGGAAGCGGGGCTCGCGAAGGGCGGTTGAACCGTGGCAGCCGGGCCACAATTGGACGCGCTTTTCCTTCAACCCGCCTTGATGACGGCTTTTCAGGCGGTGTTTTACGGCGTGCGGTCCAGCGAAGGGGTTGAATTGTTTACCTGTTGATGCAAAAGGTAGTCCGATCGAGACAAGGAGGACCTGTTCATGCGCGTAATTAAGTTGGCCACCGCGGCCATAGGGGGCTTGGCGTTGCTGGCGACTCCGGTGATCGCGTCTGCGGCGCCGGCGGCTTCGGCTGCGCGCCTTTCGCTTGACGCCGCGTCGCCGCAGGTCCGTCAGGGAGCGCGTATCGGCGCGGAGCGCAAGGCAGAGAACAAGGCAAGCAGCGGTGTCGTTCTCGCGGTTCTCGCGGTTGCGGCCGTGGGCGCCGGTATCGCCGTCGCCGTCAGCGGCGGCAATGACGACGCCGCTCCCGCGAGCCCGTGAGCGCTTAAGCCTATCGCGATAAGAGAAGGGCGGTCCGCGAGGCCGCCCTTTCCTTTTGGGGGATTCGCTTTGGGGGCATCGGCGCGATCCCGCACGTTGACATGAGGCTCTTCCCGCGCATTTGAGGTGCGATGAAGACGATATACGGGCGGTTCAGGGTTGGCGGGGCGGGCTATTCTCCGGGCGTGCCGCTGCTGGCGCTTTTTCTTGGCGTGTGCCTGCTGGGCGGGGGGGCATCGCGTGCGGACGTCGAGTCGCAACTTGCGGTACGTGCGGCGGGCCTTATCCTGCTGGGCGTCGCACTCTTCCTGCCGAAGCTCGACCTTCGGGCGATCCGCGCGCCGCTCTGCTTCATGGCGGCACTGGCATTGCTGATCCTGATCCAGCTCATGCCTCTGCCTCCGGCGCTGTGGACGATGCTGCCGGGGCGCGGCTTCTTTGTCGATGCGGCGGGGGCCGCGGGCGTGGCGCAGCCGTGGCGCCCGCTCAATTTGACGCCCGATCTCGGCTGGAACAGTCTGCTCGCTCTGGTCCCGCCGACCGCCGCGTTGATCGGCGCGGCGGCGCTGACCCGCGACGAACGTCTGGGCCTGTTGCCCGTCCTGATCGGGCTTGCGCTGTTCAGTGCGCTCTGGGGCATTGCCCAGATCAGCGCCGGCCCGAACAGCCCGCTCTATACCTACGAGATAACCAACCGGGCATTGCCGGTAGGTATGTTCGCCAATCGCAACCATCAGGCGGCGTTGCTGGCCATGACGCTTCCGATGCTGGCGCTGTGGGGGCGGCTCCGCGCCAGTGGCTGGCGCTACGGTATCGCGGTGACGCTCGGGATCATGCTGCTGCCGCTGATTCTGGTGACAGGGTCCCGGGCCGGGCTCGGCCTTGCGCTGCTGGGGCTGTTGTTCGGCTACCTGTTATTATACGCGCCGTCGCGAAGCGGGCGGACCGCGGTGCGGCGCGCATTCGATGCGCGATCCCGGGTCGCGGCGCTGCTGCCGGTGCTGCTGGCCGCGCTCGTGGTCGCGCTCACGATCATGCTCGCCCGTGCCGCCGCGCTTCAGCGCCTCCTCGACGTCAAGCTCGGCGGGGATACGCGCCTCGAACTGTTCCGGCCGCTGCTGCGGATCGCGATCGACTATATGCCGTTCGGTTCCGGGTTCGGCTCGTTCAACGCCATCTATCGCCACCATGAAGCCTTTGACGCGCTGAGTTTCACCTATCTCAATCACGCCCATAACGACCTGCTCGAACTGGCGATCGAGGCGGGGCTGCCGGGTGTGCTCCTGGCGGCGGGTTTCGTGGCCTGGTGGGCGCGGCGCTCGTTCCTGGTGTGGCGCGCGCGGGCCAATGGCTCGCGGGCCGTGCTTTTCGGGCGGCTGGGCTCGGCGATGATATTGATCCTGTTGCTCGCGAGCCTGCCCGATTATCCGCTGCGGACGCCGATGTTGGGGGTAATTTTCGCGGTGGCATGTGTCTGGCTGGCGGATTATTCGGCTAAACGCGCCTGACAGGCATTCTGGCCAATTTTCTGGGGATCGAGCTAGTTTGCTTGCTTTACCCGATTCCCACAAGCCGCTAGTGCCATGCGCAAGCCGTGTTTTGAGTTCGAGGGCAGCTCTTTGAAGAACTATGGGCTCTTGGCCATTGTCGGAACGATTGCATTGGCGGGCTGTGGGGGGCCGGGACCGCTGGTCAGCAACGACCAGCTGACGGTGACGAGCATGGGCGAACTGCCGCCGCCGACCCGGGCCGATCTCGCGGCGCAGGATCGCCCCTATCTCATCGGCCCGTTCGACAAGATCACGGTGGATGTGTTCGGAATCGACGAACTGAGCAAGGAAGTGCAGGCCGATGCCAGCGGCCGCATCTCCTTTCCGCTGATCGGGGTGATCGAGGCCGCGGGCAAGACGCCGGCGGAGTTGGCCAGCGCGATCGAGGAACTGCTGCGGGGGCAATATGTGCGCGATCCGCAGGTGACGGTTAACCTCAAGGAGACGGTGAGCCAGGTCATCACCGTGGATGGCGAGGTCAAGGAGCCCGGGCTCTATCCCGTCGTCGGCCGGATGACGCTGAGCCGCGCGGTGGCGACCGCGAAGGGGGCCACCGAATTTGCCAGATTGAGCGACGTGACGATCTTCCGCACGGTCGGCGGCCAGCGGATGGCCGCGCTCTACAATCTGAAAGCGATCCGCCGGGGCGAATATAGCGATCCCGAAGTCTATGCGAACGATATGGTGATCGTCGGCAATTCGGAGGCGCGGCGTATCTTCCGGGATATTCTGCAGGCTTCGCCGCTGATAACGACGCCGCTCATCGTCCTGACGCGGCATTGACCTCGTGTCGTCCGCCTCGCGTGTCCGAAAGATTCTGAAATGACGAACGTGGCCACCGATAAGGCAATCCGGCAGCTGGCCCGTCCGGCCTGGCCTGGTCGGCCGCTTGAGGACGACGCGCCGGGCGCGCTCGAGACGCCGATCATTACCCAATATCTGCGGATTTTCTGGCGGTGGAAGCATATCATCGCCGCGGCTATCGGCGTGGCGTTCGTGATCGGGGTCGTCGTGACGCTGCTTACGACCAGACTCTACACCGCCACGGCGACGATCGAGATCGCGCGCGAGGGCGACAAGGTCGTGAAGATTCAGGGGGTCGAGGCGGAAAGCAATGCCGCCGACCTCGAATTCTATCAGACGCAATATGGCTTGTTGCGGTCGCGCTCGCTTGCCGAGCAGGTCGCGCGCGAGCTCAAATTGGGGGAGAATCCCCAGTTCTTCGAGATGTTCGGCGAGAAGCTGGACGGCGACGCGGCGTTTGACGGCACGAAGAAGGCGGTCAGCCAGGCGGTGCGGGACAAGCGGGTGCGCGAGGCCGCGCGGGTCTTGCTCGACAATCTGGATGTGTCGCCGATCCGGATGTCGCGGCTGGTCGAGATCAGCTTCACCAGCCCGGAGGCGCCGTTATCGGCGAAGGTGACCAACGCCTGGGCCGCCAATTTCATCGAGGTCAATCTCGATCGGCGCTTCCAGGCGACCTCCTATGCGCGCAAATTCCTGGAGGGAAGGCTTGAGCAGCTCCGGCAGCGGCTGGAGGAATCCGAACGCGCGCTCGTGCGGTACGCTTCGGCGCAGCAGATCATCAATCTGCCGGGCACCGGGCCGGCGGCGGGGGAGCGGTCGCTCGTCGCCGACGACCTCAGCGCCCTCAACAACGAACTCACCGTCGCGACGGCCGAACGGATCAAGGCCGAAAGCCGGGTCCGCTCCAAGCAGCAGGAGGGGCGTGGCGCCGTCAACGAGGCCCTGAACAACCCGGCGATCAACGGGCTGCGCGAAAAACGCGCCGAGGTCGCGGCGGACTATGCCCGGCTGATGACCCAGTTCGAGCCGGGTTATCCGCAGGCGCAGGCGCTCGCGTCGCAGATCCGGCAGCTCGACGCCAGTATCGAGCGCGAGGAGAGCCGGGTCCATGCCTCGCTCGACACCGCGTATCGCGATGCGCTGTCCCGTGAGACCGAACTCAAGACGCGGGTCGACACCCTGAAGGATTCGCTGCTGAATCTGCGGCGGCGCAGCATTCAGTACAATATCTATCAGCGGGACGTGGACACCAACCGCCAGCTGTATGACGGCCTTCTCCAGCGCTACAAGGAGATCGGCGTCGCCGGCGGCGTCGGCACCAACAATATTTCGATCGTCGATTCCGCGATCACGCCCGAGAAGCCGTCGCGGCCGCGGGTGCTGATCAATCTCGCGATCGCGCTGGCGCTGGGCGCCATCCTCGGTGTCGGCCTTGCCCTCGCCCTCGAGCAGATCGACGAAACGATAACCGATCCGGAGGATATCGAACGGTCGCTGCGCGTCGCCTTGCTCGGCGCCGTACCCAAGAGCGGCGATCGCTTGCCGATCGAAGCGCTGGCCGACCGGAAATCCCCGATCGTCGAGGCCTATCTGGCGCTGCAGACCAATCTCGAATTTGCGACCGATCACGGCGTGCCGCGTTCGATATCGGTGACCAGCACGCGGCCGGGGGAAGGCAAATCGACCTCTGCTTATGCGATTGCGCTCTCGCTGGCGCGCGCGAAGAAGAAGGTCGTCCTGGTCGACGCCGACATGCGCTCGCCCTCGGTCCATCACCAGTTGGGGCTCGCCAACGAGCAGGGCCTGAGCAATCTTCTGGCGGGTAGCGACGATATCGATGCCGTGATCCGGCAGGTCGGCGAAATGATGCCCGCGGTGATGACCTCGGGGCCGCTGCCGCCCAACGCGGCCGAATTGCTGACGGGGCCGCGCCTCGATCTGGTGCTCAAGGCGCTCGCCGAACATTTCGACCATATCGTTGTCGACTCGCCGCCGGTGATGGGTCTGGCCGATGCGCCGCTGATCGCCAGCCGGGTGGAAGGCACTGTCTTCGTCGTCGAGGCGCATGGCATTCGCAGGCGGCTGGTGCGGATGGCGCTGGATCGCCTGAATGACGCCCATGCCCATGTTCTTGGCGCTATCCTCACCAAATTCGATGCCAGGAAGGCGCATTTCGGCTACGGATATGAATATGGTTATGGCTATGGCGAGGTGCGGTCGGCCGGGTCCGCCTGACGCTGATTTCGCGGCGTGAGCAGGGCGTTGAGGCTCGGAGTGCGGGGCGGCGGTGTCGTCGTCTGCCTCTGGCTGCTCTGGCTGGCGGTCACGACGAGCATCGCCAATGTGACGATGCTTACCGACCCGGCGGGCGCGGTGCGGTGGGCGCCGCATAACGGCGCGGCGCTCGCGGCCCTGTCGGACCATTTGCTGACGCCCGATGCGGCGGCGGACACCGTTGAGCGAGCCCGGCGGCTGGCGCAGGCGGCGCTGGTGCGCGATCCTACTACGGTTCTGGCCGCCCGGACGCTGGGCCTGATTGCTGACGCCCGGGGCCGGCCCGATCAGGCGAAGCGGCTGTTTGCGTATGCCGAGGGGCTCACCCGCCGCGACCTCGCCACGCAACTCTGGCTGATCGAAAGCCAGGTCCGGGCGGACAATGTGTCCGGTGCCCTGCGGCATTTCGATACAGCGCTGCGGGTGTCCCGCCACGGCCCGTCGATTCTGTTTCCGGTGCTCGTCGCGGCGACCGACGACGCCACGCTGCTGCCGGCGCTGGCCGGGACGCTGGCGCGGAATCCGGCCTGGCGCGATGGCTATCTGCGCGAGGTGATCCGGTCCGGCCCGTCGCCGCGGGCGTTGGTGGTCCTTGCTGGCCTGCTGCGCGCGGCGGGTTCGCCGATCGACGACAGCCAGACGAATGCGCTGCTTGCCAGACTGGTGGGCGATCAGCAGTTTGGCCTGGCGCGCGTCGCGTACACCGATGCGAAAGGGCGTCAGCGGGCCCCCGATGCCGGCCTCGTCATCGACGGCGGCTTCCAGTCCCAGCCTGCTTTCCAGCCGTTCGACTGGTTTCTGGCCGATACGCCCGACATCTATGCAGTGCGGGAGTTGCGTGACGGCAGCAACGGCAATTTCGCGCTCGTGTTCCATGCGGAACGCGACCGGAATGGGCGGGCCGCCCAGCAATTGCTGATGCTGCCGCCGGGACGGTATCAGTTTTCAGCGCTCGCCGGCGATATTCAGGCGGACCGGCTGGCACTCCCCGCCTGGCAGATCAGCTGCGCCGGCAAGACGCAGAGCCCTCTGATGCAATTGCGTCTACCGGCCGCCGGGGCGCCCGAAAGCGAAGTCGCCGATAGCTTCGAGGTTCCGTCGCGCGATTGTCCGGCGCAATGGCTCCGCCTCCAGCTCCGCGCAAGCGACGCGATCGACGGCGTGTCCGGCTGGGTCGATGAGGTCACGATCAGACCCCGGCATGCGGGCGATTGACGGGGCGGCGACCTGTTACGATACCGATCCCGAAATTTACGCGCAGCCGAAGATCTCGAAATATTGCCTGGCAACGACCGACCAGCGATAGCGTCTGTCGGCGATTTCCTTCAATATGCCGCTGCGCGGAACCAACTCGCCGGCATTGATTTGGTCGATCAATTGCTGAAGCTCGCTGGCGCTTCCGAAATATTCGGAAGCATTCTCGGTCGTCGCGCGATTGAAGCCGCAATCGAAAGCGAGGATCATGCCGTGGCAGTGCATCGCCTCGACCAAAGAGGGATTGGTTCCTCCGGCGGAGTGGCCGTGGACGTAGAGGGTGGCGTTGTCGTGCAGTGTCCGCAGCGTTCCAGCGTCGTATATCGGATCGAGCAGATGGAAGTGTGGCAGGGATGCGTATGCCTGCCGGAGCGCCCTGCCGTAACTGCTCGCGTCCCAGTTACCCACGAAAACCAAGGGCAGTGTGCGCTGCCCCGCAAATGCCTCCAGCGTCATCGCGATGTTGTTCTCGGGTTCGATCCGGCAGATCGAGAGAGCGTAGCGGGGCGGAACGCCCAGTTTCGATGCACTCGCGCTCGCCGTCACCTTCAATACATGGTCGCCGCCATATGGGATAACCTGGCAGTCGACGCCGTAGGATGAGGCGATATGTCGTGCGATTTCGATATTGTCGGCGATGACGCTGTGGGACCATTTGGCGGCGACCCCCTCCGAGAACCGGAGGAACCACCGGGACAGCCCGCGCCACTTTTCACGTTTCCACTCGATTCCATCGACATTGGTGACGATCCGGGCCGAAGAGAGCAGCCGCAACAGCGGAATGCCGACCGCCCCTGAAACGCCCAGCACGAGAATGGCGTCCGCGCCGTGGCGCCACGCGGACAGCATCGACCACAAATCGTAGGGAAGACTCTGGGCGCCGTTGGCGTTGAGCGGCACATATCGGAGCGACGCGCCATGACAGCGCGCGGGCCGCTCGCGATAGACTTTGCCGCTGCAATAGACCACCAGATCGCAATCGATGGACCGCGCCTCGCAATAGCGCGCAAGATTGTCGACGAGGGTTTCGAAACCCCCGTATCGGGCCGGGATCCCAACCGACCCCACGATCGCGACCTGCATCCCTATCTGCCCGGCTTCCGCGCGATCATCAGTTGCCCGATATAGCGGAAGCCGGCGCGGTGGAGTAGCGCGTCGGCCGGCTGGAGCACCCGATAGGCGATCCCTCTCAACCGATTGGCTATACGCCTCAATCGATCGACGGTGGCTCGGTGCCGGAATTCGCCTCCGCGCATGCTCGCCGTTTCCTTATGGCGGAAAAGCGAGCCGATATAATTGCGGATAAAATCGAACAGACTGCTCTGCTCAGCCGAACTCACGAGCGTAAGCCCAAGGCTCCCGGCCATTTTGCGGAGGGACAGGGGGGTGAAGCGCGACAGGTGATGGGGCGGGAAATCGAGTGGGGGGCGCCAGCTCATCTGGCTGTTGGGCGTCGAAATCACGAGGAGGCCATCCGGTTTGAGCAGTCTGACGCAATCTTCCAAGATCGGTGTGAATTCGTCGAGATGTTCGATTACCTCGAACATGGTGATGACATCGAACTGGGCGCCGCCGGCGGCCAAGTCCGTCATCGTACGATTGGAAATGCGGCCGGCCAACCCGAACCGGTCTTGTCCTCGGGCGATCGCCGTTCGATTGAAGTCGAGGCCGTGGGCGTCATAGCCTCTGTCGAGGAGTTGGCGGACGAAAAATCCATCGAAGCAACCGACGTCGAGAGTTGCTGCACCGGCTCTGGAATGCCGTCCGATAAAATCGATCGCACGATGATGGTGCCACTGCATGCGGTCGCCAGCGTCGGGAAAGAGGTTGAGGTCGTCAAGATAATCGGCGTCGATTTCGTAGTCTTGGGACATAGTCACATTTTCATTTTTGAAATGCTCATAGCCGCAATTATTGCATTTATAGTGAAGATAATCCCGAAAGGATCCGAGCTTGTCCATGCCATGCTGACAGCAGTTGCAGGATATTTGTGTCATGGCCGAGTCTCCAGACCATAAAGGGAGAGCGTGAGTTGGTTCAAACGGGATACGTCGAATTTCTCCTCGCAATAGCGACGCGACAGGGGAACGACCCGTTCGGTCATCGCGCGGTCCACCTTGAGCAACGCATCGGCCAGTGAATCCGCACTGCGGGGCTCGCACAGATAACCGTTCCACCCGTCGACGACGGTTTCGCGGCAGCCGGGAACATCGGTTGCGATCACGACTTTCCCGAAGGCCAGCCCTTCGATGAGCGAACGCGGGACGCCCTCCCGATACGAAGGCAGCACGATGATGTCCGCCGCCGCCATGTAATCGCGGATATTGTCCTTGAAGCCCAGATAGTGGACGCCGTGCGCATGCGCGAAATTTTCGACGCTCTCCGCCGGAAAATAGCCGCTCGCGGCGCTGTCGATCAGCCCGAGATGAAGGAAGAGATAGCGATCGGGGAAGGCTTCGCTGACGTGGCGCGCGGCTTCGTAGAATTCGCAGAATCCCTTTTCGCGGACACCGCGCGCGGGGAAGATGGCAACCATCCGCCCATCGAGGTTCACGCCGGTTTCGGCGGCCAGCATGGCGCGCATTCGTGTTACCGTCGGTCTGTCGGGCAAGGCGAATTCGGAAAGATCGATGCCCGAGCCGTTGGTGAGCAGCGCCTGTTCCTGCCTGACGGCGCCCAGCGAGATCATTTCCTGCATGTCGTCGGGATTCTGGAACAGCACTTTCACGCAGGGCGAAAGCGCGATGCGGTATTGCGCGACGAGTGCGCGACGGAGCCAGCGGGCGCGGCGGTCATCGCGGATGAACAGCGTGCCCAGCCCGGTCACCGTCATCACGATCCGGGGCACCCGCGCGAGCCGGGCCGCGAGCGCGCCGTAGATGACCGATTTGTGGGTAAAGCCGTGCACCGCCCCGGGCGCTTCCGCGCGAATGATCCGCCACAGCTTGTATAGCAGCGACAGGTTCTGCAGCGGCGATACCGAGTGCCGCGCGAATTCGACCAAGCGGGTCCGCACCCCCATGGCTTGCAACCGCTCGATAAACGCGCCGTCGGGGCAGATCCCGACGACTTCATGCCCCGCCGCGATCAGGGCGCGGATCAGGGGATTGCGGAACACGTAGAGCGCGCCGTCGCTGTTGCAGATCAACACGACCTTCATGCGGCGGTATTTCCGTGGCGTGACGTCGCGGCCTCCATCAGCAAGGCGGCGATGCGGGGGGCGGTTACCTGCAAGGCATAGCTCTCCTCGACCCGGGCACGCCCCGCGCGGCCCATCGCGGCGCGGCGCGCGGGCGATGCCGCGAGCTGGCGAAACGCGTCCGCCCAGGCCGCGTCGTCAGCCGCAAGGAAGCCGGCATCGGTGCCGACAATGTCGGGATTGACGCCGACCGGCGAGGCGACAACCGGCCGCGCGCACGCCATATACTGAATCAGCTTGTAGCCGCACTTGCCTTGTTCCCAGGGCGAATCCCTCAGCGGCATGATGCCAACATGGCAGTCGCCGATCAGGTGCGCCTCGCTCTCCAACGACCATTCGTGCTGCTCGATCGGCACCCCGGGAAGCGTGAGCGGCGGAGCGCCGACGGTGACGAGCCGGATCGGCCGTTCGGAGGCGACCTCGCGCAACGGGCGGTGAACGAGCGGGAGATAGGCGGCGGTGGAGGGGCTGCCGATCCAGCCGATGCGTAACGCCTTATCGTTCGGCTCGGGCCGATGGGGATAGCGTGTGGTATCGACCACGGTCGGGACCCACTCCACCCGCCGCGCGCCGTGGCGCCGCGCATAATCGCCCAGATAGCGATTGCCCGCGGTCACGGCGAAGGCCCCGGCCAGAAGCGGGTCGAGTTTGGTGCTGAGCAGGCGCCGCACGGCGGATGAGCGGGCGCGATCGTAGCGATGGAAGATCGCGTCGTCATAATCGACGACATAGGGAATGCCGGTTCGCGCCAGCAGGGCCTCGAACACGCCGGGCAGATAGGGGAAAAGCTCCTTTTCGATCCAGATCACGTCGTATCGGCGCGCGCCGAGAACGGTGGCGACGCGGCGCATGACGGCGGCGGCGACATGCCCCGCGCTGCGCATCCGGCCCCGCGCCCAGCCGCCCGAATGGTAAATCGCGTCGAGATAGGCCGCGCCGAACAGCGGCACGTGCGCGACCGTGAAGCCCCGCGCCTCCAGCGCCGGGCGATATTGTAACGTCCGTAGCCGGCTGCTGGCGCCACGGGCATCGTATCGGCTGAGGAGAAGGAGATTAAGGGGCACGTCGGGCCTATGGCTAACGCAAATAGGGCGGCGTGACACTGTCGCGAACCGCCAATTTTATACGCGCTGATGCTTGCGTTGGAACTATCGGCCGATACAGACTTATGAAGTATAGGCAGGGCAGGACGTACATCCATTGAAACGCATAGGCTTCTATATATGGATTTGTATTGGCTGCGACGAATGAAGCAAATAGCGCGCCGCATATGTACTTCTCTTGAGGGATGAGCATATTGGCGCGCCACAGGCGCACCGATTTGACCATCGCGACGATAAAAGGAAGCGCATAGATCAATGAACCGACAAGGCCCACGCGGTAGAGTGTTGCCAGACCGACAATCTCATATCGCCATGGAAAACGATCGTTTACAACGTATTGAACACCGATTCCGTGGCCAGAACCTATTAAATGATTATCTAAGGCGCCGTGGATTAAAAGCGGCGCGTAATCACCACGTCCCGCTCCTCCCATCGTAGTAATTTTATCGAGCAGAGATTCTATAGATATAAAAATGTCTATCCCGTATAGCTTTGCTAAAAGCGAACTACTGACTAACAAAGACGCACCTACCAAAACAATATTAATAATTGGACTTGAAAATACGCCCTTTCTTATAGAGGAAGAAAGAACATAGCTTACCAATATACCTATGAATAGTGATAGTATCAGCGCGCTCCTCCCCGAGGTAAATGTTGATATAAATATCATTAATATTATTATATAACAGATAGTCTTATTATTAATAACTTTCGGGGCCGACAATATACCACTATAAAGGAATATCATGGAACCGAAAACGTACATTACCGCTGCCGCAGAACTGTGGCTCAAATCCACCTGAGGATTGCCAGCCATAAATTCTACAGATTCGGGCCCCAAGGCTGCATATGCCCAAAAATAAAACGCCTGGGATGCCATTGCAAGAATAGTACATCCTATCAGAAAATTAACTAGATTTATGATCCCATATCGCAGCAGGGCACCGTGTAGTACGATTGCCCATAGAATTGGAGTGACAATATAGATTAATGGGATCTGTAAATAGGCTTCCTCTGGAGCGCCGTTTGCATACCCGACGAATAAATATATAACGGTAACTACGGATGAGGCTATCCACATCAAAATAAAATTTTTGTCTAGTTTATAATCTTTTCTTGATAAAGAATAGTAGAGAGCCAGCATAACTAAAGCTGCAGCAGAAACAAATTTGAATGCGTTAGGGATAACGACGGTAAATGCGGCTAATATTAGCCACAATGCAAGCTCAAGGCTGCGTGCCATTACCGTGAAGCCTTTTTCTTTATGGCTTGTAATGGCATCCTATTGGTCCCTCGATTTGAACGAAAATGCCACGCCATCAGGACGGCAGCGTCGACAGCGATCCGGATGACCCATGCGGCGGCGGCTCCTTTCACTCCGAACGTCCGGATAGCCCAATATGAGGATGCCAGGTAGAGCGGGGCCTGGATCAGATGGGATTTCGCCGTGACGTCGGGCCGGCGGTAGGCGTGGACCAGCGACACCATCAGCGTCCCGATCGTATAGGGAACCAGCCCGATCCCGATGATCTGGGCGACCGCGATCGCTCCGTCGGGCAGGGCCGAGCCCAGCCAGAGCCGCAAAAGCCACGGCGCGGCGAGGAAGAAGACCGCCGACAGGGCGATCATCGCCGCTGTCGTGCCGAGGAACCAGCGCCAGAAAGTTGTCAGGGCCTCGGCCGGATTGCGGGTGAGGCTGGCCGTCACCGACGGGAACAGGACCGTGGTCACGGCGCCCGGGACGATCAGCAACTTGGTCGCGACCTCGTACGGCACGGTATAGGCGGATACCGCCGCCACGGTCAGCACGGAACCGATGATGAAGCGATCGCTCTGGGTCATGAGCGGATTGAGAACCGAGCTGACGGTGTTCCAGAGCCCGAAGCCGAGGAGGCGGCGCGCCGTATGGCGGTTGAAGCCGCCGCCCGCCCCGTCGACGGCGCGCTCCGGCGCGATCTGACGAACGGCGAGCACACGGAAGGCGACGAGCGCGACCAGCCGTGACACCAGCAGCGTCGCGATCAGCGCCGTCAGGTTGGCGGTAAAATAGGAGACCGCGGCAGGCAGCAGGAAATTCGCGCCGCCGAGCGCGACCCGGATGATGCTGATGCCGCGATATTGGCCATACGCTTCGTTTACCCCGCGATACATCGCGCTCACGACCTGGAGGGGCATGGTGAAGGCGACGATCCATCCCGACAGGACGATGTCCCGCTCCAGCGCCGGCGAGAAGTTCAGGGCGCGGTATAGGCCGAGCTGGATCAGCGCGATCACTACGAGCGTCCCGACCAGCCCGGTCGTCCAGGCGATACGCTCGGCCGTGGTGAAGATCGTGCCCGCGCGCGCCTCGGCTTTGCCGCCGTTACGCTTGGCGAGTTCGTGGGTGGTGGCGCGCCCGATACCGAGATCGAGAATGCTCGAAAAACCGACGAGGCCCCACGCCAGCATGAAGATGCCGAACTTCTCCTCTCCGGCCGCGCGGAGCAGGATCGGGATGGCCACCACGGCAAACAGCAGGGGCGCGCCCAGCCCGAATATGTTCCAGGCGACGTTTGAGCGCTTCATGGCGCTCTCATGCGCGTTGCCGTCGCCACACCGATTCCGCTCCCGTCCGAGATACTTTTTTACGAGCCTGGCGCTCAAAGCCGTAGGTCGCTCTCGTTCCGGCCAAAGACATATTTGAGATCGTAGAGGATATGGTCGGCTTTGCCGAAGCGCCGCACCGCTTCCGCCCCCATTCGACGGAATTGATCGTGCGCTACCGCGAGGATGATCCCGTCATACGCTCCCTCCGGCGGCGTTTCCAGCGGGCGCAGGCTATAACGGCGCTCGGCATCGTCCGCGTCGATCCAGGGATCGAAAGCGTCGACGGTCACGCCATAATCGGCGAGTTCCTGTACGACATCGACAACGCGGGTGTTCCGCAGATCGGGGCAATTCTCCTTG
>Ga0182740_1001388_pt1 | contig 16569 bp, 14 predicted proteins | sample eDN5th37CKraftBY_FD_128872 | JGI IMG/M metagenome (GOLD analysis project Ga0182740, IMG submission 128872) | Enriched backyard soil microbial communities from Emeryville, California, USA - eDNA 5th pass 37_C Kraft BY (version 2) (version 2) | ecosystem: Environmental > Terrestrial > Soil >...
CTGCACGGCCTCCTGTTCGAGGAGATGACCGCCTCCTCCTTCATGCGCGTCGACCTCAACGGCAACGTTCTCGTGAAACCGGAGCAGGATCACGGCTACGGTCTGCATATGGCCGCTTTCGTGATCCACAGCGCCATCTACCGCGCGCGACCAGATGTCAATGCGATCATGCACACGCACACGATTGCCGGCATGGCCGTGTCCTCGCTCAAGTGCGGCCTGCTGCCTCTGACGCAGACCTCGCACCGCTTCTATCCGCGGGTTGCCTATCACGACTTCACGGGTCCCGAACGCGATCCGGCGGAGCGCGAGAGGCTTGCCGTCCACCTCGGCAAAAACGACGTCATGATCCTGCGCAATCACGGTCTGCTGACGGTCGGGCCGAGCATCCCCGAGACGTTCAACCGGATGTACGGTCTCGAGCGCTCCTGTCAGGCTCAACTCGCCGCGCTCGCGTGCAATACGGAGCTGAACACGCTCTCGCCGGCCGTCGTGGAGAAATCGACCGCCATGTACGCGCCGGGCGCTGTGCGCCCCTATGGTCTGCTCGAGTGGCCCGCCCTGCTGCGGCTCCTCGACCGTAAGGACCCGAGCTATCGGGATTGAGAGCGAGGAAAGAGGACCATGGATCTGAAGGGTTCGGTAGCACTTGTGACGGGCGGCAACGGCGGCCTCGGACAGCGCATCTGCCACGCGCTGGCGCGGGAAGGCGCACATATTGCCGTCATGTATGCGCAGAGCCGCGAGCAGGCCGAAGGCGTCGCGCGCGAAATCTCATCGAGCTATCAGGTCAACGCTGCGGCCTTTGCTTGTGACATCACGGATGGCGCCGCCGTCGATCGTCTCGTCGGCGCTGTGACGGAGCGCTTCGGTCGTCTCGACATTCTCGTCAACGACGCCGCCTATAATATCGCCATTCCATTCCAGGATCTGGACAGCCTCACGCCCGAGGTCTGGAACAAGATCATGGACGTCAACCTGACAGGCCCGATGCGGATCATGAAGGCCGTCGCGCCAATCATGAAAGCACAAGGTCGCGGACGCATCGTCAATATCGCGTCGGTCGCCGGTCTCGGCCCGAGCGGATCTTCCATCGCCTACGCGGTGTCGAAGGCAGGGCTCATCCATCTTACACGCTGCATGGCGGTGGCAATGGCGCCGGAGACGCTCGTCAACTGCGTCGCTCCCGGGCTTCTCGAAGGCACGCGCGCAACGTCGAACCTCCGCGCCGAGCAGATCGAGCGCTCGGCGGCGAGCGCGCTTCTCAAGAAGCCGGCCGACAAGGACGACTGCGCGGACATGGTCGTCACCATGTGCCGCACGGAGACCATGACCGGCCAGACGATTGTGATCGATTCAGGCCGCGTCTTTCACTGAGACGAGCCGGGCCGTTCCGTGAGACGAGGACCTTATTCGAAGGCCTCGAACTTGGCATTCGCTGTATGCAGATTGCCCTGCGGCGGCGGTACTTCCATTCATGGAAGAACCCTGTTAAGAGCACCACACTGCCGCCGTGGGCTCTAAGTGTGCGATCGCTCCACTAGCGACCAGTTACAAAAAAGAAAATAGGCCCGCGAAGTGGCCTGCGCGTGGAGGAAGCATGGCGACGGTTGAAATCCGCAACGTTCGGAAAGCATTCGGCTCGGTCGAAGTGCTGCACGGTGTCAGCGTCGACATTTCCGACGGCGAGTTCGTCGTGCTGGTCGGCCCTTCGGGGTGCGGAAAATCCACGCTCCTGCGCATGCTCGCGGGGCTCGAGAACATCACGGGCGGCGAGATCGCGATCGGCGGCCGCGTGGTTAACACGGTCCCGCCGAAGGACCGCGACATCGCCATGGTGTTCCAGAACTACGCCCTCTATCCGCATATGACCGTGTTCGACAACATGGCCTTCTCCATGAAGCTCGCCAAAGCGCCGCGCGAGGTCATGGAGCGCGAGGTGCAGAAGGCGGCCAAGATTCTCGGCCTCGAGCAGCTCCTCCACCGCTTCCCGCGCCAGCTCTCGGGCGGCCAGCGCCAGCGCGTCGCCATGGGCCGCGCGATCGTGCGCAACCCGCAAGTCTTCCTTTTCGATGAGCCGCTCTCCAACCTGGACGCCAAGCTGCGCGTCCAGATGCGTTCGGAGATCAAGGAGCTGCACCAGCGCCTGAAGGTTACGACTGTCTACGTCACCCACGACCAGATCGAAGCCATGACGATGGCCGACAAGATCGTCGTCATGAACAGCGGCAACATCGAGCAGACCGGGGCGCCGCTCGAGCTTTATGACACGCCGGCCAATCTCTTCGTCGCGGGCTTCATCGGCTCACCGGCGATGAATATCCTTCCCGGTGCGACGGGCAACGGCGGCTTCGTCGCGGAAGGTGGCGCCGTGATGCCGATGCCGCCGAGCGCGCGCAATGGTGCCGGGTACTACGGCATCCGGCCCGAGCACATGCGCCTTGCCAGCGATGACGGCATTCCCGCCACCGTCCAGATCGTCGAGCCCACCGGCTCGGAAACGCAGGTGATGGTGCGCATCGGCGAGACGCCGCTCACCTGCGCCTTCCGCGAACGCATTACGGCGCGCCCCGGCGAAACTATTCGCGTCATGCCGGACCTTGGCCTCGTCCACCTCTTCGAGGGCGGTTCGGGCCAGCGCCTCGCGAGTTGAAGAACAACAAAAACAAGACCCGACACGTCAACCACTAGGAAGGAAGCACTATGGCTCTCATCACCCGACGCACAGCGTTGCAGCTCGGTGCGAGTGCGGTCGCGCTCGGCGCCTCCGGCGGTTTTGCATTCGCCCAATCCAACATCAAAACCGCGGATGCAACACCGCCGAAGCTCGACATCGAGAAGGGCGCGTCGCTTCGCATGCTGCGCCCCGTCCGCTTCGTGCAGCCGGACGAAGAAGTGTTCCGCGCCAACTGCGCGCGCTTCACCAAAGAAACGGGCGTAGAGGTTAAGGTCGATTTCGTTGGCTGGGAGGACATCACCCAGCAGACGGCGGTCACGGCGAACACCGGTGCCGGCCCGGACACCATCATCGGCTTCAACGAGGCGCCGCACATCTACACCGACAAGCTCGTCGACCTCTCGGACGTCGCCGAGTACATCGGCAAGAAATACGGCGGCTGGCTTGCCCTTGCTCAGAAGTACGGCAAGAAGCACAATACGAACAACTGGATCGGCCTTCCGTTCGGCGCTTCGGGCGGCCCGCTCGTGTGGCGCAAATCAGCGGTCAATGCGGCCGGCTACGACGCCCCGCCGGATGACCTCGACAAGTATCTGGACCTGTGCCGCAAGCTGCACGCGGCCGGCAAGCCGCCGGGCTTCGCGCTCGGCAATGCCGTCGGCGACGGCAACGGCTTCGCCAACTGGCTGATCTGGTCGCACGGCGGCTACTTGGTCGACCCCGACAATAAGGTCGCGATCAACAGCAAGGAAACGGTCGAGGCGCTGAAGTACCTGAAGGAACTCTACAAGACCTTCGTGCCCGGCACGATCGCCTGGGGCGACATCAGCAACAACCGCGCCTACGCCGCGCAGGAAGTCTGGCTGACCGCCAACGGCGTGTCGATGTACTTCGCGCTGAAGAAGGATCCGAAGCTCGCGGCGATCGCCGAGGACACCCAGCACACGCTCCTACCGAAGGGCAAGCTCGACGCCTCGCCCATGGCGGGCCTTACGCTCAACGCCATGGTGTTCAAGCACAGCAAGTATCCGAACGCCGCCAAGGCCCTTCTGCAGTTCCTTCTCGAGAAGGAGCAGTACGATCCCTGGCTGCAGGCGAACCTGGGCTACTGGTCACAGCCGCTCGAGAACTACTCCGCGAGCAAGGTCTGGGAGAGCGATCCGAAGATTTCTCTCTTCAAGAACACCATGCGGAACAATTTCTGGATCGGCTACAAAGGACCCATCAGTCAGGCCTCGGCTGCCGCGAACGCCGACTACATCATGGTCCAGATGTGCGCCGCCGTCGCTTCGGGCCAATCGACGCCCGAAGCCGCAGCAGCGGAAGCCGAGCGCCGCGCGAAGCGCTTCTTCCGGAGCTAGGCTGAACCGAACCGGCGGCGCGCCATCGGTGCGCCGCCGATACTCTCGGGAACCTTTCATCATGACCGACGCGTCACTCTCCACCTGGGTGCATCGCCGCGCTGAACCTTCATGGCTCGGCCGCCTCTTCGATTCGAAGCCCTTCCTGGTGGTGGTCTGCCTGCTCCCGGCGGTCGGTCTGCTGATGACCTTCCTGACCTATCCGCTGGCCCTCGGCATCTATCTCGCCTTCACGGACACGACGATCGGCCGGCCCGGCATCTGGGTCGGCATCGAGAACTTCACCTATCTGTTCTCGGACCCGATCTTCTGGGGCGCCGTCTTCTTCAGCGTCTTCTATACGGCCATCGCGACCATTGGGAAATTCGGCCTCGGTCTATGGCTCGCGCTGCTGCTCAACAATCATCTTCCCTTCAAGAGCTTCTTGCGCGCGATCATCCTGCTGCCCTGGATCGTGCCGACCGTGCTCACCGCGATCGCCTTCTGGTGGATCTACGATCCTCAGTTCTCGATCATCTCGCATCTGCTGATCCAGCTCGGATTGCGCGAGACCAACGTCGACTTCATCAATACCGCGTGGCCCGCACGCTGGTCGCTGATCGCCGCCAACATCTGGCGCGGCATCCCGTTCGTCGCAATCTCGCTGCTCGCCGGCCTGCAGACCATCTCGCCGTCGCTCTACGAGGCGGCGATGCTCGATGGCGCCACGGCTTGGCAGCGCTTCCGCTACATCACTTTCCCGATGCTGCTGCCGATCCTCGCGATCGTCATGACCTTCAGCATCATCTTCACGTTCACGGACTTCCAGCTCGTCTACGCGATCACGCGCGGCGGCCCCGTGAACTCGACGCACCTACTGGCCACTCTCGCCTTCCAGCGCGCCATACCCGGCGGCCTCCTCGGCGAAGGCTCTGCAATCGCCGTATCGATGATTCCCTTCCTCGTCTTCGCGACGCTGTTCAGCTACTTCGCGCTCGCTCGGCGCAAGTGGCAGCAGGGAGAGACCAATGACTGACGCCGCCGCTCCTCCCGTCGAGACGAAGGGATCGGCCGCGGCCGCACCTGAGGCTATGGCCTGGGACAGCCGCGCACGGCGCATGGTCGTGCTCTGGCTGCCGCTCACCTGTTTCCTCATCATTCTGCTCTTCCCGTTCTACTGGATGACGGTGACGGCCTTCAAACCCGACGCCGAGCTTTACGATTTCTCCAGGCACAACCCGCTCTGGATCACCTCGCCGACCCTCGACCACGTCTATCACCTGCTCTTCAACACCTCATATCCGCGCTGGCTGTGGACCACGATGATGGTCGCGATCGGCGCAACGTTCCTCTCGCTCTTTTCGAGCGCGCTCGCCGCCTACGCGATCCAGCGCCTGCGCTTCAGGGGGAGCCAGTACGTCGGGCTCGCGATCTACCTTGCCTATCTCGTCCCGCCGTCGATCCTGTTCATTCCCCTCGCGACCATGGTTGTGCAGCTCGGGCTTTTCGACAGCCCGCTGGCGCTGATCCTGGTCTACCCGACCTTCCTCGTGCCCTTCTGCACCTGGCTGCTGATCGGCTATTTCAAGTCGATCCCCTTCGAGCTCGAGGAATGCGCGCTGATCGACGGCGCGACCCGCCTGCAGATTCTGCGCCGGATCACCCTACCGCTCGCTGTGCCGGGCCTGATTTCGGCCGGCATCTTCTCGTTCACGCTCTCCTGGAACGAGTTCATCTACGCGCTCGCCTTCATCCAGAGCAGCGAGAACAAGACCGTGCCGGTCGCGATCCTGACCGAGCTCGTCACCGGCGACGTTTACCAGTGGGGCGCGCTGATGGCAGGATCGCTGCTCGGATCGCTTCCGGTTGCGATCTTCTATTCCTTCTTCGTCGACTACTACGTCTCGTCGCTCACCGGCGCCGTGAAGGAATAGGACGGCTCCGGCAGTCTGCTAAAGCGCCGGACCTCAAATGCGACCCACGCCTGGGCTGATCTCGAAGTCGCATGTAAAGTCCAAAGGCGCTTTAGAACTGGACGCGGGTCCAACAGCCCGTGCGGCCCTTCATGCACCAATCGGCGCGTCCGACCGCTTCGATCGCCCCCGCGAAGCCTGAGCACGCGCCGTTCCTCGCCCGGATCATTCTGGCCGCATCGCGTTCGCATCTGCCGCGGGGTCCCTTCGACCTCGCTCTGGACATCGACGACGCGGAGCTGCTCGCGATCATCGAGCGCATGACGCTCGGCGATGTCGTAAGCAACTGCCATTTCTCGCGGTTTCTGGTGGCGGAGGCGGCGGGGGGGCCGGTCGGCGCCCTGGCAGCGTTCGATCCTGCGGAAGCTGATCTATCGTCCCTGAGCCCTGCCCTCGAGACCGCCTGCCGCGCGCTCGGCCTCGGCAGTCAAAGGATCGACCGTATTCTCGAGCGCGTCCATGTCCTCGATACGTGCTTTCCGTCCGCGGAGCCGGGCACCTGGACAATCGAGTGGGTCGGCGTCGACGCGACCTACCGTCGTCGCGGCATCTGCCATCAGCTCCTGACCGCCATCCTCGCCAAGGGCGCGCACCACGGGTGCCGCGTGGCGCAAGTCTCCACCTATATCGGCAACGAAGCGGCTACTGCCGCCTACATGAGCGCCGGCTTTCTCGCATCCCGCGAGCACCGCACGCCGGAGCTCGCCTCCCTACTCGGTACGCCCGGCCTTCTTATCATGCGCCGCAATCTGCCATAGGCGCTGCGGGGCCGGCCGCTGCCTTCAGCCGGCCCCTTGGTCCCTTCAGCCTTGGGGCTGCTTCGTCACGCGAATATAGGGCTTGGGCCGCGTGAAACCGCCGAACTTCGCCTGTGCCTCCTCGTCGGAAACGGCCGGCGTGATGATCACGTCGTCGCCCGGCTTCCACTGCGCCGGCGTCGCAACCTTGTGCTTGGCCGTGAGCTGGAGGCTGTCGATCACCCGCAGGATCTCGTCGAAGTTCCTGCCCGTCGTCATCGGGTAGGTGAGCGAGAGCTTGATCTTCTTGTCCGGCCCGACGACGAACACCGAGCGCACCGTTGCGTTATCGGCCGGCGTGCGCCCTTCCGAGCTATTGCCGGCGCTCGCCGGCAGCATCTCGTAGAGCTTGGCGACCTTGAGCTCAGGATCGCCGATCAGCGGATAGTCCACGGCATGGCCGGTGACGTCCTTGATGTCCTGCTTCCAGCGCTGGTGGCTGTCGACCGGGTCGACGGAGATGCCGATGATCTTGGTGTTGCGCTTGGCAAACTCGCCCGCGAGACCAGCCATGTAGCCGAGCTCGGTCGTGCAGACGGGGGTGAAATCCTTCGGATGGGAGAACAGCACGGCCCAACCATCGCCAATCCAGTCATGGAAGCTGATCGGGCCGGCCGTCGTATCGGCCGTGAAGTTCGGGGCCTCATCGTTAATGCGCAGTGCCATGGTAACCTCGCTTGCTTGAGAGTGGGCGACGAACCTCCACTCGAGGGCCATCGCGCAGGGGGCCTTGTAGCGCGTCGCGGCCCCCTCATAACAGCTAACACAGGCCTCGCCTCGGATCATCGCAGTTTTGTGACTAAGCATGAGGAGCGACGTGCAGATTCGTGCCGCCGCGGGCAGCACCACTCGGGGTTCGCCCTCGCAAACTCCTTGCTGCCGATGGCCGTGTTCCACTAGTTTGATCGAGATCGACCTCATAGTTAGTTGAGGTGACCGCCGTGCCGGACGAGTGGCCCGAACGCCCCGCACTACCTGGCCAGATATCGGGCAGTGCCGTAAACGCGACCGCGCGCCGGCGTCGGAGACTCGAAGGCTGGGCGGTACTGGGCAGCATCGTGCTGATGGCGATCGTGGCGCTGGTCGCGGTCAACTCGCGCGCAACCGACCCCGAACAGCTCTATCGAACCACGCTCATCGGTCGCCATGACGTCGAAGAGACGGTCGCAGCCGTTGGCCGCGTGCGCCCGCGCGCCCATGTCGATGTCGGAGCCAGAGTCTCGGGACAGCTCAGGAAGCTGCACGTCAAGATCGGCGACCGCGTGCAGGAAGGCCAGCTCCTTGCCGAGATCGATGCTGAGGCACAAGAGGCCAAGGTCGAAGGCATACGCGCCGAGGCCGCACGCCTCAAGGCCGAGCTGGCGGAGCTCGAGGCGAGCCTCGTGTTCGCCGAGCGTCAGCACGCGCGCCAGACAGAGCTCTCTCGTTCCAGTGCGGCTTCGCGCGCCAAAGAAGACGAGGCGCGCCGCGACATGGACGTCGCGAGGGCACGCCGGGATGCGACGATCGCCAAGATCCGCCAGACGGAGGCGAGCCTGCGCGCCGAGCAGGTCGCGCTCAACTACACCCGCATTGTCGCGCCGATGTCCGGTACCGTGGTCTCGATCGAGGCCGTGGAAGGCCAGACTCTCAACGCGAACTACGAGGCTCCCGAAATCCTCAGGATTGCGGATCTCGAGACCATGACGGTGTGGGCCGATGTCTCCGAGTCCGACGTGGCGAAGCTATCCGTCGGCATGCCCGTCAGCTTTACGACCCTCAGCCATCCTGATCGCTCCTGGAAAGCAACCCTGCAGGAAGTGCTCCCCGCGCCGCAACGGCCGCCGCGAAAGTCCGCCGACGCCGATCGCGCGGGCGCGAGGAGCAACGTCATTTCGTACGTGGCGCTCTTCGACGTAGAGAACAGCGATAGCGCGCTCCGCGCCGAGATGACGGCGCATGTCTTGTTCGTCTATGCGCGATCCGCCAACGCAATCGCCATCCCGACGGTCGCCTTCCAAGCTCTGGACAATGCGCCGGAAAACGCCCATCGCGCGCGGCCCCGGCGCGACCAGGTCCACGTTCTGGATGCCGACGGCAAGGTTGCCGTGCGGGACGTCGTGACAGGCATTCGCGGCGCCCGCTTCGTCGAAGCCAGGAGCGGCGTGTCCGTAGGCGAGCGCGTCATCATCGGCGAAGCACGCCGGCCACCACCCTCCCGTTTCCGGATCGAGCGATGAAGTCCAAGGCGCGCCCGCTGATCGAGATGCGCGGCCTGCGCCGGACATTCGTCAGTGCCGGCGCCGTCGAGACGAACGCCCTCGACGGGATCGACCTCGAAATCTACGAGGGAGAGTTTGTTGCCATCCGCGGCGCCTCGGGATCGGGCAAGTCCACGCTCCTCAACATCCTCGGCTGCCTCGATCGTCCTACTTCAGGTACGTACCGGCTGGCAGGAACCGACGTGTCCCAGCTTTCGCCGGCAGAGCTCGCGCGCCTGAGGCAGGACGCCTTCGGCTTCATATTCCAGCGCTATCACCTCATTTCCGGCCTGGCGGCCGTCGATAATATCGAGGTGCCCGCGATCTATGCCGGCGTGCCGCGGGAGACGCGTCGCGCTCGGGCCGCCGAGCTCATGAGCCTCCTCGGCCTCGATGACCAGCATTGGAAGCTGCCGTGGCAGCTTTCGGGCGGCCAGCAGCAGCGGGTCGCCATTGCGCGCGCCCTGATCAACGGCGGTGCGGTCATCCTCGCCGACGAGCCGACCGGCGCGCTCGACAGCAAGAACAGCGCCGAGGTCATCTCGATCGTGCGCGAGCTTGCCGAAACAGGCCGCACAGTCATCCTCGTCACGCACGATGCCACAATTGCAGCACAGGCCGACCGCACGATCGAGATCGCGGACGGAAAGGTTGTCAGTGATTGCTCACAAAAAGCGGAGCCGGCGCCGCTAGTCTTTCCCGGCCGTGACGCCTACACCAATCCGCGACCCAGGCTCACAGCGCCCGCACGCGGCCCTCGTGCTCAGGGGCTGCGAGCGTATTGGACATCACTTGTGGAGGCCGCGCGATCCGCATTCGGCTCCATGCGGTCCAATCCCCTGCGCACAGGGCTGACACTCCTCGGCGTCGTCATCGGCGTCGCATCCGTCGTGGCACTGGCCGCCATAGGACGCGGTGCGGAAGCCGAGATGATTGAGCGCATGTCCACAATCGGCACGAATTGGATTCTCGTCTCGTCCCGGCCAAACCCAAGAGCGCCTCACATGCCGCTGACCATCTCGGATGCAGAGGCTATTGCGAGCCTGCCGAATGTTTCCATGACGATGCCAAGCAAGGAGAAGGTCGGCGTTGTCTCTCATGGTGACAATGAGACGAGAACCGAGATCATCGGATCGACCCGAGCGCACAGCTCGATCCATCGTTGGAACGTCGCTCAGGGGCGCTTTTACACTGGAGAGGACGAGAGGCTCGGCGCCGCCGTTGCCGTCCTCGGGACGAGCACAAAAGAGAGGTTGTTCCCGAACGTTGCAGATCCCGTGGGTCAGGTAATTCTGATCGAGCGGTTGCCCTTCACTGTAGTCGGCATACTGGAAGCGAAGGGCCTTTCGCTGAATGGCGAGAACTACGATGACGTCGTTCTCGTGCCCATCAAGGCCATGCTTGATAGGATGGATGGCAACATAGAACTGGCGCTCATCGTGGTGGAGATCGCCGATATGGACAGGCTGAGCGCCACGAAGGAGGCCGTGCAGTCGCTCATGATCGCGCGGCACGGTACACAGGACTTCGCCCTTCAGGATACCTCGGAAGCCCACCGAAAGGCAGCGGACGAGCGTACGGCGATGAACCTCCGCCTCGTCGCGATCGGCGGCATCTCTCTGCTCGTCGGCGGCATCGGGATCATGAACATGATGTTGACCACCGTGCGCGAGCGTACTCGCGAGATCGGCATTCGGACCGCGACCGGCGCGACACCGGCCGATATCCTCCGGCAGTTTCTCATCGAGGCCAGCGTGATCTCGAGCGTGGGCGGTCTGGTGGGGCTGGCGATTGGGATCGCCATTGGCGCAGGCGCCGCGCTCTTAGGATCAACTGTGATACTCACGGGAACGTCGGTCGCGCTTGCGTTCCTGACGGCGCTCTCGCTGGGCGTGCTCTTCGGCTTCGTGCCCGCGCGGCACGCGGCGCGCCTTGATCCGGTTGCTGCTCTGGCAAGCGAATAGGGGCGATTGCCGGTGGTCCGAATGGCCCGTTTCTGGCAACTCCCTGTACCAGGGCTCAATGACCGCTCGAAACTGAGTTTGTATAGGCAGATGCTCTCCATGCTTTCAGCAGCGTGCTGCGGCCCTTGGGGCGTAAGCCTCAAGCGCCTTTCAGCGGCGGGAGCCGTGGCCGTGGCATCCGCGGCGGTAGTGGGCCCTACCCCGGCGCACAGCGACCCCGCAGGACTTCAAGCCGCCCGGCTCGTGGGAAGATTCAGCGTAGCAAAGGACTTTCGGGCATCATTCGAGTGGCCAGGCAGCGCGATCGAATTCACCATACGAGGTGGCTGGATCGAGCTGACGTTCGCCGACACGGGAAATAACAGCATGGTCGTCGACAACGACGGCGTGATTTCCCGGCTCGATCTTAAGAAAGGAACTCACGCCTATCGCGTGGCCCTCGGCACAGCCAAAACGACCCACTTGGTTCGGTTCGTGCGCAGAACCGAGGCTTCTTTTGGCACAACTACGTTAACGGACGCGGCTACCGACGGCGCCTTCTTGCCGACACCCGAGAAGTCCCGCAGTATCCTCGTGATCGGGGACTCGATCAGCGCCGGCTACGGGGTCGAGGGAACCGATACATCGTGCCCATTCAGCGCTGATACTCAGAATCAATATCTCACGTACGGCGCGGTCACAGCGCGGCGCTTCGATGCCGACGTCATTACACTCGCAATATCCGGGATAGGGCTGGTGCAGAACTACGATGGCAATACGAAGATAACCATGCCCGCTCTGATGACACGCGTGCTGCCCTCGCGCCCGGATACTCGTCCGCTGCCGAAGACGGATGCCGTCGTCGTCCATCTCGGCACCAACGATTTCCATGCTGGCCGTCAGCAAGCCAATTTTGCGAACGCCTACGGTCAATTGCTTCGCGATCTTCGCGCCAATGCCCCCGATGCCATGCTTTACGCGGCGATGGGGCCGTTGCTCAAACAGGAGGAACAGAAGGCCGCGATGACGGCGATTGCGCAGGCGCTCGCGGGACGGCAGGCCGCGGGCGACCGCAAGGTGGCCATGATATCCTTCGGCGATCCCAAGGGCGTGCCATCGCGCGGATGCGATTGGCATCCGAATGCGGCGAGCCACCGGTACATGAGCGATCAACTCACCAGCCTGATCAGCAAGGATCTGGGCTGGCGGCCGGTCAACTGAGGCCAGCGCCGATGGATACGCCCACGCTCAAGGCCGAGACCCGACAGAAATTCCTTGGCCTCCAGATACTGCGATTTATTGCGGCCTTCGCGGTCGTCCTTTTCCACATCGGCAACGGTTACGAGAATGAGTATGGGAACGAATCCAACTTCTTCTCGATCGGCGCCACTGGTGTCGATCTGTTCTTTGTGATCAGTGGCTTCATCATTGCCTACACCACCGACGAGACGAAGGGCGCGTGGTGGTTCATTCGCCGGCGCCTGGTTCGCATCGTGCCGCTTTATTGGCTGCTCACGTTCGGAATTATCGCCGTCGCGGCCGTACAGCCCTCTCTGCTCAACTCGACAGCCGTCAACGCAGAGACCGTTCTTAAATCGCTCTTCTTCATACCGTTCGAGAAGGCCAACGGCTTCGTTCAGCCGATCCTTTTCCTCGGCTGGTCTCTCAACTACGAGATGTTCTTCTACGCAATCTATGCGATCTGCATCAGCCTCGGCTTTCGCTCGGCATTCGCTCCAGCGATCATCATTCTGCTACTCGTCGCCATCGGTCGATTGATCGAGTTCGAAAATGTCGTGCTGAGGTTCTATACGCACCCATACATGCTCGAATTTGTCATGGGTATCGGCATCTGCTTCTTGTACCGGAGATATACCGAGCAGTTCCGTCGCGTCCTGCCGTTCCTGATCGCCGCCTTCGGCGTGGCTATCCTGCTCCGCCAGACAGTGCCCGGCATACCATGGGTGCTGGGCAACGGGATCCCTGCTTCCATTCTGGTCGCGGCCGTCCTGCCTATGGCTCTGAGGCCAACAGCATTCGTCGGTCTGTTCGTGCTGCTCGGCGATGCGTCGTACTCGCTCTACTTGTCGCATCCCTACATTGTTCAGGCCTGGATCAAGTTGTTCCCAGGCGTAACAGGCCTGCTGCCGCAGACGCTTCTGGCCATAGCCGCGGCCGTCATGTCCGCCATGGTGTCGGTCGCGTTGTATCGGATAATTGAGGTGCCGGCTCAGAAGGCATGGGGGCGAACACGGACCGCTCGGCAGACTTCACCCGCGGAGATCGCTTAACTGGCTGCGACAAAGAGCCAAGCATTAACTCCCACACCCCTGTGGGCCTTGCGAGAATACTGCCCGGGAATTACTTTCGAAGGCACGCTTGCACAGTCGGGACCTGAAAGGAATTGGCCATGCGTTGGAGAAAGCCGAAGGCCGTGGAAGTTGCTTGCGGCATGGAAGTTAACATGTACGGCCCGGCAGAGGACGATCGCGACGGCGATCTCATCTGAACCCGGCCCTACCGACGTAGATAACCCAGGCGGCAGGCCATGATGATCCGGGCCCTCGGAGCGGGTGCTGGGGGCGGCCTGCCGCAGTGGAACTGCAATTGCACGCAGTGCGCGGCGGCGCGGCGCGGCGACATACCGCCAATGATGCAATCGTCGGTCGCCGTCTCCGATGATGGCGCACACTGGGTAGTCCTCAACGCGGCGCCCGACATCCGTCAGCAACTTGCCGCCACTCCCGCTCTTCATCCTCCGGAATTGCGTGGATCGCCGATCCGCGCTGTCGTGCTGACAAATGCGGATGTGGACCATGTCGCCGGGCTCCTGACCCTCCGCGAAAAGACTGCTTTCACGCTCTTCGCCACGAAGTCGGTGCTGGACGTCATTCGAGCCGATCGAATCTTCGGCGTGCTGGATCCCGCCCTCGTCTCGATGGTTCCAATCGCCCTCGACACGCCCTTCTCCCCGCTCCCGAACTTGCAGATCACGCCTTTCGCAGTGCCGGGCAAAGTGGCCCTCTATCTGGAGGGAGATGGCCCAGTCGAGAGCGGCCTTGTCGGAGAGCACACGATCGGGCTCGCCATTGCGCAGGGGCGGCACACGTTCACCTACGTGCCCGGCTGCGCGGCGCTTCCCGACGACCTCGTCGCGAGGCTGTCGCAAAGCGACCTCCTCTTCTTCGACGGCACGGTCTGGCAGGACGCGGAACTACAGAAATCGGGCGTCGGCACAAAAACCGGCGGCCGCATGGGCCACATTCCTATGGATGGGCCTGAGGGCAGTTTGACGAGGCTCTCGTCACTGACCGCACGGCGGGTCTATATCCATATCAACAATACGAATCCCGTGCTGCTGCCCGACAGCCGTGAACGCCGGATTGTCCAGGCACAAGGCTGGGAACTGGCCTTTGACGGAATGGAGTTCGAATTGTGAGGAGCGCATCTCAGGTCGAACCTCTTGCCGGCGATCCGCGCGACGTCTTCGAAGCGCGACTGCGCCGGATCGGCGCCGAGCGCTATCATGACAAACACCCCTTTCATCAGCGTCTCCACTCGGGCCAGTGCACGATGCCGGAAGTACAGGCGTGGGTGATCAATCGGTGGCAATACCAGAGCCGGATCCCGATGAAGGATGCGGCCTTTCTCTCGCGCTGCACGGACGTTGACCTGCGACGCATGTGGCGCGGCCGTATCGAGGAGCACGACGGCGGCTTGGACGAAGGCGGCGGCATACGCCGGTGGCTGTTGCTTGCCGAAGGCGTGGGCCTCGATCCGGGCTATGTGGCTTCGGGCGTGGGCGTACTACCCGCTACGCGCTTTGCGGTGGACGCCTACGTGCGGTTCGTGCGCGAAGAGCCGCTCATTCCTGCCCTCGCCTCCTCCCTGACGGAGATGTTCGCACCTGCCATCCACAACGATAGGATCGCGGGCCTCCTCGCCCACTACGACTTCGCCAACGCGCAGACGATCTCTTACTTTCAGCACCGCCTCTCGGAAGCACCGAAGGAGGTGGCCTTCACACTCGGCTGGGTTCTCGATCATGCTGTGAGCCGCGTCGATCAGGATGCAGCCGTTGCGGCGCTCACCTTCAAGACCGATGTACTCTGGGCACAGCTCGATGCGCTCTGGCACGCTTACGTGGAAGGGAACATCCCGCCCGGAGCCTGGCAGCCGGGTGAAGGTCAGAAGTCATGAGCGCCACCACCTCTGTCGACAGCATTCCTTTTCTGCCACGCGGCGTGCGCCTTCACGAGGACAGCGTACGCGGGGTGCCTGTCCTACTCGGACCGGAACGGGCGATGATGCTGGACGAGATCGGGCACGCGATCCTGTCGGAAATCGACGGCGTGCACACACTCGGCCAAATCGCGCAGGATCTCTCCGCGCGCTACGACGCCCCAAACGATGAAGTGGTCGCCGACGTGACCGCTTTCCTCGACGATCTCGCCGATCGGCAGATGGTGAGATACAGAAATGAAGGATGAGCCTGCGGCTCGAGTGCCTCCGATGGGCAGTATTCCTCCGCCGATCGCCATGTTGGCGGAGCTGACTCATCGTTGCCCGCTGGCCTGTCCCTACTGCTCGAACCCGCTTGATCTCGTCGGTCGCGAGGCCGAACTCGACACTGCCACTTGGGCGCGCGTATTCGCTGAGGCCGCTGCTCTTGGCGTGCTGCAGGTCCACTTGTCCGGCGGCGAGCCGGCAGCGCGACGCGATCTCACGGAGCTCGTTCGATCGGCCCGGGACGCAGGCCTCTACGTCAATCTCATTACCTCGGGCATCGGCATCAATCAGGCGCGCCTGAGCGCGCTCGATGCCGCCGGTCTCGACCACATTCAGCTCTCTCTGCAGGGGACCCGTCCGGAGGTCGCCGATCGGATCGGCGGTTACGAGGGCGGCCTAGAGCGCAAGCTCGCCTTCGCCCGTTGGGTAGAAGCGGCTGGCATTCCGCTTACCGTCAATGCGGTCATGCACCGGGAGAATCTCGACGACCTGCCGCAGATGATCGAGTTGGCGCTGGCACTCGGCGCGAGACGGATCGAGGTAGCCTGCGTCCAGTTCTATGGCTGGGCACTCAGGAACCGCGCAGCCCTGCAGCCCTCCCGCGAGCAGGTCGCACGGGCAAAGACGGTCGTGGAAGAATCTCGCGCGCGCCTGCGGCGGCGTCTCGTCATAGATTTTGTCCCACCGGACTATTATGCGGACTACCCCAAGGCGTGTATGGGCGGCTGGGGATCCACGGGCCTCAACGTCACGCCGGACGGCGCTGTCCTGCCTTGCCATGCCGCCAGGACCATCCCGGGCCTAATTTTCCCGAGCGTCATGGAGATGTCACTCGCGGAAGTCTGGCGTTCGAGCGCCGCATTCGCAGCCTACCGCGGCACCGACTGGATGCCCGAGCCATGTCGAAGCTGCGCGCGCCGGGACATCGACCATGGCGGCTGCCGCTGCCAAGCCATGGCATTGACGGCCGATCCGGCAGCGACCGATCCGGTGTGTCGGAAATCACCGCATCGCGGGCTTGTGGATGAAATCCTGCGCCGCGAGCAGCTTGCGCCCGAAGCGCGGCCCGCTTTTGTCATGCGCCGATACC